>OGJH01001662.1_pt1 | contig 17635 bp, 13 predicted proteins | sample 1572021 | NCBI WGS metagenome assembly OGJH01 (sample SAMEA2582098, study PRJEB24529) | metagenome | biome: Human gut stool | place: China | collected 2011
CACCTTTTCCGCAGGTCGTATTACCCATTCTGCTGCCTGTCAGCGCCTAACCTGCCGCGCCGGTTCCCTGTTACTCGTCCGTAAAGAGAAAGCGCATATCCTCAAAGTCGGCGTCCGTCATAGCCTCCAGCTTCCTGATCGTCTGCCGGGCCAACGCCTGCATATCCCTGTCCATATCGGGGAGGGCGGCGGTCATGCGGCCCATCGTCCTGCGCCGGTCGGCTTTGTAGTAGACGCAGACCAGGTTTTCTTCCTCAACCGTGAAATGTACCATCATCCTACCTCCAATTCGTGATTTTTCGTTTTGGCCGGGGCCTTTTGGAGAGCGGCGGCGCTCTTGGCCGCGGCAAGCTGCTTTCGGATAGAGGGCTTGCGGCCAATCTTGATCTTGAACGTAGCCGCACGGTTTTTCTGCCTGCCTTGGCGGGCGGCGGTCAGCAAGCCCTGCAAGGCGTCCTCGTTCTCCGGCTCATAGTGCCTGCTTACCAGCTTGCCATGCTCCGCCACCATCCCATAAATGCCATGATTGTACTGCTCGTAGGGATAGCGGCCCTCGGTTCCGTCCTCAAATTTCAAGCTAACTTCCTGAATAGGAAGCGCTTGCTGTCCCAGCTTGGCGGCGTGCTGGCGGTAATCCAGCTCATAGAGATTGCCCATCACCTTGCCATCCTGCAAGCCGGTGATCTCCACGGCGTAGGCCAAAATGCTGTCCCCCGTGGTGGCGTGGAATGTCCAGGTATGGCTTGCCTGGCTCTCTTTCAGATAGGCGTCACGCTCCCGAAAGCACTCGGTTCCACAGTGACGGGACAGCCACAGCAGATGGGTGTTTTCCTCGGTGGGATGCTGTGCCGCCTCCATGAACATTTCCATGTCATAGCGGAAATCGCTCTTGTAATGCTCGGTGTTCAGCTCCATCACCGCCCCCAGGGAGGCGATGATGTCCACATTCTCATATTTTCGCAAAGGTCACACCTCCAAATCCTGCGATTTTTCCTTTGCGGGGGCTTTAAGCTGCTGGCCCTCCTTGGCCGCTTTCAACTGCGCCCGGATAGAGGGCTTCTTTTGCGTGGCCTTGCGCGGCTTCTTGGGCTTGCTCTCCTTGCCTTTGGTGGTGTCGGCGGCAGCAACCGGCTCCCCGGCTTTTTCCTTGGCCTCTACCTCACCGGGGGACGGGGTATTATTCAGAACGCCGTCGATCATGTTCTCGTTCTGCTCGGTGGACAGCTCGGCGGTACGCAGGGGATTTTCCCGCTGGACGGCAACGGCGTAAGCATTCGTGCCATTCCCCATGATGAAATATTTGCCGTCCTCCGATTGATGATGAAAGCCATATCCGGCGGCTTCCATCTGTTCGCGGGTCATATTGGTAATATGGAAGCTGCCCCGCGGCGTTTGTACTTGTTCCCCAGTCAAAAGGGCGTCCGGCGTAAGCCGCTGTTCCTGTTGGGCGAAAAACTCCGGCACTTCCTGAAAGCCCACATCGTCGCAGTAATGGGCCTCCTGCCGGTCGCCGTGGCGAAGCACCACCACATCGGAAACGGAAAGGCTGTGTCCCTTGAAGTCGGCGGGGTGGTCGATGTTGAACTTCTGGTAGATGCTTTCCAGGGTGTCGATGTCCCGAAGCGGGGCGGTATATACCAGGTCATAATTTGCCGGGTCAACCGTCCGCCCGGTCGCCAGCAGGCGATAGTACGGCTCAAAGCGGAAATCCCTCGTTTCCGGCCCGCCCCGCATCTGATAGATGGAAAAGGTGTTGTTCAGCTCCTTATAGCGGTCGATGGTGTCCATCAGGGCGGCGGCGCGTTCCCGGAGAGCGGCAGGGGCCTGTTCGTCGTCCCGGATGCCCACGATTACCAGCTCAAAGGACGTGGGGCCGATCTCCTGCATTTCCCGGATAGTCCCGCCGATCTGATCTTCCCGGTTGGCGTAGCCTTTCATAAATTCCGGGTCATAGGCGCACATCAGGTCGTACAGCTCGGCGGAAATGCCCTCCGGCGTCGGCTCCACGGTGGGCAGGGCTTGGGCCTCCCGTTCCGCCAGCGTCCTTTCCGCCCGCTCCCGCACACCGTCATGGAGAGGGAGGGAATACAAGTCGGAGGTCGAAGAAAAGCCCACATTGTTCATCACATAGTCAACCTGATCTTCTTTCAAGGCTCCCGCTGTAAAATAATTCTCCCTTGTGGGGGTATCGCTCACCGTGCCGCTGGCGATGTCATGGGCAAGCCCCGTTTCCAGGTGGGTACAGATTTTCCCGTCAACGGCCAGGGTCACATAGTACCAGCCCATGTAACCGCTCTTATTGTCCGCGCCGTCGTGCAGCTCCACATTCAGGAAAGTATAGGGTTTCAAGCCCCTTTGGGCGGCGATGGCGTTGTCTTTTGCCTCACGGCTCAACAGGGCGGGGATAGCGGTCTCTTTCGTGGCCTGCACGATCTCCGGGTTATACCGCACCAAAACAGCATTGACGCACTCACTTTGCACCTTGACCGTCTTGGCTTTCGGGGTACGGTAATTGCCGATAGCCAGGGAAGCGCCATTGTCAAAGCGAATGGAAATATCGCTTGTCCCCCGCCACTTCCCGCGGCAGGGAGAGGTTTCGATCTTGCCCGTGGTACAGCCGAATGTCCGGGCAATCACGTCTATCCTGTCCTGCAAGGGCAGATTTTCATAGCCCTTGGCGATCTCAACGGCCTTTTTCTCCAACTCCGTGAGGACGGGGGCGGGCGGCTCCGGCGTTTCAGGGGCAAGGTTTTCCGGCGTGTCGGTGGTCTGCTCCGCCTCCTGTCTCGGCGCAGGCTCCACGGCGGGGGCCTCGTAGCCAGCGGCGGCGTATTCCTCCACCGTCATACCGGCTGCGGCGGCTTCCCGCTGAATTTCATCCAGGACATGGGCCTTGTACTCCTGCAACTCCACGTCAAAGTCTGCCAGGCGGGGCGGCTCCGGCAACTGATACTGGCCCTGATTGAGAAGCGGGCGGCACTGGCGCACATAGTCCAGAACGGCGTTGAAATAGGCGACCTGCTCCGGGGGCAGGGTTTCCCCGGACTGTAAGGGCCGCTGGGCCTCCCGTTCCATGGCAGAGAGGTTACAATGCAGTTTCAGGTAGGGGATAAACTCGCCCAAAATCATGTCCCGTTCTGCCTTGTCCGCCTCCCATGCCTCCGGCCCCTCATGGTGAAGCACATGATTTTTCCAGCTTTCGTCCTGTGCGTAATACTCATGGTAGCCTTGGATATGCTCGATCAGAGAACCGTCCCCGTCACCAAAATCCTGCCGCCCCTCGTAGTTGTCCGCCTTGCCGTTCATGGTGAAGTCGATGCGGAACTTGGTCTTGTCATAGCCCGGTTCGTCCCGCATGGCGTCGTCCAGGGCCTTAAAAACGGCGTCCGCTTGGGAAAGAGGCATCTGCTCCCCGTCCCGCAGGTCGGCGCTCTCGCTCCAAATGACCGTCACCAGCGGCTCCGCGTCCGGGTCAAGGAGAAGCGGGGGCGCTTCCGCGATCTCACGCTCCACCCGCATTTGTACCGAAGCGTCCACATAGCCATTCTGTACCTCAAATCCCTGTTCGCACAGCTCATTGATAAGGTCGGCAACCTTGTGATAATCCCGGATAACATTGGCATAATCCACGATCAGGCGGCGTTCCTCGTTGCCCAGCCGCTGGCCGTCGCGCTCGGCAAAGTCCATCAGGGCGTTGGCCTGCTGCTCCGGCGTGGCCCCCGGCATGAAAGGCTTGTCGTTGATAAGCCCATCCAGCCCGTTCCAGATGGACGGGGCCTCCACCTGCTGGGCCTCCCGCTCCTGCTGAAGCTGGGCAAGGTGGCCGTCGATCTTGGTAATCAGGTCGTTGGCCGTGGCCCGGATGGTTTCAAGAGAGGCTTTCAGCTCGGACAGCTCCTTGCCGGAACTCCACCCGGCCACATAGCCGAAAGAGTAGTCGGAAGTGTCCAGCCCGTAGTGCTGGCAAACAGCATAGGCCACGCTCTCGGCCTGCACCTCACGGGTGCGGCGGTCGGGACGGTTTTTCAATTCCTCCGGGGAGGCGTCCTTGTCAATGGCGTGGAGGGTGGCGTGGGCAATCTCATGGATGGCGGTTTTCAGGTTTTGCAGCTCACTCATGCCCTCGTCAATGGCGATGCGCTTTTCCTCCAGATGGTAATAGCCGTGCGCCCCGCCCTCGATGTTCTCAAAGGCGATGGGGACGGGGGAAGTCCGCTCCAATGCGGTGAAGAAGTCCTGATACCGTTCCACGCTGCCGGTCAGCTCGTCCACGGCGATGTCGGGAATTTCCCGTCCCTCGGTTTGGGACACGTCGAATACCGACACCACCTTAAAGGCGGGAACTGTCACTTCCTGTTCCTCGGTCAGCGGCTTCCCGTCCGGGCCGGGGATGGGCCTGCCGCTGGCGTCCAGCTTTTCCACCTGCCGCCGCACCTTGTAAGGGGCCGGGGCCAAAATCTTGATGGCCCGCTCTCCCCGCTTCACATGGCGCTCGAACTCGTCTTTCCATTTGTTGTAGCCCGCCACCAGGGAGGCGTCCGGCTTCTGCATAGCGATCAGGAGGGTGTTGTTGAAGCTGTAATTGTGGAACTTGGACATGGCGGTGAGGTAGTTTTTGTACTGCTCACTCTCAAAAAGGGCCTGAATACCGGCTTCCAGCTTGTCAGTGATCTCTTTCATGCGCTCGGTGTTGTTTTTGCCGTTCAGCACAATGGGAATGACAGGCTGGGAGGCCGGGGCGGTCTGCTCCGGCTGGGGACGGCTGGCCTCGTCCCGTTCCACCTGCGGAGGCGGAAAAGACAGCACCCGGTATTCCTCCGGCACGATCTGGCCCTCATAGACACGTCGCCACTCGTCGCCGCTTCTGATGATATAGCCGTACTCGGTAAAGGCCCCCTGTTCCAGCCCGGCGATGTGCTTCCCCAGCGCCGACGTGTCAATGGCGGGCTTCCAGGCATCGGGCATATCCACCATGCCGGAGCGGTTCAGATAGTAGTCCCCCAGCGCGGCCACGGTATGGATGTCAGGGAGATTGACATAGTAATCCAGGTTGTCGGCGTAGTCGATGATGCGCCAGACCGTCCGCATTTCGGTGTTTTTCTGCTGCAAGGTGGCGTTCAGTGTGCCGATCTCGTAGGCATCCAGCTTTTCCAGCCGGGCGGCAAGAAAATTCAGCTCGTTCACGCCGGAGGCCATCACCATGTCGTGGGGAATAGCCAGGTGTCGACCTTCCGGGGAGGAAAAGCCGCTGATAAAATAGTCCCAGGGATTATCCTGCGTAACGCCGATCTGCCCCATCGCTGCCTGCACCTGCTCCGCCGTGGCGGGCAAGTCCAGCCAGACGCCGGTTTTGCCGTCCGGCTGGGTGATGTGATTGCTTAACTGGATAGAAAATACTTCGCTCACTCGGTCGCTCCTTTCTGATTACAGCACAAGGCCCCATCCAATCGGACGGAGCCTTGTGTCTGAAAATGTTATTGCTTTTTCCACTCCATACGGAAATTGACATATTTGCCGCCCGTATCGGCCAGAAGCACCGTGCCGTCGTAGGTCTTGCCGGTCTTGGGGGAGAATAGGCCCTTGATCTTCACCTTTCCATGTTTGAGCAGGGCGGCGGCAATCTTCGGGGTAAACGCCTTTTTCCGTTCCTCAAAAAAGCGGTCGTTCTTCCACATGACGAACTGGCAGGCACGGTTGCCGCAGTAGTAGTTTTTCTTGCCCTCGTAGACGGCTTCGCCGCAGCGGGGACACGTTCCAATGGCGGCACGTTCCGTCTGAAACAACTTCTGCTTGTCCTCGCTGACGCAGGAATAGGTTTTCACCAAGTCGCGGGCCTGCGCCTCAATACCGGCCATGAACTCGTCCGGGTCGGCCTCGCCCTTGGCGATCTCGGACAGGCGGCTTTCCCATTCAGCGGTCAGGGCCGGGGAGGTCAGCGCCTCCGGCAGTACCGCCGCCAGATTGATGCCGTCTTGGGTGGGAAGAAGCTGCTTGCCCTTGCGCTGGATGAAGCCGGTCTGCACCAGCTTTTCCAGGATAGCGGCACGGGTGGCGGGCGTCCCCAGGCCCTTGCGCTCGGCGTCGTCAGGCATATCCTCGACCCCGGCCCGCTCCATAGCCGACAGCAGGGTATCTTCGGTGTAGGGCTTGGGGGGCGACGTGAAATGCTCGGTGACGGAAGCGGCCATGTCCTCGAAAACCTGCCCCTCGGTGATGGCGGGCAACTCTGGCGCGGCCTCGCCGTCCTCGTCGGCGTCAGTTTTCAGAGAGGCCCGGAAACGGCGGTCGATGTCTTTCCAGCCGGGAGAAAGAACGGTTTTGCCCTTGGCGGTGAACTCCTGTCCGGCGCAGGTGAAAACGGCGGTGACGGCCTCATACTCATGGGCCGGGGCCACGGCACACAGCAGCTTACAGCACACCAGGGACAGCAGTTTCTTTTCACTGTCTGCCAGCCCGGAAAAGCCCTGCTTCACAAACTCTGCCGTGGGGATGATGGCGTGGTGGTCGCTCACCTTGGCGCTGTTCAGGACGCGGCGGATCTCCGGGGAGAACGCCGCGCCCTCCATAAACGTCAGCATGGGGACAAGATCGGCCACGATGCCCGCCGCTGTCTGCTCCATGTCGTCGGTGAGAAAGCGGCTGTCTGTCCGGGGATAGGTCAGCAGGCGCTTTTCATACAGCGTTTGGGCATAGTCAAGGGTCTGCTTGGCCGTGAAGCCGAAAAGCCGGTTGGCCTCCCGCTGCAAGGTGGTGAGGTCGTACAGCTTGGGCGGCTGTTTCGTTTTCTTCTCCTGCTGAATGGAAGCACAAACGGCCCGCGCTCCTGCGCAGGCCGTCTTGACGCTCTCCGCCTCGGCGGGGTCGGGAAAGCGGTCGCTTGCCGCCTCCACGCCGCCCCCGGCGATATGGACGATGTGATATTTCTCTTTCTGGAAGCCGGTGATCTTAGCCTCCCTCTCCACCAGCATTTTCAGGGTGGGGGTCTGGACGCGGCCCACGGTCAGGGTCTTGTGGTACAGCACAGAGAAAAGCCGGGTGGCGTTAATGCCGATCAGCCAGTCCGCCTTTGCCCGGCACAGCGCCGATTGATGCAGCGGGTCATAGTCCCGGCCCGGTTTCAGGTTGGCGAAGCCCTCCCGGATGGCGCTGTCCTCCATGCTGGAAATCCACAGCCGCTTCATGGGCTTGGTACAGCCCGCCAGATGGTAGACCGTGCGGAAGATCAATTCACCCTCCCGCCCAGCGTCGCAGGCGTTGATAACCTCGCTCACTTCCTCGGAGCGAAGCAGCGTCCGCAGGATGTCGAACCGCTCCCGCTTGTCCGGGGGGACGGTCAGCCGCCAGCTCTCCGGGATGATGGGCAAATCCTCATAGCGCCACTTTTTGAAACGCTCGTCGTACAAAGCGGCGTCGGCAAAGGACACCAGATGCCCGATGCACCAGGACACCAGGTAGCCGTTGCCCTGCAAGTAGCCGTCCTGCCGGTCGGTCGCGCCGATCACGGCGGCGATGCTCCGGGCCACACTGGGTTTTTCCGCGATTACTAATTTCATAGGTTGTCCTCCTATCGAATTGATTTTTTCTGCATAATGCTATATACTGAAACAACCAAATTCTGCACATAGCAATAGATAGAAAGGTTTGATTATTGTGAGTGAAAAAATAACGAAATTCCCCATTACATATTCTCAAAGAAGAAAAAATATCAATGGGCCACTTTGCGTTGAATGTCAGGTTTCGGGCCGCACACTGCAATTCCATGAGAAATCCCATGTTTTTGAAAGCGGTGAGTTTATTACCATTGATGTCATGGCGATGCAGATGGAAGATGATAAGCCAGCCCGGAAAATTTGTGAGCTTATTGTAACAAAAGAAGATTTGCTTGAAGCACTAAACCATATTTCACCAAAGGAATAAGTGCTTATTCGTCCTCCATTTCTTCATCCTCCGGCTCGTCCTCGTCGTCAAAGTCATATTCGGACAGGTCGGTGCTGCCGGACACATCCGCCTTGGGCTTGCGGAACTTGAAGTAGTATAGCGCCCCGCCGCCAGCCAGGGCCACAATCAGCAGCACCAGCAGACCGCCCATGCCGCCCTTGTTCTCCTTGGCCGGGGGTTCAGGTTCTTCCGGCTCCTGCGGCTCCGGCGTTTTCCCAGCGCAGGCGGTCATGTTGTTGGCGCAGACAGGGCAGGCAGTATTGACGGCCCCAGCCTCGCACTTCACAGAACAGGTACAGACGGCGGGCGGTTCTTCCTCCACCTCCATCAGCGCCAGTAAGTCGGCCTCATCCACCTGATTGAGAAAATGCACCGTGTTCTCGCCGTCCCCGGCCCGGTCGATGATGATATAAAAATAGTTGCCGGTCTTGGAAACGACGGTGATAAACTGCTTATCCTCGGACGCCTCGCCGTCGATGTCGTCCACCAGGGACATATTGCCCTCCGGGGTCAGGGGCTTGGGGGCAGGCGTGGACACAACTTCCCCGGTCGGCTCGGTGGGTATGACCTCCCCTTCCTCGTCCCCGCCCCCGGCAAAGGCCGTCGTGGTGAACATGGCGGCAGACAGGCCCACAGCCAGAATGACAGAGAGAAAACGGGTAATGATCTTATTCCTCATGGCCGGTGTCCTCCTTTTCGTGATAGGGCGTCAGGGTGGGGGCGGTCTGCAAGGCCCCGCCCCGCAGGAACGCCGCAAATTCCTCCCTCGTCATGTTCATGCCCCGGACAAGCTGGATGATCTGAAAATTCTCCTGCTCGGTTTTCTGCCCCTCCAGCTCCCGAAGCTGCTTGTTGTACTCCGCAATCTTGGACTTCACTTTCTGGATGTCCTTTTCGATGCGGTCAAGTTTGTTCGCCATAGTCAAAACTCCTTTCCGATTTTTTCAGAGAAAACAGGGGTCAGCACGGCCCCGGCCCTCCGTCCGCCGCCCCGAACCGCTCCCGCCAGGCATAGCTGCGGCCCAGCCCCTTGACGCTGGTAAGGTAGGGCATGGCCCTGTCCTCCATAGCGACGGCCCGCCGGTAGAGGTCGGGGTAATGCTCTTTCAGCGCCAAAATCTCCGGCTGCTTCATGCTGGGACAGAAAAAACAGGAGGACTTGCCCGGAAGCGGCAGGCCAGCCGCCAATATCTCCCGGACGCAATCGCTCCTGTCCCAACCCCAATCTTCGATCAGAGGATAACGGTTGATATACTTTTTGTCAGCGTCGTTAAACTTCTTGGAATGTTCGTACCGCCTCATTTCCCCGGCGTCGTAGCCCAGGAAGCGGTTGATCTTCTCGCCCCGCGCCCATACCTCCCGGCAGGGCGGATAGTGATTGCAGAACTTTTCCTGCGGCCCGATCTTGTGCTTTTGAGAACATCGCTTGTGGCCGTAGGCGATGGACGGCAGGGTGCAGGAGCGCAGGCACTCCATTTCCAGGGTCAGCCGGTGGCCGCTGCGGTCGTACTTCTCCACCACCGTGATCTGCGGCATACCGTGAGCGGCCAGCCAATCATCCATCGTGCGGATGAATTGATAGGTGTGGGGCTGTTCGCCTCCCGTGTCGGCAAACAAGATCAGGTCAACGGGGATTTCGTGCTTGTGAAGTCCAACAAGAACGGCGGCGCTGTTCGTGCCGCCGCCAAAGGAAACGATATTGATAGATTTACCTCCAATTCTCCATAGATTTTTTAGTCCCAATTCATCAATCCGTAACCTCGGATAACGCTGCTGTTCAGGGGATAGCTCTTGATCTTGCAGGCGTTTCCGCTGTTGCCCTCCACAGTGTAGACGTTCGTGCCATCCGTGCCGATCACGATGCCCACATGGTCGGCGTTGCCGCTGTTGTCCCAATCGAAGAAAATTGCGTCCCCAGGGGCGATGTCGCTGTACCCCCGGTTGGCCCACTGGCCCCGCGACTGGAACCAGGCCATGCCCCCGGTCGTGCAGCCGGAAAATCTCGGCTCACTCAAACCGGCTTGATTGTAGCACCAGGACACGAAGCAGGCGCACCAGGCCACCCGGCTGTCAAACCCGTACCAGCTCCAATAGGGCTGGCCGTTCACATTCCCCACCTGGGATTTTGCAATGTCCACCACGGCGGTATTTCCCGGCCTCGTCCCATTGACGAAGTGAACGCCGCTGATGTCCTCGGACGCGCTGATGTCGGGGGAACCGCCGCCGAATACCAGCGGATTGTTGCCGCTCGTTTCCAGATAGATATTGAACATTTCCAACTGTTCCGGTGTCAGCAGCTCCGAGGCGATGGAAACAATAGAACGGGCGGACAGCTTCACATTCAGAATGTAGTAGTTATAGGGGACTTGGACGGTGTAGGTGCTGCCGTCGCTGGCTGTCCGGGTTTCCGTGCGGTAGCGGACTTCAACCGTCGTGGTGGTGGTAAGGGTGTACTGTTTGTTGAATACCCGCTGTAACTCCGCCTGAACCTCGGCCAGCGTGTACCTTGGCAGGATGGAGGTCAGGAAAGAGGCCAATTCATGGGGATTGTGGATGATCTCGTCCAGGTCATAGCGGTATTCGTCATAGCCGGGGTAGGTGCTGGGGATGTTGTCGATCTGCCGCTGCAAGTCGTTCTCCATGCCCACATAGGCGTTTTCCACGGCGATCAGGTCGGCGTCGTCGGAGAGGTAGGAGGTGGCCGTGAAGCCGGAACCGAAGCCCCCGATGATGGAGGAACAGGACTGTAAGCCGCCCATCAGGAACGCCGTCATAATCAGCAACGCCAGCGCCACAAGACAGCCTTTCCAGTGCCTGACGGCAAAGGAGGCCAGCCGTTCGCTCTCCTTGGCCGCTTCCTTTACGGCTTTACTGCCGGACTTGGCCGCTTTCGCCGTCCCCTGCGCGGCCCCGGCCCCATGCGCCGCCGTCTGGCCCGCCGCCCTCGCCGCCTTGACATACTGCTGCTTGATCTGCCGCTTCTGCCAGAACCGGGAAATGGGATTGCTGGCCGCTTGTGCAAGCTGGGGGTTATCATGCAGGGCCTTTTGATAGAAATATTCGATATTTGCCTTTTCCGCCAGGCGTTCAGCCTTGGACAGCTCCCGATAGGGTTTCAGCCGGTGGCGGCGGATTGCGCCCCGGACAGCCCGGCCCGCCTGCCGCTCGGCCAATTCCTCCCCTTTGTGTCCGCCCTCTACGCCCACGTTCTCATGCTCTACCTCATGGATTTTGCCGTGGGTGAACAGTAAAACTTCCTGAACGGGGCGGCTGGCCGGGTTAGGCTTCATGGACGGAGGCGGCTTGTCCCTCGTTTCCCGGCGCACACGGGTCTTGGCCCTGCCGGTGGCCTCGTCAAAGACTTTTTCCTTGATTTTGACGGTTTCTTTCGGGATAGCGGCCCTCGCCGCGTCCAGACGGTCGGCCCGCCGGTCGGACTTGTGGATGTACTTCTTCAGCTCCGGCGCAGATCGTTCTTCCTCGGAGAATTGCAGGCGGGCAGATGGGCGGGGGCCTGCGTCAGCCGTACTCTCCACCTGCCCGGCCTGTTTCGCCGCCTTTTTCATACTGCGACGCTCCTGCGCCCGGTCAGCCCGTTCCAGCACCTTTTCGGCCCTGCTGGTGGCCTCGCTGGGGGTGAAGTCCTGTTCAGCTTCCCGGTCGGAAATATTGATTTCCTCGCCGGTGGCCTGATTTTCCAGTACCACACCGTCGCGGGTCATGCGCTGCGTCACCTTGTCACGGGGTTTTAGGTGCTTCCTGCTCATGCGCCGCCCTCCACCACCTCGGAAAGCCGGGTCGTCATAATCTTATACAGCTCGGTATTGCTGGGGATGGGATTGGTAAAGGGCAGAATGACATTTTCAAAGATCAGAAGCCCGGCCCCCGGTTCGGAATTGTCGATGTACTTCTGATGGTCGGGAGACAGGTTCAGCCGTTCAGCCAAAATCTTGCGGTCGCCGCTGGCCTGATTGAGCAGACAGATGAAGTCGCTGTTTTCCAGGATATTTTCGATCTCCGGGGAGGAAAGCAGGTCTTTCACGTTCTGCGTGGCCCCGGTCGGAATACCACCCCACTTCCTGAACCGCTTCCAAATCTCGGCGCTGTATGCCGCTGTCTGTTCCTCTTTCAGAAGCAAATGGAACTCGTCGGCAAAGTACCAGGTCGCCTTACCCATACTGCGGTTGGCGGTGACGCGGCCCCATATCTGATCTTGGACAATGAGCATCCCCAATTTCTTCAACTGCTTGCCCAAATCCTTGATGTCGAAGCAGACAAGCCGGTTGCTGATGTCCACATTGGTACGGTGGTTAAAGACATTCAGGCTGCCGGACACATAGAGGTCAAGGGCCTGCGCCACCCGGTCGGCCTCTGGGATATGCTGGGCAAGCAGGGCGGCGTGGAGGTCGGAGAGAACGGGCATTTTCTCCGGGGATGGGTCTGCCAGGTAGGGCCGGTAAATCACCTGCACGGCCCGGTCGATCACGGTCTTTTCGATAGGCTCCAAACCGTTCTTGCCGCCCATCACCAGCTCACAGAACGACAGCACGAAGTCGCTTTTCAGCGCCAGCGGGTTTTCATCCTCGCTGTAATTCAGGTTGATGTCCAGCGGATTTACATAGTCTTTGCTGGTGGGGGACAGCTTGATAACCTGTCCGTGAAGCCGCTGTACCAGGGGAAAATACTCGGCCTCCGGGTCACAAACAAAGACATCATCCGTGGTCGTCAGGAACACGCTGACGATCTCGGACTTGCAGGACATGGACTTGCCGCTTCCGGGCGTACCCAGCTTCAAGCCGTTGGGACACCGCGCCCGCTTCCTGTCCAGCATAATCATGTTGTGGGTCTTGGCGTTGACGCCGTAGTACATGGCCCCGCCGCCCTGAAAAAGCTCCTGCGTCACAAAGGGGACGAAGATCGCGGCGCTGGACGTGGTAAGGCCCCGCTGGATGTGGATATGGTTTTCTCCCAGCGGGAGAGAGGACATTAGCCCCTGTTCCTGCTGGTCGTCCAGCCGCACCAGGGCGCAGTTATACTTCTGCGCCACGCCAGCGGCCCGGAATACCTCGTTGCTCAACTTCCGCTGGGTATCGGCCACATTCAGGACAAGGAACGTCACCATGAAAAGGCGTTCATTCCGGGTTTGCAGCTTGGAAAGCAACTGCTTGGCGTCCGTGCCGTAGGTGGCAAGGTCGGAGGGCAGAATATCCATATCGTAGCCGGAACGGACTGCCTTTTTCTGCTCCTGTATCTTCATAGCGTCCAGGTCGGTGATCTTCCGCTTTACCCGCTTGATGGCCTCGGTCTGCTCAATGGCCTGCACATGGAGGTTGACGACAATACCATTTTCCGTGTTGAGGAAGTCCGCCAGCATTTCATCGGACAGCTCCGGGGCGAGGATTTGCAGAAAACTCACAGCGCCGTACTTGCCGCTCATGCCGAATACCCGGCTGTTGCCGAAGCGGAGGGAGGACGGGGCAATGAAGTCCTTGGTACACAGGCCGGAGGCGAGAAGCCACTTCCAGTCAAAGCGGAACAATTCGCCGTCCGGGTGGAAAACGCCGTGCAGCACTTCCAGCCGTTCGGCCCCGTCCAGCACACGGGCGGCGGCTCCCATCATCTTGAAGTAGCCCAGCAGGTCGGTTTCGATGCGTTCCAGCCTTGCCCGCGCCGCTTTCAGGTTGTCCGCCTCGATGGTGAACGTCAGATACTTGGTCTTGACAATGCCGTTGTTGCCCCTTGCCAACTGCCTTTGCAGGATGCCGGTATACTCGGCCCGGATGTCGTCAAAGTCGTCCCCCTGCGGGGCGATCTCGAAGCTGCGGGCGTACTGCGCCGGGTCTGCTCTGCGGTTGACAAAGGAGAACTGGACATGGATAGAGGCGTCCACATAGTTATAAAGGTCGCACAGGTATTCAAAGGTCGCCGTGCGGTCGTCCGGCTGGGCAAGCTGGTAATTGGTATCGGAGAACTCAATGCACTTGGAGAAAGAACGCTGGTTCAGCCTGCAAACGCCGTCCTGATACATGACCTCATAGGGGATGCTCTCTTGGGCGGTATGGGGCTTGCCGTCGCCCTTATACCTGCGGATGATGGCTTGTATCTCCCGCTTTTCGGCGCGGGACAGCTTTACCGGCCTGTCTGCGTTTTGCTTTCTGGACAACCGCTTTCACCTCCATTTCCATTTGACGCTGCCGCTCCAACACGGCGTAAAGGTTATTGGTCTGATAGGGCCGCGCCTTGGGCATAGTGAAGCGGTTTCGGACAATCTGCCCGATCACCACCTCCAACGGCTGGCCGTGCTTCTCATACAGCCCGAACAGCAGGCCGGGGAGCATGGCGAAGATCATCACCAGGGCGGCGGCGCTGGTGGGGACGCTGCCCCGGAGCATAAAAAAGAGCGGCAAGCCCATCAGGAGCGCCGCGCCGAAGCATACGATCTGCCGTTTTGTCAGGCCGAATAGCACCTTGCTTTTCACATGGGTCAAGTCCTTGGGGACGGACACATAGGCCATAGGTCAATTCCTCCTTTCCAGAGCGTGATAAATCCCCTGCATGATGTAGGCCACGCAGGGGACGGCAATAGAATTTCCCAGCATTTGATAGCGGCTGGTATCGCTGATACTCCGCCCGCCGCCCTGCTCCGTCCAAAAGTCCGGGAAGCCCTGCAAACGCTCACATTCCAGGGGCGTCAGGCGGCGCACGATCAGGTCGGCGTAGCGGGTGATGCAGAAGTCGGTTTCACTCCCCATGCCAGCGGGCCGGGAGAGGCCAGCGCCGGAGGCACACAGCGTCCCGGCGATCTGCGGATGCACCAAAAGGGGCTGTTCATGGTTGCAGTTGAGGGTGGGGGCGATGTCGGCCAGCCCTTCCGCGTTGGCCTGCCCCGTCGCCATCGTCACCACATGGGGCTGTCCTGTTCCGCATAGGGTGGGCTGGACGGGCCGCAGGATGGAGCGGTTGGTTTTGCTGGTGATCTGCTGTAAATCGAAGCCCGCGGCCACCACCGGCAGATTGCCGTGGGTCTGGCTGCGGAGGGTGGGAGAGAGGCCGGAACGCTCCACCGTCAGCGACGCCCCGCCCTGATCGTTCAATATCTCCACCGTCTGCGGCGCAAACAGGTATTGATCGTTCCCCGTCGCCAGCGTCCCACTTTTCTCCACTTGGAGCAGAGGGCCTTTGCCGCCGCCCTCACAGCCGCACCGTATACGCATGGTGACGGCTGGGGGCCTCACCAGTTGCCCGCCTGCTGTATCAGCGCCGCTTTCAGCAAAGGCGGTAAGTCCTTGCCGCGGCGTTCCGCCCGCCTCAAAATACCCGCGCAGGCTTTTGGGGACAAAGAGTATTTCTCCGGCACATTTTCCTGCAAAATCGCAGACAAGAAACAAGCGCCTGCGTCGCTGTGCTGTTCCGAAATATTGGGCGTCGTACACGCACCAAGCGAGATCAACGCCTCCGCCTCGTACCATCCCGGCGTTTGCCCACCGCCCAGAATAAGGCATTGGAATTTCGGCCTTTGTGAACGATTGCAGCACAGCCGCAAAATCACGTCCTCCTGCGGACGACAGAGCGCCGGGGACGTTCTCGAACAGCGCGAACCTTGGATATTCGTCATGTGTCGCCTCCCTCATTTCGTCAATTATCCGTATGGCCTCCATGAAAAGGCCGCTCCGTTCGTCCGCCAGCCCCCGGCGCTGGCCTGCCAGCGACAGCCCTTGACACGGACTGCCAAATGTCACGATGTCCACAGGCGGGAGTTTCCCGCCGTGAAGCTGGGTGATGTCCCCGGCGTGGGCCATGTCCGGGAAGTGCTTTTGCGTCACCGACACGCAGGCCGGGACGATCTCGCTTGCCCACAGGGACGTGATATTGTAAAAAGAAGCGGCGTAGGGAAAGCCCCCTATGCCGTCGAAAAGTGACGCTAATGTGTACTGCCTCAAATATCAAGCCTCCTTTAGTGCGCGGCGAATACGGCCTTGGCGATGCTCCCGGTCTTGAACAGGCAGAAGCACAGCAGAACCGTATAGCCCATACAGCCCCATATCGCCCCGGAAACGTCGGCGGAGAGGGCGATGCTTTGCACCAACACGGCGTAAATGCCCGTCACCACCATAATCAGGAACGCTTGGAAGCCCAGGGCGAACAGGGATTTCAAATAGCCCTGCCCCATGCCCCGCCACTCGCTGTTCCCAATGGTGGCAAGGGGGATAGGCCCCAGCGAGGTCACAAGGTATATTTCAATCATCCTGCCGTAGACCACAAGCATGATGCAGATAGAAAGAATATTCATCGTCAGCCCCACAAAGAGGGATTGGAACCACAGACCCAGCAGACCGCCGATGTCCATAGCCGAAAGCCGGTTGTCCAGATCGGTGACGACACTGGTAATGTCGATGCTGGTATTGCCGATAATCACCCCGGCGCTTTGATTGACGACGCTTTGGGTGATGTCGAACACGGCCATGACGATGTTCCAGGTATTTGATACGAGGATGATAGCGACGGCGGATTTGAACACCCAGCGAAACAGCATCCAACTGTCCATGTCGTGCATATTGTTCCGTTCCGCGATCAACTGTATCAGCTCGTAGCACATGATAAGGGCGAGGATAGCCCCAGCGATGGGAACGATCACCGTTTCCGAAAGGTTACGGAGCATATTGAACACGCCGCTGTTCCAGCCCTGCGGCGTAGCTCCCACATCGGCGGCAATCTCGCCCACTTTGGTATTCACCGTGTCAAAAAGGCCGGTGAGGTTACTGGTGATGCCGTCGATCAGCACGCCCTTGAACCATTCTTCCAGCCAGTCCAGTATCACAGATCAGCACCTCCTTTCCCGCGGCCCCCCGCCGGGGGCGGGAGGCAGCGAGAGGATTGAGCGGGAAGCATCAGGGAGTAGCCAGCAGACCGGCCAGCAGGGGAACCAGGGTAATGCCGATCAGGGCAACGCCTCCCCCGGCGACAAGCTGCTTAACGCCCTGGCTCTTGGCCCCAGGGTTGTCCTGCCCGTAGCCCTCCAGGAGATTGATGCCGCCCCACACGCACAGACCGCCGCCCAGGGCGACCACAAGGGTCTGCAAAACGTCGATAGCAGAAGTGAAAAATGCCATAAAAGTACCTCCATAAATTCAAAAATGTTGTTGTTGGATTTACCGCCTCATTCTTCGGCGGTGTCGGTTTCGCCGGTTTCTTCTTCGTCCGACAGGTCGATTTCGTAGAAGTCAAAGACTTCCTCCTGCGTCACCACCTGCCGCTGCCTGCGGCGCATGGCGGCAAGATACCCGTCTACGTCAAAAGCGTTCTTCTTGTCGGCGTCGGAGAGGTATTTGTACTGCGGATGCCGGGTAATGTCGTATTTCTCACTGAAAAAGGGACGCACACCCCGCACCTGCAAAATACACTTTCCGCCGTCCATCACGGCGATTTCGTCCTGTGACATCAACTCCTTTCCCAATTTTTGATAATTCAGTCCGTGGGAGGTCTGGCTGCCCCGGTTCTCCGACGTGTTGTAGCTGTCAATCGTTTCCCGGCCCAGCGCGTCGGAGATTTCCTTGGCGTTCTTCCCCCGCCCACTCAAAAATAAAGTACAGTCGCAGTTGTCGCTGATGATGTCGGCGGCGTCCTTGTAGATGCTTTTCAACTGCGATTGACTTTGCAAAATAATAGAAGCCGAGATTTCCCGGCTTCGGATGGTGGC
>OGJH01001671.1_pt1 | contig 17567 bp, 15 predicted proteins | sample 1572021 | NCBI WGS metagenome assembly OGJH01 (sample SAMEA2582098, study PRJEB24529) | metagenome | biome: Human gut stool | place: China | collected 2011
ACCAGTCTCCTCATGGTCAGCTTCTTCTTGACGGAAAATATCCAAATCATCTAGTGACAAGATATTTTCAATGCTATCAAGATAAGCTTGGTAGCGTTTCACGATTTCTTTTCGCTTCTTGATATTGTTAATAGCTAGCTGATAGCTTTTTTCAAAATCTTCCATTTGCCACAAAAAATGTAATTGCATCTTATAAGGCATTTCCATGACTAAACGATAGGCCCGCTCAGACTGCGTTTTAAAATCGGCCTCAAAGGACAATTGATCAGAGACAAGCTTAATATTTTCCAGATGCTCACTCTTATCGACCTCTTCGATTTTACTTTGACTACCGATACGATACGTTTTAGTCTCGCCTGTTGACCCCAGTTTAACCTCTATATAGAGCATGGAATTAATATCGTAAGTAAAGGTGGTCTCAAAAAATTCTGTCTTAGTCGCAGTTCCAGGAACATCGATTATAAACTCATCCAAAAAGAGATTTGCCTCAGGATCGAGCGATTCTCCCTGATAAATCATAAAACGACATTGTCTCTGCCCCCTACTGGCATAATAATATTTACTTGCAGAGGTCGGAAGGACAGATAACTTATTAATGACCTTTGAAAAGATATTTTTATCAAAGTCAGAGTCATAGGCACTGATTCCCAATGAGAAAGGACAAATATCTGTAATCACTAAATCTTTGACCTTCTCCTGACGCTCTTTGACCGCCAAGTAAGTCCCCAAACCACGCGCAACCAACTCATCCATATCCTTCAGACGCTTAATAGGAAGATTGAGCAGATTCGTGATATAAGATTGAACCAAAGGCATCATGCTAGACCCACCGACCAAGATAAAAGCATCCAGCTCATGTGCCTTGTAACCACTATCACTCACCGCCCTACCAATAACTTTCTTAACACGGTCAAGAACAGGTTGAATGATGGTCTTAAGCTCTGCCTGATTATATTGTTTCATGTAATACTGGTCATCATAGGTCAAGGACACTGCAGCCACTTTTTCCTTTTGCAGCTTGAGTTTACACCGTTCTGCGGATAAGAGGAGGCTAGACTTTTGCTTCCTATCTAACTTTTCCAAATCAATTTCTTGAGACTGACAAAAATCTTCAGCAATAGCCTTATCAAAGTCACTACCTCCCAAGAAGTTATCCCCTGCAATGGAAACAATTGAAATCACATTGTCAAAACAATCAACCACAGAGACATCAAGCGTCCCACCTCCAAAGTCGAAGACAATGAAAGACTCGTCCTTACCAATCTTATGACAAGCAATGGCTGCCGCAGAAGGCTCGTTAATCAAACGTTCTACCTTAATGCCCAATCGTTGTCCAATAGCCTTGGTCGCTGAACGTTGCTTTTCATTAAAATAAGCCGGCACACTAATGAGTACCTCATCTACCTTTTCACCTAAGTAGTTTTCAGCATCTGCCACCAACTGCTTAACCACTAGGGTTGATAAATCCGTTGCCGAGAAGGCTTCCCCATCAAGGTAAAAAATTTCATTGGTCCCCATTGAACGTTTAAAGAGTTGGGCCGTGTTATCAGGATCAGTCACTAAGCGTTCCTTGGCAATTTTTCCAACCGTCAAGACATCATCAGACACATGGACCACGCTGGGTGTCAAATATTCTCCAAAATCATTTGGAATCAGCTCAACCCCACCCTCACGATAGGTAACCGCTAGACTATTCGTCGTTCCCAAATCAATACCAATTGTTGCCATAACATTCTCCTAAACTGCTTTTGTCTTTCTATTATAACATAGTCAAAAATGTCCTTTTCAAGAAGTAAATCAACGTTTTCAAATACGCCATGAACTATGAAGGCCTGCATATAATGACATCACATTCTTTTTGAGAACAAAGTGAGTTTAACTGAGACTTTCCGCTGTGATAAAAACCCCTGAAGAACTTAAACTTCAGGGGTTCGGAAGTTTCGAGACCTTATACTCTAAGCTTAGGTATGGAACTTCCTTGACGTTCGCTGACGCCCATCATCACCTAAGGACAGTCTCGAAAAAGATTCTTTATTAAAAAATAAAAGCCAACCCAAGATCAGCTTTTCATTTATCTTAATGACTATTTTTTGAATGGTTCTTCCACCATGATGAAAGGATAGAACCTGAGATATTATGCCAAATACTGAAGATAGTTGATGGGATGGCAGCTTGTGGCACGAAATATTTCATGGCAAGGGTTGCTCCAAGACTTGAGTCTTGCATCCCCACTTCGAAAGTAATGGCTTTTTGTTGTGGTTCTTCCAAACCAAGGATTTTTGAAAATCCAAAACCAAGCGCATAACCACAAAGGTTATGAAGCATAACAACTGGGATAACAAGGGCTGTCGCTGCTGTGAAAATATTGGCATGGTTGGCAGAAACAACTGCTCCAACAATCAAGAGGATGGCAGCCTGTGAAATCAAAGGCATAATCTTAATGATGGCATTGATTTTCTTACCAAAAATAGAGTGGATAACCACACCCAAGATAATAGGAACAACAACGATACGCAAGGTACTAAGGAAAAGGTTTTGTGCAGGCACACTGACATAATGACCAGCCAAGAAGGACAAGAGCGTTGGAATCATGAGTGGTGCCAAGAGAGTTGAGAGGGTTTCAATAGAAACATCCAAGGCGACATCACCACCTGAGAGAAAGGCCATGACACTAGATGAAGTTCCGCTCGGACAAGAGCCAACTAGGATAACCCCTGCTGCTGTCGCACCCTTAAGATGGAAAATCATACAAAGCAACCAAGCCAAACTAGGCATGATGACATAGTGGGCAACAGTCCCAAGGATAACTGGAATTGGACGCTTAGCAATACGTTTGAAATCCTCAGTGGTCAAAGTAAGCCCCATACCAAAGAGAATCAAACCAAGCAAGTAGGCCGTATTGGGAATGACCCAACTACTTGTTGCTGGAAGGGCGTAGTTAAAGACAGCCCAGAGAATAACAGCTACAGTAAACCATTTGCTGAGCCATTTACTAAAAGATACAAGTGACTCCATAATGAAACCTTCTTTCTATTTTCACGATATAGTATAGCACTTTCATTTTGAATTTCAAGGTAAATTTCGAATTTTCTGAAATTAATTTCAAAAAATAAATCCTCACACTTAACATGCGAGGATTTTGTGATTTCTATAAACCTTAAGCCTTGTCTTGCGACTTTTCTTCAAATTGTTGAGCCCGTTCTTCTCCCCACCACAGTGGCAACAATTCTCCCAAAGTGACGGTCTGACGTGTTTCGTAGTCAACCATGAACTCTAAATTACGATTGTCGGGATGCAGTTCCATTAAAAATTCTCGACAAGCTCCACAAGGCATGCCAGATGGTCCACCATGAGGTGGCTGGTCACGAAAAGCGATAATACGCTTAACCTTAGTCTGACCAGTTTCTTGATACATATTGAAAAGGGCAGCCCTTTCGGCACATAGATGGAAAACACCACACGTCCCTTCCATACAAAAGCCTGTGAAAATTTGCCCATCTTCAGCCTCAACGGCAGCTACAACGTGCCTAGCATAGACAAAGTCTGAGACTTCCTGTGGCTGATACAAAGCTTTTGCCTTTTCATACATCTTCTGCCAAATATCCATTATTTCTCCTTTAACCTCGATCACTTTCTCTTTGCGACTTGATAAAGAGTGCAAGCCCTGTTGCTACTGCAGTATAAGCCAAAATAAACAAAAGTGATTTCCATGAAAATGTCCCGTCCTTTGCAAAATTAACGACCAACTCATTGACATGATAGACAGGCGTCCACTCAGAAATGCTCTGAACCCACTTAGGGAACATGGAAATAGGCATCCATGAACCACCCACAATAGCCAAGCCAAGGTAGGTGATATTTGCAACCACAGACATGATTTGTTGGGATTTAATCTGAGCGATAAGCAAGCCAAAGGCCAAAAAGACCAAGCTTGATAGAAGTAAGAGGGCACCTGAACCTAGCCAACCTGACAAAGGCAACTCAACATCTCGAACAAAGGCTCCCACACAAAAAGTCACAATGATAGCCACCATAAAATTCAGCAAAACACGAAAGATCTTAGATAGATAATAAGCCGAAATGCTGATTTTGGAATGCTCGATATAGGTCAACCAGTGCTCCGTTTGGTCCTCTTGCAACATATAAGGGAAGGTAAATAAACCAAAGCTAGACATGGAAAAGCCAGTCATGGTTAACATATAAGACAGCAAAAAATCTTTTTGAGCCTCGGGATTAGGTGTTGAGACAATACTTGAGAAAAGGAGGAAAAAGCCAACAGGCATCCCGATTCCCATGATAAAGACTGGCCAACTTCGCCACGTTTTAATCCATTCAATTTTTAGTAATGCTTTCATGCCTTGTTCTCCCTTGTTGAATCAAATAGGCTATCCAAGAGTGTTTTATTTTGAATTTCAATATCAGAGATTCCACAACCCGCTTCTTCAAGACTTTGCCATACCTTTTCGATATCTTTGGTCATGAAGCTAATGACATCCCGCTTTTCAGTAATTTCATAGATGTCTGGCAGTCCGTGAACAATGCTAACAAAGCTACTTGGCAGAGTGACCTGTTTCTCTTTCTCTTCGTGTCGCATAGCGTATGGGGTGGTATCTCTGATAAGTTTCCCTTGATGGAGGACTAAGATACGGTCAGCTGTGTGTTCCACTTCTTCGATATAGTGAGAGGAATAGAGAATGGTCACACCTGATTTTTTCAATTCATTGACAATCTCCCAGAAACGCTGACGAGTCGAGGTATCCATACCCGCTGTCGGTTCGTCCAAAAAGAGGATTTTAGGTCTATCAATCAAACAAAGGACAAAAGCCAAAAGACGTCTTTGCCCACCAGAAAGTTTGTCCGCAAACTGCTGATACTGGTCTTCCTTGAATTGCAGGAGGTCTTGCACCTCTTGATTGGTCAAGGGATTATCAGAAATAGATTGGAAGAAGGCAATCAACTCACTGACTTTCAAACTATTTGGAATGGTATTTTCCTGAAGGAGAACCGCAATTTGATTTTTTGCCTTACCTACCTTACCATCAATGAGGACCTGACCACTGCTGGGCTTTTTATCTCCAAGAATACAAGACATCAAGACAGTCTTACCCGCCCCATTCGGTCCAATCAAGGCGACACAATCTCCCTGATTTATCTTAAAACTAATATCCTCTAAAATGGTCTTTCCCTTGATGCGTTTTCCAAGGGATGTGACTTGAATAACCGTTTCACTCATACCTGTGATTTCCTTTCTTTTGTATAGGAACCATGCTAATTGACAATAGAGCTGATATCATTGGACTCCCTTAATACTCCACTTCCAACTCCGTACAGAAGAGACTTCCGCTCAGATGAAGCCTTGTTTCAACTTGCTCTAAATCAGATTCAAAACGATCCACCTTTACAGATGATAGGGGATGTGAGATTCCAGTGGTGTCCATGACACAAGCATGAGGAAGTCGAATATGAACTTCACCAAACTTAGCATCAAGATGAACTGCTACCTGACTTGATGCAAAGCTGGCTTGACTCAAATCCAGCCACAGCTCACCGAAAGCCATATTCATATCAACCGTTTCGACTTCTTGAGAATAGATACGATACCTATCCTCAGCCATATATGTCTTAACAGAAATATGTGGTCCTTCTTGGTCGTTCTTATTGACCTTATAGTCTTTAGTGAGACCCTTCTTTTGACTACGGCCATAGAGCAACTCTAAAGCCAAACCTATTAGAAAGATACCGCTAAAGAGATTCCACTGTGCAAAGTCGAGGTTTAACAAGTCATGAACATAGGGTGATAAGAAGGCCAAACCAAGAAAAATGAGGAGAGGTCGCCTATTCAAGATACCAAAACAAAAGAAGGCCACGAAGAAGACCAGATTATAGTTGACCATGATCCAAAAATCTGGAATAAAGGCACTAGCGATAAAACAAGCTGCTAGTAAAAACAACAAGAAGGACCGAAGATTAAATCGTTCCATAATAAAACTCCTTTCTAGTAAATGATTGTAATTTTCTAATTATTTCCACTACCAGTATAGCACTATTTGTAAGCGTATTCAATGTTATACAAGAAGGATTTGCAAGAAAAAAAGAGCTTTCGCTCTTTCATTATTTTCAATGTTTGATAGTTACTTGTCCAAAAGATACTGAGCCTGTTAGAGAAACTGTAGTGCTTGATAACTCTCGCCCTCCTAGACTATCGTAGCCTTTCACTCCTGCTAGGCTTGTATGAAGCCCGTGTGTATCCACTTGCCAATCCTTGGGCACTCGAATGATGACCTGAGAAAAATTGGCCTGAACGACAATCTGAGGGCGGTCCGTCATGAACTGGGCCTGACGCAAATCAAGAGTCAAACGCCCAAAATCGGCATTAGCATAGACAGTTTCAAGATTTTGAGAAGTCACCACCTGCACAGACTCTGAAAAAAGAGTCTTAGCAAAAATTTCTCGCTCATGTTCTTTAGACACCTTGTAAGAGAAGTTTTTCTTATAACTTGGCTTGCTCAAACGGTCCACCGCAATACCTAAGATAAGAATCCCTACAAAGAGTGTCCATTCCGAATAATCCAATCTGAAAAGATCATGGATATAGGTCGACAGAAAGGCCATCCCCAAGAAAAAGAGAAATTTGCCCTTAGATTGCCAGCTCAAAAGCACAAATAGCAAGGCCAAAATCAATTTATAATTAAAAGCCAAATACAAATCTGGAATAAAGGCTGTCGCGATAAAATAGGCCGCAATGATTAGTAAGGTAATAACACCTGCATTAAAGCGTTTCATAACAAGTCCTTTCTAAATCCTGTCCTTGAGTTTTTCCACAAAGAGGTAGGCCGCTGGACAGAAAAGCGTATTTTTGATAGTCAAATGATTAATCTGATAGATTTTCTTACGATCCGTGTGGGGAAAAGCTGCACAAGCCTTGGGGCGGACATCATAGATATCACAGAGATTATCAGGCCCCAAAAATGGACAAGGCATAGACTTGAATACCTTATCACCATCCTCATCTACCTGCAAGTACATCTCCTCAAAGGCAGGTAATTTCATGCGAAAATGCTTGGCAATGCGAGTGATGTCCTGCTCTGTGAAATCTGGCCCTAGCGTCTTACAGCAATTTGCACACTGGACACAATCAATCTCTTGGAAGACTTCATTGTGCACTTGCTGAACAATCTTATCTAAATTTTTAGGGGCCTTCTTCTTGAGCTGCGCTAGAAACTTGCGATGCTCCCCCTGCTTTTGACGTGCCAACTCTTCGTAACGTTTGACATCAATAGTCTGTGACATGTGTTTTCTCCGATGATTTATAATTCTTTCATCTATTATAGCATAAAAGAAATAGAGCCTAGCATCAACTAGACTCTATATTAGTTACATTGATACGATTCTACGATAAGAACGTGAAGTTAGGGCGAAAACCAAGACATAGGCTAGGAAGAATACGCCACAAACAATAATAGTGACCACTAACATAAGATCTGGATTGAGAACCCCAATAACACGCACAATCAAACTAATCATATGGTAAGCAAAGGCTAAGTGTGTAAAGGCAAAAATCAAAGGGAGGAAAAAGACAGTAAGAACTTGTTTACGAATGGTTTTCTTGACTTGTTGGTCGTCTAACCCAATCTTTTGAAGAATAACAAAGCGCTCACGGTCCTCATAACCTTCAGAAATCTGTTTATAGTAAATCACGAGAACTGTGCCAAGCATAAAGATAATGGATAAGAAAATACCGATAAATAAGGTTCCGCCAACAAAGCCATTTAGCATCCCTTCTACATCATATCGGCTATTAGCAGTGAGGTTAGGCCCAGGGACACCAGTAGTTTGTCCAGCTAACTGTTGCATTTCTTTATCCGTGAGTTTGTCTAACAAATCTGAATTTTTCTTGGCTTCATGTGTAGGGTCTTTGACGTTAACACCAACATAAGTAGATTGAGTGGTTGCTGTTCCTTTGATACTTTCTTTAAAATTATCCATATCAGGAACGACAAGGTAGCTATAATCAGAAACTATGGTTGTAAAGATATTAGGTACTTTACCTTTAATAAAGTCATTAAGGCTTTCCTGAATCTGGTAGTTTTGACCATTGATAGAGACACTCTTTTGATCTTTCAATATTTTATTTTTAGTAAATAAGCCAACTTGATTTGAAGTCAGATTGAGGTCTTTACCTGTTAATTGCTTATAAGTTGCTTGTGAGAAGACAAGAAAAACTGACTTTGGTAGAACTTTTCTTTCATTCTCAGAAAAGATGGTTAGCTTGTTTTTTTCTTGTTCTTTGATACCAAAGTAGAGGTAAGTTACTTCTGCTTTTTCATTTACCTGATTTCCCGACTGTTCTAAGAAATCATCCATAATCTTCTCTGTGCTTGTTAAATCTACATTCGTCCCTGTAACTGAGTAATCATATGGAGCAACACTCGCTAGATAGTCTTTTTTTCCAGCATAGATACTTGCAGCACCTACAAGCGTCACCAGAACCATACTTGAGAGGATAGCAATGGTTGCAAGCCCAACTGCATTTTTCTTCATCCGAAAGACAAGGTTGGAAATGGAAATCATATTATTAGGCTTGTAATAGTAGCTTTTCTTCTTTTTCAAGAGTTGCAGAACTACTGTTGTCCCAGCGTTGAAGAGAAGATAAGTCCCTAAAATGACCAGTAAAACAGCTAGGAAAAAACTGATAATAGCCGTTACTGGATTCTGAACAGAAAGAGCAAGATAGTAACCATATCCCATAGTCCCAAGTCCTAAAAGGGTTTGAATAACTAGGAAGCGTCCTTTTTTCTCACCCTTAAGGCCATCTTTAGTTAATTGTAAAGGATTAAGCCGTAGTAATCGGAAACCATTTACCAAAACCAACAAACTAAAAATACAAGCAAAGATGACAAGAACAATAGGAATTGTCATTACTTGAAAGGTCGAAACCAAACCAGTACTTTCACCGATAAGCCTTTGAAGAAAAGCATAAATGAGTTTATCGAATAGCGCCCCTACACCTATACCTAGAAGCAAAGTCACAAAACCCATAATCATCGTTTCTTTTAAAATCATACTAAAGAGGTGACGCTTCTCCAAGCCTAGCACACTATAGAGACCAAGCTCCTTTGAACGATTTTTCATGACAAAGCTGTTGGCATAAAGAACAATAATCCCAGAGGATAGGGCGACAATCCCAAGTCCCAACCCCAAAACCATCTTGATAGCATCTGCCCCAGGTAAGTCATCCAGATGCGAATTAAGCGTTAAAGATGTAAAAATATAGGTAATGGCAATAACCAGAATAGTTGCCAATGTATACGGATAATAAAGCTTACGATTTTTTATGAGATTGGACAAAGCCAGTCTATTGGTTAGACGAAACATATTAGTTCACCTCACTTGCCATTGTAGTTAGTGTATCGGAAATTTCTTGGAACATTTGATGTTCAGACTTATCCCCTTTGAAGATTTGATTATAAAGAATCCCATCCTTAATAAACAAAACACGCTGCGCACGACTGGCGGCCGCTGTTGAGTGAGTTACCATAAGAATGGTCTGGCCGCTAGCATTAATAGTATCAAAGACATCCAAGAGTGCCGCTGAAGATTTTGAATCCAAGGCGCCTGTTGGCTCATCTGCTAAGAGGATTTCTGGTTTAGTGATGATCGCACGCGCAACTGCGACCCTTTGCTTTTGGCCACCTGAAATTTCATAAGGGTACTTCTCTAGCAAGGAATGAATTCCCAGTTGACGACTGATAGCTTCAACTTGTATCATCATTTGCTTAACTGAGCGTCGAGAAAGGACCAAAGGTAGCAAGATATTATCTTTCACAGATAAGGTATCTAAAAGATTGAAATCCTGGAAAACAAACCCTAATCTTTCACGACGGAAACTGGAAGCATCCTTATTTTTAATGCTTGCTGTGTCCATACCATTAAGGTAGACACGCCCTGCCGTTGGTTTATCAAGCATGGCAAGGATGTTGAGCAGGGTTGATTTTCCTGAGCCAGACTCACCCATAATAGCAACATACTCACCTTTTTCAACCGTAAAATGGATATCTTTAAGGGCTTCAACCTGATTTCCTTTGAAACGTGTTTTATAAATTTTTTTAACATGTTGAACATCTAGTAATGTCATAATAAGCTCCTTTATTTAGTAGAATTGGGAGAGATCTTAGGAATCTCTTACTTAACTTCGATACCATTTTATAGAAAAAGCAGGGGCAAAACCATAACCCTTGCTTTCATTTGTCGTCTAATTTCTTACACTTTTGTAAGTTATCAATCAATGGCTAACTTCTTCTTTTGAAAATGAATGGAAACTGTGGTTCCTTGACCTACTTGGGAGCTAATACTAATATCATGTCCAAGCTGATCAGCAATTTTCTTAGAAAGATAGAGACCTAACCCAGAGGACTGCTGAGTCAGTCGACCATTGTAACCTGAAAAGCCACGCTCAAAAACCCGTAAAATATCACTATCCTTGATACCAATCCCAGAATCTTTAAGATAAAGCGTATTATCTTTGAAGTAAATTTCAATACCGCCACTCTTTGTGTACTTCAAACTGTTTGACAAGACCTGCTCAATGATGACTAAGAGCCATTTTTCATCTGAAACGACCTTAACATCCAAGTCATGTAGATTAATAGTCAATCCTTTTTGAATAAAGAAAAGACTATGCTTTCTAACAACTTCTTTAACCAAGTGTTCTAATGCAACCTCTTTCAACTGCAAATCATCATGAAAGTTTTCTAAACGTAAATACTGCAAAACCAAATTAGTGTAGGCATCGATTTTGAAGATTTCTTGCTCCAAGAGAGACCTAGTATTACTATCTGTGACATCCTGAACCAACAATTGACTGGCTGCTATTGGCGTCTTGATTTGATGAACCCAAAGAGTGTAGTAGTCCATCAAATCTGTATAGCGCTTACGCTCCTCCTCAGTCTGATTCATCTGATTCTCCCTTGCATTTTCCAAGGTCTGGGCTAAGTAAAACTCCAAAGGACTTAAGGGAGTAATTTCCTCATATAGATATGCTAGCTTATAAGACTGATAGGATCTAAGCAAGTCCCAAGCCAGCATAATGATGGTCACAAAAGTCAGGATTGTCAGGGCATAATAAAGAACATCTGCCACCTCATCAAATAAAAAGGCAAACAAAAGCAAGAGGATACCGTTAAAGATAACCAAGAGATAGAAAGGCAGACGAGACCTAATATAGTATTTGATAAATTGACACTTACCCATCATGACGCAACCCGTAGCCAATACCTTTCTTGGTTTCAATAAAATCCTTCAAACCCACTGCCTCTAACTTCTTACGTAAACGAGCTACATTAACTGACAGGGTATTGTCATCAATAAAGAAGTCACTATTCCAAAGCTCCTTCATCAGGTCTTCACGACTAACAATATTACCAGAACGCTCGAAGAGAACTTGTAAAATCTGAAACTCGTTCTTTGTCAAAGAAACGACCTCTCCCTGATAAACTAAATCCATGGCCTTAAGGTTCAGAATCACACCCATATATTCCAAGAGACTCTGATCCTTACCAAACTCATAAGAACGACGCAAAAGACCTTGAATTTTTGCTAGGAGGACATTTTGGTCAAAAGGTTTAGTCACAAAGTCGTCCCCACCCATATTGATTGCCATAACAATATCCATGGCCTGATCTCTAGAAGATAAAAACATAATAGGCACCTTGGAGACCTTACGAATTTCCTGACACCAATGATAACCATTAAATAGAGGTAAACCAATGTCCATAAGAACCAAGTGGGGTTCTTCTTTTACAAAAATAGATAATACTTCCATGAAATCTTCAACAAGAACAACTTCGTACCCCCACTGTTCTAGTATTTTTTTGACTTGTTGACGGATAACCTCGTCGTCTTCAACTAATAAAATCTTATGCATAACTCAACCTCTTTCATTTCTCACTATTATAACAATAAATACCCCAAGAATCGCCCTTTCTCAGCAAATCTTACAATAATGTTAGATTGAATTTTGCAACTTTTTAAAAGAGTGCATTTTTATGGAAAAAATTCTTTGAGTCTTCAAAGAAAATATAGTATTATAATAGAGTTGATGTTGGTTTATCATCAACCATCGACAGCTTCATCGAATAATGAGAACATTACTTATTTATGTCACGAATAGGCGTGACGTTTCTACAAGGTGCCGTAACACCTAACAATAAGTAAGTCATAAAGTCATCAAAAGATTTTACCGTCTTTTTATGATTTTAAAGGCTTGCTTTGCAGGCCTTTTTCTGTTATTCGATTGTTTTGATCTTTGTCAGAGTCTCAATGGAATCTGAGAAAATCAAAATACACTTTAGTTTTATTTTTTATAGGAGGTAATATGAAATTACTGGAAGACCGCATTCTCAAAGATGGGAATGTCCTTGGGGAGAACATCCTCAAAGTTGACTCTTTCCTCACTCACCAAGTGGACTTTGACCTCATGCGTGAGATTGGAAAGGTCTTTGCTGAAAGGTTCAAGGATGCAGGCATCACCAAGGTGGTGACTATCGAGGCATCTGGTATTGCTCCAGCCCTCTATGCTGCTGAGGCCTTGGATGTCCCTATGATCTTTGCGAAGAAGGCTAAAAATATCACCATGAATGAAGGGATCCTCACTGCTGAGGTTTACTCCTTCACTAAGCAGGTGACTAGTACTGTCTCTATCGCAAGCAAGTTCCTCACTCCTGAAGATAAGGTTCTCATCGTTGATGACTTCCTAGCTAACGGCCAAGCTGCCAAAGGCTTGATTCAAATCATCGAAGAAGCTGGCGCACACGTCGAAGCGGTCGGTATCGTTATTGAGAAATCTTTCCAAGATGGTCGTGCCCTTCTGGAAGAAGCTGGCTATCCAGTCGTTTCACTTGCTCGTTTGGATCGTTTTGAAAATGGTCAGGTCGTATTTAAGGAGGCAGACATCTAATGCAAAACAAAGAGAAACACTCGCAGGCGGCGGTCCTAGGACTCCAACACCTACTTGCCATGTACTCGGGATCAATCCTGGTGCCAATCATGATTGCTGGAGCCTTGGGGTATTCAGCTCATGAATTAACCTACTTGATTTCAACTGACATTTTCATGTGTGGTGTAGCAACCTTCCTCCAACTTCAACTTAATAAATACTTCGGTATCGGTCTTCCAGTTGTTCTTGGGGTTGCCTTCCAGTCAGTGGCACCACTTATTATGATTGGTGAGAAACACGGTAGCGGTGCTATGTTTGGTGCCCTTATCGTTTCAGGGATTTATGTTATCCTCGTTTCTGGCGTCTTTTCAAAAGTGGCCAATCTCTTCCCTTCTATCGTTACAGGATCAGTCATTACAACTATTGGTTTGACCCTCATCCCTGTCGCTATCGGAAATATGGGAAACAATGTTGATAAACCAACTGGTCAAAGCCTCTTCCTTGCCGCTATCACGGTTCTCATCATCCTCTTGGTTAATATTTTCACCAAAGGATTTATCAAATCCATCTCAATCTTGATCGGTTTGGTTGTCGGTACTGCTATCGCAGCAAGCATGGGCTTGGTTGACTTCTCACCGGTAGCTGCGGCACCTGTTGTCCATGTGCCAACACCATTCTACTTCGGAATGCCTAAGTTTGAGTTATCATCAATCATCATGATGTGTATCATAGCTACTGTGTCTATGGTTGAGTCAACTGGGGTTTACTTGGCGCTTTCTGATATTACCAAAGACCCAATTGATAGCACTCGCCTCCGTAACGGTTACCGAGCTGAAGGTATGGCTGTTCTCCTTGGTGGACTCTTCAATACCTTCCCATACACAGGTTTCTCTCAAAACGTTGGTCTTGTGAAGTTGTCAGGCATTAAAAAACGCTTGCCAATCTACTATGCCGCTGGATTCCTTGTTCTTCTCGGACTCCTTCCTAAGTTTGGTGCCTTGGCTCAAATCATCCCAAGCCCAGTACTTGGTGGTGCTATGCTTGTTATGTTCGGTTTTGTTTCTATCCAAGGGATGCAAATCTTGGCGCGTGTTGATTTCGCCAACAACGAACACAACTTCTTGATCGCTGCGGTATCAATCGCTGCAGGGGTTGGTCTTAACGGCAGCAACCTCTTCAACAGCCTACCAAATGCTTTCCAAATGTTCTTCTCAAACGGTATCGTGGTCGCAAGCTTACTTGCCATTGTCCTCAATGCCATTTTGAACCATAATAAAAAAGAAAAATAACACAAGAACACCTGAGTCGCTTGACTTAGGTGTTTTGTTTGAAATAAAATCTTTTTGAGAATTTCCTCAAGTGATAAAATCTGTCCCAAGTTTATCTATCGAAAGAAAAGACTCAGCAACTCCTCTATCTAACTTTTACTGAAAGTAGCTCATGCTATTTAATTCTTACGATTGACTTATTTTCAATTCTATAGACAGCATCATAATCTTCCAGATTGTAATGATGGGCAATTTCAATAATGCTATTAGGCAACTGTTTCAAGACATTACTTATTTCTTTTGAACTTGCTGCATCTAAAGAAGCCATCATCTCATCCGCAAGTAAAACCTGCTTGCCCCTTAAAATAGCACGTGCAATCTCAAGTTTTATGATTTGACCACCTGAAAAGTTATCTCCAGTTAATTCATAGTCTAATTGGTGACAACAAGCCTCCCATAGTCCAACTTTTTTTAGTGTTGAAATGAGCAATGAGTCAGAATAATCTTGATAAAGAGTTAGATTATGTCGCACACTTGTATGAAAGACATAGGGATTTTGATGAATAATTGCAATATTATCTAAATTTGGAGTCAGCTCCCTTCCATCAATGCTTTTAAAAATAATTTTCCCACTATATGCCTTATCTTGCCCTGATATTAACCTAAAAAGTGTTGTTTTTCCAATACCACTATCACCAACTATAAGATTATGCTGAGACAATGAAAAAGTAACCGTAACATCTCGAAAAATCTCTTGATTATCATAAGATTTAGTGACGTTTTTTAACTGAATTTCTTCTAAAGTATGTATGTGATGCCCTTTTGAAGGAATTTCTGACTCACTTCCAAATGTCAATAATTTATCTTTTATCACTTGACTTGATTGAATACTTGCAATAGCCTCCAGAATCTGTTGTAAGGGGTTAATAAGATATGTTGAAGCAGACATCATAGCAATAAGTGTAGTAATTGAATTTTGTTTCATAACAAGACCAATCACAAATGGTCCAATCAAGCCGACAGCTTTCAGAGGTCCTGTCCAAAACATAACTAAATTATGAAGTGTATAATACTTAAATTGTGTCGTCTCCATCTCACTAAGGGTTATGAGAGTTTGCTTTACATTCTCTTTTTCTGCTTGGTTGCAAATAATCGTTTCAATCCCTTTACCAAAGTCTGTAATAGCTCTTAAATTTTTCTCTTTTGAGCTACTTAGTAATTCTCCTGACTCTTTTAACTTTCTCTTAAATATAAACTGAGGCAAAATCATCAGAAAGGCACCTACAGTAAAAAGACTACCTACAATAATATTTTGTTTGAGCAGATAAGTTACAGATACTAGGACAGAGGCGCCCCACACTGGCGAGATAAGAAAAGATTGAAGGAACTCCTGGTCTACAATTCCAAGATCTTGTGTCAAGAGTGAGCAAAGCTCAGAATCGGAGATGTTTTTAGGAAAGACAGCATGATTCTTTAAAATATTTTCTGATAGGCTTACATTAAACGCTCTAATAATAGAACGAAGCAGAATATTCTCTATATACATAAAAGCGTACACAACCACCCAAAGAGAGATGCTCGAAAATGTAAAAACTATTAAATCCCGACTATTACCGCTATCTAAATGACCTGCCATCTGGATAATTACAGGTATTACAATGCCTTGACACGAATAAAGAAGCGCAAAAATGATATAAAGTACCATTTCCTTCTTAGGAAGTAGCTTAATAAATTTAAGCAGTGACACAGCAACCGATTTATTTTTTTCAATAATCATTGCTTTTACCTCCTTCCATTTGATACTATTATTTTAGTTTATTAATAGTATCAACTATTGAAATTTCGGAAATCCGATAAGGAAATATTATATGGAACTAGGTCAAAAATTTAAACAGATTCGGAAACAGAGAAAATTCACTATCCAGAGACTCGCTCAAGTAGCTGGATCTGTAGCGAGCCTTTCAGACTTTGAAAATAACAAAACATCACTCTCAAATGATACTCTTTTCAAACTTTTAAAACACCTAAAAGTCGAATATAATGAATTTTTCGGACAAGAATATCTTGTGGACGAAACCTACATAAAACTTGCTAATCAATACAATCAAGCTTCAAATAACCTAAATTTTGAAGCACTGGAGCAAGTTGCAGAAAAGTTTCGCATTTTAGGAGAAACCAATTATAGTGATTATCTGATTAGTCTTTGTATTGACTGTCAGGTTTCAAAACTTCAAAACCGGTCAGTTAACCAAGATATTGCTACAGAACTTCAAAACTACTTCTTTTCTATTGATATTTGGACACTTCTCGATATTAATTTACTGAATATGGTAAAGGATATCTTCACAGAAGATGCGCTAAAAATCTACATTAAGGAATTCCTATCAATACTCAATAAAAATCCTAGAAATAATTTAGATCGAATCACTTTAGAAGTTATCAGTCGTTGTATTTTCCAAATCATTCTTTACGGAAATCAAGAAGATAGTGACTACTATCTAAACGAACTAAAAACTATTCAATTACCAGACTATTTCATGTTACAAAAACTCTATCTTAAAGAACTAAAAGCCGCATACCTTTATAAATTTATCGATAAGAATATGGGAAAGACTATACATAAAGAAATTCTCCACTACTTGGCTTTTATGGGAGATGACGATAATTTGAGAGAATGGGACCGAACTTTCCGTCAATTATAGACTTTATTGGATAACAGTTGTACAATGATTATATAATTTGAAAAATTTAGAAAGGAAAACAGAATGCACGAAACACATTCTCTCCGTGAGCGATTTCTTGTTTTCTTCAAGATTTTTGTGCCCATACTGATTTATCAATTTGCCAACTTCTCGGCAGCCTTTGTGGACACTACCATGACTGGTCAATATGATGCCCTACACTTGGCGGGGGTAGCCATGGCAACGAGTTTATGGAGTCCTTTTTTTACCTTCTTAACAGGTATCGTATCTGCCCTAGTTCCTATTATCGGTCACCATCTAGGAGCAGGTCGCAAGGATCGAGTAGCTCCAGATTTTTATCAATTTCTCTATATGGCTTTAGGTCTTTCACTGATCCTCTTTGCCCTTGTTTTTCTGGGGGCACCCTTAGTTCTGGGACACTTAGGTTTGGAACCTGTGGTCAGAAAGGTGGCCCTTGGATACCTACGCTTTTTGAGTCTTGGGATTATCCCCCTTCTTCTCTTTAGCGTGGTTCGCTCCTTCCTTGATGCCCTTGGCCTCACACGCCTTTCCATGTATCTCATGCTTTTGCTCCTACCTCTCAACGGTTTCTTCAATTTCCTCCTCATCTATGGCATTGCTGGTCTACCAGAGTTGGGTGGAGCTGGGGCTGGTCTTGGAACT
>OGJH01001676.1_pt1 | contig 17489 bp, 10 predicted proteins | sample 1572021 | NCBI WGS metagenome assembly OGJH01 (sample SAMEA2582098, study PRJEB24529) | metagenome | biome: Human gut stool | place: China | collected 2011
TATCCAAAAAAATGGTCCCAGGCATTACCAGCCCACTCGATAAGTTTGTCTTTACCCTTACGGGTAAGCTCTTTGACAGGCTTTGGTAACGGAAAAGAATCAATAACGTCGTCGAGTATCCCGGAGATTACGCTACCGAAGCCGTTTTTCGCTTCCGTCTTGACCTCTTCGGTTTTGAACTCATCCTTAAACTGCGAAGCCGTGCTACTTTTAGCCCGATCAGGCAAAGCCCGAATAATAGTCTCGACCAGACGAAGAATGTTGTAGCCCTCATCGGCGGAGACAGGTGTCACCGGATAGTGCGTAAAACCAAATCGTTCAGTAATGTAGGCTTCTTTCTTTTCGATGTTGATGCGCTGTGCAGGAGATGGCTGATGCAGATGAGTATCCCACTCGCGGAATGGCTCAATTTTATCAACCTGGTTAAGGACGAATAAAACGCGCTCACCCCCACCGGCAGGGAGCAGAATATTGTTGTAGAAATGCTCATCCGCAGAAAAGGCCCGATCGTCTCCTTTTATTACCCACAGGATAAGATCCAGGGAGGGAAGCAAATAGCGGTATAAATCTTCATACTCCTTATCCCGCTGGGCATTCTCACCGACACCAGGTATATCAATGATCTTTAGCGAATGTTTGCCGAAGCGTATACGCAATTCCTGAACTTCGCGAGTACATGCCTCAACGTCGCTAACTGCACAAACCTCCCCTTTAAACAGCGCATTACATACGCTGCTTTTCCCCGCGCCTGTTTTTCCCATGACACCAATCACGGGTTCATAGTCGATGGCTTCACTGATTTTGTTCAACAGCTTTTCCCGCAGTGGCTGAGGGAAAATATCAAGAATATCCCTGATGTCGGGTATGTGCGGTGTGCTATCACCTTTTTGCTCGTTGCTACCATTACTTTCTGGAAAGATATTGCCCCACATTCCCAAAATCCCGCCTTCCCTTCTGGTGACGCCACTGGCATCAGTAATCATCCGGCCTTCGCCCTTTACCGGGTCATCCATACGAGGTCTCCTTTTTAATTTGAAATAAACGTTGTCTGTTACAGAAAAGGCAATTAAGATAAATTTAGCGGGGATTGGCTATGAATTCTGAGCGAATGAAAGAAGTTAGAGTTTCAGACTTTCTTAATGTTACAGATTACGTAGCTAACGGCAGCTTCGCGTCCTTGAAAAAAAACGTAATTTATAGGGATAAGCCTGATTATGCGGTGATGATACGGCTTGCTGATTACAATTCAGGATGGAATAAGGATTATGTTTATATTGATGAAGATGGCTTTAACTTTTTAAAAAAAAGTACGGTATTACCTGGCGATGTAATAATTTCAAACGTCGGTGCTAATGCAGGCACTGTATTTAGAGCGCCAGATTTGGGAATGCCAATGACGCTCGGACCAAACTCGGTCTTAATTAAACCTAAGCAAGACAAGCCATATTTAAAAGATTATATCTACTATTTTTTTGTATCACCAAAAGGGCAAAACATTTTAAAAAGTATTTTGTCAGGGAGTGCTCAACCAAAGTTTAATAAAACAGATTTGAGAAGCTGCACAGTTGACTTACCTTTTAATGAAGATTATGAAAGATATGTTAAAGTTTTAGTAAAACTAGATCAAAAAATACAGCTTAATACTCAAATTAGCCAAACCCTCGAGCAAATGGCACAAGCCCTGTTCAAAAGCTGGTTTGTTGATTTTGAACCAGTAAAAGCCAAAATTGCGGTACTGGAGGCCGGTGGCTCGCAGGAGGATGCAACGCTTGCTGCCATGACAGCAATCTCTGGAAAAGATGCTGATTCTTTGGCTATTTTTGAGCAAGAGCATCCTGAGAAATATGCTGAACTCAGGGCTACGGCAGAGTTGTTCCCGCCGACTATGCAGGAAAGTGAATTAGGGGACATTCCGGCTGGATGGAGTTCGCAACGAATGTCAAATATAGCAACCCTTCATTACGGAAAAGCATTAAAAAAAACAGAACGTATTGATGGGCCATATCCTGTCTATGGTTCGGGTGGGATTACAGGTTCTCATAACGCTTACCTTGTTGAAGGGCCTGGTATTATAGTTGGCAGAAAAGGCTCAATTGGTACAATTTATTGGGAAGATGGAAAATTCCATCCAATTGATACTGTCTATTACGTAGCCACTAAAGAAGAAATTCCATTAAGTTATTTATATTATTTAATGAAAACATTGAATCTGCCCAGCATGAACACCGATGCTGCTGTTCCTGGGTTAAATAGAGATAATGTTTATCGTCTTGAAGTATTGAAACCAACTCAATCTATCTTGAATAGATTCGACAATCACATAGCAACTATCAGAAACAGTATTCAAAAAAATAATAACACAATAGTATCCTTAGTGGGTTTACGCGACACTTTACTCCCCAAACTTCTCTCCGGTGAAATCCTCTTGCCGGAAGCCGAGGAATTAGCAAAGGAAGCGGACTATGTTTAAAGTCGATCAGCCCAGTAATAGCCTGCAACCGCTCCAAGAAACCACCTTCACTAACGCGGGTTTCACCGAGCGCTACCACTTACAGGAGTGGCTGGCAAAGCATCCGCAGGCATTGACTCGCAACAGCGATGACGAACTACTTATCATCCAGAAAGAGTTTGCCGGGTTTGACGACACCAAAGAGCGGTTAGATCTACTGGCGATCGACAAAGACGGTAATCTGGTGATCATCGAGAACAAGCTCGACGATTCCGGGCGCGATGTCGTCTGGCAGGCACTTAAATATGCGGGCTACTGCGCGAATCTACGCAAAGAACATATTGTTGAGATCTTCCAGCGTTACCTCGATCAGAACGATCCAGAAGAAACACGCCCAGCCTCTGATGTGCTCGCAGAATTCCTCGAACATGAAAGCCTGGATGAAGTACAAATTAACCAAAGCCGTTCCCAGCGTGTGATGATGGTTGCGGCAAATTTCCGCAAGGAAGTTACCAATACTGCGCTCTGGCTGATGCAGTTCAATATCCGTGTCCAGTGCTTTAAGGTCACGCCTTACCGTTATGGAAATGATGTATTCATCGATATCCGCCAGGTTATTCCCACACCGGAAGCCGAATCCTACATGATCGGTATGGCGCAGAAGGAAGCAGAAGAACAATCAACCAGCGGTGAACTGAAACAGAGCCAACGCCTGCGCAAGGCCTTCTGGACGCAGATGCTGGAGAAGTTTCATGCCAGCGACTGTACGCTGTATAACAACATCAGCCCATCTATGGATCACTGGTTATGTGCAGGCTCTGGCATAAGTGGTATGCCGTATAGCCTAATATTCAGCAAGAAGGAAATCCGCGTAGAATTATGGATTTCGCGAACATCGGCAGACATCAACACCATGGCGTTGAACTGGCTTGAACAACACCGCACATCTGTCGAAGAGGTATTCGGCAACCCGCTGGAGTGGCTCTCGCTACCTGGTAAAAAAGCCTGCCGTATTCAATACCGCCAAAAAATAGATGGCTTCCAGCAGGAAAATTGGCCGCAAATGATCGACTGGCTGGTGGAACATATGACCCGTTTTGAGAATGCGCTTTCGCCGTATTTGCCACAGCTTAACCAGTTGATCAAGCAGACCTTTAACGGGCATGATGAAGCTGAAAATACAACAGAAGAAGCCGAACACGTATAACACAGGACGTTACCGATGCTTACCGAAGACGACTTAGAACAGCTTTGCTTGGGCTGGTTTGCCGAACAAGGCTGGGAAATTCATCACGGGCCGGATATTGCCCCCGATGGCTGTAACCCGCAACGCGCCAGCTATCATGATGTATTCCTGACGCCCGTGTTGAACGCCTGCCTGCAAAAAATCAACCCGCACCTGCCCACTGACGTCTTCGAACAGGTTGTATCCCGTATTACTCGCGCTGAAAGCCCAGATCTGATTGCCAGTAACAAAGCCTTCCATCACTGGCTACTGGAAGGGGTTCCGGTACAGTACCGTCGCGACGAAGAACTTATCCACGATCACGCCCTGCTGGTGGATTTTAACCAGCCACAAAACAACCGTTTTATGGTGGTCAATCAGATGACCATCAGCGGGACGAAACAGCCTCGTCGCCCGGATATCATCTGCTTTATTAACGGACTGCCACTGGCGGTTGTGGAACTGAAAAGTCCCATCGACGACAAAGTAGATATCTGGGATGCGTACCATCAGTTACAGACCTATAAAGACGAAATACGCGACCTGTTTATCAGCAATGAAGCGTTGATTGTCAGTGATGGTTATCTGGCGCGTGTTGGGTCCCTGACCGCCACGGAAGAACGTTTTATGCCGTGGAAAGCCATAAGCAATGAAAACGATAAGCCGTTGCTGGAATGGCAATTGGAAACTATGGTACGGGGTTTCTTCAACCGGGAATTGCTGCTCGACTATATCCGCTATTTCGTTCTGTTTGAAAATAACGATGAAAAGCTAATTAAGAAAATAGCTGGTTATCACCAGTTCCACGCGGTGCGTGAGGCCGTGCAGGCGACGATCGTTGCTTCGACCGGTAAGCAACTGGTACTGCACAGCAATATTCAGCCAGGCAGTAAGAAAGCGGGTGTGGTCTGGCATACGCAGGGTTCCGGTAAAAGCATCTCCATGTGTTGCTATGTCAGCAAACTGTTGCAACAGCCGGAGATGGGCAACCCGACGATTGTTGTTGTGACCGATCGTAACGATCTGGATGGCCAGCTTTACGGTACATTCTGCCAGGCACAGGAGCTGCTCAAGCAAATGCCGGTACAGGCAGATGACCGTGAAACATTGCGTGATCTGCTTGCAACTCGCGATGCTGGCGGCATTATCTTTACCACCGTGCAGAAGTTCTCCCCGGAAGAAGGGGAAAACGCCCATCCGATTCTCAATGAACGCAGCAATATCGTTGTTATTTCCGATGAAGCGCACCGCAGCCAGTACGGCATGAAAGCCAACCTGGATCGTACAACCGGCGTCTATAAATACGGTTACGCTAAACATATGCGCGACGCGCTACCTAACGCCTCGTTTCTGGGATTTACTGGTACACCGGTTTCGGCAGAGGATCGCGATACTCGCGCTGTATTTGGCGATTACGTCTCAATTTATGATATTCAGGACGCTGTGGACGATGGCGCAACGGTGCCTATTCACTATGAATCCCGGCTGGCAAAACTCGATCTCAATCATGAAGAGCTGGCGGCGCTGTCCGATCAGGTTGAAGAACTGATTGAGGACGATGAGCTGGATCAGAGAGAAAAAACCAAAGGTGAATGGAGCCGTCTGGAGAAACTGGTTGGTGCTAAACCTCGCCTTCAGCAGATCGCTGCCGATCTGATTTCTCACTTTGAGAAGCGCAATACCGTAATGGACGGCAAGGCGATGATTGTCGCCATGAGCCGTGAAATCTGCGTCCATCTTTACGATGAAATTATTGCGTTGCGTCCGGAGTGGCACGATGACGATCCTGAAAAAGGGCAAATCAAAATCGTGATGACCGGTACAGCATCTGATAAGGCAATGCTGCAACCGCATATCTACAACAAACGGACTAAAAAACGGCTGGAATCCCGCTTCAAGAATGTGAACGACCCGCTGGAGCTGGTGATAGTGCGCGATATGTGGCTGACCGGCTTTGATGCCCCTTGCTGTCACACTATGTATATCGACAAACCGATGCGCGGTCATAACCTGATGCAGGCTATTGCCCGTGTCAACCGGGTATTCAAAGACAAGCCCGGCGGGCTGGTGGTGGATTATATTGGTATCGCCAATGAGCTGAAACTGGCGCTGAAAACTTATACCGATGCAAACGGTAAAGGCGATGCGACCATCAACGCTGAAGAAGCACTGGCAATCATGCTGGAAAAGCTGGACATCATTCACGGTATGTTTGCCAAAACGGCTACGTCAGCGGGTTTTGATTACACCGGCTTTGAAGCTCATGCGCAGAAGTTGCTAGTACCAGTTGCAAACTATGTGCTCGGCCTTGAAGACGGTAAGAAGCGTTTTCTCGATAACGTACTGGCAATTACTAAAGCCTGGTCGCTTTGCTGTACGCTGGATGCGGCGCAGCCTTATAAACTAGAGATTGCTTTCATGTCGGCGGTAAAAGCGGCTATCAGCAAATTCACCAGCGTGGACAAAAAAATAAGCCAAGCTGAGAAAAACTCCGCGCTGAAACAGATTCTGGATAATGCCGTTATTGCTAACGGCGTGGATGATATTTTCACGCTGGCTGGTCTGGATAAACCGAATATTGGCTTGCTTTCAGATGAATTCTTGCAGGAAGTCCGCGATATGCCATATCGAAATCTGGCGGTAGAGCTGCTGGAAAAACTGATTAATGACGGTATCCAGTCTCGTACAAAAAACAATGTAGTGCAGGAGAGGAAATATTCAGAACGTCTTCAGGCTGTATTGATTAAATACAACAACCGGGCTATTGAGACGGCGCAGGTGATTGAAGAGCTGATCCAGATGGCGAAGGATTTTCAGTCTGCAATGGAGCGTGATGATGCGCTTGGCCTGAATCCTGACGAAATCGCTTTCTACGATGCACTGGCAGAAAACGAAAGCGCTGTCCGGGAGTTAGGAGATGAGGTACTTAAGAAACTGGCGATAGAAGTCACCTTAAAGTTGAGACAATCAACTACCGTTGACTGGCAGGTACGAGAAAGCGTTCGTGCAAGGCTGCGTATCCTGGTTCGCCAGACTCTGCGTCGGTATAAGTATCCGCCAGATAAAACTCCTGGGGCGGTAGAGTTAATTTTAAAACAAGCGGAAGTTATTTCGAATCACTGGACGATGTGAATTTCATGTTGACAGCTTCTTGCTGTCAACATCGTTACTTATTTTTTATGAGAATATGAACACAGCACAACTACCTAAAAAAGAAAATATTTATAAAGCAATGTTTTATTTTTTCTTCAACAAGGAAAAATTTATTACGCTTGGTGCTATCAATAAGATGGCTTTTGAACTTGAGAAGGATGAATATAAGAGAAAACTTGAGGCGGGGAAATACAGTCTAAATCCAGATGATCACAAACACTCCCTCGAAGAGTATTGTGATGACTTAAGAAAGTCCATTCTTGCGTCAGTGCTAATAATGTTGGGTGTGCTTTTTATAGTAATTGCGATTGGATTTTACTCAGGGAAATTTCGGATTATCTATCCATTAGAATGGAAAGACGCCGTTAGCGCCACCGGAATATTTATTCTATCATGGTCAACATTGTTTCAGCTAGGCTGGAGGAATGCATCATGGAAAGGCTGTCGCCTTGATGAACTGGTTGGATTAGCAATATTTAGACATGTTTTTATTTTCGGCTCGTTCCTTAGCTTATTATACTTCACAATATAATACAGGATTTTAAAAATGACAAATAAGATTAGGTCGTATCTTTATAAAGATACATAGCATTGAGGAAAGATGCTAACAAAGAAAAAACATTAATAATTGAAGAACCCTATAAACCGTGAACAACTTCAAATTTTATTAAAGGAGAGACAATTTATCAGCCAATACTTATTTAAGAACAAAAAATTATTTTCGGCACATTGAAGCAGCAGAACGACAAATTTAACTAATAAAACTGGAATGACACCTATGAATTAGTTATACAAACCCACATTTAACCATTTATTAATGACATGCATTTTACCTAATATAAGCACATGATAAGCAGACAAGGTATATAAACTGAAAAAAAGACAATATTTCTTTCCAGAATAGTGAGCTTAGTCCCTTGCTTAAAAAACAAAACAAATTTCTTCAACCTAAGAAAAACAATAAATTTATTATTTAACTCCATCTTATTTACAAAAGTTGAAATTCTTATATAGCTATACAACGCATAAATAAATACAGCAAGTACAGTAAATGCCGACAGATGAAACTGTTTAATAAACGACCACCCGCGAAATAAAGACAGAATAGAAATAAAAATAAAGAAAGACAACCATTTCACATTACGCCTAACCATATACCCTCCACATAATAAAGCCGTTATCAATAACTAACTTAATAATCTAAAGAAAAAAATCAATCTATTTCAGATTCCCTCTCCTCTGAACACCTCTTTTCTGTGCCATTCAACAAACTGCTCGCCCGGATAATTTTCTTTAACCGGTGGCAACGCAATCGCCTTTCCCGCAAAATCCCAGAACAGTCGCTGTACCACTCCACCACCATTTACCGCACCGGAAACCACCACACGCATATTTTCATCCAGGCCAATCGAACCGCGATCAAACGCTTTATGGTGGATTGCACACAATGCCAGGCCATTAGGTACTTCGCAAGGGCCATGGTGCTGCTTCCATCTGATATGAGCGGCTTCCAGAGCAATCGGCGCATTGTCGTGGCGCATGTTAAAGCCGCAGATAGCGCACTGATAATTGTAAGCACATAGCACCATCTGGCGAAACTTCGGATCGCGTTGACGGAGAGAGGTGCGAATATCAAAACCCATCTCGTCAGCGATCTCTTCCTGAATACTGGCCGGGAAATGCGCCTCCAGGAGCTGCTGAGCCAGCGTATCAATTAACCTGTGATTTTTTGCCACCAACGCAAAATTATCGGCATCAAATCCACCAGCGACATTATATTCAATGAGTTCACGTCGGGGCGGCTGGCGGCTACCACTGGTTGAGCACAGTTCCGCGTTATGTAGTTCCCAGAAGCCATCGCCCTTCAGACGCCAGAACGGCATGTCCGGGCGCTGGTCACGGCGCTGCGGTCCATAACGTTCCAGGAGATCCAACAGGGGCTCGTAGATTTCAGAACCATAGTTAAACATGCGACCATGACCCTGCCGATAGTGTGAGAGAACGTACAGCAGCAATAATGGCTTATGTGGCGCACGTTGTTCGCCTTTGCGCCAGATGGTGATATTTGATATCGCTTGTTTTAGGGTTTTGTCAGAGGTCATTGCGTTGGAGAATCCATGAGCACATATTTGCGATGATGCTCGCAACTATATGTACATTCAAGGCATTATTGCAGACATCCATTTTGCCTGACGGCTCTGTACCTGGCAGATGGAATTCTGAAAAAATACAGCGACCAACCAGTCCTAAGCGGGCTGGTTGGTCTTTTAAATTTAAACATCAGCCGAGGAATAACGGCATTCAACTCACTCGCCATTACCCCGATTGATCTTCGCATAGTCAAACGGCGTAATCCCTTTCTCCCGGTTCGCATCCAGAAAATCCGCCCACCACCGCAACATCAGCTTGCGCTCATCCAGATGTTCCGCTTTATGGATATACGCCGCCCTCACCGAATTGCGTTCCATATGGCTCATCTGCCTTTCCACCGCATCCTTCGACCATAGTCCTGACTCAATTAACGAACTACAGGCCATTGTACGGAAGCCGTGGCCGCAAACTTCAACCTTAGTGTCATAACCCATCACCCGTAGCGCACTGTTTACCGTGTTCTCGCTCATGGGCTTACGCGGATCGTGATCGCCAATAAAAATCAGCTCATGTTCGCCACAGAACTGTTTTATCTGCTTCAGGATCGCCAGCGCCTGCTTTGAAAGCGGCACCAGATGCGGTGTATGCATCTTTGATCCTCGCTGAGAATGTTTCACATCAGGAATAGGCTCTCGCTCGGGCGGGATAGTCCACATTGACGTTTCAAAATCGATTTCTGACCAGCGAGCAAAACGCAGCTCACTGGACCGAATAAAGATAAGCAGAGTGAGTTCTGTCGCCCAGCGGGTTAACGGCCTGCCGGTATAGCTGTCTATTTTCTCAAGCAACTCAGGGATACGCCTTAACTCCAGCGCCGGACGATGCTGTCGATTACTGGAAGCAACCGCCCCCGCCATCTCTTGCGCCGGATTGTAATCAATTAACCCGCTTTGCACTGCATAACGCATGATGGCCGTGGTGCGCTGTTGAAGGTGGGAAGCCACTTCAAGACGTCCAGATGTCTCTACGGCTTTAATGGGTACTAATAAATCACGAGTTTTTAGCTCAGCGATATTACGCTCACCAAGTGCCGCGAAGAGATTATCTTCCAAGCTTTTTAGCACACGATGGGCGTGATCTTCAGACCACTTTTTATTGGTGCCATGCCACTCGATCGCGACCTCTTTAAAGGTTCGTGCTTTACTCTGTTCAACCTTATCATTTTTCTTTTTGTCTCCCGGATCGACGCCATTCGCTAGCAGCTTACGCGCGTCGTCACGACGTGCTCTGGCATCCGCCAGTGTTATTTCAGGGTAAATCCCAAGTGCCAACATCTTTTGCTTGCCATCATAACGGTACTGCAAACGCCAGTACTTAGAACCATTAGGATGGACAAGCAGGTGCATACCGCTGCCATCGGTCAGTTTGTACTGCTTATCCATTGGCTTGGCTGTTCTGACCTTGATATCTGTTAACGCCATGCTTATCCCCTCCCTGTTGGTACAAGCATTATCGAACCGGAAATACCATCATCTGTACCAACATGTGTTGGTAGATGTACGTTGATGTCGGTTGACCTTGAGAGAGTTAATATAGCGGGAAAGGTAGGTAAATACTGGATTTCAGGCATAAAAAAAGACCTCAGTTGAGGTCTATTTACATACTTTTGGTGCCGAAGGCCGGACTCGAACCGGCACGTATTTCTACGGTTGATTTTGAATCAACTGCGTCTACCGATTTCGCCACTTCGGCACTGAAGAGGTATGCGGAAAACGTTGTGGATTATACCTGTCGCACGCCACCATGCAAGCGCCAGCTTGCTCGCACCTCGCTAAGTGCTGAAATTTTCAGCATTGCATACCGCGATGTGTAACCTTTGTCACACTCCAGGCACCCCGCCCTGCCATGCTCTACACTTCCCAAACAACACCAGAGAAGGACCCAAAAATGTCGATGATAAAAAGCTATGCCGCAAAAGAAGCGGGCGGCGAACTGGAAGTTTATGAGTACGATCCCGGTGAGCTGAAGCCACAAGATGTTGAAGTGCAGGTGGATTACTGCGGGATCTGCCATTCCGATCTGTCGATGATCGATAACGAATGGGGATTTTCACAATATCCGCTGGTTGCCGGGCATGAGGTGATTGGGCGCGTGGTGGCACTCGGGAGCGCCGCGCAGGATAAAGGTTTGCAGGTCGGTCAGCGTGTCGGGATTGGCTGGACGGCGCGTAGCTGTGGTCACTGCGACGCCTGTATTAGCGGTAATCAGATCAACTGCGAGCAAGGTGCGGTGCCAACAATTATGAATCGTGGTGGTTTTGCCGAGAAGTTGCGTGCGGACTGGCAATGGGTGATTCCACTGCCAGAAAATATTGATATCGAGTCCGCCGGGCCGCTGTTGTGTGGTGGTATCACGGTCTTTAAACCACTGTTGATGCACCATATCACTGCTACCAGCCGCGTTGGGGTAATTGGTATTGGCGGGCTGGGGCATATCGCTATAAAACTTCTGCACGCAATGGGATGCGAGGTGACGGCCTTTAGTTCTAATCCGGCGAAAGAGCAGGAAGTACTGGCGATGGGTGCCGATAAAGTGGTGAATAGCCGCGATCCGCAGGCACTGAAAGCACTGGCGGGGCAGTTTGATCTCATTATCAACACCGTCAACGTCAGCCTCGACTGGCAGCCTTATTTTGAGGCGCTGACCTATGGCGGTAATTTCCATACGGTCGGTGCGGTTCTCACGCCGCTGTCTGTTCCGGCCTTTACGTTAATTGCGGGCGATCGCAGCGTCTCTGGTTCTGCTACCGGCACGCCTTATGAGCTGCGTAAGCTGATGCGTTTTGCCGCCCGCAGCAAGGTTGCGCCGACCACCGAACTGTTCCCGATGTCGAAAATTAACGACGCCATCCAGCATGTACGCGATGGTAAAGCGCGCTACCGCGTGGTCCTGAAAGCCGACTTCTGATCCCTTTGCCGGGTGCCTGTCGCCCGGCACTTAAATCTCTTTGGAAGGCGTCTCGCAATCTGCTGAATTTAGCGGTGAAGAGTGCACAGCCGTTGCCTATACTCCAGGCAGGAAACTGGAGGAAATCTCATGAGCGAACCCCTGTTAATTGCCCGCACGCCGGACACAGAACTGTTTTTACTGCCGGGAATGGCTAACCGTCACGGGCTGATTACTGGCGCAACGGGGACGGGTAAAACCGTTACGCTGCAAAAACTGGCAGAGTCATTGTCGGAAATCGGCGTGCCGGTGTTTATGGCTGATGTGAAAGGCGATCTGACCGGTATCGCGCAGGCAGGAACGGCGTCGGAAAAACTGCTCACAAGGCTTAAAAATATCGGCGTCAATGACTGGCAACCGCATGCCAATCCGGTGGTGGTGTGGGATATCTTTGGCGAGAAAGGCCATCCGGTGCGGGCGACGGTTTCAGACCTGGGGCCGCTGTTGCTGGCGCGGCTGTTGAATCTCAACGATGTGCAGTCTGGCGTGCTGAATATCATCTTCCGCATTGCTGACGATCAGGGGCTGTTACTGCTCGACTTTAAAGATTTGCGGGCGATTACCCAGTACATCGGCGATAACGCCAAATCTTTCCAGAATCAGTACGGAAATATCAGTAGCGCATCGGTTGGTGCCATCCAGCGCGGATTACTGTCGCTGGAGCAACAAGGTGCGGAGCATTTCTTTGGCGAGCCGATGCTGGATATCAAAGACTGGATGCGCACCGATGCCAACGGTAAAGGCGTTATCAATATCCTCAGCGCCGAAAAGCTTTATCAGATGCCGAAACTATATGCCGCCAGCCTGTTGTGGATGCTCTCGGAGTTGTATGAACAATTGCCGGAAGCAGGCGATCTGGAGAAGCCGAAACTGGTGTTTTTCTTCGACGAAGCACATCTGCTGTTTAATGACGCACCGCAGGTACTGCTGGATAAGATTGAGCAGGTGATAAGGCTTATTCGCTCAAAAGGCGTGGGCGTCTGGTTCGTTTCGCAAAACCCGTCTGATATTCCGGATAACGTGCTCGGGCAGCTCGGTAATCGCGTTCAACACGCTTTGCGTGCTTTTACGCCCAAAGATCAGAAAGCGGTAAAAGCTGCGGCGCAAACCATGCGGGCCAATCCGGCGTTTGATACCGAAAAGGCGATTCAGGAACTGGGCACCGGCGAGGCGTTAATCTCGTTTCTTGATGTGAAAGGAAGTCCTTCAGTGGTGAGCGGGCGATGGTGATCGCGCCTTGTTCGCGAATGGGGCCGGTGACGGAAGATGAGCGTAATGGCCTGATTAATCACTCCCCGGTGTATGGCAAATATGAGGATGAGGTGGACCGAGAATCCGCCTATGAGATGTTGCAAAAAGGCTTTCAGGCCAGTACCGAGCAGCAAAATAATCCTGCCGCGAAAGGGAAAGAGGTGGCGGTGGATGACGGTATTCTTGGTGGATTGAAGGATATTTTGTTTGGCACTACCGGACCACGCGGCGGGAAGAAAGATGGTGTGGTGCAAACAATGGCCAAAAGCGCCGCTCGCCAGGTGACGAATCAGATTGTACGCGGGATGTTGGGGAGTTTGCTGGGGGGGAGAAGAAGGTAAGTCAGGTGCGGTCTGTGCCCCTCACCCTAACCCTCTCCCCAAAGGGGCGAGGGGACCGATCGAACTCGTATTTGACTTTATCAACAATGTGAAAGGGAGCTTTCGCTCCCTTGCTTGGTTACGATTTTCTCATTAACAGCCACAGGCTGATTAAGAAGAAGCTGGCGCTTGGCAACAGTGCGCCGATGATCGGCGGGATGCCATAAACCAACGTCAGCGGGCCGAAGATCTGGTCCAGTACGTAGAAGACAAAACCGAAGCTGATACCGGTGACCACACGCACGCCCATCGGTACGCTACGCAGTGGGCCAAAGATGAACGACAGCGCCATCAGCATCATCACCGCCACGGATAGCGGCTGGAAGATTTTGCTCCACATGTTGAGCTGATAACGTCCGGCATCCTGACCGCTCGACTTCAGATACTTCACATAGTTGTGCAAACCGCTAATGGAGAGTGCATCCGGGTCCAGCGCCACCACGCCCAGTTTGTCTGGCGTGAGGTTGGTTTTCCAGGTGCCGCTCACCGTCTGCGAACCGGTAATCTGTTTCGGATTGGTCAGATCAGATTCATCAACCTGCGACAGACGCCAGACTTTATGTTCCGGGTCAAACTTCGCAGTAGCGGCATAGCGTACGGATTGCAGACGACGATTCTCGTTAAAGGCATAAATGCTGATGCCACCTAACTCTTCGTCACCTTTAACCCGCTCAATGTAGACGAAGTTGTTGCCATCTTTCGCCCATAAGCCTTGCTGGGTAGAGAGCAACGAGCCGCCGTACATCGCCTGCGCACGGTAGTTACGCGCCATCTGTTCGCCCTGCGGCGCAACCCATTCGCCAATCGCCATCGTCAGCAAGACCAGCGGAATGGCGGTTTTCATCACCGACAGCGCCACCTGCATACGGGTAAAACCAGAAGCCTGCATCACCACCAGTTCGCTGCGCTGCGCCAGCATCCCAAGACCAAGCAACGCCCCAAGCAGAGCCGCCATCGGGAAGAAGATCTGCACATCTTTCGGCACGCTCAGCAAGGTATACATTCCTGCGCCTAACGCGTCGTAACTCCCCTGCCCGGCTTTTTTCAACTGATCGACAAACTTGATAATGCCCGACAGCGACACCAGCATGAACAGCGTCATCATGATGGTGGTGAAAATAGTTTTACCGATATAGCGGTCAAGTACGCCAAAAGGTTGCATCACACCGCTCCTTTACGCGAAAAACTGGCGCGCAGGCGGCGGACCGGCACGGTGTCCCAAAGGTTGAGAACAATCGCCAAAGCCAGATAAATCAGGTTAACGGTCCACATCCACAGCGTCGGGTCCAGCTTACCTTTACCGCCGTTCGATTTCAGGGAGGTCTGGATCAGGAAGAAAAGTAGATACAGCAGCATGGCTGGCAGCATCGACAGTACGCGTCCCTGACGTGGGTTAACCACGCTCAGCGGTACGACCATAAGTGCCATCATAAACACGGTGAATACCAACGTGATACGCCAGTTCAGTTCTGCGCGAGCACGATCGGTGTCAGTGTTCCACAATGTGCGCATGTCCATCTGGTCGGTATCGTTCGGGTCGAGCGCCACCGCCTGGTGACCAATGATCGCCTGATAATCCTGGAAATCCGTAATGCGGAAATCACGTAACAGTGCAGTGCCTTCGAAGCGCGTTCCCTGGTTGAGAGTGACGACCTGGGAGCCGTCGCGCAGCTGGGTTAAATGTCCGGAATCGGCCACCACCACAGAAGGACGTGCATTACCTTTTGGTCGAATTTGTGCGAGGAACACATCTTTGAAATCGCTGCCGTCAACGCTTTCGATGAACAGCACCGAGCTGCCATTAGTCGCTTGCTGGAATTGCCCTTGCGCCAGCGCCGCCATGCCAGGGTTCGCTTTCGCTTCTGCTAACACTTCATCCTGATGACGCGATGACCACGGTCCCGCCCACATCACGTTAACCGCCGCGACGATTGCCGTGAATACCGCAAGGATCATTGCCGCTTTCACCAGAACCGCTTTGCTCAGGCCGCAGGCATGCATTACCGTAATTTCACTTTCGGTATACAGTTTGCCCAGCGTCATCAGCAGCCCGAGGAACAGGCTTAATGGCAGGATAAGCTGCGCCATTTCCGGCACGCCCAACCCGAGAAGGGAGAGCACCAGATTCGCCGGAATATCGCCGTCAACCGCTGCGCCGAGGATCCTCACTAACTTTTGACAGAAGAAGATCAAAAGCAAGATGAAGAGTATCGCCAGCTGGCTTTTGAGCGTCTCCCGCACCAGATATCTTATGATTATCACTTTAAATACGCCCGTAAAAACTCGTCTTTTGCAGGATTTTAGCTTGTTTCATGGCTTAAACGTCATTTATTCTCTTGAGTCGTCGAAATCGTCGCTAAGATAATTATACTCAACGGATTCACCTCTCAGATTTTGTTCTGACGTGCCAATGCCGTAATAACGTTAAGATTAACACGAAGTCATCGCAACAGCGGACATGAGTTACGAAAGCTTGCAATTCTATCTGTAGCCACCGCCGTTGTCTTTAAGATTCAGGAGCGTAGTGCATGGAGTTTAGTGTAAAAAGCGGTAGCCCGGAGAAACAGCGGAGTGCCTGCATCGTCGTGGGCGTCTTCGAACCACGTCGCCTTTCTCCGATTGCAGAACAGCTCGATAAAATCAGCGATGGGTACATCAGCGCCCTGCTACGTCGGGGCGAACTGGAAGGAAAACCGGGGCAGACATTGTTGCTGCACCATGTTCCGAATGTACTTTCCGAGCGAATTCTCCTTATTGGTTGCGGCAAAGAACGTGAGCTGGATGAGCGTCAGTACAAGCAGGTTATTCAGAAAACCATTAATACGCTGAATGATACTGGCTCAATGGAAGCGGTCTGCTTTCTGACTGAACTGCACGTTAAAGGCCGTAACAACTACTGGAAAGTGCGTCAGGCTGTCGAGACGGCAAAAGAGACGCTCTACAGTTTCGATCAGCTGAAAACGAACAAGAGCGAACCGCGTCGTCCGCTGCGTAAAATGGTGTTCAACGTGCCGACCCGCCGTGAACTGACCAGCGGTGAGCGCGCGATCCAGCACGGTCTGGCGATTGCCGCCGGGATTAAAGCAGCAAAGGATCTTGGCAATATGCCGCCGAATATCTGTAACGCCGCTTACCTCGCTTCACAAGCGCGCCAGCTGGCTGACAGCTACAGCAAGAATGTCATCACCCGCGTTATCGGCGAACAGCAGATGAAAGAGCTGGGGATGCATTCCTATCTGGCGGTCGGTCAGGGTTCGCAAAACGAATCGCTGATGTCGGTGATTGAGTACAAAGGCAACGCGTCGGAAGATGCACGCCCAATCGTGCTGGTGGGTAAAGGTTTAACCTTCGACTCCGGCGGTATCTCGATCAAGCCTTCAGAAGGCATGGATGAGATGAAGTACGATATGTGCGGTGCGGCAGCGGTTTACGGCGTGATGCGGATGGTCGCGGAGCTACAACTGCCGATTAACGTTATCGGCGTGTTGGCAGGCTGCGAAAACATGCCTGGCGGACGAGCCTATCGTCCGGGCGATGTGTTAACCACCATGTCCGGTCAAACCGTTGAAGTGCTGAACACCGACGCTGAAGGCCGCCTGGTACTGTGCGACGTGTTAACTTACGTTGAGCGTTTTGAGCCGGAAGCGGTGATTGACGTGGCGACGCTGACCGGTGCCTGCGTGATCGCGCTGGGTCATCACATTACCGGTCTGATGGCGAACCATAATCCGCTGGCCCATGAACTGATTGCCGCGTCTGAACAATCCGGTGACCGCGCATGGCGCTTACCGCTGGGTGACGAGTATCAGGAACAGCTGGAGTCCAATTTTGCCGATATGGCGAACATTGGCGGTCGTCCTGGTGGGGCGATTACCGCAGGTTGCTTCCTGTCGCGCTTTACCCGTAAGTACAACTGGGCGCACCTGGATATCGC
>OGJH01001697.1_pt1 | contig 17248 bp, 13 predicted proteins | sample 1572021 | NCBI WGS metagenome assembly OGJH01 (sample SAMEA2582098, study PRJEB24529) | metagenome | biome: Human gut stool | place: China | collected 2011
CAGCGCCCCTTTGACCGGGCAATAGTGGCCAAACGCGCCCCTCATCCGGCCCTGCGGGGCCACCTTCCCCCTCCGGGGGAAGGCTTTGGGTCTGGATTTTTACGGTGGATTTGCTATAATGTGGGTAACGGACAATTTGTAGGGGGCGGCGTCCTTGACGCCCCGCAGCAGAGCAAAAGGAGCACACTATGCAATATGTCAACTTTGGTCAGACCGGCCTGAAAATTTCCCGTCTGGGGTTTGGCGGCATCCCGATCCAGCGCATCGACCAGCCCGGCACGCGGGAGCTGTTGATTGCTGCCCACAAGGCCGGCGTCAACTACATCGACACAGCGCGCGCCTACACAGTCAGCGAGGCGTGGATCGGCCAGTCCCTCGAGGAGGCCGGCCTGCGGGATGACTTTATCCTTGCCACAAAATGCCGCGCCCTGACAAAGGCCGACATGGAGGCCGAGCTTGCCACCAGCCTGAAGAACCTGCGCACCGACCACATCGAGGTGTTCCAGTTCCACAACCCCAGCATGGAGGGACTCAAGACCATCCTTGCGCCCGGCGGCGCGATGGAGGCCCTGCTGGAGGCAAAGGCGCGCGGCGTTGTCGGGCACATCGGCATCACGGCGCATCTGGCCGCTGTGTTTGAGGCCGCGCTGGACATTCCCGAGATCGAGACGATCATGTTCCCCTACAACATCGTGGAGCAGCAGGGCAAGGCGCTCATCGACCGCTGCGCCGCAGCAGGCAAGGCATTTATTGATATGAAGCCGCTGGCCGGCGGTGCGATTGAGGACGGCCGTCTGGCGCTGCGGTATGTGCTGTCCAACCCGGCGGTGACGGTTGCCATCCCGGGCATGGCAACGGTGGAGGAATTGGAAAACAATGCAGCGGGCGCGGCCAACATTGCCCCGCTTACCGCCGCGGAGGAGGCCGCCTGCCAGACCGTCCGCGATGCGCTGGGCACCCAGTTCTGCCGCCGCTGCAACTACTGTGCCCCCTGCACGGTGGGTATCTCGATCCCCAGCGTCTTTCTGTTTCAGGGGTACTTAAACCGGTACGGCCTGCAGCAGTGGGGCCGTGAGCGGTACGCCACCCTGCAGACCAAGGCCGGGGCCTGCATCCAGTGCGGCGCCTGTGAGCCGCGCTGCCCGTACAACCTGCCGATCCGCAAAATGATGAAAAAAGCCGCCGAGGATTTTGGGGAATAACCCGCCGAACCGCATATACGCAAAAGAGCATGCCGCAGCGGCATGCTCTTTTCTTACCACAAATTATAGGTCAGGATCGGCACATTGTAGGACACGCCGCACAGCAGCATGACAAGGAAGCAGATGCCGCTTGCCAGATGCCAGACCAGCGCCAGCCCGCAGAGGACCAGCCGCCACCGCGGTGCTTTGGCGCGGCACTGCGCAAGGAAAACGCTGACCGATTCCAGCCAGAATGCCCAGAAGCAGATGAACGGCCCCCACCAGAGATTGGCGTGGTAGAGCCGCTCGCCGCTCTCGACCAGCAGCAGGGCCTCGGCCATCGAGACCGCAAAGGTGAACAGGCTAAACCGGTAGCGGAAGCTTTTCCACGCCGCACGGCCCAGCAGCAGCCCCACAGCCGCCGCAAAGACGAAGGAGCGGGCCAGCCCCAGCACCCCGGCCTCGTTGAAGGGGCCCCACAGCATACGGTGATGGTCAAACGGCACCGTGAAAATAAGCCGGATGCCGGAATCCTCCGCCGCAAACAGCACCTTTGCCTGCACAAAGCAGAGCGCTACGCCGGGGAAAACGCTGCAGCCCATAAGGATCTCGTTTTTCAGATTTTTAGCACGGCTGCGCACAAAATCCGCAATCAAAAGCACCAGCAGCGCCGGGGCAAATGCAAAGATCAGGTTGGCCTTAAAGCTGGTGGCCACCGTCAGCAGCACGGTGTACACCGCATAGCTGCGCAGATCCAGCCGACCGCGCACCGTGGGCCAGACGCGGTAAAACGCCAGCATCGTCAGCAGCGCAAAGGGCGCCAGCATGATGTAGGTCGTGTTGTGGTAGATCGTACCGCCCACCGTGCCCTGATACCAGTAGCCGCCCCGGGGCATCCAGACCGCCGTGGCCAGATTTACCGCAAGGCTGACAAGCAGCCGCACCGGGCGGGGGCTTTCCGGCAGGGCAGCCCGCAGCCCCCATGCAAACACCGCGACCGCCGCCAGATGGAACACCGCCAACAGCACGGCAATGCCGATGCGCCCGGCGACATTGTAGGCCGGGCCGATGAGCAGCGACACGGTGGAGTAGATCATGCCCTGCTGCGCAAAGTACAGATGCTGCCCCAGATCGGAGGTGTACGGGTCATCGCCGCCGCCGGGGCTGCACAGCTGTTGGTAATGCAGCCAGACCATCGCCGCGCCGAACACCGCCAGCGCCGCGAGGCATAGGAACCAGAGCAGCCGATTTTTTTTGTTTTGTGCCAAGGGCGGCACCTCCCTGTTTTATTCCAGCCGGATGCTGTCGGCCAGGATCGTCTCACCGGTAAGCGTGAGCAGCGTGGCTTCCTTGTCGGCGTAGACCTCGGTGCGCTTCTGCTCGCCGTCCGCTGTTGTGTAGTACAGCACGGCATACTGCGCTGTACCGGCGGGCAGGCAGACCGTCACATCGGTCAGCGCATCGGGGTTTGCGCCATAGCCCAGACCGCACCACGCAATGTCGTGGTGCTTGTCCTGCCCCAGCGTGAAGCCCAGCCGGTAGACCGCCTCATCATCGGCGTGGTCCTCGGTGCGCCAGACCTGCAGCGCATGGGCATTGGCGTCCTGATCGTGATACCGCAGGAAGAAAGCGTTTTCCGCCACAGGATGGCCGCCCCAGATCATGAAATCGGTCACGACCGGCGTGTCGGTGCCGGCGGCATCGGCCAGACCGGCGGCGACACCCTCGCCAAACACCGTGTAGGCACGGCCGCCCGCCTCATAGGCCGAGCGGGTCGCGGCGCGCTGCCAGACGACCGAGCCCGCCATGCAGACAGCCAGCAAAGCATACAGCACGGTGCGGCGCTTCGGCCACCAAGCCTTGCCGCGCGCCCAGCGCAGCAGTGCGACCAGCACCGCCAGCGCCATCAGGCCGACGCCGTAGCTTTCGACCGTCTGGGGGATGTAGCCGTGCCGCCAGTCCACCTGACCGGGCTGCTGATATTTGGGCGAAAGTCCGATCAGCAGCGCCGGGGCGGAGAGCATGGCAAGGCCGGTAAGGAACAGCAAACGGTTCTGCTTTTTGTTCGGCAGCGTATCCAGCGCGGCCAGTGCGGCCACAGCGGCCCCTGCGACCATAACGCCGCAGAGGACATCTGCCGGATGGATGCTGCCCGGGCGGACCCGGCCTGCCAGCATCGCGTTGAGCGGGAAGCCCGCCGACATCTGCATCAGCCATGTGCGCAGCAGCGCGGGAATATCAAAGTTCGGCGATATGCCGTCGATGCCCTGCACATCGCCCGCAAGGATGCCTGCGGCCCGCAGCGTGTTGGCAAGCCGCGCCCCCATGTTAAAGGCCAGCGTCACACACTCGCCGAGGAACACCGGCACCGCCAGCCGCAGCGCCGGTTTGACTTTATCGGTGTAGAGCCACGCAAGGCCGAAGATCGGCACGATATAGGTAAAGCCGATCTCAAAGGTGGCACAGCACTGGAAGGCGCAGTACCCTGCCAGCACGGCCCACCGCTTGTGCCCGGTGTCCTGCCAGCGCAGCACGGCCAGCCCTGCCACAAGGGCGGGCAGCAGCGTGCTTTGCACCAGCGCACCGTAAGAATACAGGCTGTTGCCTGTAGAGTCCTGCCAGACGCTGAACATCATCGGCAGCAGGCAGAGGCAGGCGATGCCCAGCTTTTTGCTGCGGGACGCCTTGCCGACCAGCCATGCGGTCAGCACAATGTCCGCGTAGGTCCACGCCAGAATGTACAGGCGGTAGCCGACCAGATCCCCCAGAAACCAGCTTGTCAGCCCGCGCACCGGCGGCGAGGAGAACGGCCGGAACCGCCCGTTCTGCAGCGTGAACTGCACCCACAGATCGCCGAGGTAATCCAGCACGCTCTGCCCAAAGGAGGTATGGGTAATATAGTAGTAGTTCTGCAGGTTGATCAGCTCATCATCGCCGCCGAGCGGGGCACAGGTCGTGATGCTGAGATACCACCAGCCGAACACGACCGACACCGCGCAGAGGGCAGGCCAGAACCATCGCTTTTCCGTCAGTTTTTGCAGTTTCATCCGTCACTCCTGCCCGAGCGGGATGTAGCAGAGCATCCCGCTCTCACTTGTGATGACATCGCCCGGCGCACAGCCTGCGGCGGCGGTCAGCCCCGCCAGCGTGGCCTGCTGGTCCTCCACGGCATAGCCGTCCAGATCCAGATAGATGCCGGTCATGCCCTGTGCGCGCAGCTCGGCAACCATCGCCTCAGGCTCAAGCGCGCTGGTCTCCTTGTACCAGAGATCATTTTGGGTGCCGTAGCCCGCACCGTAGGTGAATTTGAGGGTCCTGCTGTGCAGCGGGCCGCGCAGCAGCGTGTAGTCCCACATATTGTTGAGCGAGCCGTTCTCAAAATTTTTCATATACGGCAGCGTAAAGAGCATCGCGCCCTCCCCCGCTGCGTCCTCGACCTCCGCCATAAAGGCAGCGTCCTGATACCAGATCTGCTGGACTTTTTCGTAATCCGGGGTGAAAAGCCCCTGCTGCTCCCAATAGCCGTAGCCCAGCAGCAGCACCGCTGCCGCCAGCAGCGCCCCGCGGCGGCGGCCGGTAAACTGCGTCAGCAGCTTTTCCGCCGTCAGGCCCACGGCCAGCAGCGCAAAAAACGCAATATAGGGGCTGATGCGGTTATAGCCGCGGATGAACCGCACAAGGATGCCGATGATGCCGCCGAAGCCCGCAATGGTCGCCAGCAGCAGCGCCATGACATTCAGGCGGCTCAGCAGCCAAAGACGGTCGCCAAGGCGCGGCGTCCCGGTTTTGCCGGCCCGCCAGTCCCAGTTGCGCAGCAGCAGGACAAGCAGCGCCAGAAAGCCCAGCACGCCCACAATGCCGAGGTAGCCGTAGGCATTCTCGTTGTACATGGGGCCTTCATCCGTGGTCAGGATACGGAAGTAACGCCCCAGCCAGTTTGCAAGCTTCTGCACGCCGTACCCGTTGGGGGAAAGCAGCAGCGAGCTGATGCGCAGGCTGTAGATGTCCGCGCCGACCGGGCTGCGGTAGACGCCGTTGGTCAGCGTGCTGCCCTGCCCGTTGAGGATGCCCAGCACCATCGGGAAGAAGTCGGGGATCATCCAGCCGACGATCTCGGCGATCGTCACAAGGCAGGGCAGGCCCACGCGCCAGCTGCGTTCCCGCAGCATCAGGCAAAGCGCCGTGACGCAGAGGAAAAAGCAGGTGAAATACGGGTAGTAGGCCGCGCCGTTGTTGGCAATGCCCCACGCCATAGCCAGCGCCAGCCAGTTGCGCTTGTTCCTGAAAAAGCCCCTGCCCGGGCGGTTGAAGGCGGGGTCCTCGGCACACCAGAGGCAGAGCAGCACTGAGAACGGCACGAACTCGCAGGCGGCCAGCATCATATGGCCCGCCATCCGCTGCTGCACATAGGGCGTCATGCCGAAGGTTAGGCCGAACGCGAAGCTGAGCCACCGCCGCAGCCCCACCACCCGGAACACCGCATAGGCCGCCAGCGCGTTGGCAAAGGGGATGACCAGCACATAGAGGTTGAACACCGTGCCGGTGTCCTTTGTGAACAGGCCGACAAACCAGACAAAGATGTCGTAGATCAGATCGTAGTTCGGGTTATACTTGCCCGCGACCTCATAGAACGGCCAGCCGAGCGAGCCGGTCAGCTCGCCATAGCTGCGCTGCACCTGCCCGACCCAGTAGATGCCGTCACCGCCGTAAAGCATCGGTGCGTGCCAGTCCAGACGCCACAGCTGGAAGAACCAGTATTCACTCAGGGCCACCGCCGCCAACAGCAGCGCAACGGTCAGAATTTCCCGGGTCAGGTTTTGTTTTGATTTTGGCATGGGGTCTCCTTTAAAAGTTCTGCCTTCCCCCTTGGGGGAAGGTGGCCCGCAGGGCCGGATGAGGGGCGGGTGTATCGTTATTGCCCTGTAATGGGTGCCGCGGAAAGCTTGCCCCTCATCAGTCCGCTTCGCGGACAGCTTCCCCCTTGGGGGAAGCCTTTATTCTCCCCGCTCCATCGCCGCCACATAGGCGTCGCAGACCTCCGCCGCCGGGCCGTCGCCGCGAATGCGGCCGTGGTCGATCCAGATGGCGCGCTTGCAGAGCTGCTTGACCTGCTCGATGCTGTGGCTCACAAAAAGCAGCGTTGTACCACCGGAAAGCATCTGCTCCATCCGCTCATGGCATTTGTGCTGGAACATAAAGTCGCCGACCGACAAAATCTCATCACAGACAAGAATGTCGGCCTTAACCTCGGTCGCAATAGCAAAGCCAAGGCGCGCAATCATGCCGCTGGAATAGTTTTTGACCGGCACATCGACAAAATCCCACAGCTCGGCAAAGTCGATGATGCTGTTGAAATGCTCCTGCATATAGGCGCGGTCATGGCCCAGCACCGCGCCGTTCAAAAAGACATTTTCCCGCGCGGTCAGGTCCATATCAAAGCCTGCGCCCAGCTCGATAAGCGGCGCGATCTCACCGTTGACGGTGACTGAGCCGGTCGTGGGGTACATAACGCCCGCAATCAGCTTGAGCATCGTGCTTTTGCCGCTGCCGTTGCGACCGATAAGCGCCACCGACTCGCCCGGCTCCACGCGGAACGAGACATTCCGCAGCGCGTAAAACTCATTGAAAAAGAGCTGATGCTTCATCAGCTTGACGGCATATTCCTTGAGGGTCTCGGTTTTCTCCTGCGCAAGGTTAAAGCGCATCGAGACATCCTCCACCTGAATGATGGACATGGGGGAAACTCCTTACAGATACAGAATAAAATTGCGCTGCAGCTTGCGGAAGGCCGCAAGCCCCACGCCCATCATGACGAGCGCACTGCCGATGCAGGCAAACCATGTGTTGGGGCCGGGCACCGTGCCGTACATGACGAGGCACCGCATGCAGTTGATATAATGGTACAGCGGGTTGAGCTTGATGACCGGCACCATGAACGGCGGCAGCGCCGAGATGGGATAAAACAGCGGCGTGGCGTACATCCATGCCATTGTCAGGATGCCGTACAGGTATTGCAGATCCCGGAAGTAGACCGCCAGCGCACTGAGCAGCACCGCCATGCCGGCGCAGAACACCAGCAGCAGCAAAAGCGGCGCCCAGACGAGCAGGATCGTCCAGTAAAACGGCGAGCGGGTGATCACCATGACCAGCACGATCGCCGCAAGGCTGAACAGCAGGTTGACAAAGCTGGACATGACGCGGCTGATGGGGAAGATGAATTTGGGAATGTACACCTTTTTGATCAGGGACGCATTGCCCAGCACGCTGCCCATGCCCATGTTGGTGCTTTCGTTAAAAAAGTTGAACAGGGTATTGCCGCAGATCAGGTACAGCGGAAAGTTCGGGATGTCGAACCGGAACATATAGGAGAACACAAGCGTCTGCAGCAGCATCATAAGCAGCGGGTTTAAGATGCTCCACACATAGCCCAGCACGCTGCGGCGGTATTTGACCTTGAGGTCACGGGTCACCAGCTCGCGGATCAGCGGCCGGTATTTGGAAAAGCTGTGCCAACTGTTATGCAGCTGGCCGGTGGATTTTGGCATAGGGATATTGGCTCCTTACAATTATTGGCAGGCAGGTGCGCTGCGGGACGGAGAAAGCCTTCCTTGTCAAAGGGAGGTTTTGGGGTGGTTACAGCTTAAACGGGGTATCGTCCGTCAGGCCGTCGGCGCGCAGCATGTTCTGCATGACATCAATGTCGGTGCTAACATCCAGCGCATCGCTGGCAAACAGGCGGTCAAGCTGGTTCTCAAACGCCTTGACCAGCGTGTCCATCGTCAGCTCAATGCGGCGCTTTGACTCCGAAATGTTCTCACCTTCCACACCCTGGTTATCCAGCTCGGCGTAGGTGTTCAGCAGCTTGAGCGAGGTGGGCAGGTAATAGTCCATGAATTTGCGCATCTGGGGCAGCTTGTCGGGGTCGGACTTGGCCTGCTCAAAAATTTTGGCCGAGACCGCTTCCAGCCGGCTGATCTTGTCGCTCATCTCCTCATCGGGGATGGCATCATTGACCCGGCGCAGCTCGTCCAATATCTTCTGGTACTGGTCCCGCTCGGGCATATCGGTCTGCTTTTCGGGCTGCTTTTCGGGCTTCGGGGCGGGGGCGGGCGTCGGCTCGGGCGGGCGCTGGCTGACCACCAGACATTTGCATCGCATGTCCAGATAGGCATCGGGGCCGAACAGCCCCTCGTCAATGCAGTTTTCCAGATGCTTGCAGCACTTGTCATAGCTGCAGGGCAGCGCATCGGCAATGTCCTGAATGTACATATATTTTGCATCGCCGACGATCTTGTCGATCTTGCGGCGCATCCGGCGGGATGTGCGGATGTGCCAGCCGCCGAACAGGCAGCCGATGCCGCCGGTGAGCGACATCAGCATTGGCATCGAATCCTCGACCAGCCAGGTCCAATAGCTGCCGCCCTCCGTCAGGGCCTCCGGCAGCCAGTAGATGGCGCTGGGCAGCGCCGCCAGCGCGCAGAGAAGCAGCAGCACGCCCGCCACCGTCAGGCCGGTGGCCAGCGCCGCGCCCTTCAGCCTTTTGGCGGCCGGCTGCGCGCCGGGGTCGGCGCTGCCGTTGAGGGGGCGCACCTCGGCATCATAGACCGGCGTTGTGTTGACACGGCCAAAGCTTTGTGTGCGCATCCGGGCCTTTTCTTCAAAGCCGCCGAGTCTGCCGTTTTTCATGGCAGTATTCAGCCCGATGAAGATGAATCCCAGCGGCCACCATACCACAAAGCCGATGACAATAGCCCACCACGGGAACTGGAACGGGCCGTCCCCGGCGTGGTATTCACTGCGGCTGTAGTTGTTCTGGTAGCGCGGGCCGCTGCCGGAGTAGGGGTGATCCGGGTCCGTGTACTTGGGTCGTTCGTTTTGGTTGGGCATGAATGGCTCCTTCGGCGATCCTATCGCCTGTGCATTACGGGATGTCCGCCAGCAGGTTTTTCATATCCTCGCTCAGATAGTAGGTGCTGCCGGCCTGGTAGGGATTGTTTTTGCTGTAGGGCAGATGGGTGCAGAGGTAGCTGACCCACCGGCTGTAGCCCGACACTGTAAGGTGTACGCCGTCAGGCTGGGCAAAGTCTGTCATCAGGCAGCCTGCAGCATCGGCAAACTCGGCGTTCAGGTCAAGGTAATAGCAGCCGCGCTCGGCACAGAACTGCTGGATGGCCGCGTTGATGACCGCCAGCCGGTCGGGCGCAAGGCCGGGCAGCGTATCGCTGATCTTCTCCTGCGTGGCGGGCAGGACTGACTGCACATAGAACGCCGTGTTCGGCAGCGCCGTGCGCAGCTCGTCCAGCATTTTGCCGTAGTAGGCCAGAAAGCTGTCATCATTGCCGGGCTGAACCAGCGCGTTTGTGCCGATTAGGATATACAGCTTGGCGGGCTGGGCGGCGGTCAGCACATCCAGCGGGACCTCCTCGCCGCGGTCGGGGCTTGAGACGGTCGTGCGGTTGACAATGGTGTTGGGGCTGATGCCCTCATACCCGCAGACGAGCGCGCCGCCCACATCAATATTGTACTCATTGACGCAGAAGCCCGCTGTCAGCGAATCGCCCAAAAATGCAGCGTCCGCAAACCAGCTGGTATCCACCCGGCCAAACTCCGGCAGGGCGGCCGGCTTTTGCGGCAGCGCCGTGTAGGTGTAGCCGCCGTCCGCCGTCTGGCGCTGCGGGCCTACGGTGCCCCAGTTCAATGCCGGGGCAGCGGCGCTGCTCTCCCCTGCGCCGCCGTAGGGCACGGGGGCCACCAGCCGGGTGCTGCTCGGCTCCGCCGTGGCGGCGGGGGTCTCCGGCTCCCCCTTGGCGCTCTTGGGCAGCACCGCCGTGATGACACCGGACAGCACAAGGATACCGCACACCGTCCCCGCAAAGGCAAGGCGGCGGCGTCTGCGGCGCAGCTCTCTGCGGCTGCGGGCGGCGGCCCGGCGCTGCTCCTGCGTGGGGGTGCGGCGCTGCGGTGGCGGCGCTGCCTGCTCCCGGTCGGGGACGGCCCAGTCCCCTTCCATGTGATAGCTTGTATTCGTGCGCGGACGGCGCGGTCCGCGGTCATTCGGGGTCGGCATAGGGATGCCCCCTTTCGTGGCTAAGGCTTGTAGTAGGGACAGCAGTCCCCTAGGCATTGTAAATCAGTATTGATTATAGCACAAAGCTTTTATAAATAACAGTAGGTGAGAGCAAGTTTTTGGCTCTTGCTAAATAGGAAACGGCATTGTATAATAGGAAAATAAATAAAAAGCGCCGCCGTCTGCGGGGGTCGCTTACAATTTTTGGGGTGTAATCATGGCAGAAGAGAAATTTTCCAACTTTTTGACGGATATTATCGACGCCGACCTCGCCGAGGGCAAGGTCGATGTTGTACATACCCGTTTCCCGCCGGAGCCGAACGGCTACCTGCACATCGGCTCCGCCAAGGCGATCTTCATCAACTACACGATCGCCAGGCACTACGGCGGCCTGTTCAACCTGCGGTTTGACGACACGAACCCTGCCCGCGAGGGTGATGAGTATGTACAGAGCATCCTGCAGGACCTGAAGTGGCTGGGTGCCGAGCCGAACGGCGGCATCTTCTACGGCAGCGATTATTTTGAGCGCTGCTATGAGTACGCCGAGCAGCTCATCAAGGAGGGCAAGGCCTATGTCGATGACCTGACCCGCGAGCAGATGCAGGAGTACCGCGGCAACGACGCCGGCAAGCCCAGCCGCCCCAGCCCCTACCGCGACCGCACGCCGGAGGAAAACCTTGACCTGTTCCGCCGTATGCGTGCCGGTGAGTTTGCGGACGGCGAAAAAACGCTGCGCGCCAAGATCGACCTTGCCAGCCCGAACATGAATATGCGCGACCCGACCATCTACCGCATCAAGCATGTGGAGCATCACCGTCAGGGCGACAAGTGGTGCATCTACCCGATGTACGACTTTGCGCACCCCATTCAGGACGCCATCGAGGGCATCACCTTCAGCCTGTGCAGCCTTGAGTTTGAGAACCACCGCCCGCTGTACGACTGGGTCATCACGAACCTGTTCGGCAAAGAGTTTCCCAAGCAGCGCGAGTTTGCCCGCCTGAATGTGACGAACACCGTCATGAGCAAGCGCTACCTGCGCGAGCTGGTCGAGAAAAACATCGTGGACGGCTGGGATGACCCCCGTATGCCGACCCTGTCCGGTCTGCGCCGCCGCGGCTACACGCCAACGAGCATCTTCAAGTTCGTTAAGGACGCCGGCATCTCCAAGGCGGATAACCTTGTGGATATGCGCCAGTTGGAGGCTGTGCTGCGCGCCGAGCTGGAGCTGAACGCCCAGCGCCGCGTGGCCGTGCTGGAGCCTGTCAAGCTCATCATCGACAACTACCCCGCCGACCAGTGCGAGTATTTTGACCTGCCCAACAACCCGAACCGCGATGCGAACGATACCACCACCCGCCCCGTGGCCTTTACCAAGGAGCTGTGGATCGAGAACAGCGACTTCTTTGAGGTGCCGCCGCCGAAGTTCAAGCGCCTGACTTTGGGCAGCGAAGTCCGCCTGATGGGTGCGTACCTTGTCCGCTGCACCGGCGTGGACAAGGACGAGAACGGCAAGGTCGTGGCCATCCACGCCGAGGCCGACCTTGAGACCCGCAACGGCAACCCCGCCGACGGCCGCAAGGTGCGCGGCACGATTCACTGGGTCAGCTGCGCCCATTGCATCGAGGCTGAGGCCGAGCTGTATGACAAGCTGTTCACCGAGGCCAACATGAACGGCATCCCCGATGATGCCGACTTCAAGGATTACCTGAACCCCGACAGCGTCAAGGTGCTGCAGGGCGCCAAGCTGGAGGAGAGCCTGAAGGACGCCAAGCCCGGCGACCGCTTCCAGTTCGTGCGCAACGGCTACTTTACGCCGGACAGCAAGCACGAGGGCGTCTACAACCGCATCGTCACGCTGAAGGACAGCTTCAAGCTGTAAGCCCTGTAATAAAGCCCGATCTACCCCCGCTTTCCGGGGCAGACCGGGCTTTTTGCAACAAACAGAACTTGCAGGGGCGCCAATGCCCGCCCGCCAACTTAGCGCAGCAGCGCATTTTCCGGGAAAGCTTTTTGATAGCCTAAATATAGAGAAGGAGGTCACACCATGAACCGCACCGCAATGCTGCCGCTCTGCCTGCTGGCGCTGTGGCTGACGGCCTGCGGCACTGCCGAGTCCGCAGCCCCTGCCGCCGCGCCCACCGCCGCGCCGGAGCCGACACCCGCCGAAACCCCCGCCCCGCCCGCCGAACCGGCTGCGCCGTACAGCGACCTGCGCTATCTGCCCTGGCTGGACGAGTACGCCCAACAGACCTACCAGCCGGGCGAATACACGGCCGAGGACCTGTATACCTACACCTACAACACCGGCACCATCTTTGCGGGGGCCGAGGACGAGGCCGCCGCACTTCTGGAGGAAGATAAGGACCCCGGGCTGGGGGTGCGCGGCCTGCAGGCGCAGGGCATCACCGGCAAGGGTGTGCGCGCCGCCATTATCGACCAGCCGCTGCTGACCGACCACCCCGAATTGTCCGGGCGCATCGCCGCCTACTATGATACCGGCTGCGAGGGGGAGACCGCCTCGATGCACGGCTCGGCCGTGGCCAGCCTGTTTGCGGGCGAATCCATCGGCATTGCGCCGGATGCGGCCCTTTACTATGCAGCCTGGCCCTCCTGGCTGATGGACAGCCGCTATGCCGCCGAGGCGCTGGACTGGGTGGTTGCGCAGAACGAAGCACTGCCAGATGGCGAGAAGATCCGGATCGTTTCGGTTTCCGCCGCACCGGGCAACGCAGAGATGTTCCAAAACGCCGACCTTTGGGATGCCGCCGTGGCGCGGGCCGAGCAGGCCGGGCTTCTGGTCCTGACCGTGGATGGCGCAGGCGTGGAAAAGACCCGCCTTGTACCTTATCCTGCCGTCCTTGCCCGGAATGACCGGGACAATCCCGCCGCCTGCCGGAGCGGCTTTGCGGACAGTGACGAGCGCGCAGAAACCGGCAGCAACACCCTTGCGCTGCCCTGCTCCTACCGCACAGTGGCCGAGGAATACACCGCCGGGCAGTACAGCTACACCCACGATGGGCACGGCGGCCTGAGCTGGGGCATCCCCTATTGCGCCGGGGTAATGGCTCTGGGCTGGCAGGTGGACCCCACCCTGACCGGCGATGAGATCATGCGGTATTTGCTTTCCACCGCCGCCACCGGCACGGATGGCAGCCGCATCATTGACCCGGTGCAGTTTATCCAAACGCTGCAGACCGAGCGCGGCGCATAACAACAGCCGACCCCGCAAAGAGGTCGGCTGTTTTACTTACTCCAGTCCCTTCGCTGCCTTGCAGCGGTTGAGCCAACCGCCGCGCTTGTAGTAAAGGATAAAAAGCAGCGAGGCCAGCGTCCATGTCAGCGGGTAGCTAAGCTCCACCGTGGCGATGGTATGATACCGCGGCACCATCAGGGTCAGCCACAGCACACGCAAACCGCAGACGAAGAACACCGTGATCAGCGTCGGCACGCGCACATCGCCACAGCCGCGCAGCGCACCGGAAAGCACCTCGATGCTGATATAGGTAATGTAGACCGGCGTCAGCACATGCATCATACCCACGCCCACCGCAACGACCGCATCGTCCTGACTGAACAGCCGGAACAGCGGCTCGGCCGCGTTGTAGAATACCGCGCTGATGACCAGCGTGATACCCGCCGCCATCGCCATGCAGACCCGCACGCCGTTGCGCACGCGGTCGTACTGCCGCGCACCGAAGTTCTGCCCCGCAAAGGTCGTGATCGCAATACCCAGCGAGTTGATCGTCATCCAGAATACAAAGTCGATCTTGCCGTAGACGCCCCACGCCGCGATGGTGCTGGTGCCGAAGCTGTTCATGCTGCTCTGGATCAGCATATTGCTGACATTGTACATGGCGCTCTGGGCCGCCGCCGGGATGCCGATCATGCAGATGGCGGCCAGCACCTCGGTGTGCAGGCGCAGCTTTTCCGCCCGGATATGCCATGGCGTGCCCTCGGACCCGGCGATGCAGCGCAGCGTCAGCACCGCGCTGGCGACCTGACTTAGCACAGTGGCCAGCGCCGCGCCCGCTACGCCCCAGCCGAACACCGCAATAAACACGACATCCAGCACGATATTGACAAGCGAGGCCGCGATCAGAAAGTAGAGCGGCCGCTTGGAATCGCCGATGGCACGCAGGATATTGGTGCCCATGTTGTAGAGCATCTGGGGGATCATGCCAAGGGAATAGATGCGCAGATACAGCGCCGAATCCGCAAGGATCTCCTCCGGGGTTCCCATCAGGCGCATCATCGGCGTGGCGCTTGCAAAGCCAAGCACCGTCAGCAGCGCGCCCAGCCCCACGCTGAGCACAAGCGCCGTGTGTACCTGCCGGTCCACAGCCTCGGGGTCATGCGCGCCCCAGCTTTGGGCAATGACAACGCCCGCGCCGCTGCACAGGCCGACAAACAGCCCCACCAGCAAATTGACAAAAGCACCCGTGGCCCCCACCGCCGCCAGCGCGTTTGTGCCCACAAAGTTGCCGACGATCAGCGTATCCGCCGTGTTGTACAGCTGCTGGAACAGCGTGCCGAACCAGATCGGCAAAAAGAAGAGCAGCAGCTGCTTGGGGATGCTGCCGGTCAGAATATCCGTTTGTTTTAGACTTCTCATAGCACACTCTCTTTCTCACACTTTCCCTATTCTATGCTATTTCCCCGCACAATGCAACCCCGCCCCGCCGGGGCACGGTTTTGTGTGAATTTGCAACAATTCAGGCAATATACATGCGATTTTATGCGAGAATTTTGCCGCGCCGTGCAGCTTTTTTACGCAAAAGCAACGGCACAGCGTTGTGTGGTGCCGCAATTTGTTATTTTGGCCAACAAAGCCGGTGGATTACGGCGAATTTCGCGCATTTTTTGCATTGTTTTGCCGCAGCGATTGAAAAAAATAAATACCATGGTAAACTAGAAGTAAGACAATTAGGGGTGGAGTGCCCCCAAAAATGAATTGTGGAGGAATTATTATGTTCGAGAAAATTCGTAACCTCAAGAACAAGAAGGGCTTCACGCTGGTGGAGCTGATCGTTGTTCTGGTCATCCTGGCCATTCTGGCTGCCCTGCTGGTCCCGGCCCTGACTGGGTACATTGATAAGGCTCGTAATGAGTCTTTGATTGCTGAAACCCGCAGCGTTGTTATTGCAGCACAGACGATTGTTTCTGAGGACTATGGCCAGAATTCCGCCAGCATTAGTGGTACTGATTACACCACTAGCATTGTCGATGAGGTAAAAACCCTTGCCGAGGTTAAAGGCACTATTTCCAATATCGAAATCTACACTGCCGCAGACCCCAATGATAAGAGCATTGTTGTTGGCAAGATTAAATCACTGCAGTACCAGCGCAATGACGGTGGCAAGACCTGCTACTACACCTACAAGAGCGATGGCACCGATCCTTATAAAGTTTCCTAACACTTGCACAGTTTAACTTTCTCGCCCGATGCCCTGCATCGGGCTTTTTTATTCCCATGGAAAGGTGTCCTCACCATGCCAAGCTATCTTGACAATTATACCTGTTTACGATATAGTTAATTAAATAACATTCTGCATCGCAGATTCCTTTGCAATAGCACTAGAAAGGCCCGGTAAATAAAATGAAGCACAAAAACAAAGGCTTTACGCTTGTTGAGTTGATCGTAGTATTGGTCATTCTGGCCATACTGGCCGCCCTGCTGGTTCCGGCGCTGACAGGGTACATCGACAAGGCAAAAGAGAAAAAGCTTGTTGCCGAGACCCGCATGGTCGTTACAGCTGTCCAGACGGTGGTGTCCGAGGCGTATGGTCAACTTGGCGCTGACAAAGATTTTATCACAGAAGATTGGACATTTCACGCAGCCTCCGGATCAACACCAGCAGGTGATGGTAAATACATACAGGAAATCAAAAAACTCGCCGAGGTATTTGATTCCAATCCGAAGGCAACTTTTTATGCAGTAGCCACGGAACAGGGTAAGGTTTTAACGCTTAGCTACATCAACGGCGTATATACTTGTAAATATAACGCAGACGAACAGAGTTACACTACAACAAAGAATACCAGCACGATTCCTCTACCTGGTAGTTGGGTAGAATTCCATAAATCCTAACTTCCAATCAGCGTCTGCGCTTTCACAGCCATAAATATCTTTCCCCGCCACCCTTACCCGGTGGCGGGATTTTTTTGTACCAGCCACTGCCGCCGCAATTCCTGCGCGGCGGCGGTGGTTTTTCTTTTGCGTTTAAGGGGGTTCTATGCTATAATGCCCTGTAAAGGAGTGATTTCATGTCGATTATATGGGAGCCGTGCGCTGCGGGGGCCCGGGTGCTGCGGGTGCTGGGGGACAGCCCCTGCCCTGCCGTGCCGGAAACCGTGGAGGGTCTGCCTGTCACCGAGATTGGGCCGTACTGCTTTGCCGACAAGCCGGTCAAGGCCGGGGCGCGGCGCAGCGGGACCGACACCCATGAGATCACCGGCAATTTTGTGGAGGAGGTCACCCTGCCCGACACGGTGCGCACCCTGCACAGCGCAGCGTTTTACAACTGCCGCCGCCTGCGCCGCCTCAGCCTTGGGGCCGGGGTCGAGGGGCTGGGCAGCGACCTGTTCACGAACTGCCGCAGCCTTGCGCGGCTGTGCCTGCGCGCCGCACCCGATGCCCCTACCGGCCTGAAAAAGCTGCTGGGGGCCATCAGCGCCGACATTACCGCAGAATTTGACGGCGCACGGCTGTTTTACCCCGAATATTCCGAATTTCTTGACGAGAACACGCCCGCGCACATCTTCAACCATAACATTGAGGGCGAGGGCTACCGGATGCGGCAATGCTTTACAGCGGCCGGTGCGGTGGACTACGCCGCGTTCGATGCGTCCTTTGCGCAGGCCTGTGTCGGCGAGGGCGAGGGTGCGCTCTGCCGGCTGGCGCTGGGGCGGCTGGTGCTGCCGTTTGCGCTGGGCGGGCAGGCCCGCGCCGACTATGAATTTTACCTGCGTGCCCACCCGGCGGCCGCGGTCCGCCTTGCCA
>OGJH01001727.1_pt1 | contig 16937 bp, 14 predicted proteins | sample 1572021 | NCBI WGS metagenome assembly OGJH01 (sample SAMEA2582098, study PRJEB24529) | metagenome | biome: Human gut stool | place: China | collected 2011
GTAGCGGAAGCAATGGCTTCCGTTATGCCTGAAGGTACACCTTGTGTACCGGTAAAAGAGGCACCGGCCAATCTAGGGGATTACGATACTGTATTTGTAGGTTTCTGGGTGGATCGTGGCACAGCTAATAAAGAAGCGGCTAAGTTGATTGAAACTCTTACCAATAAACATGTAGTATTCTTTGCTACACTAGGTATGTATGCCGATTCTGATCATGCTCGTGAAAGTATTGAAAAGGCATCTGCCTTATTGCCTAATAAAGAATCTCTTGTAGATGGTTTTGTATGCCAAGGTAAAATCGATCCTAAGGTTATCGAGATGATGTACAAAATGTTCCCGCCAGGATCTGCTCATGGCCAAAGCCCTGAACGTGATGCATTGCATAAGGCCGCAGAAACGCATCCAGATGAACAAGATTTTGCAAATGCCAAAGAATTTGCTAAATCTGTGCTTGCAAAGTTGCAAGGCTAACGAGTGAAAGGGGAAACGTATGAGTTTAGCAAGTTTTTTTGAATCGATTCCAGAAAAACAACGGAATCTACAACTAGGCTTGGCCTGTGATAATCCCATGAGCGGTGCCTTTCCTCATAAGCGCGTTGTTCATGCAGGTCTTAATGGGACTTTAATTTCACCGAAGGAAGCGCAATCTGTATGGGATACTGTAATGAGTGGTTCTCCTAAGAAGGGGCAAATGCAGTGTGCGTATATACATATTCCATTTTGCAAGACAAAATGTACGTATTGTGGATTCTTCCAAAATGGTACGAGTCAGAGTATAGAGGACAAATATATTGATGGCCTTATTGGGGAACTTAAGTTGGCTAGTGAAAGCCCACGTTTAAAGGATGGGCTTATCCACGCCGTATTCATTGGTGGTGGCACACCGACATCATTGTCTCCAGCAAATTCTGAGCGTTTATTAAAGGCGATTAAGGAATACTTACCATTAGCTAATGACTATGAGCTTACGCTAGAAGGGCGCATTCATGATTTGATTCCTGAAAATCTTGAAGTGTGGATGAATAATGGTGTTAACCGTATGTCCATCGGCATTCAATCCTTTAATACTGAAGTACGCCAAATGGTAGGTCGTTTAGATACAAAAGAAACGGTACTAGAACGATTAGCGGCTTTAAAAGCCTATGGTCAATGTTCCGTTGTGATTGACTTGATTTATGGCTTACCAGGTCAAACTATGGAGGTCTGGGAACAAGACTTAGCCGATTTAGTAAGCTCTGGTGTAGATGGAGCCGATTTATATCAATTAAACGTATTTGATGGTAGTGACCTAAACCGCGATATTGCAAGCGGAAAGGTGCCACCTGCAGCAACAACAGCTATGCAAGGGGATATGTTCGAATTTGGTCGTACATATTTAGATGCTCGTGCATACCGTAGATTGAGTGCCGCTCATTGGAGTGCCAATAATCGTGAACGTAGTTTATATAACATTTTAGCGAAAGCTGGCGTACCGATGTTCCCATTTGGCAGTGGCGCAGGCGGTAATGTAGATGGCTATGGTATGATGCTGCATCGTGCGCTTAAACCATACGAAGATATGGTGAGCCGTGGTGAAAAACCATTCATGGCACTTATGAAACAAAGTGATTTACAACCATTCATAAACCAAGTAGTAAGCCAATTAGAACAAGGCTACTTGAATATCAATACATTAGTGGATATGGATTCTCGTTTAGATGAATTGAATTGGTTGTATAAACTATGGGAGAAACGAGGCCTAGTTTCGTATAATGGCTTATTGTATAAATTGACATCCGCTGGTGAATTCTGGACTGTAAATATTACGCAAAGTACATTGGAGGCTATGGAATATATTTTAACGGGTAAAAACTCCTTTGCCCTAGAATCCGTAGCGGCTCAAGATACGAAGACTACATCTAAAGAAAATCCTAACCAAGAGGTCCGTGGTATTGGCCAAGGTAAAGCCAATATTTCGGTACCAACAGATGAAGATACAGAGGAACAACGTAAAGAAGCTCTTATTGCGAAAGCGAAAGCGGAAATTGCTAAGAGTGGTGCCTCTGGTGAATCAGCTAACCGCATGGTACAAGCCATGTACAATCTAAGTGCTGATGAAATTGAATACATGATAGAACGTATGATGTCCTAATTATCACTAACAACCTCTCATATAAATATCTACAAACATTGACAGGTACGTTTTATCTTAGTATTAAAACCCTAGATTACAATCTATTCTTTAAACTGGACTACTCGGTTTAGCTGGAATATATCGTGGTCTAGGGTTTACTTTTTATGTGTCGGAATGTATTCTGTACATATAGTAATACAAGGTATTAGGAGGTTAGTATGAATACATTTCCTAACGAAGTGATAGATATAGTTGGTATTGGGGCTAGTACCTTAGATCGATTCATCGTGGTTGATCATTTTCCAACGGGACGTGAGGTGCAACAGTCCATCTCGTCTACGACAGATGGCGGCGGGCCGGTAGCGACTGCACTAGCCACGGCTGGTAAATATGGATCTCGGACGGTAATGATTGACCGTATTGGGGCTGATATGGTTGGACGCTATATTCTAGAGGACTTTCATAAATATAATGTCAATACAGAGGGCATCCAAGTTGATGCGGATGCTAAGAGTGGAACTGCAACGATTCTTGTGAAACAGAAGACAGGGGAACGCGCTGTATTTTTTGAACGATCTACAGCGTCTGATCCAGAGTTCTTAGAGGCTCATAAACAACTCATAGAATCTGCCTATATTTTGCATATCAATGGTCGACATCGCAAACTCATGCGCTCTGCTATGGCCGTTGCAAAAGAGGTAGGCACTATTATTTCTTTAGATGGTGGTGCTCAACGCTACGATGAAGATATGAAGCCTATTACAGAAGCCAGTCACATCGTTATCGTAGCTCGAGACTATGCTGAAAAATATACAGGCACAACTAATTTAGAAGATGCTTGTCGTATCATCCATGATCGTGGTGCTCTCATTGCAGGTGTTACAGATGGTGCTAATGGTAGTTATTTTGTATGGCCTGATGGAACATCTTATCGATGTGAACCATTTTCTCAAGCTACTGTAGTAGATACAACGGGGGCTGGGGATAGCTTCCATGGTGCTTTTTTGGCTATGCTTACAAAAACACTTTGCAAAATAGCAGATGGTACTAACACATCAACTATGAATGAAACGAGCCAGTCCTTAAATGCTATCGATTTACTCCATAGTTGTGCGCACGAGGACTTAGAAAAAGCGGCTACTTTTGCTTCTGCTGTAGCAGCTCTTAATACGCAAGGAATTGGCGGCCGCAGTCCATTGCCGAGTTTAGAAGATATCAAGGCGCTTATAGGATAGGATTATGGTTATGTGGAAAAATACTTCAAAAAATCAAGTTCAGCAATATATGCAACATAATCCTTATCGTCTATTAGCTCTTAGCTTTTTGGCTGTTATGACTATAGGGACGATATTGCTCATGTTGCCCCTATCAAATGCTCAAGGCCATAGTACAGCGCTTGTAGATGCAGCTTTTACCGCAGTATCTTGCGTTTCTGTAACAGGATTGGCGACAGTAGATACCTATTATCATTGGTCCTTGTTTGGCAAAATCGTCATGGTAATCCTTATCCAATTAGGTGGTTTGGGGATTGTTTCCTTTACCACTATTATCGCTCTAGTATTAGGGCGACGGGTAGGTCTAAAAAATCGCGTGCTTTTATCTGAGGATGTAGGGCAAGATGGAATGAAAGGGCTTTTACACATTACGAAAAAGCTAACTATTTATACCTTTTGTGCCGAAATTATTGGTGGTATTCTCTATACCATTCAGCTATATCCTTATATTGGTGATGCTGCATTATATACGGGAATCATGCAATCCATCTCGACCTTTTGTAATGCAGGGTTTATATTCTTTGATAATGATCTACCTTATGCCATGGTGGGCGATGTATTATTTAATATAAATACAATGGCCCTTATTGTAATAGGTGGTTTCGGATATCTCGCAACCTTTGATATTTGGTCGCATCGCAAGCTACGACGTTTTGTAGATTTAAAACTACACACAAAAATAATGTTAGTTGGCACAACGGTGCTCATCCTTTTAGGGACTATTATTTTCTTGGGAGTTGAGTGGGCGAATCCCAAAACTTTTGGTCCTTTACCTATATGGAATAAGGTCATGGCTGCTCTATTTCAATCGATTACCCCTCGTACGGCAGGTCTTGCAACTGTAGATTATAATGATTTACATCCCATAACTCTGTTTATTACCATCATTTTTATGTTTATCGGGGCAGGTCCTAACTCCACAGGAGGCGGTGTTAAAATTAGTACTATTGCTGTCGCTTTTCTAGCATCGCGTACATTATTTAATAACCGTTCTGATACAGAGGTTTTTGAACGTCGTATTTCGTTGGTTACTGTCCTTAAGGCAAATGGGATAATCTTTTTATCCATCCTTCTTGTTTTGCTTGCTACTTGCTATTTAGCTTGGGATGAGCCGTATAACTTTATTCGAATACTTTTTGAGGTAACCTCTGCCTTTGGGACCGTAGGTCTTTCGACGGGGATTACACCTGATTTATCTGAAAGTAGTAAATGGGTGTTGATGCTTGTCATGTTTACGGGCCGTGTTGGGGTTATGACTGTTATTGGTACTTGGGCGTTAAGAACGGCACCGACTAAACCAATTAGCTATGCAGAAGAGCGTGTATTGTTATAAAAACAGATTAGATTGAATATAAAAGGGGGCATATATGAAACATAAAACGATAGCAGTAATAGGTCTTGGTCAATTTGGTGGCATTGTTGCCAAGATGTTAGCTTCCATGGATCATGAGGTATTAGGTGTAGATATTGATCCAGAAGTTGTACAGAAAATTTCACCATTTATAACACATGCTATAGTTGCAGATACAACCGATGAAGAGGCAATCAAAGCATTGGCGCTAAGCCAGTTTGATATGGTTATTGTGGCTATAGGTGGAAATCTTCAAGCCAATCTAATGACAGCTATGCTTCTTAAAGAGTTAGACGCACCTAAAATTGTGGCCAAGGCTGAAAATAATATACAAGGTAAAATGCTTCATAAAATAGGTGTAGATCAAGTGATTTACCCTGAATATGATATGGCATTACGTCTTGTACAATTTTTAACTAGAGACCATGTGATGGATTATTTACAACTATCCAAAAATATTAGTCTTATAGAAATAAAAATGCCTTCATTTATGGTTGGCACATGTTTGAAAGATTCCAATTTGCGTGAGAAATATAATCTTAATGCAGTAGGCATAAGACGCGGTGAGGATTTAGAAGTTCCACCAAACCCAATTACCATCCTCGGTGAAGATGATAAATTATTAGTTATTGGGAATAATTCTGATTTAGATGCATTAACAGTGTCGTAAGTATACGAAACAGATATAATTATATCGAAAAATTTCAATCAATTGAATATGAAAATTCAAAAGAAGAAGTAAACTTAAAAAAAGCGCTAGAAGACTTTTTAATTAAAGAAAAGTTGACTTTAGAGCATATTAAACAGAATAAAATTATTATAAAAAAATTTGTATCATATTTAAATTTAAATCAATATAAGTTTTCAAAAAAAGAGGTATCAGATATTTTTAATATTAGCAGATCAACTTTATATAGGTGGTTGGATGAATAAATTTATAAAAACAGACAATAAGACAAAAAACGACAAAAAGATGAGACAAATGAGACCTGTCCCCAGTGTCCTAGATTTGATTTATCCGCCTACGTGTGGGATATGTGGAAAATTAAGTCAAGAGTTTTTGTGTAAAAAATGTAATAAGTTATTGGAGCAACAAGCTAAATTTATGGTACAGAGACATGAATGTTTGGGAGATGAGGTTGAGGTTAATTTTGAGGAACTTTTATATGTTTTTAAATATGAAGGAATTATAAGAAAGATGCTTTTAAATTATAAATTTCAGGATAAAAGTTATTTATATAAAACATTTGTAAATTTTTTATTAAATAATAAAAAATTCTTTAATATTATTAAATCTTATGATACAATTGTGCCAGTACCAATTAGCAAGCAGAGATATAAACAAAGAGGATATAACCAATGTGAGTTATTAGGAAGAGAAATTGCTAATATAGTAGATATCCAATATGAAAATAATTGTATTTTTAAGCAAAAGAATATAATAGAGCAAAGTAAGTTAAATAAAGAAGAAAGAATTCGAAATATACAAGGAGCGTATTACTTAAAAAATGGGAAAAAGTTAAAAAATAAAAATGTATTGGTACTAGATGATATTTATACAACAGGAAGTACAGTAAATGAATGTTGTAAGATTATAAATGAAGCTAAGCCAAATAAGATAGGAGTGTTAACAATTGCAAAAGATTAAAATAAACAACAAATTAATTACAATTTTATTTATAGTATATTTAATAATTAGTTTTTTTATTAATTCGGTAAAAATGATTTATGACTACTTTGATGAGGTGGAGATAGGAACAGATTTTAATAAAGAGAGTTTTATAGCTTTATATGAAAAAGAACTTCAAGATATGACAGAGGAAGATAAAGAAGAATTAGAAATCATAAAACAAATGCCTGATGATGAGTTTGAAGGTTATGTTAGACAAAGACTATATATCAATATTTTTATTATTTTGGGTATCAGCCTTGCAATTACATTTTTTAAGAATATTTTTCTTATAATCTTATTTATAGTAATAAAATTAGTAAGTAAAAAAATAAGAAAAGAAAAATTAAATAAAGATGATTTTAAAAGAAGTAAAGATTATTATAGAGATATTTTAGATGGATATGGAGCTTGTGAGTTATCGTGGATAGATGATTTTAAATTAGAAATTCCTAAAGACATTATTGCAGAATTATTACAATTAGAGAATGAAAAAGTTATAAAAATAAATGAAGATAATATAGAGATGTTAGAAAATTTTGATACAAATAATTTAAATGAAACACAAAAATATTTGTTATCTTGTATAGAAGATGGAAAAGTTAAAAATATTAGTGAGATTAAGTTACAAGAGACTGTTAGAAAAGATGCTTTAAAACATAAAATAGTTGAGCAAAGAGAAGAGTCAAAGAAGAAAAAGAAGAAAAGAATGTTTAAAGCTATTTTAATTGCAGTTATAGTTAATATAGTAATGAGAGTGGCTTTCAATATAATAAGCGAAATGAATTTTGAAAATAATATGATTCCAATAATATCATTTGTTATTTATGTTATTGCTTTAATGATTTTTGCATTATATCCAACAATAGTAATAATCTCATTTATCATATATAATGTAAAATCTACATTAGATCCATATTTTAGAACAAAAGAAGGAGAAGAACTTAATAGAAGTATTGAAGGATTAAAAAATTATTTAAAAGATTATACATTATTAGACGAACAAGAGAAAGATGGAATTGTTGTTTGGGAAGAATATTTAGTTTATTCTGTATTATTTAATCAGAATAAGAAAATGATAGAAAAATACAAAAGTATAGTAAAATAGTAAAAATAAGGAGGAAACATGGAAGATTTAGTAGAAAGTATTTTAGATTATATTAGGTCAGATTATACAGATTATGCTGTTATGCTTAATGGTGAATGGGGCTCTGGAAAGACCCACTTTTGGAACAATAAAATAAAAAAGAAAATAGAATCAATGCAATTAAATGGAAAAAGATATACAACAATATATATGTCTTTATATGGAATATCTAATCTAGAAGAAATAAGTAAGAAGATATTTATGGAAACGACACAATTAATGGACAAAAATTTAAGAAGATTTATGAATTCAAAAGGACAAGAAACAATACCAGAATATGCAAAAACAGGTATTGATATGGCAAACTTTTTTGGAGTTACTCAAAACGGAAATAAATTAGATTATGCAGAATTTTTTGCGACAGATGATAAAGTGCTTTGTTTTGATGACTTAGAGAGAGCAAATGTTGATGTAATTGATATATTAGGATATATAAACAATTTCGTTGAACATGACCATATAAAAACAATTATTATTTGTAATGAAAAAGAGCTAGCAACAAAATTAAAGAGTTCTAATTTAGAAATGAAAACTTTTATTGCTACTTATTTATTGGACAAACAGAATGAACTAAATAAATCAGATAAGCCGATGGTAGAAAAAATTCAGGACAAAATAGAGCACGTATTTGATAAAGCAAATGATTATGAAAGAATAAAAGAAAAATTAATTGGAGAAACATTTGAATATGCTCCAAAATTTGATTATATTATAAATGGAATTTTGATGAGATATGAAAATAATCCAGAATTAATTAGATTTTTAAGAGAAAATACAGGAATAATCATATCAACATTTAATAGAAGCGGAACAAGGAATTTAAGAATATTAAAACATGCTTTAAATGACTTTAAAAAGATTTATGAAATGGTTAATAAATCATATTCAAACACAAGCAATAGAGTTATGCAAACTATGCTAATATTTACTATTGCAGTATCATTTGAAATAAAAGCAGGAAAAATAACAAAAGAAAAATTTATAAATATAAAAGACAACGAAGAGTACAAATCAATATTAGTATCATCTAGAATATTAATGGATAATAGGCAATTTTACATTAAAGAATTTGATCAAAATTATTATTATAATTTTAAATCAGAATATAGATTCTTTAAATTTATTGAATATTATGTGAGAACAAGAATTTTTGATATGAAGTTATTTAAAGAAAACATGGATACAATAAGAAATACAGTAGATACAGAAAACTTGCCTAGTTATAAAAGACTACTTACAGAAGAATATTGGAAAATTTCAGATAATGAGTTTGAGGCGGTAATAGAAGATATTATAGAAGATGTAAAAGAAGGAAAAATAAAATTAATAGATATGGTAAAAATATTTGCATATTTTAGTTATTTTTCTAGAAAAGGGTTAATAAAATATGATTTAAAAACATTAAAAAGTATGTTCTTTAATGGTATGAATATTTCATCTTTAACATCAGAATATTGTTCTAATATAGAAGAAGAATTAGGAAAAATTGCAATAGAAGAAGTAGAAGAAGATATGGAAGAAATATTGAAACATTTCCATAAATTAAATGATCAATTATTAGATAAAATGTATAGAGAAAAAGCAGAAGAAATAATGAAATGCATTCCAATGAAAATGGAGCAATTTTATGAAAAATTTGATAGAGAATGTATGAAAGTTCCAATTTTTAAATATTATGATCCTTTCCAATTATTCCAAAGGATATCTTGTGCAAGTAATGAAGATATAGTGTTAATAAAAGAAAAATTGTTAGATAGAGCAAATAGATATACAAAGCAAATAGAACCAGAAATGAAAAATATTAAACAATTTAAACAAATTGTAGATGACTATATAAAAGGAAAAGAATCTACAATAAAAATAGTTATGCTAAAAGAATTTTCAAAAAGTTTGGAATCTATTTTGGAAAAGTACAAATTTAGTTTTTAATACGCGAATAGATAAATTTAAAAACTAAAAATTATTATGTATTAAAATTTTTAATAGAATTTGTAAAAATTGAATATTTTTTTCCTCTTTTGCAATAATAAGAGTATGAAATAAATTTATGCTGAAATTGAAGGAGGAAAATTATGAAAGCAACTGGAGTTGTGAGGAGAATAGATGATTTAGGTAGAGTTGTTATTCCAAAAGAGATAAGAAAAACTTTAAGAATAAAAGAAGGAGACCCATTAGAGATATTTACAGACAGAGAAGGGCAAGTTATTTTAAAAAAGTATTCACCAATAGGAGAACTTTCAGAGTTTGCAGCAGGATATGCAGAAACTTTGTCAAAGACGACAGGACATATTGCTTGTATTACGGATAAAGATACTATTATAGCGGTATCAGGAGGGTCAAAAAAAGAATTTTTAGAGCAAGATGTTAGCAAAGAACTAGAACAACTTATGGAAGATAAAGAAGTATATACAAGTAAAGAAAATAGTGATAAAGCAATGCCAATTACTAAAAATGACAATAATGAAAGAAAAAATAATGCACAGATTGTTTATCCAATTATATCTAATGGTGATACGATTGGAACAGTAATACTTATGGCTAAAGAGGAAAATAAGAAGATGGATGAAGTAGAAAAAAAGGTAGCTCAATCTGCTGCAACTTTTTTAGGAAGTCAAATGGATATATAGATTCAATAATTTTAAAATTTATTATAAATAAAAACAAGTTATTACTATAGATAAAAAATAGTTTTAACTTGTTTTTTTATGATATTTGGAATATAAATTTATATCTGCTAAGCCGACTAAGTAATCAATGGAGGTTCCGTAAAATTTGGATAAAGTAATTAAGTGTTGAATAGGAATTGTTCTATTTCCTTTTTCATATTCAGAATAATATTGTTGGGAAATACCTAGTAAATTAGCAATATCTTTTTGCAATAAATCATGGTCTTCTCTTAAATCTTTGATTCTTTTAAATCTCACTATTAACCTCCTAATTAATATTATTAAATTTATATATAATTGTAACAAAAAAAGAGTAAGAACATTTAACATACATAAAATATTATGTTTAAACAAGATAGCAAATAAATCTATAACTTGAAATATTACAGAAATGTTACAGGATTATAACGATTATGTTAAAGAAATTAAGATGATTGAAAAGAAAAAAGCGTTATGTTATAATAAAATCAAATACATGAAAAATTATGTACAAAGATACAAATGAAAGGGGAATTTTTTAATGAGGTTTAAAACAAAAGAAGCAAAAGGTATAACATTAATAGCATTAGTAATAACAATAATTGTGCTTTTAATTTTAGCTGGTGTAGCAATTGCGACATTAACAGGAGAGAATGGAATACTAACTAAAGCCAATAATGCTAAAATAGAAACAACAAAAGCAGGAGCAGAGGAAAAAGTAAAAATAGCAGTATTAGCAAGCTATGGGCAACATGGAGGATTAGATTATGAGGTACTAGAAAAAAATTTAAATAAAATAGAAGGGAAAACTTCGCAGATACCTAGTCCAATAACAAAAGATAGTTTTCCAATAGTAGTAACTGTAGATGGTTATAATGTAAAAATAAAAGAGGATGGTTTTACTGGAATAATAAAAAATTCAGTATCAGACATGTTTGATTCAACAGGAAAGATAGAAGGAAAAATGCATATAGGTGATTTTATAAATTATGAAGCTGGAACATGGACTGAGGATGAAATGAATTCTATTGATGCCACTGGGAAAGCTAGCACTTCAGGTAATAATCATCAGTTTGTAGGATTTACTGTAGGGACAAGCAGAGATGAAAATGCATTAGCTTATAGTTATAAAAGTTTATATTCATTTATACAAGAAACTAAAAGTGATGGAACAAAGTCAGATATAACGGGGTGGAGAGTATTTAATGTTTCTGATGATGGTACCCTAACTTTGATATCTGCAGGATTCCCTGAAGCTTATCAACATCAAGGAAGTCAAAATGATGGATATATTAGTGAATATATATTAACAGGAAATATAAATGAATCAGCCACAGATTTAAATTTAGAGTCTAATTATGTAATAAGAGATTGGAGTATGTATGTAAATAAAACATATGGTGCAAATAGTGCAAGAGCATTAACTAAAACTGATTTAGATTTGTGGTATGGTAAATATAAACGGAATTACAAATGCAGATTCAAGTGAAGTTAGTGTATTTGATTCAATTTATAATACAAAATATGAATCTTTAATGGAGACAAATGCTTATTATTGGATTCCACCTTCAGTAGGATCGTATTCTTTGTATTGTAAATTGAATCACAATAGAATGGAATCTAGTGGTTCTAGTTGGTTTCAACTTGGAATTCGTGTCCTTGTGAAAATATCACCAGCAATATCAATATCTGAAGAAAATACTACTAAAACTATAACTAGTAAAAGTGGAATAGATTATACTTACAATGTTTGGGATATAGAATATTAAATTTTTTTAGCAAAAGCGAAGAGGAAATGTATATAATTATTCTAAATACAAAATTATAAATAATGTACTAAATTGCTCGTACCTCGCAATGGAACGAAAGAACGACAAAGAAGCCAATAAAAAATAATGGAAAATCATTAATTAGTAATGCGAATAATAATAGATATGTAGATAAATTTGATAATACTTTTTGGGCAGTAGTAAAAAAATATGCGGCAACAAAATGGTATTCATCTGGAGAAACTTATTTAGGAAATAGTGTAATTAGACCATATACTGTACGTAATAATTTATTTCAAGTAACAGGAGGAAGCCATAGAGATTATGAGAATGGTAAAGGGAATAGTAGCATTACTTTTAGGCCAGTAATAACAGGAAATTAATTAAAATAAGTAGAAAAATTAGTATGTAAAAGATAAAAAATACATATTAAAAATAGAGATATCTGATGTGCTTGTTTAGAGCGTTAAAAGTATATAGTTTTCAAAAAATATGATGTCTAATTAAAATTATTACAAAAACTTGGTGAAAAATTGAAAAAATGTATTGACAACTAAAAGAAAATAAGTTATACTTTTACTTGTGCTAAACATTAGAAGCACATGCTCCCTTAGCTCAGTTGGTCAGAGCAACCGGCTCATAACCGGTGGGTCCAAGGTTCGAATCCTTGAGGGAGCACCATTTTAATTTTATATTTGGGTAGGTGGCCGAGTGGCTAAAGGCGGCAGACTGTAAATCTGTTCTCATTCGAGTACGAAGGTTCGAATCCTTCCCTGCCCACCATTAGTATTATCAAGACTTTGATTGTTTTGATAATATTTTTGCTTTTTAAGGAAGCTATGAAAAAATGTTCATAGCTTTTTGTAATGCTATAAAGACGAAAAAGTTACAAAGATATTACAAAAATATTAAATTTATATGACGCTTTATATTATGTTGAAAAAGAAAATTTGTTATGATAGACTATAAACGAAAGATGAAAGGGGTAATTTAATCATATGAAAAAAACAATTAGAAAGATTTATTTATGTTTTATTATAACAATATTATTTACAACAGGAATAGCACTTGGAAATGATACAAATTTAGAAAATAAGGAATATACAGAAATATATAAACAATGGCTTGAATTGTCAGATGAACAAAAAGAAAATGTAATAGAGCCAAGTAAATATAATTTTTATTCAAAAGATACAAAAGAAGAAATACAACTAGCTAATCAAAAAATGAATTTGAAAAGTTTAGTAAAAATGGCAAAGTCATCAACATATGCCACGTCTCCTAAATTTTCATTAAAAACATTAATTGATAATAATCTAGAAATAAAAGACCAAAAAAGTACTAACTTTTGTTGGGCTTTTGCCTCAATAAGTTCATTAGAAACTAATTTAGCAATAAAAAATTATAACGATAATAAAGATGATAAGATATATGATTATTCAGAAAGACATATGGTTTATTCTATGACACAGAGTTTTAAAGATGGACAAGTAAATACTAACGGATGGAAACAAAAGGCAAAAGATGGTGGAACTACAACAATGTCAATGGCATATTTAACAAATGGATCTGGAGCAATAAATGAAGAAGATATGAAATTTGTAGATAGCCAGGAAGAAATAGATATTAATGATATAAAAAATAAACAAGTACAAACTACAGTAAAAGATATAAGAAATTTTAATTCAATATATATAACTAAAAATGATGGAGCAATAGATGCTAATAAAAATAAAATAAAAGATTCAGAAATGGAAAATTTAAAAGAACAAATAAAGGAACATATTTCAACTAGTGGATCAGTAAAAGCATCGATTTATATGCCAAATTTTGATAATAATGTACATATTAACTTGAAATCTGGAGCTATCTATAATTTAATAGATTCTTATGAAGATATAAAAAAAGAAATGACGAAAAAAGATGGAGTATATGTCAATCATGCTGTTAGTATAATTGGATGGGATGATAATTATTCTAAAGATAATTTTTCAACTAAACCTACGAATAATGGAGCATGGATTATTAGAAATTCATATGGAAAAACAATAGAAATGCCAATGGAACAATTAAGAAAGAATAATCCAGGATTAGAAGATGAAGAAATTGTAAGTGCATTTTCAGCAAGTATGAATTGTACTTTAAGTGAAGATGGGCAAATACTTAGTGTTTCAGTTGGAGATAATGGAATATTTTATATATCTTATGAAGATTCATATATATATTCTGATTTGCTTGGAATAGAAAATGCAGAAGATAAAAAAGATTATGATAATTTGTATCAATATGATAATTTAGGTGGGGGAGAAGTAGGTTATATAAAAGGAAACGATGTAAAAGATATATTTTTAGCAAATGTATTTACAAGGACTAAAACAGATACAGAATATTTAACTTCGATAGGATTTCAAAGTTTGGTTGAGGGAACTTATGAAGTTTATATAAATCCAAACGGAACAGACAAATCATTGTCTAATTTACAAAAAGCAGAGTTAACAACAGGAGAAGAAATTAGTTTAACAGCAGGTTATCATACAATAAATTTTAAAAAAGCATATAAATTAAAAGAAAATAATTTTGTAGTAGCTATAAAAATGAAACATAAAGATGGGGGAATTTCTTATTTTACATATGAAGCAAAAGAAGAAAATCCTGATATTGTATTAAGCAAGGCTAAAGAGAGTTTTGTTGTAAGAGAAGAACAAGCACAAAAAGATAGCCAATGGCTAGATATTGGAGACAGTAGTAGCAGCAGTTATTTGGGAAATTTATGTATAAAAGGTATAACTGTAAATCAATACTCTGGAAGTATTGCAAATGAAGAAGAAAAAGAAGACTCAAAAACAGATAATAATAATTCTAACTATGATAAAGCAAAAGCAGAGTTACAAGAAATAAAATTAGAGGGAAATAATCAAGGAAGTTCAGTAAATATAAAAATAAAAGTAACAGGAATAGAAGTTAAAAATTCAAGTGAAAAATATCAACATTATTTCTATTTGTCATCAAATTCAAAGGAAAATAACATACAAGAAGATAAATGGATACCAGCAGGAAAGTTTGAAAAGCAAGATGATGGAACATATGCTTTAACACTAGAGGTTACAGAAGAATCTCAGCTAGCAGATATAAAAGAAGATGGTTCAGTATATGTATATATTAAAGAAGTTGCAACATTAAATGGAAAATCTACAACAGTAATATCTAATGGAATAGAATTAAAATTATATTCATCTGAAATAGAAACAAAAAAAGAAGAAGATACTACAACAATAACATCAAATAAAACAAAAAATGATACAACTGTAGCAAATAAAGTATTACCAAATACAGGATATATTCCAGTTATAATATTCTTAATAATAAGTTTAACTATTGTTGGAATATTTGTATATATTAGATATAAAAATATAGATAAATAAAATGAAGAGTACGCATACGTACTCTTTTTTATATATAAAACTACACTGTACAGAAAATTTATTTCATAAATTTTCGCACACGAACAAATTTGCTGAAAAAATCTTTAATTTATTCGATATTAATAATTTTTTGAGTAAAATCTAAATTACTCCATGAGTCATCTTCATAACCAATTGTATAAACATTTGTAGCAAAAATATCTTTATCTAACATTAATTTTAAATTTTTGTTAGTATTATTATCATAAAATCTTTTTACAGAGGTAATAATTTCAAGTTTAGGATTAGCTTTAGCTATTTCAGAAATTAAGAATTTACCACGATTATTTAAACCAAGTACTCTAATATAAGGAGTAGTTTTTTTAGAAATATCAATATCTTTTTTAGTGATTCCTAATAAAGCATAAAGCAAAATTCTTTGAATTCTAGTAGATGTATAACGTTTTGATTTTATAATATTTAAAAGGTCATTTAAATTATTACAAGAATTTGCTGCTTTTTTTATAGCAAATTCTAAACCCTCTGTTACATCAGGAAGCATAGCAATTTCAGATGTTTCCATTTTTCTTAAATTATAAATAATTTGTTTTTCAAATACAGAGATGTCTGGTATTATATGTCCTTGTTTTATATTTTTTATTAAAATGCTGTAGCTTGAAGATGGAAGTAATCTTCTTAAAATATCAAATCCATTGTTTTTTATAATATTACGTATAGCTGTAGCACTTGCTATATTTCCAGAATAAGAGCTATCATTATAAGCAGATTCATAACGAGCAATTGAAATAGGCATAATGTTACTTTTATATTTTTTTAATGCTTTTAGATATTCAATGCCTAATATATTATTAGGAGAAGAAAGTACATTAACACATTTTCTAATATCATTTAAATATATCATTAAGGCGTTTTCACGAGCTTTAGGATAAGAGATTCCTTTACTTAATTCATGAGATAATAATATTTTATATTTTCTTGGTTCATGATATAAAACGTCTGCAAATTTATTCAATATGTCAACATCAGAGGTTTCAGCACCAAAAGAAATATAATCAACAACTTTTAAAGAGTCTAAAATTTTTATTGCACCATCTGCAAAATTTTCAGCACTAGAAGTAGTATATAGAACAGGAAGTTCGATAACTAGATCTATTCCATTTTGAATTGCAGCTTCAGCTTTAGACCATTTATCAATTAACGAAGTTGAACCACGTTGTGTAAAGTTGCCACCCATTATAGCAACTGTATAGTTAGAACTAGTCATTTTTTTTGATTGCTCTAAATGGTATAAATGACCATTATGGAAAGGATTATATTCTCCTACAATACCTAAAACTTTACCCATAATCAAATTCCCTTCTTGTATAATTTTTAATTAACTGCTATAATATTACCATAAATAATGTAAAAAAACAAGAAAGCTAATATTTAAGTTTCGGGTTTTTAAGCAAGATGGGACAAATCCATAATTTAAACAATAAATATTTTTCACTACGTTCAAAAAGAAAATCTAATATAAAAAAATGTGCCGCTTTCACTCAGGCTAA
>OGJH01001745.1_pt1 | contig 16780 bp, 18 predicted proteins | sample 1572021 | NCBI WGS metagenome assembly OGJH01 (sample SAMEA2582098, study PRJEB24529) | metagenome | biome: Human gut stool | place: China | collected 2011
AAATTGAAAATAAAATGGAAAAGGAGTATAATAATTTTGAAATGAAAGGAGAGTAAAAGATGTTTAATTTAGTAAGAGATGACTTTGATGAAAATTCAGAAGATATATTGAACTCTATTAATAAAATGCTAGAGCAAAATAAAGAATTAAAAGAAGAAGAAAAGAAGAATGAAAAACAACAATAAAAATTTGTGGAGGATTAGAAAATGGGAAAATTATTTGTAATAGATGGAACAGATGGAAGTGGAAAACAAACACAATTTAATAAATTGCAAGAAAAACTAAAAGAAGAGGGAATTGATTATAAAGTGGTAAGCTTTCCAAATTATGAAAGTCCAAGTTCATCTTTAGTAAAAATGTATTTATCAGGAGAATTTGGCAAAAATGCAAAAGAAATTAGTCCTTATATAGCGTCAACATTTTATGCGGCAGATAGATATGCAACTTTTCAAACAGGATATAAAGAATATTATGAAAAAGGAGGAATTATATTAGCAGATAGATATACAACAGCTAATATGGTTCATCAAGCAGGAAAAATAAAAGACAAAGAAGAAAGAAAAAAATTTTTAAATTGGTTGTGGGATTTTGAGTTTAATTTATATGGACTACCAATTCCTTCTGAAGTATTTTTCTTAAACATGCCAGTAGAAAAATCACTAGAGTTAATGGCAAATAGAGAAAATAAATTTACTCATGAAGCAAAAAAAGATATTCATGAAAGTGATAAAAATCATTTAATTGATGCATATTCAGCAGCTTGTGATGTTGCAAAGGAATATAACTGGTATGAAATAAAATGTGTAAAAGATAATAAAATAAGAACTATTGAAGATATTCATGAAGAAATTTATAATGAAATAAAAAAGCATATTTAAGGTAATATATTTTATAAAAGTTAAATATGAATATAGAAAAATAGAGAAAAAATGAGAAACAAAGAGATAAAAGAAAAAATACAGAGATATAGATAATAGAAAGAATAAAAAAATAAAAAAAGAACCGATGTAAACTAATAATAAATTTGGAATAATTTTCTAAAAATGTTATAATATATATCGATGGTGCATTATTCTAGTCATACTAACTTTACGAGGGTGGGGCTAAAAATCCACTAAAGGGCACATCGTTGAAGTTTCTTGTTTGTGCGCGAAATGCCAGTTTTGTGTGTATTCAGGGAGTAAAGAGGTTAGGGAAGTATGTAATGGCATACATATGATCCCTGGTTTCGTGGAGGCTTAATAAATTTTAAGTAAAACCTATGTTGAGTGCCAAGACACGAAATACATAGAGTAGCCTGTCTCGAGTGAGTGTATTGGGATTAATTTTTTCATAAGTGAAGTTGATTTTGGCCAAATTGATTATACTTTTAATTATGAAATTGCATTTGCAAAAAAGACTAGTAAAGTAATAAAAGTATGTTAAGGAAAACTTCTAGGATGTTTGCTTAAATCAAAATAGCATAGAAGTCTAGGGATTAAGGTACAGATTTAAGTGGCGATCTGGTGTCTATGTTAAATTAGATATTCTTCTTAATCGGAAACGGCTATAGCAGTAATGCTAAGCGAGGAATAGAGAAATTCGACCAGACCTAAACTGTAAAATTTACTTAGACTTTTACCATCTAAACAATAAAAATAATTAATTAGGCAGATTTAATCTGCCTAAAATCATATTACAAAATAAATAATAATTTAACTAAAAAGGAGAAATAATGGATAAAGAGCAAATAAAATGGTTTATACAAGTATTTATTATGACATTTATATTATCAATGCTATTTTCTTATATATCAGCAAATGGTGTATCTAATTTAAGTTTAATACCAGCTATATTAATACTAATTTTAGTAATTGGAATAGGAATATTTTTTGATATTATTGGAGTTGCAGTAACTGTAGCTAATGAACATGAATTTCATGCTAAAGCAAGTAAAAAAATAGAAGGTTCAAAAGCTTCAATAAAATTAATAAGAAATGCTCCTAAAGTTGCAAATATTTGTGCAGATGTAATTGGAGATATATGTGGAGTTTTAAGTGGAGCAATTAGTGCTTTAATAGCAATGAAAATAACAGAACAATTTGGATTGTCTTTTAATATACAATTTATTCTAAGTGCAACAGTAGCAGCTTTAACAGTTGGAGGAAAAGCATTAGGAAAAGGTGTAGCTAATAACAATTCAACTAAGATAGTTCATGCTGTAGGAATAGTATTAAATAAATTTAGTAGGAAGTAAGAGGTTTCTCTTACTTTTTAATATGAAAAAATGGATAAAAAAAGAAAAAGAGTAAAAAATTAAAATGAGGTGAATTGCATATGAAAGCATTAATAACAGGAGCATCTTCTGGAATTGGGAGAGATATGGCAAGGAATTTAAGTAAAAGAGGTTATGATTTAATATTAGTAGCAAGAGATGAGAATCGATTACAAGAATTAAAAAAAGAATTGGAAATATATAAAGTTAATATAGAAATCATAGCCATGGATTTAGCAATAGAGGAAAATTGCAAAGAATTGCATAAAAAAGTAAAGGATATAGATTTCTTAATTAATAATGCAGGTTTTGGAGATTGCGGAGATTTTACAAAGACAGATTTAGATAAAGAAATAGCAATGATACACACTAACATAATTGCTTATCATATTTTAACTAAACTATATTTAATAGATATGAAAAAAGTAAATAGAGGAAAGATTTTAAATGTAGCATCTATAGCAGGATTTATGCCAGGCCCACTAATGTCTACTTATTATGCTACTAAGTCATATGTAGTTAGATTATCAGAAAGCATTAGAGAGGAATTGAGAAAAGAAAATTCGAAAGTACAAATTAGTATTTTATGTCCAGGACCAGTTGATACAAATTTTAATAAAGTTGCTAATGTGAAGTTTCACATGAGAGAAGCTAATAGTCAAAAAGTTGCAGACTATGCCATAAAACAGGTACAAAAAGGAAAATTTTATATTATACCAGGAATTGATGTAAAATTTGCTAAAATTGGAGCTAAAATAGCACCTGCATCAATAGTAAGTAAAATCACTTATAAAATACAAAAAAGAAAATTGCAAAGAAAATAAAATATTAAAAACATATATAAAAATAACTTGCCTATCCTAATAAATTAGTTTATAATAAAATAAACTAATATTAGGAGAATAAGTAATGTGGAAAAGAAAAGAATTAAAAAGTAGAGCCAGACAAGTTGTTAAAAAAAATTACTGGACTGCAATTGTTATATGTTTTTTAATAGCGTTATTAACAGGAGAGTTTGGCACATCAATTTTAGGAATATATCAGCAAGAAGATTCAATGAATCCTTATTATATTTTTATGCATAAAGATGAAATAGCAGATGAAAACACAAATAATAATAATGAACAACAACTACAACAAGAACAAGAGATAATAACAAAAATAGAAGAAAAGAAAGAAAACTTAAGTGATATTGAACTGAAAATATGGAATGCAATTGAAGCAAATTTAGATAGTATAACAAAATCACAGAAATATGTATTTAAAATTTCTGATGCTATAAAATATTTTAACTTAAATGAAATGACTTCAGGTATAGTACTTTCAATTATGGCGATAATATCAATTGCGTTTACTATTATAATAGCAAATCCTCTTATAGTAGCAGGAAAAAGATATTTTATAAAGGCAAGAGAAAAATCAAGTACCAAAATATCAGTCCTTGGAGAAATTTTTAAAAATAAGAATTGGACAAACATATCAGTAACAATTTTTTTGAAAGACATTTATAATTTTTTATGGTATTTTACAATTATAGGACGGATTTATAAAGAGTTATGAATATACAATGATACCATATATTTTGGCAGAAAATCCAAAGATAGAAAGAAAAAAGGCATTTAAACTTTCAAAGGAAATGATGAAAGGAAACAAATGGAAAACATTTATTTTAGATCTTTCTTTTCTAGGATGGGAATTATTATCTATATTTACATTTGGATTGTTAAATATATTTTATATAAATCCTTATAAAGTTGCTACAACAGTAGAATTATATGAAGTATTAAAAAAACAGATAATATCTCAAAAGAGTGAATATTATGAAGAATTAAATAGTTTAGAATTAAAATAGATTTAAAGAAATAGTAGTAATATAAAAAATTACTACTATTTTTAATTATAATTTAAAGAAAAAATAAAATAAATTCATTTTATTGCACTATAACAATTGTATCATATTTTACAAAAAATACATATCGAAATTTGTAGAAAGAAATAAAAAATATTAAATTTAGTTTTTGTGAAAATAAAATGCATGAAAAAAAGGTAATATAATAAAATATTATGTAGATACTTATCAAAAAATGTAAAATAACAAGATAAAATGCGATGAAAAAAGCTTGAAAACCCAGCTATATAGTAGTATTATAAAAAAATGTGAAATGCAAAAGAGGGGGTAAAAATGAAAACATTTTTTGGGAGTATTTTTATTGAAAAAGAAAAATTACAGGAAGCAGGTGTAAAATATCCTATAAAGTTAGAGTATTATAAAATAATAAATGAAGATGAATTTATTAATAAAAATAATGCAAAATATGGAATAAGAGTGGTAAAGACTGAATATATAAGAAACAATACTAAAACAGAAGATAAAACACTTAAATATTTATCTAGCAATGAACAAAAAGTAAATGAAATATTGAAAATATTAAAGAAAAATGAAGTGACACCAATTTGTTTGGAAGATGTTATTTGTGACTTTTCAAAAGAAATTCTTTTTTTATAATGAAAACAAAATTTTTTAAAAAGCTTGCATATTATGGAAAATTAGTCTAGAATAACTTATAGTAAATATGAAACAAAGAAAGTTAATATAGATAATAAGCATAATATAAGGAGGAATATATGGCTGATAAGTTAATAATAGTAGAATCACCAGCAAAAGCTAATACTATAAAAAAATTTCTTGGTGGTAGTACAAAAGTAGTAGCATCAATGGGACATATAAGAGATCTACCAAAATCGAAATTAGGAGTTAACATAGAAAATGATTTTGAACCAGAATATATAAATATTAGAGGAAAAGGAGATTTAATAAAATCTTTAAAAAAAGATGCAAAACAAGCAAAAAAAGTATATCTTGCAACTGACCCTGACCGTGAGGGAGAAGCAATAGCTTGGCATCTTGCAACAATATTAAAAGACGATAATAATAAAATAACCAGAGTTACATTTAATGAAATAACAAAAGGAGCTGTACAAAAAGCAATTAAAGAGCCAAGAGACATAGATTTAAATTTAGTAGATGCACAACAAGCAAGGCGTGTTTTAGATAGAATTGTAGGATATAAAATAAGTCCATTATTATGGAAAAAGGTAAGAAGAGGCTTATCAGCAGGACGTGTACAATCTGTAGCAGTAAAATTGATTGTTGATAGAGAAGAAGAAATTGAAAAGTTTATACCAGAAGAATATTGGAATATTTATGCTAACTTAGAAGAACCAGAGACCAAAAAACATTTTGAAGCAAAATTTTACGGTAAAAATGGTAAAAAGCAAGAAATACATTCAGAAAATGATGTAAAAGAAATTATAAAAGCAATTGAAAAAGCAAAATATTTTGTAGATGATGTAAAAAAAGGAGAAAAGAAAAGAACTCCAGCACCACCATTTACAACTAGTACAATGCAACAAGAGGCTTCGAGAAAATTAGGATTTACTTTAAAGAAAACAATGTCAATAGCTCAAGGGTTATATGAAGGAGTAAAAATACCAGAAAAAGGAACAATAGGATTAATTACATATATGAGAACAGATTCAACAAGAATATCAGAAGAAGCAAGAAAATCAGCAAAAACATATATAGTAAGTACATATGGCGAAAAATATTATGAAAATAGATATTATAAAACAAATAAAGATTCACAAGATGCACATGAGGGTATTAGACCAACTTATGCAGAATTGGAACCAGATAAAATTAAGGAAGCATTAACAAAAGATCAATATAAATTGTATAAATTAATTTATAATCGTTTTATGGCAAGCCAAATGGCACCAGCTATATATAATACAATTTCAGCAACAATAAATGCAAATAACTATAATTTCAAGGCAAATGGACAAAGCATAAAATTTAAAGGATTTATGACTTTATATGTAGAAGAAACCGATTCAAAAGAACAAGAAGAAAAGATGCTGCCAGAATTAAAAGAAAAACAAGAGGTTAAGTTAGATAAAATAATTCCAAAACAAAGTTTTACAGAACCACCACCAAGATATACAGAAGCAAGTCTTGTAAAGGCATTAGAAGAAAAGGGGATAGGAAGACCAAGTACATATTCACCTACTATAACAACTATTCTAGAAAGAAGATATATTGAAAAAGAACAAAAACAATTAATTCCTACAGAATTAGGAAAGATAGTAAATAAATTACTAATAGAAAATTTTACAGATGTTATTAATGTAGAATTTACAGCAAAGATTGAAAGTGAATTTGATGAAATAGCTGAAGGAAAAGAAGAATGGAAAAAAATGCTAAGAGAATTTTATGGACCATTTGAAAAAGAATTAGAAAAAGTTGAAAAAGAATTAGAACATGTTGAATTGGTAGAAGAAGTGTCAGATGTGCCATGTGAAAAATGCGGAAGAATGATGGTATATAAATATGGAAGATATGGAAAATTTTTAGCATGTCCGGGATATCCAGAATGTAAAAATGCAAAACCAATTATAGAGACAATTGATGTACCTTGTCCAAAATGTGGTGCAACAGTACAAGTTAGAAAGACAAAGAGAAAAAGGAATTATTATATTTGTGAAAACAATCCGGAAAGCTGTGATTATATATCTTGGAATAAGCCAAAACCAGGTGAAAAATGGAATCCAGAAGAAGCAGAAGAAATAAAAGCAGAAACAAAAAAGAAAACAACGAGAAAAACTGCTAAAAAGAAAGCTAAAAAAGTATAAATATAAAAAAACGATAAAACGTTAGTATATCAACATTTTATCGTTTTTTTTGATGGAGGCGACACCCGGATTCGAACCGGGGATCAGAGTTTTGCAGACTCGTGCCTTACCACTTGGCTATATCGCCATTTTAATATATTATATGCTCTATATTTTTATATAGAACCTGGAGCGGGAAACGGGGCTCAAACCCGCGACCTCTGCCTTGGCAAGGCAGCGCTCTATCAACTGAGCTATTCCCGCATTTTTAAATTTAATTTATTATATGCGTCAACATTTAAAATGATACCAAAAATACACAATATTGTCAAGTACTAGAAGTACTTTTATAAAAAGAATTTGATATTGTTGAGTGTATAGTGTATAGTTTCAAAAAAGATAGAGAGAATATTGAAAACATCAAATATTCTCTCTATTTAGAATTATTTAAGACTTCTTAAATAATAGAGATGTCTTACATTATGCTGCTTTTGAAAACCAATCTTCTTACATAAAGTAATTAACGATTTATTTTTATAATAGATATTGATAGTTATTATATGGTATTTCTCTAACAAAATTTTCAAAAGTTCTTTTAAAGCTTCTATGACAAAATCATTATTATAATGTAATCCTTTGAAAAAAGAAATATATATAGAACCAGAAAATTGACAATGTACGCAAAACGAAATATTTTTATTTTGCGAATCGGTGATAAACCATACAGATTCACCATCAGAATCTACAAGAGCTTCCTTTAAAATAAATGTTTTTGTTTCGACTAATATTGGTTGTTTCCGGGCATCCATAAAAAGCCACCTTTCTAATTATAATATATAAATTATAACATAATTCTTAATATATATAAAGGGATTTTTGAAATTTAAATAAAAATATATATAAATAGAAAAGAGAAGTAAATTAATTTACTTCTCTAAAAAATCTATATTCATTACCAGAAGTGCTTTTGCTTTTATATATATAGCCATTATAAATACCGCCATTATTGTCATCTAAATTAACATCTAGTTTCATGTTATAAGCAAAAGTTTGGTTTAAATTATTTACAATATGAATTGTAAATCTTAGAGTATAGTTAATATCTTCTAAATTGATATTTGCTTCTTTTAATACTTTGCCATTAAAAGAAATAGATTTTGAATCATCTGTTACTGAATAGTTTGTTAAAATATCTTTATTTAAATAGCCTAAAGTAATAGGATTAGAACAATCAGTGTAAAAAGTTGGTTCATCATAGTTGTGATTTTCATTTTCCTGATTTGTATTTATAATTTTAAAATCTATTCTATTATTTTCAGGTTGTTTTATATCAGTATATTTACCAACATTAAAAGAGTTTTTATAATTTAATATTTTAGTTCCTTTATCAACGTTAGATGTCATAACAATATTGTCAATATATAGTTCTTTCACAGAATTTTCATCAGTTAATTCAGAACTAGATTGACTATTATCAATATAAATTGATAAATCTGTATATTGACAAATACTCATGTCTTTTAAAGATTGATCTTTAGAATTGCTAATAGCATTAGCACTGCTATATAATAATATTTTTTGCACATTGAAAATAGAATTTTCATTTTCATCAGCAATTTCTATCATTTGATTTGTAAAATTACTTTTAGCAAAAGAAGGTGAAAGTACAAAATGATAATATAGTAATAATACAATAAATGCTAAGATTATTAATAGCGTAAATGCAAGTCTAACGTTTTTTATTTTAAAATTTATTTTTTTCATGTAAACTCCCTTCTAAAAGAGTGGAATTAAAGTCTATTATATAATAATTCCATATAACTATATACTTTTTTATGCCAATCTTGATCTGTTGCATATCTTGTATTAACACCAGATAAAGTAGGACCATTATAATACCAGCCAGCTGCAGTTTCTCCATCGTAAATTTTGGTTCCAGATGGATTTAGATAATATTTAACTAAAGATTTAGCAACTGTTTCAATACCTTCTGAATAATCAGTAAATTCAAATGATGATTCATAAGGAGTATTGTCATAAGAACCATATCCAAATAAATTTTTCTTATCATTTGCAATTTGTGAAGTTCCCCATCCACTTTCATGAATTGCCATAGAAGCTAGGAATAGACCATTAATGTTATATTTCTTTTCCATATTATAAAATACTTGATAATTATCTTGGAATATTTTATTAGTATCATTTGGCAAACCAGTAAATATTTTTTTATAATCATTTAAAGTTAAGCCACTTACCTTATTTAATTCCATATTAATATTGATTTTTAATAAAATTCTTTGAATTCTATTTTTTTCTACAATGTTTGGAGTGGTATAAGATGATGTTAGATTAGATGTTTTTATATATCCTTCTATTCCATCAAAGGAAACTTTACACCATTCTTCATTAGGAAGTTCTAGTAATTTAACATCAATGCTTTTCTTTATTTCTGCTACATCTTTAGAATTTGCATCAGCAGATTCCTTTAAGTTAGCATTATCAATAAAGTACATAATATCACCAATGTGAACATGATGTTTTGCTAAAAATTCAGAAGTTCCTAAATCTATAATTTTAGGTGTTGGATCTGTAATTTTTTCTTTAGATAAGATGATTTCTTCTACAAAATTTCCATTCTCATATGTTTTTACAGCTGTTATCTTATCTTTTCCAAGAATACCTTCTTGCTTAATAATTTCTTCTCCTTTTGGTAAAGTAGGAGCATCATTATAGGTTGTTTCAAATTCTACATCACGTTCTTCAACTACTTGCTCTTTTACTCTATCCATATCAGAATTTTCAGAAATAATGTTTTGTATATTTAGACTATGTCTATTAATTTCATATTCTGATATATTATCAGGAGTATCTACTTTGGCATAGCTAGTTTTAAAAGAAGTGTCTTTAGGAAAAAGTATCGCCATTCCCACAATTAAAATACTGCAACCTGTTATAATATGAGACAATTTTAAATCATTTGTTTTATATGTAGATTTTTTATTCTTTGAATTAGATGCATAAATATTATTAGTATTACTTTGCACTGTTTCAGTTTTATAAGGTTGTCCAGCATTTGGATTATGTTGCATTTCTTGCAATTCTTTAAAAACATCAGACAGATTCCTATTTTTATAATCATAAGAATTCTTATTGTTCAACATATTTTTACTCGCTTTCTTTATAAAATAATACAACATTATTATATAATAATAATGAGAAGATGTCCATAAATTTTGACAAAAAATATGGAGATAGAAAAAATTACTATAAATTAGCTAATTACTTGCAAAATTTGTAAAATAGTATATAATATAAACATAGCTTTAAGAAAAATAAGAGGTGTAAAAGTGGAATTTGAAAAAATAGAAAATAGCATAGGATATACCTTTAAAAATAAAGAATTATTAAAAAAGGCATTAACACATACGTCTTATGCTTATGAAAACAATATAGAAAGTAATGAAAAATTAGAGTTTCTAGGAGATAGCATTTTGGAATTTATATCAAGTAAATATATTTATCAAAAATATCCAAAGCTAAAAGAAGGAGAAATGACAAAAGTTAGAGCAACTGTAGTTTGTGAAAAAAGCTTATATAAGGTTGCAAAATCACATGATTTTAGTGAGTTTTTAAATTTAGGAAAATCTGAATTAAAAACAGGAGGAAATAAAAGACCAGCTATTTTAGCAGACAGCGTAGAAGCAGTAATAGCAGCTATTTATTTAGATGGTGGATTAGAATATGCTGATAAATTTATTATTGAAAATTTAAAAGAAGAAATAAATGAAGCAACAAAACATGTGGGAAATAAAGACTACAAAACTGTATTACAAGAAAAACTTCAAATTCATGGAGATGTGAAAATAGAATATGAAATAATAAAAGAAGTTGGACCAGATCATGATAAAACATTTGAAGCGCAGGTAAAGTGCGATGGAAAGATATTAGCACAAGGAGAGGGAAAAAGCAAAAAAGAAGCACAAATGCATGCAGCTAAAAAAGCTTTAGAAAATATAAAATAGAAAAGAGGTAAGTCTATGAAAAAACAATACATAATACCTATATTTGTGCCACATTTAGGGTGCCCAAATGATTGCGTTTTTTGTAATCAGAAATCAATTAGTGGACAAAAAAGTAATATGACAAAAGAAAAAGCAAAAAAAATAATAGATGATTACCTAGAAAGTATAAAAGATGAAGAAGTAGAAATTGAAATAGCTTTTTTTGGAGGGAGTTTTACAGCAATAGAAAAGGAGAAGCAAGAAGAGTTATTAAAAGTAGCATATGAATATATTAAAAATGGAAAAGTAGAAAGCATTAGAGTTTCAACAAGACCAGATTGTATAGATAAAGAAACATTAAAAAGATTAAAAAAATATGGAGTTAAAACAATTGAATTAGGAGTTCAATCAGCTAATGATTATATTTTAAAAAAAGCTAATAGAGGTCATACTTTTGCAGATGTAAAAAAGGCTTCTAAAATGATAAGATGGAATGGATTTAAATTAGGACACCAGATGATGGTAGGATTGCCAGAAAGCACAAGAATAGATGAAATTAATACAGCAAAAGCGTTAGTAAAGTTAAAGCCTAAAATGGTAAGAATTTATCCAGTTTTAGTTATAAAAAATACTAAATTGGAAGAAGAATATAAAGAAGGAAAATATCAACCATTGTCAGTAGTACAAGCAGTAGAGATTTGTAAAGATATTGTTAGAATTTTTGCAGATAAAAATATTGATATAATAAGAATAGGTCTTCAAAATACAGAGGAGATATCTGATCCTAAGAACGAAGGTAGTGAAGTTGTTGCAGGCCCATATCATCCAGCTTTTAGACAATTGGTAGAATCCGCTATGTGGTATGATGCAATTGTTGGAAAAATAAAAAAATTAAATGCTAAAGTAAAAGAAGTAGAAGTTAGTGTCAATCCGATAGATAGCAATAATGTAATTGGACATAAAAAAGAAAATGTTATAAAATTAAAAAATACATATGATGTAGATTTGATTTTAAAACAGGATAAAACTATAAAACAAGGCAAGTCAAGAATTAATATAACAAAGACATATGATAATTAAAACATAAGAAAAAGTTAAATTTACAAACAAGAATAGATACTATATTTAGTACTTTTAGTGCATAAATCACCCTTATTTTACCAATACTAAAATAAAGGTGATTTTTTTATGCATATAGAAGAAAAAGATAATATAAAAAATATAATATTTGATATTATAGGAACAATAGTTGGAGCATTTATAATGGCAATAGGAGTTTCTCTATTCTTATTACCAAATCAACTATCTTCAGGAGGAATTGCAGGAATTGCAACAATTACGTATTACTTATTTAATATACCAATGGGAACAATGATACTTATTATTAATGTTCCATTATTTTTACTATCAATTTATAAAATAGGAAAAATGTTTTTTATAAAATCATTAATTGGAACAGTGTCACTGTCAGTCTTTATCGATATATTAGATAGAATAGAACCTCTTACACATGATAGATTTTTAGCTTGTGTTTATGGAGGGATTATTATAGGGTTAGGGACAGCTATAATATTAAAAGTAAACTCTTCAACAGGTGGAACTGATTTAATTAGTTATGTAGCAAAAGAATACAAACCAACTATGAGAAGTAGCAATGTTATTATGATATTAGATACTATAATAGTCATTTTAAATATAGTATTTTTCAGAGAAATAGAAATAGGGCTATATTCTGCAATTGCTATATATTTAATGGGAAAAATAATTGACATAGTATTTGAAGGAACATATTTTACTAAACTAATTTTAATTGTTTCAGAGCAAAATGAAGAGATAGCCAAAGAAATAGAAGAGAAAATTCAAAGAGGAGCAACAGGCTTATATGGAAAGGGAATGTATACTAATAAAGAAAAATTGGTGTTAATGTGTGCAGCTTCTAGGAGAGATGTTGCTAGAATTAAAATAATAGCAAGAAAACTTGACCCCTCTAGTTTTATTATTATAACAAATTCAAGAGAAGTAGTTGGTTTGGGATTTAAAAAAAGTTAAAGATGACTGATAATTTTATGTTGATTCATTGATAAATTTTAAAAAATGAAGTAAAATAATATTAGAAAAATAAAAGAGAAACTTGTGATTTAAAATATAATAGGAGAGAACTTATAATGAAAGAACAAAAATATAAATTGAGAAATGTAGAGTCTTTTGAATTAAGAGATATATTTGAATGTGGACAATGCTTTAGATGGAACAAACAAGAAGATGGAAGCTACACAGGAGTATTTAAAAATAATGTGCTAAACGTAAAAAAGAATAAAGACGAGATTATATTTGAGGGAATATGTGAAAATGAAATACAACAAACAGTAGAAAATTATTTTGATCTTAACCGTAATTATGAAAAAATAAAAGAACAACTATCAAAAATAGATCAAAATATGAAAAAAAGTATTGAATACGGAAATGGAATTAGAATATTAAATCAAGATTTATGGGAAACTATTATTTCGTTTATAATATCTGCTAATAATAATATTCCAAGAATAAAAGGAATTATAGAAAGATTATCAGAAAAATATGGAGACGAAATAAAATATAAAGAAAACAAATATTATACTTTTCCAACCCCAGAGCAACTAAAAAATGTTACAGTTGAGGAATACAGAAAATTAGGGTTAGGATTTAGAGACATAAGATTATATGAAACCACAAAGATGATATTAAATAAACAAGTAGACATAGAAAATATGAAAAATAATCCAAATACAATAGAAGTAAGAGAAGAATTATTAAAATTATCGGGAGTGGGACCTAAAGTAGCAGATTGCATTTTATTGTTTTCAGATTTAAAAAGATTTGAAGTATTTCCAATTGATGTATGGGTAAGAAGAGTTATGAATGACTTATATATAAAAAATGAAGATGAAACAAAAGTTGATAAAAAACAAATTGAAAAAATAGCAAATGAAAAATTTGGAGACTTAGCAGGATTGGCTCAACAATATTTGTTTTATTGGAGAAGAGAAGCATAAGGTATAAAAATAGTGCAGAACATAAATATGGAGGATTTAATGGGATTAAGAATTATATATGGAAAGCCAGGAAGTGGTAAAAGTACATATTGTTTTCAAGAAATATCTAAATTAATAAACAAGGAACAAAAGATTTTTATTATTACTCCAGAACAGTTTTCTTTTACAGCAGAAAGAAAGTTAATGGAGAATGTAAAATCGGGCGCTGTGATTAATGCAGAGGTAATTACTTTAAGTAGAATGGCATATAGAGTTTTAAAAGAAGTAGGAGGAAATGATAAAAGCAGTCTTTCTAAATGTGGAAAAGCAATGCTTATTTATTCTATTTTAAGTACATATAAAAAAGAATTAAAATTTTTAGGAAAATCAGATGAAAATATAGATTTAACAATGTCTGCAATTGCAGAGTTTAAAAAACATGGAGTAACAGTAGATAATCTAAAAAATGAAATAAATAATACAAAAGATACATATTTAAAATCTAAATTGTTAGATATGAGTTTATTATATCAAAAGTTTGAAGAAAAAATAAAAGACAATTATATAGAAGAAACAGATTTATTAACAATGCTCGCAAATTGTTTAGAAAAAACAGATTTAGTAAAAGAGAGTATTATATATATCGATGAATTTGCAGGTTTTACTTATCAGGAATATCAAGTAATAAGAGAATTAATAAAGCAAGCAAAACAAGTTAATATTACTATGTGTATAGATAATTTGAAACAAGGAAATAATCCAGAAGCGGATATATACTATTCTAATAAGGTAACATTATCAAAAATGCTAAATTTGGTTGAGGAAAATGGGTTTAAGTTAGAGCAACCAGTTGAATTAAAAAAACAATATAGATTTAAAACTGACGAATTAGAACATTTAAGTAATAATATTTATAATATGAAATCCACAAAATATGAAAAAAATGTGGAAAACATACATCTATTTTTAGCCAAAAATGAGTATTCAGAAATAGAAGAAGTAGCAAAAACGATTAGTGAATTAGTTAGGCAAGAAAAGCTAAGATATAAAGATATTTCTATTATTACAAAAAATATTAATGAATATGCATCTTTAGTAAGAGCTATTTTTGATAAGTATGAAATACCAGTGTTTATTGATGAAAAAAGAGATTTAAATCAAAATATTATTGTACAATACATATTGTCAATTCTAGAAATTTTAATAGGCAATTTTTCAAGTGAATCAGTTTTTAGTTATATAAAATTAGGATTTACAAATATTGATAAAGATGAAATTTTTGAATTAGAAAATTATTGTACAAAATGGGGAATTAAGCATAATAAATGGAAAAAAGATTTTATCTATGAATTAGAAAAAGAAAAAAAGTATTTTTTCTTAAAAGTGTCTGCTTTAACATTCAATGAAACAGGAAATATTATTGAATATGTTAAAGACTTCTTTGGTGATTTATTTAAAAGATATGAAACTTTTCCTTATAATTCCCCATATAATAAGTGTAAAACAAAATAACAAAGCTTCATTCGAATGAAACATATTTGTAAAAACATAAGAGCTACTGGACATGAAGTAAACAGTAACACATAAAACTCTAAGCAAGGAGGATCAGCATTTGATACAGTTGGTAAAACGTTCCATTGCAGGAGATGCGGATGCATTTCTTGAGTTGATGGAAAAGAATTCTCTGGCAATGTACAAGGTGGCGCGGGGAATCCTGGATAATGATGAGGATGCCGCAGATGCCATGCAGGATACCATACTTACCTGCTTTGAAAAAATACATACACTGAAGAATCCGGAATATTTTAAAACCTGGATGATCCGTATTCTGATCAATGAATGCTATGGAATCATGCGTAAGGAAAAGAAGATTATATCATTGGAGGTTTGTGAGTGGGAAGAACAGTGGATGGAGAGACAGGATTATTCGGATCTTTATGAGGCGTTGATGGGGCTTACAGAGGAAGCTAGATTGGCGGTGACTCTGTATTATATGGAAGGATACAGCATTCGGGAGATTGCCAGAATGACGAGAGTGACAGAAAGTGCGGTCAAGAATCGGCTTGCCAGGGCGAGGACAAAGCTGAAGGAAGAATTATCCAAAGAAGGTTAAAGGGGAGGATGAACGATGAAACTGGAAAATATGAATCAGGAATTTCCGAAGATGCCGGATACTATGCGGAAGATGATAGAGCAGGAAGTAGAACAGCAGTTACAGAAAAAGACAAGTAAATTCACAGGCCGCCGAGTGATGATCGCTGCGCTGGCAGCAACTCTGGCGCTGGGAACCACCGCATTTGCAGGTGTTTTATATCGAATGAAGAGTAAGCAGGTGGGAACCTATGCAGTGAAGACAACGCAGGAAAAAGAAGCAGGAACAGAAAATGAAACGATGCAGCCGACAGGAGAGAGCCATTATGTGAAGCTGACTGCGGAGTGGCTGCCGGACGGAATGGTGCAGACAGAAGAAGGAAAATATAGCTTTGAAGATACTTATGCGCAGGGTGGCGTGAGCATGCTCTGTTACTATATGGATACGGGAGACTCCGCTTTTGAAATGCTGACACAGCAGGTGGTAGAGAGTGAAACATTGAATATTGATGGCAGAGAAGGTATATACCTGGGACAGCAGACACTGAGCAATGAACTTACATTTAACCAGCAGCTCTATGTGGCGTACCCGGATCTTCATCTGGTACTGGAAATAACAGCGGCATCAGATGTGTCAAAAGAGGATGCTATCCAGATCGCGGAGCATGTGACATTGACACCCGTGGAACAGTCAGACGATAAAGATGTGATGATGTGCTATAACTGGAGCAGTTATCTGACTGCGGATGAAG
>OGJH01001747.1_pt1 | contig 16773 bp, 19 predicted proteins | sample 1572021 | NCBI WGS metagenome assembly OGJH01 (sample SAMEA2582098, study PRJEB24529) | metagenome | biome: Human gut stool | place: China | collected 2011
CGGAGATAGCCCGACTGGTTGATGGTGGCGGCGGACACCTGGTCCCCGTGGGCCTTGTCCACGGGGATGCTCTCGCCGGTGAGGGCCGACTCGTTCACCGCGCTGGCCCCCTCCTCCACCACGCCGTCCACGGGGATGCTCTCCCCCGGCTTCACCACGAACAGGTCCCCGGCCTTCACCTGCTCCACAGGGACGGTGACCTCCTGCCCCGCCCGCAGCAGCACCGCCGTCTTGGGGGCCAGGCGCATCAGGCCCTTCAGGGCATCGGTGGTCTTGCCCTTGGACCGGGCCTCCAGCAGCTTGCCCACGGTGATCAGGGTGAGGATCATGGCGGCGGACTCGAAATAAAACTCGTCCATCAGCTCCATCACCCGGTCCATATTGCCGTGGAGCTGGGCGTCGGTCATAAGAAACAGGGCAGCCACGCTCCACACAAAGGCGGCGGTGGAGCCCAGGGCCACCAGGGTGTCCATGTTGGGGGCCCTGCGCCACAGGCTCTGATAGCCGCTGATGAAAAACCTCTGGTTGATGACCAGGATGATGCCCGCCAGCAGCAGCTGGACCAGGCCCATGGCCACGTGGTTCCCGTCGAACCAGCGGGGCAAGGGCCACCCCCACATCATGTGCCCCATGGAGAAGTACATCAGCACCAGCAGAAAGCCCACCGATGCGATCAGGCGGCGCTTGAGCTTGGGCGTTTCATGGTCGGCCAGGGCGTCCAGATCGGCATTGGTGCTGGAAGCGGCCGCTGCGCCGCCCGCAGCCTTGGGGCTGGCACCATAGCCTGCGTCCTGTACGGCTTTGATGATGTCGGCACTGGAAGCAGTGCCCTCCACGCCCATGGAGTTGGTCAGCAGGCTCACCGAGCAGCTCGTCACGCCCGGCACCTTGCTCACGGCCTTTTCCACCCGGGCAGAGCAGGCCGCGCAGCTCATGCCGGTAACATTGAATTGTTCCGTAAAAACTCACTCCTCTATCGAGTATGTGCAGGGAAAGGGAAAGTTATTTCATGAGCTTGGGCAGCAGCCAGAGCAGCTCATCCAGCTTTTCCTCGCCGCCCGCGCGCAGGTCATCGGCCACGCAGGTGCCGATGTGCTGGGCCAGCAGCTCCTTGGCAAAGCTGTTCAGCGCCGAGGTGGTCGCAGCCACCTGCACAAGGATGTCCACGCAGTAGGCGTCCTTTTCCACCATGCCGCGGATGCCGCGCACCTGGCCCTCGATGCGGCTCAGCCGGTTCAGCAGAGCTTTGTGCTCGGCGGGGGTGCGGTCCTTGTGGCGGCAGCAGGCGGCAGGTTCGGCTTCGGCCTGCGCGCAGCAGTCTGCAGCGGCGGGTGCGGACACCTCGGCAGCAGACGTTTCGGGGGCGGACGCTTCGCTGCAACAGCAGCAGGACTTTTTCTCGTTACTCATAAAAATCTCCTTTTACCCTGCAGGGGTATCATTCTTACGGTATGAGTATAGCACGGGATATCCGATAAATCAAGTAGGGAATGAAAATTTTCACAAATAGGGCGGCGGGGTATATTGCTCCTTTCCAGCGCACGCTCTCTCAGGCGCTTCGCGCCAGCTCCCCCAAAGGGGGAGCCAAGAACATTTCGGCCGTGCGCATGCCTCTCCCTTTGGGAGAGGCGGCAGCAGGATCGCAGACAAAACAAAAAGAGAAAACGCTCGTTGAGACGTTTCCTCTTTGCATATAGAGCGGATGGAAGAATTACTTTTCCAGAATACGCGGCACGAACAGGCTCAGCATCTTGCCCCACCAGTACCACTCGTGGGAGACATCGCCGCCCCACAGCTCCACATGGGCGGGCAGCTTTTTGGCCTTCAGCACATCGGCCAGCGCCTGGGTGTCGGCCAGTGCGTCGCCTTCGTAGGCACCCTGACCGGCGCAGAGCATCAGGCTGTTCTCCTCGGCCTTGGCCAGGGCCAGCTTGTTGGCGATGCCCTTTTCGGTCAGGTACTGCAGGGGAGAAGCGCGCAGCACCAGGTCGTCGGCTTCGCTGCCCCAGAAGCGGGTCAGGTCGTAGATGCCGGAAAGGCCGATGGCACCGGCGAACTGCTGCGGGCGGCGCAGGCGGCAGTTCACGGCGTGCACGGCACCCAGGTCGATGCCCACGCACCACAGTTTCGTGTTCTTTTCGGCCTCGTTCAGGGCCAGCACACGGGGAGCCAGCTCGGCGGTCAGGTAGACGAAGTACTTTTCCTCCATCTCGGCGCGGCGGCGCACAGGGATGTCGCCGTTCAGCACGGCCTCACCGTCGATGCTGTCGGCGCAGAACAGCTGCACCTTGCCTTCGTTCAGCAGCTGGGCGATGGCGTCCGGCATGCCGTTGTTCTCCCAATCATAAAAGCGGCCGCCGCGGGCAGGCAGCGCCAGCACCGGCACACCGGCGGTGCCGTACACCTTGAACTCCATATCGCGGCCGAGCACGCGGCTCCGCTCTTTGTAATAGGTACCCTGGATCATAAAAAATCAAGCACTCCTTCATTCTATATTCACCGGCCCGGGCACAGTCGCTGCGCACCGGTGCCGGTCGTTCGCAATTTAGAGAAAGCTTTTGGGGGAAAGATCACACGAACTGGTTGCGCTGGGCGTCGTACTCGTAGCCCACAGCTTTCAGCTTTGCGCACAGGTCTGCCTTGTCGGCGTCCATGTCATCGCACAGTGCATCGAGGTCTTTGTAAAAATCACGCAGTTTCAGGTTCACGACGCTCAAAAGCATGATGGGGTCATTGGGGAGATTCATTGCGTTTTTCCTCCTTACCGGCCATTTCGGCAACAAAAAAAGCCGGCCACTCGACAAAGTGACCGGCCACATACACCAAATTAGACAGCGCGGGTAACTTTGCCAGCGCGCAGGCAACGGGAGCATGCGTAGACGTACTTGGGAGAACCCTCAACGACCGCCTTGACACGACGGACATTCGGCTTCCAGGTACGGTTGGAACGACGATGAGAGTGAGAGACCTTGATACCAAAGGTCACACCCTTGCCGCAGCATTCACATTTAGCCATGGTACTTGCACCTCCTGCAGTGAAGTAAGGAATCAAAATAATCAGCTTGACTATTGTAACAGATTGCCGGGCAAAATGCAAGCCTTTTTTCAAAAAATATCCGTGTTTTTTGCCGAGGGCTTGTGTGCAGGGCAAAAAGATAGTATTATATATGGTATACTGAAAAAAGGCAGGAATATCGAATGACCTCTCAGGGCATCTATTATCTCATCCGTGCGCTGGTGGCGCTGGTGGCCATCCCGTTCCACGAGGCAGGCCACGCGCTGGCCGCCTGGCTGTTGGGCGACCCCACCGCAAAGCGGGAAGGCCGTCTTTCGCTGAACCCCTTCGCCCACTTTGACCTGCTGGGCACCCTGTGCATGGTGTTCGCAGGCGTGGGCTGGGCAAAGCCGGTGTCCACCAATCCCCGCAACTTCAAAAATCCCAAGTGGGGCATGGCCCTCACTGCGCTGGCGGGCCCGGCGGCGAACATCCTGCTGGCCTATGTGGGCATGGTGGTGTGGAAGGTCATGTACTACTGGGCCCCGGTGAACACCGCCACCATTTACATTGCCATGTTCCTGCAGTACCTTGTGCTCATGAATGTGAGTCTTGCGGTGTTCAACTTCATCCCGGTGCCGCCGCTGGACGGCAGCCGCATCCTGCTGGTGGTGCTGCCCCAGCGGGTGTATTTCGGCCTGATGAAATATGAGCGTTATATCATGATCGCATTGCTGGCGGCGGTGTGGTTCGGCGCACTGGATACCCCGCTGTACTACCTGAACAACGCGGTGTGGAGCCTGCTGAGCGCGGGCACCGGCTATATTGACAAGCTGGCCTATTCCATCTACTATGCCGGCATCGGGACGGTGATGTGAGCTTTGGCAGAGGAAATGACCTTCCATCTGGAAGATTTTGACGGCCCGCTGGAATTATTGCTGGCGCTTGTGGCCAAACATAAGATGGACCTGCACAACATCCCCATTCTGGAACTGATCGATCAGTACACCCGCACCGTGGAGCAGGCCGACCCGGACCCGGAAGCCGCCAGTGCTTTCATTGAAATGGCCGCGCGGCTGGTGGAGATGAAAAGCTACCTGCTGCTGCCCCGCAGCGAAGAAGGCGAGCGCATGAAGCAGGAGTTCACCGGCCAATTGATCGAGTACGACCAGTGCCGCCGCATGGCCGCGCTGCTGCGCGAAAAAGCCGAGGCCGCCCCGGTGTTCGTGCGCCCGCCCATGGAGGTGGAGTTCGACACCACCTACGACCTGCACCATGCGCCGCAGGTGCTGGCCGACTACTGGGAAGCCCTTGCGGGCCGCACCCGGCTGCGCCGCGAACCCACCCAGCAGCAGTTCGAGCCGCTGGTCACCGCGCCGGTGGTGTCGGTCACCAGCCGGGTGGTGTACATCCTGCGGCGGCTCATCGGCGGTACAGCGGCGAAGATGAGCCAGCTGTTCAGCCGCCAGCAGACCCGCAGCACCAATGTGGCCACCTTTCTGGCCCTGCTGGAGCTGGTGCGCGGCGGCCGCGTGACGCTGGACGACGCAGGCGGCCTGATCATGCAGCGGGGCCGCATCCAACGGGATAAGGAGACGAAATGAACCAGAAACAGATCCGCGCCGCCGTGGAGGCCATGCTGTTTGCCTGTGGGGAACCCATCAGTGCGGACAAGCTGGCCCAGGCGGTGCAGCTGCCGCAGCTCAGCGTGGAAGCCGCGCTGGAAGCTCTGCGGGAGCGCTATACCCGGGAGGACAGCGGCCTGTGCCTGCTGCACCTGAACACCCGCTGGCAGCTGGCCACCAAGACCGAGTGGGCCGACTGCGTGCGCCGCGTGCTGGACAGCCGCCGCGCTGTGCCGCTGGGCCCTGCCGCCATGGAGACACTGACCGTCATTGCCTACAATCAGCCGGTGTCTCGTGCCTTCATCGAGCAGGTGCGCGGCGTGGACTCCTCGTCCAGCGTGTCGGGCCTGCTGGAAAAGGGCCTCATCGAAGAAGCGGGCCGTCTCGATCTGCCGGGCCGCCCGGTGAGCTTCCGCACCACCGACACCTTTTTGCGGGTGTTCGGCCTTTCCAGTCTGGCCGACCTGCCGCCGGTGCACGGCCCGCAGACGCCGGAACAAAGCGGCGCAGCACCGCAGGAAGGGGAGGGGTGACGCATGGGAGCATTCTTCGCTGCGCTGGGCGCGGTGCTGCTCTTTCTGTTAAAGGCCGTCGGCATCCTGCTGCTGGTCATATTGGTGCTGGCCGCACTGCTGCTGCTCTGCCCCTTCTGCGCCGATGTGTGCTGGGAGCACGGTACGCTGACGGTGAAGGCCGGTGCGCTGGGCATCACCTTCCCGGTGTTCCAGTACCCGAAGCCGGAGCCGCCCCCCGCGCCGGAAAACCCGGAGCCGCCGAAAGGCTTCGGTAAGATCAAAGCAAAGTTCGCCGCCTGGCGGGCCGAGCGCAAGCGGAAAAAAGCGGAGGAAAAGGCCCGCAAAAAGGCCGCCGCCGATGCAGCCAGGGCAAACAAGCCCAAGGAGCCGCGCAAAAAGGCAAAGATCACGCTGGAGATCGTCTGCACTATGCTGAAAGGTGCGGGCACCCTGATGAAGGCCGTGTTCGGTGCCCTGCGCTTCACAAAGATCCAGGTGCGTCTCGGTGTGCGCGGGGCCGACCCCGCCGATGCTGCCCGCAGCTATGGCAAACTGCAGGCCTGGCTCTACCCGGTGCTGGGCGTGCTGGACCGCTTCATCTGGCTGCAGTTCGACGAGCTGCGCATCCTGCCGGACTTCGGCAGCGGGCAGCCTGCCGTGGAAGACCGGGTATCGTTCCGGGTGAGCGCGCAGGCGCTGTTCATCGTCATTGCGGCTCTGCGCGTTTTGTATGAGTTCTGGCGCAAAAAAGTATTGGACATCTTCTTATAATGTGGTACACTATAAGTGTATCGGAATCTGCAGACAACGGGCACCTGCCCGCATCAAACGATAAAGGAGAGCTGTTTTATGGCTGAGCATCCCATTCAGGGCCTGATGAACGTTACCATGGAGAAAATTCACCAGATGGTGGATTCCAACACCATTATCGGCAAGCCCATCACCACCGAGGACGGCACCACCATCCTGCCGGTGTCCAAGGTCAGCTTTGGTTTTGCCTCCGGCGGCACCGATTTTGACGGCAAGAACGCCGCCAATAAGGATTTGTTCGGCGGCGGCTCCGGCGCAGGCGTGAACATCCAGCCCGTGGCATTTCTCGTGGTGAAGGATGGCTGTGTGCGCACCATCCAGCTGTCGGATACGTCCAATACCATCGACCGTGCCCTGACCATGCTGCCGGAGCTGGTGGACAAGCTGGCCTCTATGGTCAAGAAGGACGAGAAGAAAGAAGAACCTGCTGCTCCGGCAGAGCAGTGAGCTCCGGCCCGGCAGGGCAAAGCTGCCGTGTGTTCTGTAGGGAGCGGATTCATCCGCTCCGCAGGTCAAGATGCATCTGCCGCAAACCACTGGAACGCATGAATGCGTTCCCTACGAGTGCGCTGACAAAACGTCGCGATTACGGAACACCGCTGACCGCTGCGCAGAAACCCGCCGACACCTATCATATCCCAAGCCGTAACTGCGGGCTTCCGACCCGCAGTTTTTGATACAGGCGCACCTGTGCCTCAAAACAGGGGAGCAGTGCGCATTTTGAGCGCCGGGAGGCGCACAAGGAGTTTTGATTATGGCAGAAGAACGTATTCAGAAGATCATGGCGGAGCAGGGTCTGTGCAGCCGCCGCGCAGCCGAGCAGATCATTGCCGAGGGCCGCGTCAAGGTCAACGGCCACCCCGTGAAGGTGGGCGACAAAATGGACCCCAACCGCGATGTGCTGCATGTGGATGACGAGCGCATCTATATCAAAAAGGACCAGCAGCTGTACTATCTGGCCCTGTATAAGCCCCGCGGCTATGTGACCACCGCCAGCGACGAGCTGGGCCGCAAGACGGTCATGGAGCTGGTGAGCGATATCCCGGCCCGCCTGTACCCGGTGGGCCGTCTGGATAAGGACAGCGAGGGCCTGCTGCTGATGACCAACGACGGTGCCTTTGCACAGGCTGTCACCCATCCGTCCGGCGGCATCTCCAAACTGTACCGCGTCACCGTGCAGCCCCGTGCCGATGAAAGCCAGATCTTGAAGCTGAGCAGCGGCGTTGTGCTGGACGACGGCACCAAGACCATGCCCTGCGCCATCAACGTCGTTACCGACGAGCCGGGCCGCACCGTGATGGAAATGACCCTGAAAGAGGGCAAGAACCGCGAGATCCGCCGCATGTGCGAGACCGTGGGTCTGGAAGTGGTGCGCCTGAAGCGCAACGCCGAGGGCGTGGTGAAGCTGGGAATGCTCAAGCCCGGCACCTACCGTGAGCTGACCAAGGCAGAGATCAACGGTCTGCGTGCCGCTGCCGCCAAGGGCCGCGCCCAGACCCGCAGTGCCGCGGTGCAGTCCAAGGCCGCCGAGCGCCGCCCCCGCGGCCCGGTGGGCAAGGGCACCCAGAAGAAGCGCTGATCGCAGACGAAAGCCCGCTGCCGGACAAGGCAGAAAAGCAAAATTCATACGCCCGGCAGTTCAATATGCCGCCGCCAAAAAAACCACGGTGCAGAGATGCACCGTGGTTTTTTCTTGCCCGTGAAGGCCTTTCCGCCCGCCCCGAATGGGCCCGGAACAGGCGGTGAACGATGCCATGCAACGTATCTGTGCGGGGAGCGTTTCAACTCACGCCCTCCGCGAGGAGGGCGACATCTGCTGACCGAAGCGCTGCAGGCTGCGTCCGAAATTTCAATCCACGCCCTCCGCGAGGAGGGCGACCCGGTCTACAACACCCTTTTCCGCCGGTTTGCGGAGATTTCAATCCACGCCCTCCGCGAGGAGGGCGACAGCTCCTACAAGGATTCCAGCATCCACACCTACCTATTTCAATCCACGCCCTCCGCGAGGAGGGCGACGCTGGACAATCGTGTATCGCATCGGCCGCTCGTGATTTCAATCCACGCCCTCCGCGAGGAGGGCGACGCTCGTCGCTCAGTGCATCCTCAACGCAGCCGAATTTCAATCCACGCCCTCCGCGAGGAGGGCGACGAACGAAGGCGATCTTGTACCGATCTACGTTGACATTTCAATCCACGCCCTCCGCGAGGAGGGCGACCTCTGCGGACCTCAAGAGACGGCAGACCATCCGCATTTCAATCCACGCCCTCCGCGAGGAGGGCGACGCGTGTATAACCACATCGAAAACAGTGTAGCCATATTTCAATCCACGCCCTCCGCGAGGAGGGCGACCAAAAAAAATGTACGAAATTGACGGGAAAAAAGGATTTCAATCCACGCCCTCCGCGAGGAGGGCGACCACACATGACACCGATAACAAAGCCGTGTTCTTCATTTCAATCCACGCCCTCCGCGAGGAGGGCGACTGCAGCAGAGAAATGGTGTTTCCGCCCACAAGGAATTTCAATCCACGCCCTCCGCGAGGAGGGCGACAGCAAAAGCGGCGAAAAAATCCGCCACGTTTGTTCCATTATACACACTTGTGCACAATTTGAAAAGGAACTTTACGAAGGCTCCGGCGAAATGCAAAACAAATCGTGCTAAGGTGTCTGTTTTTGCAGTGCGAAGCGCCCGGGGAAACCATGGGAGCTTGTGCCTCGCACGGCGGGGATGCTAGAACATCAACACGTCATCCTGCGCAAAATCGGGGTGCAGGCCGACATGCTCCACCTTGCTCTGGTAGTTGTTGCCCAGCTGATAGAACCGCAGGCTGTCCAGTGCAGGGTCGATCAGCGCGGTCAGCTCGGCCTTCAAAACGGCGTACTGCGAAGCGTTCAGCAGGCACTCGAACACCGAGTTCTGCACCCGCTGGCCGTGGTTGACGCATTTCTTCGCCACCTTGCGCAGGCGCTTGCGGCCTGCAGGCGTTTCGGTGTTGACGTCGTAGGTGATGAGAACCAGCATGAACGGCACCTCACTTCCAGAAAAACGGCGGATATACGTCCAGATCGCCCCGCAAAGTCCGTGCCAGCAGCAGCGCCTGCACATAGGGCACAAGACCCCAGCTGAGCTTTTCTTTCAGGAAAGGGTGGGTGATGACCTCCCGCTTTTTCAGCTGCCAGGCGTGCAGGAAGGCGCGGCGGCCGTCCTCGGTCAGCAGAACGGCACCGTTTTCCTGCTTTTCAAAATGCTTCGCATTCACGACCTTCTGGTTGATGCAGGAGAGCACGAACCGGTCCGCGTAGACAGCACGCAGTTCCTCCATCAGGTCCAGCGCCAGGCTGCGCCGTCCGGGGCGGGCGCGGTGCAGGAAGCCCACATAAGGGTCCAGTCCGACCCCTTCCAGCGCGGCGGCGCAGTCGTTGGCCAGCAGGGAATACGCAAATGACAGCAGCGCGTTCACGTTGTCCCGCGGCGGTCGGTGGCTGCGGGAGGTGAAAACAAAATCCTCTTTCTGCTGCAGGATCAGCGCATGGAACCGGTCGAAATACCGCTGCGCTGCTTCGCCTTCCAGACCGCGCAATTGCTCTAAATCTTCGCAGGTCTCCAAAAGCGGCAGCGCGGCGGCCAGCTGTGCGCTGGTCTGCTTGAGCTGCTCCAGGTGGATCAATGCCCACTGACGGCGGCAGAAGGCAAAGTGCTGGATGCCGGACATCAGCAGGTAGTCGTCCGGCGCGTCCATCAGTTGAACCTCTCGCAGGTCACGCCGTCCGGCAGGGTGTCCGCAACGGTAACGGTGTAATCCTGATAGCTGCGGGGCGCGATGACATCCTCCTTCCGCTGGACTTTAACGGCATCAAACAGCTTGTAGGAGGGGGCGTTGCCCAGTTCGGAATCGTGTTTGAATACGATCAGCTCCCGCACGGCCATCTTGCCGCGGGCGGCGCTGTGGTCGTTCTCAAACATGTTCAGGATGGCCTGCCACAGCAGCTGCAGGTCATCCTCCGAGAAGCCGGTGGTCTTGCGGGCCAGATTGGCCGAAACGTAACCCTCGGCGCGGTACAGGCCGTACGGCACGATGTGCTTGCGGCCCATCTCGGTGCCCTTCTTTTCGGCGTCGGCTTCGGTAGTGATGGCCACGCGGGTGATGGTGACTTCCTGCGGCAGAATGGGGTCCACCGAGCGGGCAAAACTCAGCTGCACCGGGCCGCGCACCTGACCGCAGTTCAGCGCGCCCTTTACAAAGGTGGTCATCACGGCGCCAAAGGTGCGGATATCGTAGAAATTCGCGCACATATAATCCCGCAGTTTGCGGTCGATATCCGGGTCGGATCGCTTGGCCTTTTTCAGGTCTTCGTCCGGGGCAAGGCCGCAGGCGGTCAGGGCTGCAGCGTCGCTGCGGTTCAGGGGCACGCCGTCCTTGATGTAGATGCGGTAGCCGTCTTCATCCTCTTTCAGCGTTTCCACATAGTTGCGGATCTTGCGCTTGAGGCAGACGTCCGTCACCAGGCCGTAACCGGTCTCCGGGTCGATGCGGGGCATGTTGCCGGCATCCGGGTCGCCGTTGGGGTTGCCGTTTTCCACATCGAACAGAATGACGAAATCGTAGCGGTTCTTGATGGGCTCAGACATGGTTTATTCCTCCTTGTTTTTCTTCTCAAAGCGTTTCTGGGTTTGGTGATAATAGCCGATCTCAAACTTGCCCTGCTCCGGCAGGCTCAGCCGGGCGGGGAAGCCGCTTTCCGGCACAAGGGCGGCCAGCTCGGTGATCTGCTTGTTGTAAAAGACCGCCTTGCCGTCCGGCAGCTTCTGCAAATGTTTCTGTGCCAGCTTGAGCAGGGTGGGGAACACAAGAGCCGGGGTGGCACAGGCGGAATTGTAATACCGGTCTTTGATGGTGGTGTTGATGCCGGGGTTGGCATCGCTCTGCACCGCTTCCAGCACAGAGAACAGCCGCCCCAGAATGTAGGGCACATTGGTGGTTTCGTTCAGGCTCACAGTAAAGACCTCCTTGTTCAGATCGGTGGGGGAATTGCGCAGATAATAGGCTTTCAGAATGGCGGCGCGCCCGCGGGTCACGTCCTGCTCGGCGCGGATGCGCATCGTCACGCCGTTGAGCAGTGTGGCGGGGTAGCGCCCGCCGGTCAGCACGGCACGCAGCAGGTCACCGGCCAGCTGCGGTGCGGGGGAGGGGCTGCGTTCCTTGCGGTTGACGGTCTCCATGGCCAGTGCCCAGACGGACAGCGTTTTGCGGTTATCATAGGCCGGGCGGGTGATCTCCAGTGCGTCGGCGTGTTTTTGCAGGTTCCGGGCAAAGGTTCCAAAAGTATCCCGCAAGAAGAAACGCACGGAAAGCCGCGCGGCGTTGGGGGCCAGCCCCAGCACATAAAAATGCTGATCCGGCGCAAGCTCTTTTTCAAGGAACGGTACGGTCTGCCCGGCGGCCAGCCGCCTGAGCGCCGCCTGCACATCCGCTTCCTCAATGCCGGAAGCTTCCTCTGCACCAAACAGGAACAGGCTGAACGCATCCTGATACGCAGGCTCCGCACTCTCGGCCCAGCAGACGATGGTGGTGTCACCCACCCGCTTGCAGTGGTTCCGGTCTGCGATCAGCAGGTTCAGGGCGGTGGTGTAGGCAAAGGCGGCGTACTCGCTCACGGGAGCATTCTCGCCCTGCTCGTGGCCGTAGGAACAGAAGGCCGGTGCGTTGAAGGAGACCAGCGCAGCACCGGCGCTTTGTGCACCCATCACGCCCTTGATGGCGGGGTGCACCAATGCGGCAGGGGCCTGCTTGCCGGTGATCAGGCACTGCATCGTGGCGGCGTCTGCGTCTGCGGTACCATAGTGGGCCTGCCAGGCCGCCTGAATGGCGGGGGCATCGTTGGCGAGAATGTGGTGGTGGTCTGGCGCTTCGTAACCGAAAATCAGGTTGGTGTTTCCGGTCAGGTCTTTCCATTCTGCGTTCAGCAGGGGATGTTCTGCCGCCTGCGCCGGGTCCCAGCTGTCAAAATAAGCCAGAATGGCTTTTGCGGCGGGGTCGTCCACGCCGTCCAGCAATTTATGGTGCAGCTGGGCACAGGCCTCGAAGCACTGTTTGGCGCGGTCCGGTTTGCCCTTTTCATCTGCACCCAGAAGATAGGACGAATTGTCGCACAAAAAGTTGGCAGCGATGCCGACGGTACGCTTGACGTGGGCGGGTACCCGCAGCTCCCGGGGGACGATGACCGTCTTTTTGCCCTTGGTCTCGCTGACGCGCAGGTCCACGACATCCACCAGCTGCCCGGTGTCATTCAGACGCAGCTCATAGCTTACCTTAAAATGACCATCCCAGCCGGGTGCGGCGATCTTGCCCTGCCGTAAAAGCTGCTCATAGTAGGCGGTCAATGCTTGCAGGATCATGTGAACACCTCCACATTCCGGCAGTCCAGCACGCCGTCCACCAGCTTTGCCCGGAAGAACTGGGGCTGGATGTTTTCCGGGTCCGCGTAGTCCAGGTCGTAGAGCATGAAGCCCAGGTCCTGCGTGACGGGCAGGGCGGGGATGGGCTCCCCGGCGTGCCACTCGCGGAAGTTGGCCGGGAACTCCCGGCAGCCGAAACACGGCTGGTGATAGCACTGGCCTTTGTTCAGCCGCCGCCGCAGGATGTCCTGGAACTTGCCGGGATTATCGCCGGGTGCGGCCTTGTCCGTCATGGTAAAGTGGCACTCGATGACGTAGTGCACATCCTGCAGCACCAGCGCGGCCCGCTGCTGAATGTCTGCCGAGGTGTACAGCACCGGCGCGGCACCGCCCTTGGCCGCACTGAGCGCCGCCGAGGAAAGCAGGGTGGATTTGACCTCGTTGCGGCGGATGTTGGTGAACCGCACCGGGTTCAGCAGGTAGATGCGATCAATATGGTACTTCATGCCCGGGTGCCAATAGATCGCTTCCACCAACCCTCTTGCCGCCGACGGCGTGATGATGTCGTAGCTCACGCGCTCTGTCTTCATCTCGGGCCGGCTGAAGCAGGCGTAATCGCCCCACACTTCGATCAGCATTGACATGGGTACCGCCTCCTTTCTGAATCCGGTCGTGCAGTCTGGCAGGAACTTGTCTTAGCCATAACGTTCACTCCTTTCTGTTTCAAGCTTCATGAAAAAGGTCTTTGGCGTTATCTTGTCATACAGGCAGACAGCTGTCAATTTGTTTGGCGTATGTGACGCAAAATGGGGAGTGCAGCGCAGATGCCCGCAAAGGAAGAAGCTGCCCGGCCGCTTCTCTCTTTGTCTGTATTCTACCGGAACAAAAGTCCGATACACAGGACTTCTATCTGTTTTCAGCTGTTTTTTCTCAGAAAAACAGGCCAATGCCGGTCTCCGCGTCCAGCGCAAGGCCGGTTTTGGCGCTGTACTGGTTCAGGTCCGTCAGGATGGCGCTGCCTTCTGGCAGCAGTTCCAGCGCCCCGGCAGCGTCCAGCTTTTCAAACTGCGGGGCATAGCAGGCCACGCTGTAGGTGCCCAGACGGCGGTACAAACTGCGGCTGACCATGCCGCTGCGCAGCTGGGCACAGAGTGCTTCCCCTTCGCCGATGGGCAGATAGACCGTGCGGGTGGGCGTTTCGATCAGCTGGAATTCCGTGGCCACCTGCGCAAACGGGAACTGACAGCCGGAAATGCCGTGGCGGAACGCATCCAGAATGCCTTTTTTGTCCAGTGCCTCGGCACCCCGTGCAAAGTAAAGCTCCTGAAAATAAGTGCGGATGGCATCCGGGGTGTTGAGCTGCGCATAGTCATTTTCATGGCAGCGGGCGGCATACTGCAGGGCGTGCACATGCTGGTGCAGCATCTGCGGCACCGCGCAGCCTTCCAGCCGGAAGCAGTACACCTTGCTCTCTGCCGCGCTGCGGCGGCCTTCGCGGTTGCAGCGCCCGGCGGTCTGCAGCAGCGAGTCCAGCCCGCACTGCTCCCGGTAGGCGGCGGGGAAGTCTACGTCCACACCGGCCTCAATCAGCGAGGTGGACACCACCCGGCAGGGCAGGCCGTCCGCCAGCCGCTGCCGGATTTCTTCCAGCTGGCGGCGGCGGTCTGCGGCGCACAGCAGGGTGGTCAGGCAGAAACTGCCTTCTTCGGGCAGGGCAGCATACAGTTCCTGCGCCGTCTTGCGGCGGTTCACCACGCACAGCACCTGCGGCAGGGCGGCCAGCTGCGCCGCAAGTTCTTCCTGCGGCAGCGTGCCAATGTCCCGGATGGTCGTGCGGCGGAGGGTCTCATAGAGCGTTTCCGTGTCCGGGCTGATCTCCTGCATCCGCAGTTCCGGGGCAAATTCCTTGAAAAGGGATTCCAGCGCAGGCTGGGTGGCAGTGCACAGCACAGCGGTGGCGTGGTAATGCTGCACCAGCTGGGCAATGGCGCTGATGCAGGGCTTGAGGTAGTCCAGCGGCAGAGTCTGTGCCTCGTCAAAAATGATCACGCTGTCAGCGATGTTGTGCAGCTTGCGGCAGCGGCTGCTGCGGTTGGCATAGAGCGACTCAAAAAACTGCACGGCGGTGGTGACGATGACCGGCGCATCCCAGTTTTCGCTGGCCAGCAGCTGGCGGTACTGGGCGGGTGTCAGGTCTTCGGTGTTGGTGGTCTTGTATTCGGCGCTGGAGTAATCCGCAAGGACGTTTTCCTCCCCCAGAAGCTTTGTGAAGTTTGCAGCGGTCTGGTCGATGATGGACATATACGGGATGACGTAGATCACCCGCTTCATGCCCTGCGCGGCGGCGTGCTCCAGCGCGAAGGCCAGCGATGCAAAGGTCTTGCCGCCGCCGGTGGGCACAGTGAGGGTGTAGAGCCCCTGCGGCTCGTGGGCCCCTTTGTCCAGACAGGCTTGCAGCACGGCGTTGCGCGGCTGCCCCACCGGGGAAGCCGCCTTGCCGGAAAGATAGCGCTCTGCCTGTGTCCGGGCCTTTTCCAGCAGGGCGGGGATGCCCTCGCCGCCGCCGCGGGGCGCGGCCCGGCCGTTCATGAAGGTCTCGGTATCAAGAAAATCTGCGTCCACCAGGCAGGAGTAGAGCATCCGGGTGAAGAAGGCAAAATCCAGCAGGTCGCGGTTGGCCCAGGCGGGCGGGGCACTTTGCGGCAGGGGCACTTCCTGCCAGCCGCCGTAAGGCTCCACGGGCTTTTTCAGGCGGCCGAACAGGGTGCCGTCCTCCGGGTCCGCATTCCGCTGATTGCCGCCGTCCGGCAGGCCGGTGTGATGGCCCGCAACGGCAAAGGCCGCCTGCGGGTGCGGCGGGCGGCAGTGCATGGCTTCCTGCGCCCCGGCGGTGGCGTGGTCCACCCGGGGGCCGTCTTCCAGCAGCCGTTTCTGGAAGGCAGTGCTGTATTTGCCGATATCATGCAGCCAGCCGGCGAAGCGGGCTTCCTCCGTTGCGCCGAAGGGTGCGGCAAACTCTCCGGCCAGGTCAGCTGTGCCGGAAAGGTGCTCATAGACGGTTTGTGCGCGGGCTTTATCCTCGCTGATGTGGGCAAGTGCAGGATTTGAATTCATGGATGCCACTCCTTTCCTATCTGCCCCAACGATACCGCGCTTTGGGAACACTGTCAAGAAATGGCAAAATCTTTGGTGCTCTGCACGAAACGGACGGTGCGTTTCCGGACACTCTGCCAAAAACAAAACCGCCCTCCCGCGCCCGGAAGGGGCAGGGGAGAGCGGTGAAAAGGGACGGTTTAATCTTCTTCGTGGGATTCCATGGCGTTGAACCGCTCAAGAAAGCTGTGCTCCACGCCCTCGGACTTGTAGCCCGGCATGGTGTCCAGCGCCACGGCGTGGATGCTGCGGAAGATGCTATTCTCGATGTTGGGGTTGTCACGCTTCAGGCGGCGCAGCAGGGTCTTGACCTCCTGCCGCTTGGAACCGCCGCCGCCGTTGTCGCACATGGTGCAGTTTTCGGTAAAGCGGCAGGCGCACTGGATGAATTCCAGCTCGTTGTAGCGCTTCCACGCGAGGATATCTTCCTCCCGGATGCAGTACATGGGCCGGATCAGCGTCATGCCGGGGAAGCTGGTGCTGTGGAGCTTGGGCGGCATGGCCTGCAGCTGGGAGCCGTAGAACATGCTCATGACGGTGGTTTCGATCACATCGTTGAAGTGGTGGCCCAGTGCAATTTTATTGCAGCCCAGTTCCTTGGCCTTGCTGTACAGGTGGCCGCGGCGCATCCGGGCGCAGAGATAGCAGGGATTTTTGTCGGTGTTGTTGGCCACGGCAAAAATGTTGCTTTCAAAGATGGTCACCGGGATGTGCAAAAGCTCTGCATTGCTCTCAATTTTCTGGCGGTTGATCTCATTGTAGCCGGGGTCCATCACCAGAAACACCAGTTCAAAGGGCACATCGCTGTGGCGCTGCAGTTCCTGCATGAGCTTTGCCATCAACATGGAGTCTTTGCCGCCGGAGATACACACGGCAATGCGGTCACCTGCCTGCACCAGCTCGTAGCGCTTGACCGCCACGATGAAAGGCGTCCACAGTTCTTTCCGGTACTTTTTGATGATGCTGCGTTCGATCAGCTGATAGGGTTCCAAATCTCGCTTCATAATACTCCTCTTTATTGGGTCAGGGCGTTGTAACAGGCATCGAACGCCTGCAGAAAGCCGGTGATCTCATCCTCGGTGGTCAGGTGGCTCAGGCTGATGCGCCACGAGGACAGGGCGTTGCGCCGGTCATGGCTCACGGCGAACACCGCCCGGGAGGGCAGGCCGTCCGACGAGCAGGCCGATTTGACCGAGACGCACAGGCCTTTGGCGTCCAGCTCTCGCTGGAACACGGTGCCCTTCACGTTCTGTACGCTCAGGTTCAGGATCTGCGGCA
>OGJH01001750.1_pt1 | contig 16760 bp, 13 predicted proteins | sample 1572021 | NCBI WGS metagenome assembly OGJH01 (sample SAMEA2582098, study PRJEB24529) | metagenome | biome: Human gut stool | place: China | collected 2011
TGCTGTTTCATTCCATTCTAATGAGACATCAGATTTTAGAGAAACTACAGGACGCACACCATAACTAATGCTGCCCTCACTGTCATAAGAAGCGTACAAGTAGCGGCCGCCGTCGACATAACCATCATCAACATAGCGAAGCTCCCAGCACACATAGTTGTCGTTAGCAAAAGCATAATCAGACGCAAGCCAATATTGTGGTTTAGCTCCTGTTCCAGTAAAATTTCTATAGCATCCATCAGAATCTTTACTATACTTTCCAAATAGCATTTGAAATACTTCATTATATGTTCCTGTCCCATCATCCCCTTGCGTTGGATTATCTTCTGAGCTATTCAATGTTCCCGGATAATAATCATAACTTGTACTTGTTATTTCTGTACTTCCTGATGTTAATGCTTTGAATGTCTTATTTGTTTTATCATAATAATTAAATGTGCTTACTGTTCCAGACCATGTTTTTCCATTTGTTGCACTTGATGATAATGTTGTTCCTTCTCCCCTTGTATAGGTTACTTTATTTCCATATTCATACCAGTCACCTTGGCTATATTTTGCTGTTGTTGGATTATACCCTGTTATGGAATTTATATCTTCTACTGTTATACTTGTTGCTCCTTCTGCTCCTTTTCCATGTCCAAATATTCCACTTATTGTCTTTAATTCGTCAATTCCATTTATATATCCTTTTTGTCCATATAATGTATAATATGTTCTATTACTATCTGTATATGTTCCTGATCCTATGAATTCTTCTGATATTAGTCTTATTTTTCCATTTTTTACTCCTAATACTCTCCATCCATATCCAGCACTTTTATATGTTGCTGCATTAAAATCTTGATTGCTATCTGCTCCTGTTTTTGATGATGGTGATGAATATGTTAAATCGCTTGCATTTGCGCCTAATGTTGGATCATAATCTACATAGTCTCCTACTTTCATTGTTTTTCCATCTGGCGAAGTTATAGTATCTCCTGTTTGTGTATATCCTCCACTTGTTGTGAAATTCACTTCCCCATTTTCATCTATTTCTGCTATTACTCCTTCTAATGTTACTTCTAATGGATATGATGCTTCATTTGGTAAGTCTTTTATTCCTATTTGCTCTAAATTTTTTGTTAAGTCATCATAGTTTAGCTCTCCATCTTTCCCATAGCTTCCCATTACCGCTATCTTTATTTGTTCCTTGGCTTTTTCTTCATCATTTGTTGTTTTAGCTGTCTTTGCTTTTCCCAATATTCCATTATCGCCTGTTAATGTCGCAATTGTTACTCCCGCAAGGATTAGAAGGACAATTATTGTTATTACCAATGCTATTAATGTAATACCTTTTGCATTTTTAAATTTTGTTTTCATTTGAGTTTTTCCTCCTTTTTATTTTCTTTTGTAGTAATATTTTTTATATACTTTCAAAAAATTTATACTTTCATTTATATATTATATTCTTTTTTATGCTGTGTCAATACAGTTTATTGATTTGTAATATAATTGTAATAAACGACAAAATCTTACAACAAAGCATGGATTAAAATTCAAAAAATAGAAAAAAGATAATTTGTTGCTTTTGCAACAGAAAAACAAATTTCTTAGTATATAATAAACCCATATTAAATTTGAGGGGGAAATGTAAGATGAAAGTTATCAAAAGAGACGGACGAGCAGTAGATTATGATAGAGAAAAAATCAGAATTGCTATTGATAAAGCAAATCAAGAAGTTAGACCAAGAGAAAGAGCAACAAAAGAAGAAGTAAAAGAAATTATTAATTATATTGAAGAGTTAGGAAAAAAGAGAATTTTAGTAGAAGATATTCAAGACATTATAGAAGAAAAATTAATGGAAGTACAAAAATATGAATTAGCTAAAAAATACATTGTATACAGATATACAAGAGCTTTAGTTAGAAAACAAAATACAACTGATGAGTCAATACTAGGACTAATTCGTAATGAAAATAAAGAATTAGCAGAAGAAAATTCTAACAAAAACACAATGCTTGCTTCTACTCAAAGAGACTACATTGCAGGAGAAGTTTCAAGAGATTTAACTAAAAGAATGTTATTACCAGAAAAAATTTCTAAAGCACATGAAGAAGGAATTTTACATTTCCACGATGCAGATTATTTCATACAACCAATTTTTAACTGTTGTTTAATTGATATAGGAAATATGCTAGATAATGGAACAGTTATGAATGGAAAAATGATCGAATCACCAAAAAGTTTCCAAGTTGCATGTACAGTTACAACACAAATTATTGCAGCAGTTGCAAGCAACCAATACGGTGGACAATCAGTTGATATGATTCATTTAGGTAAATATTTAAGAAAGAGTTATAATAAGTTCAAAAAAGAAATAGAAGAAAAATATGGAGATAAATTAAAATCAGATATTATAGAAGATTTAGTTCAAACTAGATTAAAGGCAGAATTAAAAGCTGGAGTACAAACAATTCAATATCAAATAAATACATTAATGACAACAAACGGACAATCTCCATTTGTAACATTATTCTTACATTTGGAAAAAGATGATCCATATATAAAAGAAAACGCGATGATTATTGAAGAAATTTTAAGACAAAGATATCAAGGAATAAAAAACGAAGCAGGAGTATATGTAACACCAGCATTTCCAAAATTAGTATATGTATTAGATGAATTCAACAGCCTAAAAGGTGGAGAATATGATTATTTAACAAAACTAGCAGTAAAATGTTCAGCAAAAAGAATGTATCCAGATTATATTTCTGCTAAGAAAATGCGTGAAAATTATGAAGGAAATGTATTTAGTCCAATGGGATGTAGAAGTTTCTTGTCACCATGGAAAGATGAAAATGGAAACTATAAATTTGAAGGAAGATTTAATCAAGGTGTAGTAAGTATTAATTTACCTCAAATAGGAATTATTGCAGACGGTGATGAAGAAAAATTCTGGAAGTTATTAGATGAAAGACTAGAACTTTGTAAAGAAGCTTTAATGTGCAGACATTATGCATTGTTAGGTACTCACTCAGATATTAGCCCAATACATTGGCAATATGGAGCTTTAGCTAGATTAAAGAAAGGTGAAACAATAGACAAATTATTATATGGTGGATATTCTACTATATCACTTGGATATATTGGTATTTACGAATTAACAAAATTAATGAAGGGTGTATCTCAAACAGAACCAGAGGGTCATGATTTTGCACTTAAGGTTATGAAACATTTAAACGAAGCTACACAAAGATGGAAAAAAGAAACAAATATAGGATTTGCTTTATATGGTACTCCAGCAGAAAGTTTATGCTATAGATTTGCAAGGATTGATAAAGAAAGATTTGGTACTATTAAAGATGTTACAGATAAAGGATATTATACAAATTCATATCATGTTGATGTAAGAGAAAAAATAGACGCTTTTGAAAAATTAAAATTTGAAAGTGAATTCCAAAATATTTCTACAGGAGGAGCAATTTCTTATATAGAAATACCAAATATGAGTAAAAACATAGATGCATTAGAATCAGTTGTTAAATTCATTTATGACAATATTCAATATGCAGAATTTAATACAAAATCAGATTATTGCCATGTATGTGGATTTGATGGAGAAATTATTATAAATAAAGATAATGAATGGGAATGTCCAAATTGTGGAAATAAAGACCATAATAAAATGTCAGTTGTTAGAAGAACATGCGGATACTTAGGAGAAAACTTCTGGAATGTAGGAAAGACAAAGGAAATAAAACAAAGAGTTTTACATTTGTAAAAATAAAACAAAGAATTTATATCAAGAAAAAATGGATATAAACTTTAATGGTTACAGTAATTATTAAATGCATAAAATAAAAGAGAAGCTATTATTTAAAAATAAATTTAGATAATAGCTCTCTTTTTTTAGTCTCTTTCCAAAAATACTTTTTGGACATAAAGCTTGTTTGCAAAAGATTGAACAGCATTACGCAAAAGATATTGTTCTTTAGAAAGACGATTATTATTAATATAGTTTTCACCTGTAAAAGTCATTTTTATTGCCTTTTCTAATTCAGAGCAAAAGCGATTATAAGATTGATCAATAGGCGAAGTTTTTATTGCTAAATCAAGCATTTTTTTTATTTCGTCTATACTATAAATTTGTTTTAAAATAAATATAACAAACAAATATGCCATATGTTCTTTATTATATTTTTTGTTAACAGGAGGATTAATAATATTATGTTTAACATAATTATTAATCATTGTTTTTGTTACAATTTTGTCCTCTTTATTATTTTCTCCTTTTATATAATTTGATAAATAAGTTTCAAGCAGAGATACTACTTGATCAATATATAAATCAATATTTGGAATTTCATCCCATCTAGGAAGATGAAATTTTTTTATATCTTCTTCATTATAAAGTTTCTTTTCTTCCATGAAATCACCTCATATCAACAATAATACCATTTTTAGAAAGATTAGTCAACTACTTGACAGGTTATTAAATATGTGCTAATTTAGTATTCAATACTAGATAAAGGAGAAAAGAATGAAAAAAGAGAGATATTTTGAAGCAACTGAATTTGAAAATATAAAGGAAATTATATATAATTCCGCAGAAAAATACGGAGAAAATACAGCTTTTATTTTAAAACATAAAAAAGACAAAGAAGTAGAATATGAAAATATATCATATAAAAGATTATTAAAAGAAATAAACTATTTAGGAACAAAATTATTTGATTTAGGATATCAAAACAAAAGGATAGCTATTGTAGGAAGAAACCGTTATGAATGGGTATTAACGCATTTAGCAAATTTATTAGGAGGAATGGTATCAATACCATTAGATAAAGAACTACAAGTGGACGAACTAGAAAGTTGCATAAAAAGAAGTAGAGCTGATATAGTAGTTTTTGATGAGAAATATATAGATAATATAGAAAAAATAAAAGAAAGAAATAACACATATGTACAAGAATATATTTGTATGAGCAAGCAAGATAATTACATTGATATAGAAACATTAAAAAAAGAGGGTAAAGAATTATTAGACAAAGGAAATCAGAATTATATAAATAAAGAAATAGACTCTTATAAAATGAATATATTATTATTCACATCTGGAACAACATCAAAATCAAAAGCAGTTATGTTATCACAAAACAATATAGCTTCAAATGTATATGCTATGCAATTAGTAGAAAATTTTTATGAAACAGATGTAAACTTAGCATTTTTACCATTTCATCATATCTTTGGTTCAACAGAAATGATTGTAATGTTAGCTTGTGGATTAGCAACTGCATTTCCAGATGGATTAAGATATGTTGCACAAAATTTAAAAGAATATAAAGTATCAGTTTTTGTAGGAGTACCACTATTAATAGAAGCAATTTATAAAAAAATAGAACAAGGAATTGAAAAGCAAGGAAAAGCTAAATTGGTGAATTCAACAATAAAACTAAGTAATTTTTTATTAAAAGTATTCCATATAGACATTAGAAGAAAGCTATTTAAAACTATTTTAAATGAGCTAGGAGGGCACATGAGATTTATTATATCAGGAGGAGCGCCACTAGATAAAAAAGTAGCAAAGAGATTTAATGAATTAGGAATAGATTTAGTACAAGGATATGGTTTAACAGAAACATCTCCTGTTATAGCAGCAGAGAACTATAAAAAAGTAAAATATGGTTCTATAGGAGTTCCAATGGACAATGTAGATATAGAATTTGAAAATAAAGACGAAAATGGAATTGGAGAATTAAAAGTAAAAGGACCTAATGTAATGTTGGGGTATTATGAAAATCCAGAAGCAACAAAAGAAGTATTGAAAAATGGATGGTTTTATACAGGAGATTTAGGATATATAGATAAACAAGGATATATATTTATAACAGGAAGAAAAAAAGACATGATAGTATTAAAAAATGGAAAAAAAGTATTTCCAGAAGAACTAGAAGTATTAATCAATAGATTAGAAGAAGTAAAAGAATGTATGGTATTTGGAATGCCAGACAACAAAGACAAAAACGATGTAAAACTTACAGTTAAAGTAGTATATGATACAAATATAATAGAAACAAAATATCCTAACATAGAAAAAGAAGAATTAGAAAAAATAATATGGGAGAAAATAAAAGAAATAAACAAAACATTTCCACCATATAAATATATAAAAAATATGATCTTAACAGACAAAGAATTAATAAAAACAACAACTAAAAAAATAAAAAGAAATGAAGAAATGAGACATTTGGGACAGGTCTAAAATGTCTCATTTCTTTGTCAAAATCTGTCGAAATAGATAGTGTAAAATAAAGAGTTTAACTTATATAAAATATTAAATAATTTAAATTTCAGTAATTTTTAAATTAAATTTATCTTCAAATACTTTTTTCTTAGCAATATATTCTTTTGTTTTAAATCCTTTTACATCAACAACTTCAGTTGAATTATCTATGTGAAAAACAATAAAGTCAGCTTTATATTTTAGACCAGGTGCTAATATAAAAGTTGGTTGTAAACAAAAGCCATTAATTTCTTTTGCTTGTAATTTTATTTTTAATTCACAATAATAATCTGCTTCTTTTTGACTATCAAAAGTATGACCATCAACAGATACTTTATTTGCTCTATATTTACTTTTTCTGTTACGATTGTTCGTAAAATTTTTGTAATCTTCAACACTCCAATGTTCCATATTAATTCTCCTAAATTTATAATAATAAAGATATTATATAGAAAAATTTAAAAAAATTCAATTAAAAAACTTTATTTCAAAAAATATTTGTGTTATATAAAGAAAAAGTAGTATAATAAACAAAAAGATAAAAGGAGCAAAATATGGAGGATAAAGTACCTGTATTTTTAAAAGAAATGCTAGAAAGACAATATGGAAATCAGTTAACAGAAGAAATTATAGATGGATATAGTCAAGAAAGAAAAGTAACTTTACGTGTAAATACATTAAAAAGTCATACAGAAGAAATAGAGAATGAACTGCAAAATGCAGATATTGAATATGAAAAAGTGCCATGGAGTAAAGAAGCTTTTGTTATAAAAAATGTAAGAGAAAAAGAAATACAAAAATTAGATATTTATAAAGATGGAAAAATTTATCTTCAAAGTCTATCTTCTATGTTACCACCAATTATGTTGAAGCCAGAGAAAGAAACCGATATTTTGGATATGGCTGCAGCACCAGGAGGGAAAACCACTCAAATGGCAGCTTTGGTTAATAATGAAGCAAGGATAACAGCTTGTGAAATGAATGCAATTAGAGCAGAACGTTTAAAGTATAATATAGAAAAACAAGGTGCATCATGTGTTTATGTTATGGTAGTTGATGCGCGAAATATAGATTCATTTTTTTCATTTGATCAAATATTGTTAGATGCTCCTTGTAGTGGAAGTGGAACATTAAGTAGCAAAAATCCAGGTCTAGAAAAAACGTTTACTAAGCAATTAATTGATAAATCAAAAAAAGCACAAATAAAATTATTAAAAAAAGCGATTAATGTTTTAAAACCTGGTAAAGAAATGGTATATTCTACTTGTTCTATTTTACAAGAAGAAAATGAAGATATAGTAAATCAAGTTTTAAATAATAATCTAGAAATTGTACCAATAAAAATTGAAGGAATGGAGCAATTACCATTACTTCCAAGCAAAATAAAGGGATGCTTATGTGTTAAACCAAATGAGCTATATGAGGGATTTTTTATTGCAAAAATTAAAAAAAGAAAGGGAAAATAAAATGTTGAATCAATTTTCAAGAACAGAATTATTAATAGGAAAAGGAGGAATAGAAAAATTAAAAGACGCAAAAGTTGCTGTATTTGGAATAGGAGGAGTAGGCTCTTTTGTAGTAGAGGGATTAGCAAGAGCTGGAATAGGTAATTTTATATTAATAGATGATGATAAAATTTGCTTAACTAATTTAAATAGACAAATAATAGCAACAAGAAAGACAATAGGTAAATATAAAGTAGAAGTAGCAAAAGAAAGAATTTTAGAAATTAATCCAAATGCTAATGTTGAAATTTATCAGGAATTTTTTATGCCGGAAAGTAAAGAGTTGTTAGATAAAGATGTTTCTTATATAGTGGATGCAGTAGATACTGTTACAGCAAAAATAGAATTAGTAGTAAGGGCAAACAAGTTAAATATTCCTATAATATCAAGTATGGGAACAGGTAATAAATTAGATCCAACAAGATTTGAAGTAACAGATATTTATAAAACTAGTGTATGTCCTTTGGCAAAAGTCATGAGAAAAGAATTAAGAGCAAGAAATATTAAAAGTTTAAAAGTAGTATACTCAAAGGAAGAACCGATAAAACCAGATGAATCAGCAGAGTGTAGTTGCAAAACAAATTGTATATGTCCTCCTGGAACTGCAAGAAAATGCACTGCGAGAAATCAAGTTCCGGGTAGTATATCTTTTGTGCCATCTGTTGCAGGATTAATTATGGCAGGAGAAGTTATAAAAGATATAATTAAATAGGTACATGAATAATAGTAGAAGTAGTACTTTCATATGCTACTTTTACTTTTTTTATATTATAGGAAAGTTCTCCGAACTTCCTATAATATAAATATATTGCACAGAAATTTGCTTTGTAAATTTCGCGCATGAACAAAGACGCGGACTTTAAAATGTTTTAATAAGTACAAAAGTTATTAATGTCCGCTTTTGTTCTTTATCAAAAATTTAAAGAAAAATCATAGAAACGATTTTACAAGGATACTTGACAAATTCAATAAATGGAAGTATAATGTTAGCCGAAACTAACAAAAGGAGAAGGTACATGATATCAAGTTCATTAGAAGAATATTTAAAAACAATATATGTCCTAAAGAAACAAGGACAAGACATAAAAGTTACAACAATTGCAAACAGAATGAATTGCACAAAGCCAAGCGTAAATAAAGCAATTAAAAATTTAAAAGCAAATGAAATGCTTGAATATGAAGCATATGGAGAAATCAGGTTAACAAACAAAGGAGAGGCATTAGCCAAAAAAGTTCTTGAAGCTTATGATATTGTTTATGTGTTTTTAACAGAAATACTAGAAATTTCAAAAGAAGAAGCAAAAGAAGAAGCAATTAGATTAAAAGCTGTCATGAATGATAATACTTTAAATATGCTAACGAAATATGTATACAAGATATTAGGTGTATACAATTTAAATTGCAATTATGACATCAATGAAGAAAAATGTAGATGTTGTAATAGAAAAATTTTGAATTTAAAAAGAGAGGAAAATATAGATGAGTAAAGAATTGTTACAAATAAAAAATTTATATGCAAATGCTGAAACAAAAGAAATATTAAAAGGATTAAATTTAACCATAAACAAAGGAGAAGTCCATGTAATAATGGGACCAAATGGAGCTGGAAAATCCACAACAGCAAGTGTTATTTTTAATAGTCCGGAATATAAAAAGGTAAGCGGAGAAATTGAATTTGAAGGAGAAAACATAAACGATTTATCAACAGATAAAATTGCTAAAAAAGGTATTTTTATGTCATTTCAATCACCTGAAGAAATACCAGGAATTTCAACCATGAATTTTTTGAAATATGCAAAGAATAAAATTGAAGATAAGCCAGTAAAAGTATTTCAATTAAAAGAAGAAGTGAAAAAATATATTGAAGAATTAAATATGAATCCTAATCTAATAAATAGAGATTTAAATGTAGGTTTTTCTGGAGGGGAAAAAAAGAAAAATGAAATTTTACAATTGTTAGTATTAAATCCAAAATTAGCAATATTAGATGAAACAGATTCTGGGCTTGATGTAGATGCAATAAGAACAGTATCAAAAGGAATTAACTTATATAAAAATGAGGAAAATGCAGTTTTAATAATAACTCACAATACACGTATTTTACAAAATTTAGAAGTCGACTATGTTCATATTTTAGTAGATGGAAAAATTGTAAAAACAGGTTCATCAGAACTTGCTGAAGAAATTGAAAAAGAAGGATATGGTAAATATAAAAATGAAAACTAAAGTAGAAGATATAAATAGAAATATCTATGATATCAAAAATGAAGATAATTATGATTTTAAAATGGAAAAAGGGATAAATGAAGAAATAGTAAAAGAAATTTCAAAACAAAAAAACGAACCAGAATGGATGTTAGAAATTAGATTAAAAGCATTAGAAACATATAAAAAATTGCAACTTCCAACATGGGGACCAGATTTATCAGAATTAAATATGGAAGAAATTGCAACATATGTAAAACCAAAATCAAAATTAAATTCAAGCTGGGATGAAGTACCAGAAGATATAAAAAATACTTTTGATCAACTAGGAATTCCAGAGGCAGAGAAAAAATCACTAGCAGGTATTGGTGCCCAATATGATTCAGAAGTAGTATATCATAGTATAAAAGAAGAATTAATTAAACAAGGAGTTATTTATACAGATATGGAAACAGCTGTAAGAGAATATCCTGAAATAGTAAAGGAACATTTTATGAAATGTGTTCCGATAAATGACCATAAATTTGTTGCATTACATGCAGCTGTATGGTCAGGAGGTTCATTTGTATATGTACCAGAAAATGTAAAATTAGATATTCCATTACAGTCTTATTTCAGATTAAATTCACCAGAATCAGGTCAATTTGAACATACATTAATTATAGTAGAAAAAGGTGCAAAATTGCATTTTATAGAGGGCTGTTCAGCACCTAAATATAATAAAGTAAATTTACATGCAGGATGTGTTGAATTATATGTAAAAGACGATGCATATCTAAGATATTCAACAATAGAAAATTGGTCAAAAAACATGATGAATTTAAACACAAAAAAAGCATTAGTAGGAAAAAATGCTCAAGTAGATTGGGTAACAGGGTCATTTGGATCAAAGGTATCAATGTTATATCCAATGAGTATTTTAAATGGAGAAGGAGCAAAAACAGAATACACAGGGATTACATTTGCAGGAGGAGGACAAAATCTAGACACAGGATTTAAAGTAATTCATAATGCAAAAAACACATCATCTGTTATAAACTCAAAATCAATATCAAAAGATGGAGGAGCATGTACGTATCGTTCTCTAGTAAGAATAAACCCACAAGCTCAAAATTCAAAATGTAGTGTATCTTGTGAATCTTTAATGCTAGATGATATATCAAGATCAGATACAATACCAGTAAATGACATTAGAACAGACGAAGTTGAATTTTCACATGAAGCTAAAATTGGAAAAATAAGTGATAAAGAAATATTTTACTTAATGACAAGAGGTTTATCAGAAGAAGATGCAAAAGCAATGATAGTAAGAGGATTTGCATCACCAATATCAAAGGAATTACCAGTTGAATATGCGGTAGAAATGAACAATTTAATAAACTTGGAATTAGAAGGAGCAATCGGATGAGACAACAGGGACAGGTCTTGTTTGTCTCATAAAACTGTCGAAAAAAGTCAAACAATGAAAATATATAAAAAGAACAAAAAACAACAAAATATGACAAAAATATGAGACAAACAAGACCTGTCCCTGTTGTCTCAGAAAAGGAGAATACATGGAAAAATTAAAATTGAATGAAACACCAGTTAGAACTTCTAGAAATTTTTTGATTAATAATATAAAATTAGAAAATGTTGTTATTCCAGAAAAGCTAGAGATGTTTCAAAATGTGATGGTAACAGGTACAGAATCGTTTAATAAAGATATTAATAAACAACATTTAAATTATGGCTTGTCAGAAGAACTAGAAGAAAATGTTTTTTATAAAGCTAATAGTCAAATAGCAATAAATGTTAAAGAAAATGATAATATTAAAGTAACTTATGATTTTGATGATGATAACTTACAATTAGTTAATCAAATAGATATTTGTGCTACAGGTAATGCAAATATTATTATTGAATATAAGTCATCAACAAATAAAGAATGTTTTCATAATGGAGTAATTAAAGTATTTGCTAAGGAAAATGCAAAACTAAATATAACAGTTATTAATTTGCTAAATAGTAATTCAGAACATTTTGAAGCTATGGAAAATATATTAGAAGATAATTCAGATTTAAATTATACTATAATTGATATAGGTGGAAAAAATAGTATTCAAAATTATTATTCTAATATTATAGGAAAAAGTGCAAAAAATGATTTAAAAACAATATATTTAGGTTCGGAAAATCAAATAAAAGATATTAATTATATTGCAGAATTAAGGGGGCAAAAATCTTTTGTAGATATTGATGTTCAAGGAGCTTTAAAAGAAAATGCAAAGAAAAATTTTAAAGGGACAATTGATTTCAAAAAAGGATGTAAAAAAGCAAAAGGAAATGAAAATGAATTTTGTATGTTACTTTCTGAAAAAGCTAAATCACTTGCACTTCCAATGCTTTTATGTACAGAAGATGATGTTGAAGGGAATCATTCAACCGCTTCTGGAAAAGTAGATAAAGAACAATTGTTTTATATAATGACAAGAGGATTAAGTTACAAAGAAGCAGTTAAATTAATAGTAAGAGCAAATTTTAATAAAACGATTGAAAGAATTTTAGATGAAGAAGTAAAACAAAATATAATAAAAGAAATTGATGAAAGGTTAGATTAGCAATGAGTGTTAATAATTTTAAAAAAGACTTTCCAATATTTGAAAATAAAGATATTGCTTATTTAGACAGTGGAGCTACAACACAAAAACCAACAAGTGTGTTAGAAGCAATTGAAAAATTTTATAAAAATGAAAACGCTAATCCTCATAGAGGAGCATATGGATTAAGTATTGAAGCCACTGAAATATATGAGAATACCAGAGATAAAATTGCGAAATTTATAAATGCAAAACATAGAGAAGAAATTATTTTTTCTAAAAATGCAAGTGAGAGCTTAAATCTAATTGCATATTCATATGGATTAGATAATCTAAAAAAAGATGATGAAATAGTACTATCTATAATGGAACATCATTCTAACTTAGTTCCCTGGCAAATGGTTGCCAAAAAAACTGAAAGTAAATTAAATTATATGTACATTAATGATAATTTTGAGATATCGGATGAAGAGATAGAAACTAAAATAACAGATAAAACAAAAATAGTAGGAATAACACATGTATCAAATGTTTTAGGAACGATAAATAATATAGAAAAAATAATAAAATATGCACATAAAAAAGGAGCAATTGTTGTTGTTGACGGTTCTCAAAGTATTCCACACATGGAAATAGATGTACAAAAATTGGATGCAGATTTTTTTGTGTTTTCAGGACATAAAATGCTAGCGCCACTTGGAATAGGCATCTTATATGGAAAGAGAGAAATATTAAACAAGATGAATCCTTTTTTAATGGGTGGAGATATGATTGAATATGTTTATGAACAAGAGACTACATTTGCACCGCTTCCAAATAAATTTGAAGCAGGAACGCAAAATGTAGAGGGAGTAATTGGCTTAGGTGCAGCAATTGATTATATAAAAAATATAGGCTACAATAAAATACAAGAAATAGAGAAAGAAGTAACTTCTTATGCAAGGCAAGAATTGTCAAAATTAGAATATTTAACATTATATTTAACGCCAAATGAAGAAAAACATTCAAGTGTTATATCATTTAATATAAAAGGTGTACACCCTCATGATGTAGCAAGTATTTTAGACTCGGAAAATGTATGTGTTCGTTCTGGAAATCATTGTGCACAACCACTTTTAAGAAGTATGGGAATAGATTCAACATGTAGAGCAAGTTTTTATATATACAACACAAAAGAAGATGTAGACAAGCTTGTAATAGCTTTGAATAAAGCTTATAATATGTTTAAAAAATATATAAACAATTGATTTATAAAGAAAGGTAAAAATTAAATGGATGACTTAACAGAAGTTTATAATGAATTAATAATGGAACACAGTATGAATTCATATAACAAAAAGAAATTAGAAAATGCAGATTATTGTGAAATAGGGCACAATCCAAATTGTGGAGACGAAATTACATTAGAATTAAAAGTAAATGGAGATGTAATTGAAGATATGGCTTTTTCTGGACATGGATGTGCAATTTCTCAAGCTTCTACATCTATTATGATAGACACATTAAAAGGAAAAACAATAAAAGAAGCAAAAGAAATAATAAAGATATTTATTGAAATGATAAAAAGAGAGACAACTAGTGAAGAAGAATTAAAAAAATTAGAAGATGCCATTGCTTTTAGAAATGTATCAAACATGCCAGCTAGAGTAAAATGTGCACTTCTTGCATGGCATACAGTAGAAGATATGTTAAATAAAAATCAAAATCTAGGCAAAGGTTCAATAGATGAATGCCATTAAAATAAAAAGAAAAGGAAATAAAAATGGAAAATAAAAAAGTATTATTAGGCATGAGCGGTGGAGTAGATAGCAGTGTATCTGCTTTACTTTTAAAAGAAAAAGGTTATGAAGTAATAGGAACTACATTAGAATTATTTGTTGGAAGTAGCTGTTGTAATATAAATACATATATAGATGCAAAAAATGTATGTAATCAAATAGGAGTACCACACTTTACATATAATTGTAAAGAAGAATTTAAAAATTATGTTATAAATGATTTTATAAACTGTTATGCAAATTGCAAAACTCCAAATCCTTGTATAGAATGTAATAAATATATGAAATTTGGAATTATGTGGGAAAAGGCAAAAGAATTAGGATGTAATTATATTGCAACAGGGCATTATGCTAAAACAGAATACAGTAAAGAATATCAAAGATGGGTATTAAAAAAATCAAAAGCAGGTAAAAAAGATCAAAGCTATGTTTTATGGAATATGCCAAAAGAACTAATAGAACATATAGTATTTCCACTATCTGACTTTGAAAGCAAAGAGAAAATAAGAGAAATCGCAAGAGAAAACAATCTAAAAGTAGCAAATAAACCAGATAGTGAAGACATATGCTTTGTACCAGATGGAAACTATAAAAAATTCTTAGAAAATAATTCAGATATAAAACCAAAAAAGGGGAATATTGTAAATATCAAAGGAGAGGTTTTAGGAAAACATACAGGATTATATAATTATACAATAGGACAACGAAAAGGTTTAGGAATATCATATAAGGTTCCACTATTTGTATTAGGATTTAACAAAAACAAAAATGAAGTAATTGTTGGAGAAGAAAAAGAACTATACAAAAAAGAAATTACTGTAACAGATATTAATTTGCTTTTAGTAGATGAAATAAAGGAAGAAATGGAAGTAGAAGTAAAGACGAGATATTCATCGAAACAAGCAAAAGCAAAAATATTACAAGAAGGAAACAATATAATAGTTAACTTCTTAGAGCCTCAAAGGGCAATTACGCCGGGACAATCTGCAGTATTTTATGTAGGAGACATTGTTCTGGGACGGAGGAAAAATACTTTAAGAATTAAAAATAGAAAGGAATAAATCAAAATGAAAAGACTATTCACATCAGAAAGTGTAACAGAGGGACATCCAGATAAATTATGTGATTATATATCAGATAGTATTTTAGACAGTTTTTTAGAAAAGGATGAAAACTCAAGAGTAGCTTGTGAAACGGTAGCAGGAAAAGGAGAAATATTCATAACAGGAGAAATAACTTCAAAGGCAGAAGTTGATATTGAAAAAGTTGTAAGACAAGCAATAAAAGAAGTAGGATATGATAATAGTGAAATTGATATTGATTATAGAACATGTAAAATTATTATAAGCTTATCAAAACAATCTCCTGATATAGCTTTAGGAGTTGATAAATCATTAGAAACTAAAAAAGGAGAAGGCATTGAATCAGAAGGAGCTGGAGACCAGGGTCTTATGTTTGGATTTGCCTGTGATGAAACTAAAGAATTAATGCCACTACCAATTTCATTAGCACATAGATTAGCTAAAAGATTATCAGAAGTAAGAAAACAAAAAATAATTTCTTATTTAAGACCTGATGGTAAAGTTCAAGTTACTATAGAATATAATGATGGTAAACCAGTTAGAGTAGATACTATAGTAATTTCTACTCAACATGATTCAGATGTCGATTTAGATGTACTAAAAAAAGATATAAAAGATAAAGTTATAAAAGAAATAGTACCAAAAGAATTATTAGATGAGAAAACAAAATATTATATAAATCCGACAGGAAGATTTGTAATAGGAGGACCATTGGGAGATAGTGGATTAACAGGAAGAAAAATCATTGTAGACACATATGGAGGCTATGCAAGACATGGCGGAGGAGCTTTTTCTGGAAAGGATGCTACTAAAGTAGATAGATCAGCAGCATATATGGCAAGATTTTTAGCTAAAAATATAGTTGCAAATGGATATGCTAAAAAATGCGAAATTCAATTTGCATATAGTATAGGTGTTGCAAAACCTGTTTCAATATATATAGATACATTTGGAACTAATACAATACCAGAAGAAGAAATTGTAGACAAAATAAAATCTAAATTTGATTTAACGCCAAGAGGGATAATTGAATATTTAGACTTGAAAAAACCGATTTATAGAAAAACAACAAATTATGGACATTTTGGAAAAGAAGATTTGAGCTGGGACAAATTAATTAAAATATAAAAAGAAAAATGATCACTAAAGAGGTATTTGGTAATGAGGTGATCAAATTGGTTAAACGAATAGATAAAATCTATGATTTTAAAAATGATTTCATGTTCAAACACTCTCTTGGTAATGATCAAGATTCGGATTCTTTTTATTTGCCTAAACTCTTTATTGAAGGTATTTTAGATATCAGCTGTAAATCGCTCACTATCCTAAATCCTAATCAAGTCGT
>OGJH01001764.1_pt1 | contig 16696 bp, 14 predicted proteins | sample 1572021 | NCBI WGS metagenome assembly OGJH01 (sample SAMEA2582098, study PRJEB24529) | metagenome | biome: Human gut stool | place: China | collected 2011
CACATTTTTCTCCAACGAATATTCCATCTGCATTTCCACATGAAATCCCCAAGTGCGTTTCTCATAATATTACGTATCAAAGCAAAGAGCGATATGCTTATTGCGGCAGTTCCTTTGTGTAAGAGGTTATCTTACAAAGAGATATGCCGTGTAGGCGACGTATAATAGCACGCAGACGGCGCCCTCCGCACGGCTCATGGATCGTTTGGTTCTCGCGAAAACAAACAGCAGGATACCGCTGCAGAGAAGCAGGACGCAGTCGATCACAGATTCGCCGAGTACGTGAAGCGGCGAGATGGCAGCGGACATGCCGAGGATAAACAGGATATTGAAGAGATTCGATCCGACCGCGTTGCCGAGCGCCAGACCGCTGTCTCCTTTTCTGGTTGCCACAATCGAGGTGACGAGCTCCGGCAGGGAAGTGCCGATGGCGATGATGGTCAATCCGATAAAATTCTGGCTGACGCCGAAGTCTGCGGCGATGATGCAGGCGTTGTCGACGACCAGATCGCCACCGAAGATGACAGCGGCAAGTCCGCCGCCCATAAAGAGAATACTTTTCGGAAGCGGTAATACCTTACAGACCTCGCCTTCCTCACGGTTGCGCAGGGCGGAACGGATCATGCATGTGATGTAGAGAACCATTCCTGCCAGAAGAAGAAAACCTTCGACGCGGCCAAGCGTTCCGTCGAGAAACATGAGGCACAGAATCAGCGTGACCAGAATATTGACGGGCATGTCCCGCTTTAAGATTTCCGCGTTCGTCTGAAAGCCGGACAAAAAGGCGCAGATTCCGACCACAACCAGACCGTTGAATATATTCGATCCAACGACATTGCTGATGGCGATATCGTTGCTGCCGCCAAGCGCCGCGTTGATGCTGACGGACGCCTCTGGAGCGCTGGTTCCCATGGCAACGATCGTAAGACCGATGATGACGCTGGGCACCTTTAGGATTTTTGCGAGCGAGGAACTTCCCTCCACAAAGAAATCCGCACCCTTGACTAAGAGTACAAAACCGATGAGTAATAATACATATTCCATACATATTCCTTTCCTGCGACAAAGGAATGGGTATAAAAAAAGACCTTTATCGCATCAAAAATGAGTGATAAAAGTCTCGTTACTTGCAATAATAACCGGCCTTGCGGCGTGATGACGATTATTATTTCAGCTTCTGCGCGCAGCGTCTGGCGCATCCGAAGATGAAAACTACTCCCTTTTATTAAGGTTATTTTAGAGCGGTGTAAAAAAGATGTCAATAAAAATGTCACTTTTTGTCGAAATCCAAACGGAATCCAGGCGGAATCCACATGAAATCCAGACGAAATCCAAGCGGTATATCATCCGAACGGTTTTGCAAGATTATCGTTGTAACAATTGATAGATATGTCTATAATAACAGATAACAAACGGCAAGAGAACGGAGCGTGAGGACACATGTTTTTTATTATGGGAATTACGGACGGGAGAAAAGATTTTGATTTTCACCAGATGATGACCTGCGGCGCCTGCGGAGCTTACGGCAGATATCAGGTGTTCATGACATACACCGTACTTTCGCTTTTCTTTATCCCCTGCATAAAATGGAACAGACACTACTATGTGCAGGCGAGCTGCTGCAATGCGCTCTATGAGCTGGACGCGGAGATTGGAAAACGGATTGCGCGCGGCGGGGATGTCGAGATTCTGCCACAACATTTGCGTCCGGTGCATCCGGGGAATCGCGGAAACGGCTGGAATACTACAAAACAGTGCAGAAATTGCGGTTTTACGACCACGGAGGATTATGAATTCTGTCCGAAATGCGGTCTGCGGTTTTAACAGCGGCGCGGGATGCGGAATAGAAAGAGGTTACAAAGGAGAGAACAATGGAGACATGGTATTATGAAGTGGTCTCGATCGATGGAGACTACGCGAACTTAAGAAGAACGGATATCCCGTCAGAAGATTTGAAGCTTGTGGCGCGGGCACTGCTTCCGGCGGAGATTATGGAAGGAAGCAGATTGAAATACGAGCTGATGCAGTACGAGATTGTGGAAGGCTAGAGGGGCACGGCGAAAAGGAGAAAAATACAATCAGGAGCCATTTCACATTCAGCATGTGCTGACGGTGGAACCGGTGCACGAGCTGACCGGGCTGATCTGGGCGGCGGCGCTGCAATGAGCGGACGGTAAGCCACTTTGCAGGGGGGAAAGCAGATTGTTTTCGGAAATTCGCTGCAAACACCTTGACAGTTCTGATTTTTTGAAATAGAATCTAAAGCAGCGCGAAGAAGAGAAGAGTACCAGTGCGGCACCCTACAGAGAGAGATGCATACGGTGGAAGCATCTTGGAAGAAAGCCCTGGGAAGACCACCTCTGAGCGACCCTAATCCGGTCCGGTGATTCCGTTATCATCAAACGAGTGATTTCCCGACAGCGGGATGCGTGATCCGAGAGGATCCGGCAGTCCGGCATGGTTTTACGGGAATAAGCAGGGTGGAACCGCGGATACAGTATATTCGTCCCTCATACAGGCACAGGTCTGTATGGGGGATTTTTTTCGTCCGGAAAAAGCATCCGGGCGCAGAACAAGGAGGAAGAAAATGGTAGATTTTAAAGCAGATGAGAGACTGAACACACTCAATCATTCCTGCGCGCATGTGATGGCACAGGCAGTGAAGCACTTATACCCGGAAGCAAAGTTCTGGGTAGGCCCGGTCGTAAAGGAAGGATTTTATTATGATATCGATCTTGGCGATAACGCAGTCAACGATGATGTGATCGCGGCGATCGAAAAAGAGATGAAGAAGATCTGCAAAGAGGGCAAGAAGATCTACAGACGTGAGATCTCAAAGGCAGAGGCATTAGAGCTTTTTAAGAACGACGAGTACAAGCTGGATCTGATCAGCGATCTGGAGGACGGAACGATCTCCGTCTACGACCAGGGCGATTTTACAGATCTTTGCCGCGGACCGCACGTGGACAATACAAAGCTCTGCAAGAATTTCAAGCTGGTAAAATATTCCGGCGTGTACTGGAAGGGCGATGCGAACAACCACGTGATGCAGCGTATTTACGGTGTATGTTTCCCGACAGCCGAGGAGCTGGAGGCACATCTGAAGCTTTTGGAGGAGGCAAAGGAGCGCGACCATAGAAAGATCGGCAAGGAGATGCAGCTGTTCATGTCCGACGATCTGGTAGGACGCGGACTGCCGATGTTCCTTCCGAAGGGCTATACCGTATGGCAGGAGCTTGAGAATTATATCAAGGCAAAAGAGAGAAAGCTCGGTTATCTGCACGTTATGACACCGTGTGTCGGCACGGTTGGTCTGTACAAGACTTCTGGTCACTGGGATCATTATAAGGAGAACATGTTCCCGGCAATGGAAATGGAGGGAGAGTCCTTTGTCCTTCGTCCGATGAACTGCCCGCACCACATGATGATCTATGCAAACAGAATGCACTCCTACAAAGATCTGCCGATCCGTATCGGTGAGATCGCACACGACTTCCGTTTCGAGGCGAGCGGTACGTTAAAGGGTATTGAGAGAGGAAGACATTTCTGCCAGAACGACGCGCACCTGTTCGTAACACCGGAGCAGATCGAGTCTGAGTTCGCCAGCGTGGTGGCTCTGATTTTTGACACCTACAAAGACTTCAATATCACCGATTATCGCTGTGTACTGTCCCTGAGAGATCCGGCGGACAAGGTAAAATATCACGACGATGACGCTATGTGGGATATGGCGGAGAATGCACTCCGAAAGGTATTAAACGATATCGGCATCGAGTATACAGAGGAGATCGGCGAGGCGGCATTCTACGGCCCGAAGCTGGATGTCAACGTAAAACCGGCAATCGGCAACGAGTACACACTTTCTACCTGCCAGCTGGATTTCTGCCTGCCGGCGAAGTTCAACTTGACCTACATTGACAGTGACGGAACGAAGAAGACTCCGGTTGTTCTTCACAGAGCAATCCTTGGTTCCCTGGATCGTTTCATGGCTTACATTCTGGAGGAGACGAAAGGCAACCTGCCGCTCTGGCTCGCACCGGTACAGGCAAAGATCCTTCCGGTCAAGAATGAGGATGAGGAGTTGAATGCATATTCTCACGAGGTATACAAATACCTTGAGGATAACGGAATCCGTGTGGAGATCGATGAGAGAAACGAGAAGCTGGGCTATCGGATCAGAGAGGCACAGATGGAAAAAGTTCCGTATCTTCTGGTTCTCGGCAAGAACGAAGTGGCAGACCGGACGGTAAGCTACAGACTTCACGGAGAGCAGCAGTCTACGACGGTATCCATGGAAGACTTCCTCGCCATGTTGCAGGAGGATATCCGCACGAAGAAACTGAATCCGGCTGCCGCAAAATAAATCATTATACGGCGGAGAGCGGTTGGCTCTCCGCCGTTTTACTTGAACTTGAGATCATTTAATAGTATAATCACTACGATCAATAAAATATGAATATGTGCAAGAATAGATAGGAGGAATCTATTATGGTTACCTGGAACAACTTGGATACCCTTGCTTCTTTCAAGGAGCTTTCCAAAATGGAACGTGTGAATCTTGTCGAGGCAATGTCCGGAGAGAACGGTGCTGACCGTGTGAAGAATTACAGTGTGCCGATGGCTGGCGGATTTTCTTACAACTATGCAGCCAAGCAGGTGGATGATAAGGTGCTTGCAGCACTTGTAAAGCTGGCTGAGGAAGCACAGCTTGCGGAGAAGTTTGAGGCACTTTACAATGGTGAGGTGATCAACACCGGTGAGAAGCGTCTGGTGCTTCATCACATGACACGAGGACAGCTCGGTGATGCTGTGACGGCAGACGGTGTGGATAAGCGCAGCTTCTATGTAGAGCAGCAGGAGAGAATCGCTGATTTTGCCAACAAGGTACATTCCGGCGAGATCACCAATGCGGCAGGAGAAAAGTTCACAACAGTTGTTCAGATCGGTATCGGTGGTAGTGACCTCGGTCCGCGTGCGATGTATCTGGCACTTGAGAACTGGGCGAAGAAAAACGGCAAGTTCAAGATGGAGGCAAAGTTCATCAGCAATGTAGACCCGGATGATGCTGCAGCAGTGCTGAATTCCACCGATGTGGCGCATGCCATTTTCGTACTGGTATCCAAGTCCGGTACGACACTGGAGACCCTGACGAACGAGTCCTTCGTAAAAGATGCGTTAAAGAAAGCAGGACTGGATCCTTCCAAGCATATGATTGCTGTAACGAGCGAGACATCCCCGCTGGCAAAGAGTGATGATTATCTTGCGGCATTCTTTATGGATGACTATATCGGAGGACGTTTCTCCTCCACTTCCGCAGTTGGCGGCGCCGTATTATCCCTGGCATTCGGACCGGATGTGTTCGCACAGTTCCTCGAGGGAGCTGCTGCAGAGGATCAGCTTTCCGCAAACAAAGACGTATTGAAGAATCCGGAGATGCTCGATGCACTGATCGGCGTTTACGAGCGCAACGTACTGGGCTATCCGGCTACGGCAGTGCTTCCGTACTCCCAGGCACTCAGCCGCTTCCCGGCACATTTACAGCAGCTTGACATGGAGTCCAACGGTAAGTCGGTGAACCGTTTCGGTGAGCCGGTAGACTACCCGACAGGACCGGTGATCTTCGGCGAGCCTGGCACGAACGGACAGCATTCGTTCTACCAGCTGCTGCATCAGGGCACAGACATCGTACCGCTTCAGTTTGTCGGCTTTAAGAACAGCCAGATCGGCACAGATGTTGTGATCCAGGACAGCACAAGCCAGCAGAAGCTCTGCGCAAATGTCGCAGCTCAGATCGTCGCATTCGCATGCGGCAAATCCGATGAGAACCGCAACAAGAATTTCGAGGGCGGACGTCCATCCAGCATCATCATCGGTGAGCAGGTAAACCCACAGTCTCTCGGAGCACTTCTGGCACACTTTGAGAACAAGATTATGTTCCAGGGCTTCCTGTGGAATGTGAACAGCTTCGATCAGGAAGGCGTACAGCTCGGAAAGGTTCTGGCAAAGCGCGTGCTTGCACATGAGACCGACGGTGCCCTGAAGGTATTCAGCGATCTGTTAAACATTTAATATAACGAAAAAGAACTGTGTCACGTCCCGCGGCAGATGTGCGGCGTACACAGTTCTTTTTTTGTGTGTTGGGAAGGGCGGACGGCATGGCAGTATTGCGGGAAATCGCGGCAGTGCAATTCTTTGGAGCAAAATTTCAGAAGTTCTTCGGATGCGTCAGCGGCATCCGGTTTGCTGTCTCTTTTGGCGTTCGACTGCGCGCCGCGGGTGTCCGCAGGCAACGGACAAAGCGTCGGCTTTCTAGTCTCGCTAGGCAGACCGCTTCACAAAGTCCCGATCAGACCGCGCAATCCGAAACTCGGTGTCTGCCCGCATTTAAAACACGGCGGCAGACACCTCAGACAGTCGTTTGCGCGGTCCGGTTTTACTCATCGGTCTGCCAAGCGAGACACAAAAGCCGTCGAAAATGTCCGATTGCCCGCGAACATCCGTGGTGCACTGTCGAACCTCAAAAAGACAGGAATCATCGCAGATGCCGTTGACGCGTCCGATAGAACTGCGGAATTTTGCGACAGAATGCGCTGCCGCGATTTCCTGCAATATGCACAAGCCGTCATAACGACAAAAGAAAAAGAACCGTGTACGCCGGGGCACTGCCGCTGGATGGACACGATTCTTTTTCGTTATAAAAATGTTTTTAAGATCTGAAGGACTCCATTCTCCCAGTAGGGCGCACAGGTATCTTTTGCCGCGGCGATGACTTCCTCTCTGGCGTTGGCGACGGCATAGCTCCTGCCGGCGTTCTGCAGCATCTCGATGTCGTTCAGGTTATCCCCGAACGTGCAGGTCTCTTCCGGTGAAATGCCGAAATGCTTCTGCACGAACTCGATCGCAGTGCCTTTATTTGCACCAAGCGGATTGCAGTCCATCCACTCTTTGCCGGCGGCGGCAAGCTGTGCCTTGTCCTTCCATGCCGGGGTAAAGAGCGGCGCACACATTTCCTCGCAGGCGGATTTGTGGTAGACGGTGAACTTGATGATGTCCTGTTCCGGGATGTCAGCTAGGCGCTCGGCCTCTCTGATATCGTAGCCGTAGGAATCGCGCAGCCAGTGGAACATGCGGCTTCCGGCATCCTCGGCGAGACAGTAGTCCGGTGTGGCGACAAAACAGTCACAGTGCGGCATCTGTTCCTGCACCATGCGGCACATGCCACTCCAGACATCGCGCGGCATCGTGTGAACCATCAGAATCTCCTGTGGGGTGCGCACGACCGTGCCGCCGTCCGTGATGTAGAGCAGCTGATCTTTGATCGGTGCAAACAGCTTCCGCTCACTGATGAACTGTCTGCCGGAGCAGACAGCAAAAATGATTCCTTTCTGGACAAGTTCCTTAATGACAGTCATGTATTCGGGATCGATCTGCATCGTTCCGTCTTTTACCAGTGTCCCGTCGACATCGGTGGCAATCAGTTTTATCATGGGATTCTCCGTTCCAGGGCTGATGTGTGCCCTGTTCTGTAAATGTTTCTGGATACAACAGCTGTATTATAACGTCGGGAGGCATATTTTGCAAATACCAACGGTTGTAAAATGTGCGGCAATCGATTACAATTTTATCTGGGTCATCTTAGGATGACATACACGAAAGAAACAGGGCATTTCCGGAAAAGCGGGGAATGACTTGATAAGGAGAGAAACATGGCGGTTGGATTATGTCACAGCGACAAAAAGTCAGTCTGCAGAAATCTGCAGTACAATGAGAATGTAAATATGCCGGACAGCCCCGGATGGAAATGGGTGCAGACGGTACAGACGGAAGCGGCGGACCGTTATCTGATCCGGCTCAAAAGCAGGGAGGAAGGGAGAACGCGCAAGACGTACTGCGTGGAAGTGAAGGAAGATGCGGTGAATGCGAAAAGTGCGCCCAATGTGGAGCAGATTGTGTTTCTGCTGCTGTTGCTTCCACTGCTGGGGATTATTTTCGCGGGACTCCGCTACAGCTTAACCTCATTAAATCCGCAGGACGATCTGCAGCTGGTGCTGATACTTACCGTGATCGCCGGGATACTTGGGCTTAGAATCTGGCTGATACAGCGGAAGGCGGATAAAACGCTCCGCTATTTTCTCATGACGCGGATCATCAATGCGCCGGGAAATAGGAACGGGGCATATGCGGGTGCCGCGCAGCGCACAGCAAACCAGACCTGGGGACGGACGGCATATGCAGAAGACGCGGCATATGCCGGGGACGCAGCATACGCAGGAGAAGACATTGCCGGTTCGGTGGAGATGGAAGAACCGGAAGAGCGGGTCTGGGTGGCGGAGTGGCACTTGTCGGAGGCGTACCGGCGTTACAGCCGCCTACAGGCAATCCCACTTGCGGCACTTGCACTGGGGGGAATCATATTTTTGTACGCGATTGCGTACCGGTTTAACACGTCCCATGACACTGCACGCACGATGCTTCTGATGGGAGAGGCGGGGCTTTATATGACATTGCTCGCCCTTTTGAGCAAGGTGATGCAGTACCGCTATCTGAAGAAAGCAAAAGCGCAGGCAAAGCGTTATCACGCCAGAATTGCCCGCGTCATAACAACCGGGAAAAATGGCGCGACCAAATATTATCTGTATGAGTTCATGGATGAACTGGGGCGAAAGTGCGAGGCGCGTGCCATGTATCCGGTACGGCAGGCAAATGTGGGAAATGTGCAGGATATGGTTGGCGGAAAAGCAGATATCTGGTTTGATGGTGCGCATCTTCCATATGCATTTTCAGAAAAAGACGGAGCGCCGGATATCCAGATGAAGCTTCGGAATCTGATTGCGGGTACTGTGGCGGCAGTGGTTGTGATCGCGCTCATGTTTGTGTATGCAGGAAACCACTATGTGGCTTACAACCAGGATGCCGACAGTCTGCTGATCTCTTATGATTCCCAAAAGGCGGAGTCGGATCTGACGTTTGAGGACGTGAAGGACGACCCGACTGTGCGCTGGATCATAGATGCTTACGCGATCTATGTACCGTTTGAGAACGGAGAATATGGCGAACTGGGCGGTCATTCCAGAGAAGACTGGGATCAGGAGCAGGTGAAGGAATATCTGTCTGACTGGTGGGGCATTACGAGCCGGGCAACGGCGACCCGCACGATCAGCCAGATGCTGAAAAAAGGAACCAGAGCGTCTTACCGTCATGCGTTTGAAACTTACCTGAAAAAAGGGTATCTGTCGATGGATGAGGATGGCTATGTCGATATTATAAGCATCAGTGAGATCCCGGAGGATGAGCAGTGCCGGACATGGGTATGCTATGATGCGTATGGACATCTGGACACGCGCGGTGTGGATGCCTGGGATTATGTCCGTATTATGCGCATCACGGGACTGTGCTATCAGTGCGGCTACATCAGCCTCGAGGAGTGCCTCGACCAGTGTCTGCCGATTGCGCAGAGACTGCAGAAGGAATATGGAAGCTTTGAGGAGATTTTTGAAAGCTACATCTATGGATATCAATTCTGGAAAAATGACAGCGATGACGACAGGATCTATTTTTACCGGAGGGCGGCGGGAGAAGCCGTCGAAAATATTCAGTCGGAGTACAATACAGAACTGGTAAAAGACTGGGAGTAGGAGAGAAGGATGGAACAGGAGACACAGACACCGCACAAGCGGCGGGTGCGTTACAAGGGAAAATACCCGAAGAAGTTTGAGGAAAAATATAAGGAACTGCAGCCGGAGAAATATCAGGATACGATCGAGCATGTGATCCGGAAGGGAAATACGCCGGCGGGAATGCATATCTCGATTATGGTAAAAGAAATTCTGGACTTTTTGCAGATTGAGCCCGGAGAGCAGGGATTTGATGCGACGCTCGGCTACGGCGGGCACACGCGTGCCATGCTGGAATGTCTGAAAGGACAGGGACATATCTGGGCGACCGATGTGGACCCGGAGGAGTCCGCCAAGACGAAAAAGCGTCTGGAGGATCTGGGATTCGGGGAGGATCTTTTGACGGTGCGCCTTCAGAATTTCTGCACGATCGATGAGATCGCAAAAGAGGTCGGCGGCTTCGACTTTATTCTGGCGGATCTTGGCGTGTCGTCCATGCAGATCGACAATCCGAAGCGCGGCTTCTCGTTTAAGGTGGATGGACCGCTGGATCTCAGGCTCAATCAGGAGACGGGGATCAGCGCGGCGGAGCGGCTGGATACGATCACGCGGGAGGAACTTGCCGGGATGCTCTATGAGAACTCCGACGAGCCGTACTGTGAGGAGCTGGCAAAAGCGATCACGGACGAGATCCGCAGGGGCAGCCACATCGACACGACGACAAAGCTGCGCAGGGTGATCGAGGATACGCTGGATTTTCTGCCGGAGAAGGAGAAAAAGGACACAATCAAAAAGACCTGCCAACGCACATTCCAGGCACTGCGCATCGATGTGAACCAGGAGTTTGAGGTGCTGTATGAATTCATGGAAAAGCTTCCGGGAGCATTAAGACCGGGCGGGCGCGTGGCAATTCTTACCTTCCACTCGGGAGAGGACAAGCTTGTGAAGCAGGCGCTCAAAGAGGGATATAAGAGTGGGATTTACAGCGACTATGCGAAGGACGTCATCCGTCCGTCGGCGCAGGAGTGCGCTGCAAACGGAAGGGCGCGTTCCACCAAAATGCGCTGGGCAGTCAGGGCATAAGAAAAAGGACATCATCGGAGCAAAAAATCCGGTGTTGTCCTTTTTTGGTACTTAAAAAGTACAAGTGCCATACAGGCGAAAGCTGTATTGTAACTGTGATAGAAAGTAGACAAACATTGTGGCAGAAGTGGAAATAAGGTACAAAACCGCCGGATAAAACAGTGGAAATATGGCGCGATATATGGTAAAACGCACAATAGATACAAAATAACTGCAAAAAAGTATGACAAAATACACGCAAAACAATACAACTTTTAGAAAAAACTTGGTTGTATTTTCTTGAGAAAAAAGCAGGGAGTATCTATAATAAAATCACAAAAGGTTTTTACACAACCCAAATAAAATGTATAGGGAGGAAAAAGCATGAAATTGAAAACAATTTTCAAGAAGGTGACAGCTGCCGCGCTGGCAGCGACCATGGTTGTGGGTATGGCGGCTTGTGGATCAGGCTCCGAGACGACGAGTAGTTCAAACTCGGCAGCGTCTTCATCCGGTACGGAGGCAGCGGCAACACCGGCAGTGACAGACAACTCCAAGATTAAGATCGGAGTTTCCATCTGGTCATCCACCGACGTTCTCGGTTCCCAGTGTAAGTTGATTCTTGATGCAGCGGCTGATGCTCTTGGGGTGGAGGTTCAGTACGTGGATCAGGGTCACGTATCCGAGAAGGTTACAGCATCTGTGGAGCAGCTGGTAGCAGCAGGATGCCAGGGTATTATCATCTGTAACTCATCCGATACAGAGATGACATCCGCAATTAAGACATGTAACGACAACGGCGTATATCTGGCACAGTTCTTCCGTATTATCAGCGAGACGAACAGCGCAGACATTTATCAGGCAGCAAAAGATTCTGCTTATTACATCGGAGCAGTACATGAGGATGAGCCGGCAAACGGTGAAGCTCTTGTAAACATCCTTCTTGATAAGGGTGACCGTGACATCGGTCTGATCGGCTGGGAGCAGGGAGATGCAACCTGGCTTGGAAGATGGGAAGGCTACAAAGCAGGCGTTGACAAGTGGAACGAGGCACATCCAGATGATCCGGCACAGCTTTCTGAGCCGCAGTACGCAGGTACAACTTCCGAAGGTGGTTCCAAGGCAGCAGAGGCTCTTATGGCAGCAGATCCGAACCTGGATGCACTCATCCCGGCAGGCGGCGGCGGCGATCCTCTTCAGGGTGCAATCGCAGCAGTAGAGCGTGCAGGCAAGACCCAGGATATCGATATCGTATCTACAGATTTCCTTCCGGATCTTGGAGACAGACTGGAGAACGGTTCCATGGCTGGTGAGTCTGGCGGACATTACTGTGATCCGTTAATTGCATTCATGATGGTTTACAACGCAATAAAGGGCAACTACACAGGATTTGCAGGCAACTTCGAGGACGTTTCCTTCCCGTACCTGTATGTATCCTCTGCAGAAGACTATCAGGCATATGAGAAGTATTTCGTAGACCAGCTTCCGTACACATCCGATGAGCTTGTTGAGATGTCCAATCTTGACTTAAGCGCTCTGAAAGAAGCAGCAAAGAATATTTCTATTGAAGATGCAGCATCACGTGCAGGGAATTAGTTCCAAAGACTGAGCGTTACTTCAAAAGGTCGGTGTCGCGTGGCGATACCGGCCTTTTGTATGAAAGGATGGCTCACACAGCGTGACATCCGTTGATTCGAGTAAGAAAAAGAGGTAGATAATATGGGTTCAAAAAAGCTGTCGGGAAGCGCAAAGGGCTATCTGATTCTTCTGTCGCTGGTTGTGGTTTCCTGGGTAATCTTTAAAATACTGACACCGCATAATTTTGGCTCGCCGGCCAATATGCTCAACTACTTTCAGGCCAGCCTGATTGCAACTGTGGGTGCGGTCGGATTCTATTTCGTCATGGTTATGGGAATGTTCGACTTCTCCATTGGTGCCAACATCATGCTTTCTGCAATCGTGGGATGCGTGTTTGCCACCCGGTTTAACATGGGGTACCTCGGACTGATCTTGGGCTGTGTGCTCACCGGCACGATCGTCGGTCTGTTAAACGGTCTGTTTTATGTAAAATTGAGAATTCCGTCGATGATTGTTACAACGGGTCTCGCATTGATTTATGAGTCACTTGCGAACTATATCGCAGGCGGCGTGGAGCAGACGCTTCCGTCAAATCTGCGCGCATTCGGTCAGATGCCGTGGGATATTATCCTGGCGATTGTTGCGTGCATTGTAGCATATATCTTTTTGAATTATACGAAAATCGGAACTTACACCTATGCAATCGGAAGCAACGAGTTCGTTGCCAAGAACATGGGTATCAATGTCAATAAATACAAGGTGCTTGCATTTGTGTTAAGCGGCGCGTTCCTGGGAGTTATGGCGATCTTAACCATCAGCTACGGTTCCTCCATGGTGGCGGTAACCGGTATGGCGTCCATGAGTCGTAACTTCGTACCGACGATGGGATGCTTCTTCGGACTGGCGTTCAAGAAATACGGTATGCCGCTGCAGGCGATTGTGATCGGTGAGTTCGTCATCAACATCATTTTCTTCGGATTCATCGCACTTGGCGCCCCGACCGCGATTCAGGACGTCATCACAGGTCTGGCACTGCTTATCATCATCACCGTGACCACCAAAGTCACAAAAGGTGAAATTGTCAAGTAATCGAGGAGGAGAATGCAATGAGTGAAGTCAGATTACAGGTAAAAAATCTTTGCAAGTCCTTCGGTATTACGAAGGCAGTACAGAATGTTTCCTTTAATGTCAACAAGGGAGAGGTTCACGCGCTGATCGGGGAGAACGGTTCCGGAAAATCAACGCTGACCAACATGCTGACCGGTATTTACAGCATCGGAAGCGGAACCTTTATTCTCGACGGAAAAGAGATTCATCCAAAGAATCAGGTGGAAGCGAACAATGAGGGCGTTTCCATTATCGTACAGGAGCTGGGAACCTTGTCCGGACTTACGGTCGCGGAAAATATTTTCCTGGGACACGAGGAACAGTTCGTACATTTCGGAATCAAAAATACCAAAGCCATGAACCGCAAGGCAACGGAATTACTTAAGAAATACGGATTTGACCGGATCAAGGCATCCGACATCATCGATAATTATAATTTCGAGGACCGCAAGCTGGTAGAGATCGTAAAAGCGACATACTTCGATCCGAAGATCGTTGTCGTGGACGAGACGACGACCGCACTGTCCCAGGAGGGACGCGATGAACTCTACAAGCACATGGATCGTATCCGCAACAGCGGAAACTCCGTAATTTTCATTTCACATGACCTGCCGGAGGTTCTGGAGAAATCCGATACCATCACGATCCTGCGCGACGGCATCTACATTGATACCGTAAAGAGTGCGGATGTGACCGAGGATGATCTCAAGCGTCTGATGGTTGGACGTGAGGTGACCGGTGATTACTATCGTGCCGATTACGGAGAGAAAGTCTCGGATGAGGTTGTGCTTTCCGTGAAAAACGTGACGGTGCCGGGCATCATCAGCGATATCAGCTTTGATCTTCACAAAGGTGAGATGCTTGGTTTCGGCGGATTGTCCGAATCCGGAATGCACGAGGTCGGAAAAGCGATTTTCGGCGCATCCTACGACAGAGAGGGCACGGTGACGCTGGCGGACGGAACACAGATCAACGATATTCCGACAGCAATCAAGCACAGCATTGCTTACACGTCCAAGGATCGTGACAACGAGTCCGTGGTCATGAACCAGAGCATCGGCGACAATATCTGCCTGCCGTCCCTGGATGAACTGTCGAACAAGGCACATTTCATCAGCGATAAGAAAAAAAAGAAATTTGCAAACAAATATGCCAAGCAGATGTCGGTAAAGATGGTCAATACGGATCAGTTCGTGTCGGATCTCTCCGGCGGTAACAAGCAGAAGGTGGTACTGGCGCGCTGGATCGGTAAGGATTCGGACATCATCGTCTTAGACAGCCCGACGCGAGGCATTGATATCAAGGTAAAGCAGGACATCTACCAGCTCATGAACCAGATGAGAAAAGAGGGCAAATCCATCATCATGATCTCGGAGGAGCTGATGGAGCTGATCGGTATGTGCGACCGTATCATTATTATGAAAGATGGCAAGATCAACGGCGAACTGGAGCGTAATCAGGATCTTAATGAGAACAGTCTGATTACGATGATGGTATAAGGAGGCAGTCATGGAGAATCAAGCAAAGACGAACACAGAACAAAAAGAGCAGCAGCTCAAAAAATTATCCAAGATGTCGTTGATTCGTTCACTTCTGCCGGTGGTGGGACTGGTCGTGATCTTCCTTCTGTTCAATGTACTGACGAATTTCAGAATGGTTGGAAATCTGTCACTGGTACTTTCCCAGGTATATGTGACGATGATAGCGGCAACAGGCGTTTTCTTTATTATGACAATGGGCGGTCTCGATTTCTCACAGGGATCGATTTTGGGAATTGCATCCATCGTTGTGTGTATGCTTTCCAAGATCAGCATTCCGTTAGCAATCGTGGGAGGAATCGCGGCAGGCGCGGCGATCGGAGCATTGAACGGTTACTTTTATGTATACCGCAAGATCAAGTCGTTTATCGTTACGATCTGTACCATGTATCTGTTCCGTGGAGTTTGTGCTTATGCAACAACTAACTCACCTGTTTATGCAGTAAGTGATATTTCCAAATACAACACACTGCCATTCATGCTTACTTTTACAGTGATCATCTTCGTAGTGGCATATCTTGTATTTACTTACACAGGTCTGGGCTCCAGACTGAAAGCAATCGGTGCTGGTGAAACAGCAGCAAGATTCGCAGGTATCCGTGTAGAGACTACAAAGATCCTTGTATTCGTGGCAGCAGGATGTATCACAGGACTTGCAGCATTCGTAAATGCCATCAAAGTAGGTTCCGTTACATCTACAGCAGGTAACCAGCTGGAAACACAGATCATGATCGCCCTGGTACTTGGCGGAATGCCTGTAAACGGCGGTGCTAAAGTAAGATTCTATAACATCATTCTTGGTGTTATGACATACAAAGTACTTTCCAGTGGTCTGGTAATGCTGATGATGCCGACACAGTTACAGCAGCTGATCCTTGGTATCATCTTCCTGATTGAGGTAACAATCTTCAGTGACAGAAAGACTGGTATGATTGTTAAATAAAGTTTTTTTCATGGCTCAGGCTATGGCAGATGGATATTTACGATATTCAATTGTTACAGATGTATATGGCCCTATGAACCTCAGCCATGTATCTGACATATTCTCATTACTATACTTACATAAAAATCCCGGCTTCTGCAGAGAAAATCTGCGGGAGGCGGGTTTTTTGTCGAAAACTTTTTCTTGTTGAATTTGAGTGTTTGCGTTATAATGAGCCCATAGAGTTCTTCTGTTTCGGAAAGGACAGGGATAGTATTCCAGATGAAGCAGAGGTTTGACATCACATATTTTATAATTTTATTGCTTATCATCTCGGAGCATGATAAGCTAAAAATATAAAAATCTACTTTGGATAAAATCATATATATAAAATGCTATGGGGTAAACATGGAGGGGGTACAAAATGATAGACGTACACAATATCAGTACACACTGTACACGTAGTGAATTTGTGGGGACTGCAGTTCTGGATACGATCGGGCTGGTAATTTCCGGAATCGATGACACGTTGCTTAATGAAATGAATATAGGAACGAAATACCACTGTCTGGGACTATTTAGTTCCCGTACCGGAGCAGCAGGACAGATCACTGCCATTGACGATGCGGTAAAAGCGGTGGAACTGATCGTGAGTGACCAGATAAGCGAAGCGATGAACGAATATAATCGTAAAAAGAAGGACGAGTAGAGATGCAGGCTTTTTTAGAACCATTAAAAGAACTGGCTGATTATCAGGAGATTGTCAGTTCGAGAAGAAAGAAAACGGGTTTCCTGCAAATCGCAGGATGTGTGAATTCACAGAAGATACATCTTGCGAAAGCACTGAGCGATGGCTTTGAGTACAGAGTCATCGT
>OGJH01001766.1_pt1 | contig 16681 bp, 16 predicted proteins | sample 1572021 | NCBI WGS metagenome assembly OGJH01 (sample SAMEA2582098, study PRJEB24529) | metagenome | biome: Human gut stool | place: China | collected 2011
CATCTGATTTCAGGTGGCATTCATTTTTAGTTAGTGCGGGTTATTTACCTGATACAATAATAACTGTAGTTTATGGTCTATATCCTTAAGCTGTGCCTGCTGCATTAAAAACAGCTGCACAAGTGCAGTTTTATCAAGCTTATTCAGTTGTTCCTCCGTGTATTCCATTGCCATACAGAACCTCTTTTCTCAGGCTCTATTACAGCACACAATGGTAATAAAGGCGAATTTTTCTCTTTTGGGCACCGTCATTATGCCTATGGATCCAGCCTCACAACAGCCTGATTATAACCATCTGCAGACAAATGCCTTTTCTGACTGCCCTGCATTGATTATCTCCCCCGCACATGCTGATATATGAATTTAGAGAGCATTTATACATGGGCTTACCGGAAAATGGTATATGGATAACCAGGCATGGAAAAACGGCTGAAAAATTCTACCATTTGCACAAATATCATGCCATGTATTCAGGCGGTGTTACAGGATTTACGGAGTTTTTAGGCTCTATGGTAAGACCTTCCATAAGCCATCTAAACTGCTTTTGTGTCAGGCTTTTAACGTCACTCTCTGTACGCGGCCATACAAATTTCCCCTGTTCAAGGCGTTTGTATAGCAGAAGAAAACCGTCACCTTCCCATACGATTCCCTTTATGCGGTCTGCTTTTCTTCCGCAAAAAAGGAACAAGGCATCCGGAATACAGGGACTGTTGCCGGTTTTTGCCTTAATAAGCGCTGCAAGTTTATCTATACCGAAGCGTAAGTCCGTAAAACCACATACAACATATACCTGTGAAAAGCAGACAGCATCATTTAACATTTGCCACTACCCTCAGCACTTTTGCAAGCAGCTCCGTTGATGTATCGCTGTGTACTTCAATGGTAATTCCGTTAACATTCAAATTAAGAAAATCTTCACAGGCTGTCTTATTATCCGAATTATCATTTAAAAGTGTGGCTGGAACAGGAACCACCGCCTGCTTAACCTACGGTGAAAGCTTATCCAGACATGCTTTTCTTACAGCAGCCAGCCGGTAATAATAATTGCATTTGGAAATACCATGCTCGCTGCACCATTGAGTAACGGTCATATCATCCGGATGGTTATTACATTCATGAATCATATCTGCCCATTCCTGTATACGAACATTACGTGCAATAAGACTTGTTTGAGAACTCATAGACTAACCTCCTGAAATTGTATAAAAAGTTGAGACTTAACCTTTTATACTTGATTTAAATGGTATAGTCTGATTTTCTCAAATTTTTATATAAAGTGCAATGTACGGGCTATGAGGCGTTTACGATAGACTTTCATACTTCGGTAGCAGTCAACCCCATTGTGCGAATGATATATTTCCTGAATCTGTGCTTTGACTTCGGCTTTAAGGGTATAATAATCCGCCTTCCGGTGTTTCCGGTAGTTGTAATAAGCATTTGGGCATATACCCAGCCGTCCAAGCAGCCAGCGAATACCAAATTCATTATGATATTGTTCGATGAATCGATAAGCCTCTAATCGATTTCCTTTGCAAAGAATGCCGCAGCTTTTTTTCAAAAAAGATTTTCCTTACGAAGTTCTTCGTTTTCTCTTTTGAGTCTGAGCATCTCCTTCATGTTGGAATAATCTTCTTTGGCTTCCGGGCTTGACTGACATTCTTTACTAAACTCGCTACACCACTTAGAAATGCTGGCTTTCGATACCCCATACTCAGCGGTGATGCTTTTGTAGGTACGACCTTCTTCTTCATGAAGAAGTACTATTTTTTTCTTAAATTCAGGTGTATAACTTTGTGGCATGATAATTACCTCTTTTCTCTACTGGATTTATTATATCTTGTTAGCCACTACTGTTACAACATTAGTATAGCACTTCACATCATGAATACCATTCATTTAAACTACTAACTGTTCTATCAAATCCTACTTTTTAAACAACCCAACCTTACTTTACACAGACTCACTAAAAGTATCTGGATGATTAGGATTAAAGACTTCATTACATGTCATTACCGTAATTAAATCTTCTGTATCAGAAAGATTGATTATATTATGGGTCCAACCTGGAATCATATATATAGCCTCAATCTTATCTCCACTTACCTCGAACTCAACAATTTCATTTGTATTGATATTTCTTTCCTGAATCAATCCATGTCCATGAACAACTATAAACTGCTCCCATTTGCTGTTATGCCAATGCTGACCTTTGGTTATTCCCGGTTTACTTATATTGATTGAAACCTGTCCGCAATCCTCCGTGTGAACAAGCTCTGTGAATGAGCCTCTGTTATCGCAGTTCATCTTCAGAGCATACTTAAATTTCTCAGTTGGAAGATATGATAAATATAAAGAAAAAAGCTTTTTTGCAAACGAACCTTCTGGCATCTTAGGCATTAGAAGATTAAATGGTTGCTCTTTAAACTCCATTAGTAAATCTACTATTTCTCCTAAAGTCACCTTATGTACAGTCGGTACACAACAGTATCGTCCATTGGCTGTTATAACTGTATTACCCCCTTCATATTCACAATGTTCTTCTTTTGACTCCAGCAAGTCATACATGCCTTCTACGAGATCATCAATATAAAGAAGCTCCAGTTCTGTTGTTCTATCATTCACTGTAAAAGGTTCATCATTTGCAACAGCCCAGCAGAATGTTGATACAGCTGAGTTATATTTAGGACGTGAATGTCCCATAAGATTAGGAAATCTATAAACTGCGACTTTAGCTCCTGTCTCCTCTGCATACGAAAAAAATAATTCTTCTCCAGCTTTTTTACTTCTTCCATACTCGCTATCACCAAAACGACCTGATAATGTTGCCTGAACAGAAGAACTAAGCATAATTGTTGCCTTGTTGTTATACTTCTTCAACATATCCAACAACTGAGAGGCAAATCCAAAATTCCCTTTCATAAAGTCTTGGGGATTTTCTGGTCTGTTAACTCCAGCAAGATTAAATACAAAATCCGCATCCTGACAATACTTCTCCAGTTCCTCAAGAGTAGAATCTAAATCATATTCATATACTTCATCAATTCTTATATCAGGTCTTGTCTTGTTCTTACCATTTCTAATATTTTTTAAGTTGTTCACAAGAGCAGTACCAACCATTCCTTTAGCACCTGTTACCAAAACCTTCAATTTATTATCCTCCGAATCCATTATACTTATAAAATGTTATTCTAGTTCTTACGCCATACCATCTTATTTACTACATTTACATATCCTTGTATAATCCTTACAACCTTCATGCTGACCATCTCGTCAACATAATCTGGACAAGGCTTGCCAAGTATTCCATTCCGTTTCATCTCTATTGCCATATCTGTTGCCTGAAGTAATTCTGTTGTAGATATTCCTGCTAGAATAAAATCCCCTGCCTCTAATGCCTCTGGTCTCTCTGTTGATGTACGAATACAAACCGCTGCAATCGGATGTCCTATAGAAAGATAGAATGATGATTCCTCCGGAAGCGTACCAGAATCAGAGACTATTGCCAATGCACTCATCTGAAGTTTATTGTAATCGTTGAATCCCAACGGTTCGCTTACACGCACTCTGGAATCTAATTTAAAACCTAAAGACTCCAATTTTTTTCTTGACCTTGGATGACATGAATATAAAATCGGACAATTATATTTCTCTGCAAGAGCGTTAATTGCATTAAACAAAGAATTGAAATTCTTGTCAGTATCTATATTTTCCTCCCTATGAGCACTAAGAAGAATGTATTTATTACTCTCCAGACCAAGTCTTTCAAGTACATCTGATGCTTCTATTTTTTTCAAATTACCATGGAGAACTTCCGCCATAGGAGAACCCGTCACATAAGTTCTTTCCTTTGGCATACCACATTCATGAAGATACTTTCTTGCTGCCTCACTATACGGAAGATTAACATCAGATATTATATCTACAATACGTCTATTGGTTTCTTCTGGAAGGCACTCATCCTTACAACGATTGCCTGCCTCCATGTGGAATATTGGAATATGTAGTCTTTTTGCTGCAATAGCAGAAAGACATGAATTAGTGTCTCCGAGTATCAATAAAGCATCAGGCTTAATCTCCGACATAAGTTCATAAGAGCGTGCAATCACATTTCCACATGTCTGTCCAAGATTTTCTCCAACCACATTAAGGTATACATCTGGTCCGCCAAGGTCAAAATCGCTCCAAAAAATATCATTAAGATTTTTATCATAATTCTGACCTGTATGTGCAACACATACATCAAAGTATTCTCTGCAACGTCTTATGGTTGCTGCAAGTCTTATTATCTCTGGACGAGTTCCTACAATAATGCAGAGCTTTATCTTACCATTTTCTTTCCATTTGAATTTTTTATATTCTTCCATATATTTATCCTCATAAATTAATTATTTTCTCTAAGGCGCTCCTGAATATATGCAAGAGAAGCTATTTTCTTCTTTGTTTCTTCTACTGATAGTAAACTTGTGTTATTACTATTAAACTCTTTTAGAGTATTTCTCTCTGCATCTCCTTGACTAAAATACCTATCATAATTAAGACCTCTTTTGTCACATGGTACTCTATAATAATTTCCCATATCCATAGCATGTGCACATTCCTCATTTGTAAGCAATGTTTCATACATCTTTTCACCGTGCCGTATTCCAATTACCTTAATTTTGTTTTTATTTCCACCAAATAATTCACAAACTGCTTCAGCTTGTGTTTGAATTGTACATGCCGGAGCTTTTTGCACAAATATGTCACCTGACTCACCATTTTCAAATGCAAACACTACAAGATCAACTGCTTCGTCTAATGACATTATGAATCTGGTCATAGCTCCATCTGTTATGGTGATTGGATTTCCAGATTGAATCTGGTCAATCCAAAGTGGAATTACAGAGCCCCTAGAGCACATTACATTTCCATATCTTGTGCAACATATCTTAGTATTTGAAGTTGTCCTTGATTTAGCAACAATTACTTTTTCCATCATAGCTTTTGAAGTTCCCATAGCATTTACAGGATACGCTGCCTTATCAGTAGAAAGACAAACAACTGATTTTACACCTTCCTCAATGGCTGCTGTAAGTACATTTTCTGTACCCAAAACATTTGTCTTAACTGCTTCTATCGGAAAAAACTCGCACGATGGCACTTGTTTCAATGCTGCTGCATGAAAAACATAATCTACACCATGCATCGCATTTTTAACAGATTGTATGTCTCTAACATCACCAATATAAAATTTAATCTTTTCAGCAACATCTGGCAGTTTTTTCTGAAATTCATGACGCATATCATCCTGCTTTTTTTCATCTCTAGAAAAAATTCTTATTTCCTCTATATCAGTATCCAAAAAACGATTCAAAACTGCATTACCAAACGAGCCAGTTCCTCCTGTGATTAACAATGTTTTTTGATTAAAATATGACATAGCAAACCTCCTAAATTAATGCACCGTTTTAAAATTAATTATTTTTTTTAATATAATTTTTAAATTCATTATAATCTCTTATATAATCATTTGCATCATAAAAATCTGATGCAGCCACAACTAGCACAGAATCTTTTTGCATCCATAACATTTCTCGCCAAGTTGTACTATTTATAACAATACCAATTGATGGATCGCTTAAAGTAATTTCTTCTCTAACTCTATCATTTTCTAAAATTAACTGTATTTTACCATAGGGACAAAACAACAATTGTTTTAATTGTTTATGAGCATGAAATCCTCTTCTAACACCCTCAGGAACTTTTGAAATATAATATATTCTTTTAATTTCAAAATCAATGTCATTATTTACCTCAAAATAAGATAATTCTCCTGCTTCTATTGTTGGTATAGTTTTTATTCGTATTATTTTACATCCAGCAACATCGCCCTTCGATAATGCCTCATTTAAGTAATCATCTCCTTTAAGCACAGCAAACCACACATAATCGTTTGGCTGTTTATACACTGTCAAAATATTTTTGGGAACATCTTCATCTAACATATTAAACCCATGTTTTGTAAAGAATCTAATTGCTCGTAAATTTTTCTTTTCGACACACCAATATATTCGTTCTAACCCCATATTATCAAACGCATTTTTCAGTGTCTCTGCCATACCATGCCATGCATATCCCTTACCCATTGCACAATTTCTTACTACAATAAAAAACTCTGCTGTTCCTTCAGTAATATCAATATTTTTCAAACAAGTAGTCCCCATATACTCGTTGGCTTCTGTTGCAATTGTATAATACACTTGATTTACTGACTCGTTATTTTCAATCTGACTATTTAAAGCCGAATAAAAATATGTTTCAATAAATTTGTTATCAACTATTGACATACATTCTTTTATATATGGTATATCATCCTTTCTCATTTCTCTTAAAATCACTTTTCAGCACCCCCATAATGTTATTTAAAACTATTTAATGAATCAATAACATACTGTATCTCATCATCTGTCATTCCATAATACATTGGTAAGCTAAGTTCAGTCTTGCTTATTTCTTCAGCTATTGGGTAATCTCCTTCATTATATCCCAAATCAGCATAGCACTTCTGCATATGTATTGGTATAGGATAATGTTTATTTGTACCTATATTTTTCTCATTAAGATACTGTTCTAGTCTATCCCTACTATGGCTCCTAACACCAAAGATATGCCAAACAGGAGTTACACCATCAATTACCATTGGCAATATTATATTTGGATTTTTAATTTCATTTAAATACCTATCGGCAATTCTTCTTCTTTCGTTATTCATTCTATCCAAATATGGTAATTTTGCTGATAAAAATGCAGCTTGCAACTCATCAAGTCTTGAATTGTTACCTTTATAGATATGATGATATTTGTAATCCGAACCATAATTTCCTAAAGCTCTTACTTTATCTGCATAATCTCTATTATCAGTAATAACAGCACCCGCATCACCCAATGCACCTAAATTCTTTCCTGGGTAAAAACTAAATCCAGCTATGTCACCAAAAGTTCCTATTTTTCTTCCCTTATATATTGCACCATGTGCCTGTGCACAATCCTCAACAATATATAACTTATTCCTTTTAGCAATCTCAGTTATTGAATCCATATCGCATGGTTGTCCATATAAATGAACGGGCATTATTGCCTTTGTTTTATCAGTAATCGCATTTTCAACTAATTTAGTATTTATGTTAAATGTATTTATATCCGGCTCAACAAAAGTGGGTTTTGCACCAATATATGTAATTGCCAATACTGTTGCAATATATGTATTAGAAGGAACAATAACCTCATCACCGCTTTTTATATCTAAGGTTTTAAGTGCCAACATCAAGGCATCTAATCCGTTTCCTACACCTACACAATATTTTATTCCACAATATTCTGCAAATATTTTTTCAAACTGAGAATCTTCTTGCCCTTCAATATACCAACTATTACTTAGCACTCTATCAAATGCTCCCTTTAATTCCTGATTTAATTCTTGTTCCATTGGTCTAAAACTTACAAATGGTACTTTCATAATAACCTCCTGTTTTTTATTCACTTAATATTTTTTCAATGCATTCAATATATGTTTTTAAATTAACATGATATTTTCCATTAAGAATTTTGGCATCCAAATATACGCAATCTACATTCACCATATATGCTAAAGTTGAATATAAATAATCTTCTCTCACATATGGGTTTACACATATCACTTTAGTCTTAGGCTTACACCATATAAGATTAACTAAAGCAGCTCCTTCTACAGCAATAATACAATCGGCACTGTTAAAATCAACTACCTGTTGCATCATAGAATTATCCATTGGATTATACATCTCAAAGCCATATTTTCGTGCAATTTCTGCATACTTTTCCTCCTCATAAAATCTTTCTGAATATTCCTTTCCCCTAGTTATAAAAATTCTTTTTTTGTTGGAATATATCTTCTCTTTTTCAATTTTCTTATTCATCTGTTTTCTTATATATCCTATAACAAATTCAGATTTAGCATACCTAGCATGATTTACTGTTTTCACTTTTGAAGAAACATAAACGTTTGACCATGTGCATTGTGAAAAATAATACAATTTTTCTACATTGTAAGAGCAATATCTTTTAATAAATATAATTTTATGATTCTGTTCATCAATTATATTTAATAAATTTAAGCATGTCTCTCTTCGTGCAACTGTGTCATCTATAAGCAATGGTACATCTTTTATATCTTCACACTGATTAATATATGCTAATTTACTCATAATATCAAAAAACCAATGATAATAATTATTTGCCGCTTCTCCAATTAAATAAATTCCTTCTTTTATATTTCTAGATTTTCTACTAATCTCTACCTTAGCATTTTGCCTGTCCCATTCCAAAACATTACCCGTTTCAAAATTAAATTCATCGTTATATGATAGTTCATATTTATCATTAAGGCACATTCCATCTTTAACTAAAATGTTATTTGCCCCTACTATGATTACGTTATTTATACATACTGAATATATTGAATATGTACTATATTCCTCAACCTCATCAGTTAATTTTATCGGATAAACAACAGGCACATATACCTGTCTGTTCTTCTCAGGTTCTTGAGTTTTTAATTTTAAATTATGTTCCAAAGCATATTCACGCACTGAGCTATTTTTTAGGATAACTATCTTTTTACCTACTAATAAATCTACAAAAAACAATAATAATTTATTTTTTTTCTTATTCACTTCAATAAAATTAATAAAATCTGCAATTATTTTATATAATTTACTGTTTTTTTTAAGAAATATTATTAATTTTTCCCTCATAATTTCCCCCCTAACCTTTTAATACCATTTATAAATCTTTTCTTTTGAGATTTTGGAAAAATAATAATAAACATCATAATATATCCCAATATGGATAAAAAACCTATACATATAATAAGCTCAACCCATCCTTTTATGTTAAATAACTTATGCATAAAATACATCACAATAAAAATAATTGATTCTGCAATTACTATTTTTATGTTTGACCTAAAAAAGGTTACTTTCTTTGCACCTATTACCCATGCTGCATAAATCGGTGTAAAAAAAATCCATTTAAATCCTTGCACAATCAATGTAGCTAACGGAATTCCAATTAAATCCCAATTTAAAACTTTTATACCTAACATAACCACAACTAGAGAAGTAAATGAGACAAATATATTATTCACCATCTGTACCTTTACTTTGTTAGCTGTTAGTCCTAATTGCGATAATGGTAATAATGGTGTATAAATAATTACCAAAGTCACCGCCAAACTCATAATAATCGCCATCTCATTGATCTCTAAATCACTTCTATATGACTGCCACAAATTCAAAAAATCTTTTGATACAATACATAAAACTATAAATGGTACACAAAGCAAAAATGACATTATATTCATTGAAAACTTGCAATACTGTATTAATTCATCTTTTTTGCCCTCTGCATATAATCTGACATAGGTCGGAACAAAAACGTTATAAACTGCATAGGCAAATGTATTAACACAATTTGGTATAGTTAAAGCCACAGAATAAAAACCCGCTCGATTTGCACTTATATACAAATTTATAATTACTGTTGTAAGATTATTAGCTAATACATTTGATAAATTATTTATAGACATCCATATTCCTGTCTTTAATAATTCAACTATCAATTTAGGGCTAAAACTCTTTACGTTTAATCTAATCTCTGGCATAATTTTTTTTGCAACATATGAATTTGATATTCCCAAAAATACTGTGCTAAAAAATGTTGCTAAAGCAATATAGTAGACCTTAACTTCGGGCATAAATACAAACAGTAAGATAATTACCAGCAATTTTATAATATATGATGCTATATTTCTAGACGAAGCAATATCTATTCGGTTTTTTACATATGTTGAAACCGTAAAAATTGATATTAAAACACTTAAAATATAATTAGCAAATGTTATAATAAAAATTACAGTTACGTCTGGTATCAATTCTTTGCTCACATTTAAAATATGTGTATAACTAAGTATAAAAACGCAAGCCAATATAGCTAATATTATTGATATAATTATATTACCAATAAAAATTGATGAATAATATTGTTCTGCTTTATCTTTATTTTTTTTATAAAATTCTACACTTATGAACCTTGCAGCAACTGAATTTAAAATTGAAGCAAAAATACCAGCAAAAGAAGTAAAATCATTTGCAATTGTAATAAAACTATATGCTTCATCTCCAACATTTTTTGTAAGAATTGGTGTAACAAAAAATTGTATTCCTGCATTTACTATAAAAGCTAATATACTTGCCAAAATATTAACAAAAAATTGGCGATTATCTCTTTTTTCCATTATACACCCTCAAGTTTCTTGTATTACTTTAATATAATATCGCAAATTGAATCAACATCTTCCAGCTTTAAGTCAGCGTATAAAGGAAGAGTCAATACACGCAATGCCACATGCTGTGCAATAGGTGTTTTCTCAATTCCAGCTGTTGGTAATCCTCTATAACATTCAAAACTGTTTGTCAAAGGATAAAAATATTTTCGAGCAATTATATTATTTTCTGCCAACTTGTTAAACACCTCATTCCTTGTATGTTTATATCCATCGAACACAACTGGAAAATAAGCAAAATTTGACTCCACATTTTCTTGTCCATGACATATTTTTATTCCTTCGATTTTTCCCAAACGCTCTCTATATCTTTCTGTTATAATCTGTCTCTTTTTTATTTCTGTATCTAAATGACGCATATTGCAAATTCCCATTGCAGCCTGAAATTCATTCATTTTTGCATTTCCACCAATATATACTACTGATTCTGGACCATGTATTCCAAAATTTTTTTGATCATTCAATAACTGTACAAAAGCATCATCTGAATAACATACTGCCCCACCTTCTATTGTATTAAATACTTTTGTTGCATGAAAACTAAACATTGACATATCTCCATATGTCGCAATATTTTGTCCACAATACTTTACTCCAAATGCATGAGCTGCATCATATATAACTTTAAGACCATATTTTTTAGCAATATTATCTATTTCATGAACACTACAAACATTTCCATACACATGAACAGGAATAATTGCAACTGTTTTGTTGGTAATTAACGCTTCTATTTTTTTAGTATCTATTGTATAATCTGTGTAATCTATATCGCAAAAAACTGGTACTAACCTATTCCTCACTATTGCATGAGTTGTTGAAGCAAATGTAAATGGTGTTGTAATAACCTCTCCACCAGGCTGAAAATTAAACGCTGCAATTGCATTTTCCAAAGCCAAGTGACCATTAGTATAAAGAGTTACATGTTTTACTCCCATATATTGCTCTAAATCTCCCTGAAGCTTTTTATGTTTCACTCCCATATTTGTAAGCCAATGACTATCCCAAATATCTTTAATCTCCTCACAATATTCCACATATTCTGGCATTGATGATCTTGTAACTAATATTGTTTCTTTCATATTTTCCCTCGCTCATTATATAGTAGTACTTTTTAGAGACCCTCTCCAAGGTCTTTTTAATTATTAATTCGCAATTTTGTCTTTACTTTTTCTATAAGCTCGACTATAATATATAAAATTCTGTGGATTATTTTTTATCTATCACTTTGATGTCTTAAGTGAAGCTTCAACCACCGACTCTTCGTTCATTTGTTAATCACTTGAATACTACATAATTGTTTATTAAAAACAAAATTTCATTGGTTGTGTTTAAATAGGTAGCATTTCAATACAAATTACTTGTGTATAAAATCATCTTTTAAAATTGAGTACATATACATATCAATAAAACAGCCATTTTTATATTTGGCTTTTCGTTTAATTCCTTCCCTAATAAATCCTACTTTTTCATATAACTTTTGTGCTCTAAAATTATTTTCCAACACTGTAAGCTCTATCCTATTTAAATTCAAATTGAAAAAAGCATGTCTAAGCATTTCAGTTGTTGCAAACATGCCTACTCCTTTTCCCTGATTCTCTTCTGCCCCTATCATAATATGAAATTCAGCACTCTGATTAAGGTGGTCAATGCTTACTAAACTTACTAAGCCTAAAATCATATCATCATCACCAACTATTGCACATCTGACCTGCTTATTTCGGTTATTCATATAATCACTATACCATTTTTCATCAACATCTATATTTATATATCTATATGGTGCTCCCAAATTTTGTATTAACTTAGTATCATTTCTCCAATTATTTATTGTAATTATATCTTTTTTTTCTATTTCTCTTAATCTATACATTTTATTACCTCTGATATCATATATGTCATATCGTCTTCATTATACCTTTGATCAACCGGAAGAGGAAGTATATTTTCCGCCATATCATATTCTAATTCATCTTTCTCACATCGTTCAAAGACTGCAGGCCAAAGAGTAGGTATATAAATTTTCTTTTGTATTAATTTCTTTTTTATAATTTTTCCATTATTTACATATAACGGATACATAAATGGTCCTTTAGGACATTTAACCACCAGTTTATTATAGGCTTTTAGTTTCTCATTTACAAAGTCAAAATTCTTACTCCTTTTATTCTCAATATTAGTATAATCTAATACATTAAGTAAGTTTCTAGTTAATTTCGACATACTTTTTATAGGTTCATTTTCAAAACGCTTATTATTATTAACATATGCAGAATAAAATTTATTTGCATTTTTTTCAAATCGTCCTAATAAAAATTCCATTTTATCATATGAAACATCTTGGACGTACTGATTATTACTTTTCAAACTTTCATAAACTATCGCTCCATCTGGTACACCAAAAAATTTCCGACATGTATAAATTGTATCAATATTTGACAATGGTTCTTGAAAATATGCTTGTGAGTTGTCAACAATAATATTTTCTCCAAATTGGCTGATATATTCATTGTCTAATTGTGCATAAAAATTAACAATATAAATCCATTCATCTGTTTTTCTGATAATATCTATAGGTTTAAACTTCATATCAATATGATAATATTTTACAGTAACATTAGCCATATCCAAAATATTGTCACAAGAATCACACATATATTTTGGCATCCATAAAACACTTATATTATGTAATTTTATTAAATGTGCTAATGCATTTCTACCACAATTTAACTTCAATCCATCATTGTGTAACATAACTCCATTATATGTATCCAGTTCTATATAACCGCCAATTTCCCTCATTATGTCACCCCCTATAATTCAATAGTTTTCAAAATAATTTTATTGTAATATAATCATTAATATTATCAAGAATTTGCATCATTTCTTCATTGGTTGAAAACTTCATAAAAATTATGCCCAATGCTTTTGATGCATTATCAAAATATTCCACTTCATCTCCCTTTTTCTTATATATACATTTCTGTATTATTTTGTCTTTTAAAACATCAGAGAAAATTATATCATCTAATTTTCCATTTCTTTTACTATGCAAATTATGTGTAGCATAATATAAATTACCATCTCCAAGATGGTAATTAACAGTCTGCCCCATTGCAACTTCTAGAGTCATTTTTACTACATCTATCCCATATATATATCCTAAAAGATTGGGAATCATGTTTCCTCCATTTCTCGGACCGATATCAATAGGCCAAACTCTATTGCACTTATCTACAATCAATTCCACATTCATGGCACCTTGCATAATGTTAAGTTTATCTACCAACGACTGCAAACACCTCTTAACTCTTACCTCATCATCGTGGCTTATGCATAGTGGAAAACTCTTTCCTACAGGAACTAATGAATTAACTTCTTTATCTCTATGACAATTTAGCAATCCCCAAATCTCTATCTTTCCATCAACAACAAAAACATCTCCACCTATTATATATTTATATTTATTTTGTATATACTGCTCAACTATACACTTTCCCGTTCTTGAATATGAAAGAGAAAATTCTATTGCATTTTTTAAATTTTCTGTATCACTTACAATTGAAACACCTTTGCTTCCAGACGAATCAACTGGCTTAACTATTACAGGAAAATCCAATTCACATTCTTTATCTATCACACTAGAATCAGTATATGTCTTCGAAAGTGGGGTGTTAAATCCATTAAACTTTAAAAATTCCCTAAATTTATCCTTATTACATAAAATACATACTGATTCATAACTGTTTGTTGGCAATTTCAATTTTTCAGCAACATATGCTGCTGTAGGTGCTGCCGGATCTGAAGCATAAGCTACTATTCCATCTATTGCCTCATCTCTTGCAATATTCAGTATTTTTTCCTTATTTGTTGTACTTTCTAAATAATATTTATCAGCATAAAATTGCCCTGGATTATCTGGTAAATAATCACACAATATTGTATATATGCCCATTTTTTTTGCAGTTTTTATAGCTACTACCTGCTGTGCCGAACCACCTAATAATAATAAACGTTTCACTTTCAATCTCCAATTTAGTTATATGTTTTGTTTTATCTCTATTTTCTTTTAATAACCTTCCCTATATAATGTTTTAGAACGTGTTTTTTGTTTCCATACCTAAATTCTAATATAAATTTTTCAAGTCTTCTCATTAAAAGTAAACAAGGTGTATTATACGCCATAATTTTATTTCTCTTTTTTTCATATTCAATATCTGGCATAACATATTGAGGATGCTTAATTGGAAAATTTATGTCATAAATAACCATATTAAACACTTTTCTTAAACCATGTGGAATTCTTCTTAACTCTGCTGAGTTCGTAGCTTTCTCATTGCAACCAATATTGGATATCATATTATATTTAGGTATTATTTGTAATCGATTCTGGGAGTACACATCAAATTCATACCAAAATTCATTTCCTGGAACGTGTCCTTCATATGTCTCATGTTCCAAATATCCCATAATTCGTTTCCAAGCTATTTTATTATGTCTAGTACGTTGTTTTAATATTTTTTTAACATATTCATCTTTTACATAATCTAGTGAACTTCTACCTTCAAACACTCTCTTCCACGTAGCATATCCCCATATTGACCCTTGACGTGAGAAAAAATAATCCGAATTAACATCATTATATACGCCCAAATGGTTCATTCCACATATGCACTCTATTCTTTGGTCTTCCTTATATTTTTCTAAAAGCTCTGCACAATATTGAAAAAAAGATACACTCGGAATAATATCATCCTCTAACATTATACATCGATCTACTTTACTCCATATTAGTCCATATGTTTTTTTAGCCATTTCATACATTCCATTATTCACATTTTCATATAATTTATATACCCTACAATCCCAATCAATATTTTTATCATATAATTCTCTTCCTTTGAATATTTCGTTCCATTCATTCTCATTGCGTCCACCATCAGATTGAACAAAAATAACACTTGGCCTAGCAATCTTTAAAACATCGAATTGTTTCTTTAAACAATCAAATCTAATCCAAATATTAACTCGAACTGGTACGTCTACCAAATACGTTTTCATACTCTTGTTTAAAATAATTGTATATTCAACTATTTCCTTTCTTAATAAATGATATATTACAATCCGTTCGCAATCTCAATAAGATACTTTCCATAGGCAGTCTTAAGGAGCGGCTGTGCAAGTGCTATGAGCTGATTTCTGTCTATGAAGCCTCTCTTATATGCAATCTCCTCGATACAGGAGATGTAGAGTCCCTGTCTCTTCTGGAATGCCGCAACGAAATCCGCTGCGTCGAGAAGTGCATCATGATTGCCGGTATCAAGCCATGCAAAGCCTCTTCCAAGTGTCTCCACCTGAAGGGTCCCACGGTTCAAATACTCGTTGTTGATGCTTGTTATCTCTATCTCGCCTCTGGCTGAAGGCTTGACATTCTTCGCAATCTCGACAACATCATTGTCATAGAAGTAAAGTCCCGGAACAGCATAGTTGGACTTCGGGTGCTCAGGCTTCTCCTCAATTGAGAGTGCCTTTCCGTTCTCGTCAAATTCAACAACGCCGTACTCTCTCGGGTCTCTCACATAATATCCGAATATGGTTGCTCCGCTCTCACGCGCAGCAGCTCTTTCAAGCACCTTTGAAAAGCTCTGTCCGTAGAAAATATTGTCTCCGAGTACGAGTGCAACCCTGTCATTTCCGATGAACTTCTCGCCGATTATGAATGCATCGACAAGTCCCCTTGGGGTCTCCTGAACTGCATACTCGAAAGTCATTCCGAGCTGGCTTCCATCACCTAAAAGCTCTTTGAACACAGGCAAATCCCTAGGTGTTGAGATGATAAGCACCTCTCTTATACCCGCAAGCATAAGGGTTGAAAGCGGATAATAAATCATCGGTTTATCATATACAGACATAATCTGCTTAGATATAGCCTTGGTAAGCGGGTAAAGTCTTGTTCCTGAACCTCCAGCAAGTATAATTCCCTTCATGGTATCAATCCTCTCTTTTATTATTTATACATCTCAGCGTAATACTTCTGGTAATCCCCGCTTGTCACGTTCTTCATCCAGTCCTCATGTTCGAAGTACCACTTGATTGTGAGCTTAATTCCGTCCTTGAACATTGTGTCAGGAGTCCAGCCGACAGCTGCCTTAATCTTGTCTGGTGCGATGGCGTAGCGTCTGTCATGACCCTTGCGGTCTGCAACATATGTTATGAGCTCCCCATTGATATGAGTCTTTCTAGGGTCTGTGTCAGGGAGCATCTCGTTGAGTGTCTCAAGGATAATCTTTATAATCTCGATGTTCTGCTTCTCATTGTGTC
>OGJH01001769.1_pt1 | contig 16667 bp, 14 predicted proteins | sample 1572021 | NCBI WGS metagenome assembly OGJH01 (sample SAMEA2582098, study PRJEB24529) | metagenome | biome: Human gut stool | place: China | collected 2011
AGTAGAAAGCTTAGAAAAAAGATACTTTTCTTGTCAAGTAAGTGAGCCCAAGGGTAAGAATCTTTTTAAACTTTCCGAAAAAGTTGGATTAAAAAATTTATCAGAGGGAGCTACAAATTATTTTTTAAAATTACTAGATATTATTGATAAGTATGATATTAAGATATTTCTTGTGATATTCAATAAATTTGAATATGTTATCAATAAGAGTGTGGAGATAGACTTAAATAGATTGTCAAAAAAAATAAAGTGTAATCTTGAAGAGGATAAGGAAATAAAGTATTCATTAGCAAAATTTTTTGAAAACCATTATAGCGATAGATTATGTAATGCTCTTTTTAAGGAAAAGAATTCACAGACAAATTATAGGATAAAAAAAGCCATCTATGATATGAATAAAGGATTGAAAGACCACAAACTAAAAGATTTTGAATATATAGTAGGTAAAAATCTATATTCACTGATAGATGATGGTATTATTAGCTTTAATACAAGGGGAAGTTATAAGTGGGATTATACTTTTGAGAGTAAAGTGTTCTTGGATTTGATGAATCAGGATGATAATAGAAAGATAACAATTTCTTTTGATAAAGGAACTAGAGTGAGTGAGGTTTTCAAAGAACAGTTAATTTCAAGAAATATAGAAAATATAGAAGTTACTGAGGATATAGAATCAAAAGAGGATATATTTATTAGATTCTCTGATTATTTTGCTACTTTTTTTGGAAAATTATCTAGATCATATTCGAATTCATTTAAGTTAAAAAACTTCGAAACGGGCAAAATAAATTATAGTACAGTTGAATCCATTCCTCAAAGCTGGTTTGAACTAGATGAAACACAATTTTATCTAGCAAAAAGAATAGGTGAATTAATTAATAAAGGTTCAGTAATTTTGTTGCACGGTATTTTAGCAGATACTCCAATTGGTTTAAAAAATTATTTTCAGTTTATCTCTGATTTTAAAGAGTTTAGTGATTATCAAGCAGTAGATAATGTGAAATTGAGTCAATTGAATAATCAGAGGTTATCAGAAACATGGAATACTAGTTATTCAAAACAAGGAATATTTTTTTCACCATATGATGCAACATATGGAGCTTTAAGCGAAGATTTTGGAAAGTCTTAGTAGATTAACCAATTATGGTATTGAAATATTAAAATGAGACAATTAAAAATAAGATTTAAAAAATATAATGATGTTTGGGAAAATGTTAAGTTAACAGAAATAGCACCCATTGTAATGGGGCAATCACCCGATAGTAAAAACTATACTGATAACCCTAATGATTATATTTTAGTTCAAGGCAATGCAGATATGAAGAATGGTAGAGTGGTCCCAAGAGTTTGGACCACACAGGTTACTAAATTAGCTGAAAAAGGTGATTTAATTCTAAGTGTCCGAGCTCCTGTTGGTGATATAGGTAAGACAGACTACAATGTTGTTTTAGGTCGTGGTGTAGCTGCGGTAAAAGGTAATGAGTTTTTGTTTCAACTATTAACAAAAATGAAACAATCTCACTATTGGTTAAAATTCTCTACAGGATCAACTTTTGAGAGTATTAACTCAAATGACATAAAATCAGCTGAAATTTATTTGCCTAGTGTAGAAGAACAATCCGCCATCGGCTCCCTCTTCCGCACCCTCGACGACCTTCTAGCTAGCTACAAGGACAATCTTGCTAACTACCAAACTCTCAAGGCGACCATGCTTTCTAAGATGCTTCCAAAAGCTGGACAGACTGTTCCTGAGATTCGGTTGGATGGATTTGAAGGAGAGTGGGAAGAAAAGAAATTAGGTAGTTTAGGCTCTGTTGCTATGAATAAACGTATTTTTAAAGATGAAACTAGCGACTATGGTGATATTCCTTTCTACAAGATTGGAACATTTGGAGGAACTGCTGATTCTTTTATTACAAAAGAAAAATTCAAAGAGTATAAAGAAAAATATCCTTATCCTGAGATAGGTGATATCCTTATATCTGCATCTGGTAGTATTGGCAGAACTGTTGTATACAATGGTGAAGATGCTTATTATCAAGATTCAAATATTGTATGGTTAAAGCATGATCAGCAATTAGATAACTCATATTTGAAGCAATATTATGGAATAATAAAATGGTCTGGAATTGAGGGAACAACAATAAAACGACTGTACAATAAGAATATATTAGAAACTAATATTTTTTTACCTCCGAGTGTAGCTGAACAACAAGCCATCGGCACCTATTTCTCAAACCTCGACAACCTCATCGCTGCTCACCAAGAAAAAATTTCTCAACTCGAAACACTCAAAAAGAAACTCTTACAAGATATGTTTATTTAGAAGGGATAAAAATGACAAGTCTATTTGAAAATTTTCAAGTAACTTTAGTGATGTACTCGGCTCTTTTCTCATTAGTTGGTTCATTTATTGGCTTCTTACTTCAAACAGCTGTTCAATACTACATATCTAGTAGGGGAAGTGTCAATGTTTATGTTAAATCTGTATTTAATAAGGTAACACAGAAACCTTGGGGATTTCATCATTCAGGAATTGGATTGACATTTGATGTTCCACTATGGATTGAAATTCATAATACAAAATCAAAAAGACAAATTATTAGAAATATGAATTTGGTTCTTTATAGTAAGGGAGCTCCTGTTACAAAAATGATTCAGTATAGTGGATTTGAACAAAATGAAAAAAGCTATCAATATGGAGAAAATGGTGCTTATTCGTTTTTATTAGATTCTTATGAGTTAAAAAGATATGATTTAGATTTTGGAATATCTTACGATGCGGTTGGTTGTGAATTTGATGAAGTTTGGATTTCTTATTATGATTTTAAAGATAGGTATCATAAAAGTAAGCTATTTGACGTTAAGGATCCATGGACTATCACGAAGAATGAAATTGATGATGATTGGAGAAAGATTAGTTAAATTACTATTACTACCTAGGAGACAAACATGGTATCAGTAACGCAACGTATTAAACAGATTAAGCAGCCCCGTGGTGGTTATCTGCCTGTTAAGACATTTACAGTGACGACGCTTGATGATGGTCAGGTTCTTAATCCTGAAGAGTCTATTGCGGCTAGTTTGGTTGGGACTGCTGTGGACTATCTCAGTCGTTTTATGGATGGTACATCCGTTGAGGAGTCTTTTGAGGTTTCCTTGCTTGGGGCTAGAGCCATGAGGATGGAGGCCAAGGCTTTTGGTCTTCTGGATGATGTTAAGGGGTTAAACGATTTGTCGATTATTAATGCTTGTCAGTTGGCAGGTTTTGATAGCGCCTTTCGTGCTGGTCCTCTGTTTTATCGTCCAGTGGAGGGGATTGTTCCAGATCAGGCGACTATTGCTAATATTCGTATCATGGTTGAGCGTAGTTTGAGCTTTTTCAAGGCCTTTGGTCCTGTGACTGCGGATGGTTTTACTATGGAAGGGGCTTATACGGCTACCGTAACGACTGGTGATGGGGATTTCCTGACCAAAGATACGCTTTGGGACTTTAAAGTCGCCACCAGCAAGCCTAATAAGGACCATACCTTGCAGCTACTGATTTACTATCTCATGGGTAGGCGTTCGATTCATCCAGAGTTTCAAACCATTGAAAAACTAGGTATTTTCAACCCACGCCAAAATACGATTTACCAACTTCCTATTTCTGAGATTTCAGATGAGGTCATCAAGGAAGTGGAAACAGTCGTGATTGGCTATTAGAACGAATAGGATAACATTCAAAAATACAAAGAAAGAAACATTATGTCAGAAACAACACAAACCTCCCAGTCGCTTTATCAAGCCCTGTGGAACTCAGCAGATGTGCTCCGCTCTAAGATGGATGCCAATGACTACAAGTCCTATCTCTTGGGCATGGTCTTTTACAAGTATTTGTCGGACAAGATGCTCTTTTTCGTGGCAGAGACCATGGAGGAGGAGACAGAAAGCTTGGAAGAGGCACTGGCAGTCTATCGTAAATACTATGAGGATGAGGAGACTTACGAGGACCTCTTGGCAGTTATTACTGATGAGATGAGTTATGCCATTCATCCTGACTTGACTTTTACGGCCTTGGTTGAGCGAGTGAATGATGGAAGCTTCCAGCTAGAGGACTTGGCTCAAGGATTCCGTGATATTGAGCAGAGTGACGAGCTTTATGAAAATCTTTTTGAAGATATCGACCTCTACTCTAAGAAACTTGGGGCGACTCCTCAAAAGCAGAACCAGACGGTTGCGGCTGTGATGAAAGAGTTGGCTGTCTTAGATGTGGCAGGTCATGCTGGTGACATGCTTGGTGATGCTTACGAGTACTTGATTGGTCAGTTTGCGACGGATTCGGGTAAAAAAGCTGGTGAGTTCTATACACCGCAACCTGTTGCCAAACTCATGACCCAGATTGCCTTTTTAGGACGTGAGGATAAGCAAGGCTTTACCCTTTACGATGCGACTATGGGGTCAGGATCGCTCTTGCTTAATGCCAAACGTTATTCACGTCAACCACAGACAGTGGTTTACTTTGGTCAAGAGTTGAATACCTCAACATATAATCTGGCACGTATGAACATGATTCTACATGGTGTGCCGATTGAAAATCAGTTTTTACATAACGCTGATACCTTGGATGAGGATTGGCCAACTCAAGAGCCAACTAACTTTGACGGTGTTCTCATGAACCCACCTTATTCAGCCAAGTGGTCTGCTAGCTCAGGATTCATGGATGACCCTCGATTCTCACCATTTGGGAAACTAGCTCCTAAGTCTAAGGCTGATTTTGCCTTCCTCTTGCATGGTTACTATCACTTGAAACAAGACAATGGTGTTATGGCCATCGTTCTACCTCATGGGGTGCTCTTCCGTGGTAATGCCGAAGGGACTATTCGTAAGGCTTTATTGGAAGAAGGTGCTATTGATACGGTTATCGGTCTGCCTGCTAATATCTTCTTTAACACTAGTATTCCGACGACGGTTATCATTCTCAAAAAGAATCGCACCAATCGTGATGTTTACTTTATCGATGCCTCTAAGGAGTTTGATAAGGGGAAGAACCAGAATATCATGACAGATGCCCATATTGAGAAGATTCTCAATGCCTATAAGAGCCGTGAGGATATGGACAAGTTCGCTCATCTGGCTAGCTTTGAAGAGATTGTGGAAAATGACTACAACCTTAATATTCCTCGTTATGTGGATACCTTTGAGGAAGAGGAAGTGGAGCCACTGACAGAGATCGTGGCTAAGATTAATCAGACTAATGCGACGATTGAAAGTCAGACAGCGTCCCTTCTTGACATGCTTGGACAGCTCCATGGAACGACCAAAGAAGCAGACGAAGAACTCAAGGCTTTTGTGGAAGCATTTAAGGGGTAGTTGCAAGCTTTCATTTACTTTTTCCGAATAATAGAAGTAGAGGGGCCAACCCTCTATTTTTAATTGAGGAGATGTAAATGGAAAAAAGACATAAGCATGTCTCACCGACCTTGGATATCATGGCTAAGAAGATTTTTAGCCTGCCTGAGGTGACGGTAGCATTTATTCGAGATATTTTGGATTTGGATGTTGTGGATGCTCAGATTTTGGAGGGGACACAGCTTCATAAAAAGGACTTTGATGAGGATGAGCTCTTTTCAACGTCGGTGGATGTTCGAGCCAAGTTGAATGATGGAACCGAGGTTATCATTGAGATTCAGGTGCGTAAGCAGCATTATTTTCTCAATCGTTTTCATTATTATTTGGCTAATCAGCTGGTGGAAAATGTACAACAATTACGCCAACAAGGGCAGACGCATAAGATGTATGAGCAGATGGAGCCGGTCTATGGTATAGCTATCTTGGAGAAGACCTTGTTGCCAGATGAGGAGTCCCCGATTAATACTTATTGGATGGCCAATAGTCGGACGGGGAGGCCTTTGAATGCTTACTATAAGGATGGGAAACAGCAGAACCTTCTTCAGATTGCCTTTTTAGAGTTGGATAAGTATAATAAAGATAAGCATATCAGGGATGAAGGGCGGCAGTGGCTAGAGTTCTTTGGAAATCTCCCATTTTCTAAGGCACCTAGCCGAGCGGTCACGCATGCCGATTCATTACTGGATTCATCCAGCTGGACACAGGAGGAAAAGGCGATGATTGATGAACGCATACGTATTCAAGAAAATTATGACATGACCATGGAAACAGCAATTGATGAAGCGCGTGAAGAAGGCATAGAGAAAGGGTTAGAGCAGGGACTAGAGCGTGGACTTAAACAAGGGTTGGAACGAGGTCGTCATGAGGAGCGTTTAGAGTTGATTCATAAGATGCTCTCAAAAGGCTTATCTCTAGAAGTGGTATCAGATGTGACTGGTCTGTCGCTTGAAGAATTAGAGGGATTGTTATCGTAAAATCTAGTTAGGTTAGTTATTTTTTTGAAAAATCAGAGACAGATTATTGTCTCTTTTTTTATTTTTGGGTGTTTAACATTTGTAATACTAAAACATTCGGAAAATAATACTTTGAAGCATAAAATTAAAAAAGACTGTCAAACGTTTGAAAGAAATCTGAGAAAACAGATTTAAAACATTTTGATCGTTTTGGCTGATAACTCTTGCTAAATAAGCCTTTATGGAAATTTAGAGTCTTTTCTTTCTTACACGTGAAAGAAATCACCTTTTTGTGCGACATTTTTAGACTATAATTTAGAAATGAATAACTGAACTTTCTAATATGACATTTTTGTTAAGGCCTTGTTAAAATGGATTACTTAGCCTTTTATTTTGTGTTCTCATGACTTATAATTTGTTTTGGTTTGTTTTGGATTAAAGAAACAACAGCATCATTAAGTACATCAAATATTTAAGAGTCTCTGTTTTTAGTTCGAGAATAGCTTAAAACTAAAATGGAGAGATTGTGAAAAAAAGTATCGGGAGAATTAACTTGTTTAGAGAAAGTAAAACAAAACCAAAGTACAGCATCCGAAAATATTCCATTGGGGCAGCATCGGCTTTGATTGGCTTCATGGCCCTTGCCAATGGGCAAGCAGTTCAGGCTGACGAGGCACAATCGATTAGTGACTTGACTGATGCTTCAAATCAAGCGCAGGCCCCTCAAGCGGTTTCAACAGCTCAGTTGGCGACTTCAGAGCTAGCATCAGAGAGTGTGCAAGCTTCTCAGCTTGCCAATATTATGCCGTCTCAACCTCAGGTAAGGACTGTTCAAGCAGCTGAGCAGACTCCGACCATCGATCAAGTGATTGAGACAGGCACCTCTCAAAATCAAGGAACGTTAGCAAATGTCTTAACCAATGCGACTGAGGGTCAAGGACAAGGCAAGGAGTATAACACAGATGCCTACGGTGCCAAAATGCCTTACACGACTCATGAAGCAGAAAATGCGACTATCGAAAATGGAGCTACAATCCAACAGTCAACTGACATGGAATCTACGGCCGTGGAAGCGACGAACCAAACTTATGTCGAGCTTCCTAAAAAAGATGCAGCAGTTACTTTCAATGTCACCGAGCCAGCCAATGCTTTGAATGTGCGTTATACAATACCTGATGGTGCATCAGGTCAGTTGGATGTGCAGGTTAATGGTTCAAGCGTTGGTAATCTTGATTTGTCATCTCACTCAGCATGGCAGTACCTTAAAGGTGACCACGAATATGATCAAGTCGTTGATGGATCAAGTGCACGCTTCCGTTTTGATGAGACACGTCTTCTCCTCAAGGACATCCAATTGAAATCTGGTGATAAGATTTCTTTGGTTAAGAAGAAAGATGACAATGTCCCTTATGGTATTGATTTTATTGAGCTAGAACAGGCTCCAGCGCCAGTTGCCCAAGGTGAAAATAGCATCAGTATTGTGGATAAGGGTGCATCTGCCAATGATGATAGTGATGACACAGCTGCCCTACTTGCGGCTGTTGAGGAAGCTAAAGCTAGCGGAAAATCTGTCTATATTCCAGAGGGACGTTTCAATTTCGACAAACAAGTTAATATCGAAGCTGATAATCTAAAAATTTCAGGTGCTGGTGTTTGGCATACACAACTGCACTTTACAAGTGATAAACGCTATGGTGGTGGAATTGTCTTCGGTCATAATAGTAATGGCATTGAGTTGAGCAATCTTTACATGGATTCTAACTTGACGTCTCGTTATAATGAGGATGCGCAGTACAAGGCTATTTCGGGAACACTTGGTAAGGATTCGAAAATTCACGACATCTGGGTTCAGCATTTTGAAGTCGGTATGTGGATTGGAGACTACGACCAGACGGGAAATATGAAGTATACGGACGGTCTTGTCGTTGAAAATGCTCGTATCCGTAATAACTTAGCTGATGGTATTAACTTTGCCCAAGGGACCAAGAATTCAACAGTTAAAAACTCTAATATCCGTGGGAATGGTGATGATGGTTTAGCCATCTGGTCAAGTATTTCAGATGGTACAAATGCCGCGGCTGAGGAAAATAATAAATTCCTCAACAACACCATTGAATCAGGCTGGCGTGCGGCTGGTATCGGTATTTTTGGTGGTAAGGGGCATGAAATTTCAGGAAACCTCATCAAGGACGTCTTTGCTGGAGCAGGTATCCGTGTAAACACAGTCTTTGCAGGCCACAATTTTGACCTCAATGATTCTGGAATTAAGATTCATGACAATACCATTCTACGTTCAGGGACAACTAATGACCTCTATAACCTCCATCGTGGTGCTATTGATTTCCAACAAGTTCGTGGAACAATCAAGAATGTCGATGTTTACGATAATAAACTATTGAATACCTTGGCTGATCCAGTGATTACCAAAAACTTTGAGATGGGTGACAATGGTAATGGAGAAATCCGTTTATCTAATAATACGATTGACAATAAGGCGACGATTGTTGGGGCTGTCTCAACAGTTTCTCCAACAAAACCTGAACCAAAGCCTGTCAATAATCCAGTCTCTGAGACTTCAGTTTCTGAAACGCCAAAGAGTGAGGAAAGTTCATCAGCCCCAGTTTCCGAAGCATCAAACAGTGAAGTAATTTCCGAAACTTCAGCATCAGAAACACCAAAGAGTGAAGTAGGTTCAAGCACTCCAGTTTCCGAAGCATCCAACAGTGAGGTGATTTCCGAGACTTCAGTTTCAGAAACACCAAAGAGTGAGGGAAGCTCAACTGCTCCAGCCTCTGAGTCACCAAAGAATGAGGAAACTTCAGTAGCTTCATCTACTAGTCAGGTTGACGTAGCAATTACTTCTGACAGCCCAGAGAAATCTCCAACTTCAGAAAGTACACAAAAGGATCCGATTAGCGAGGTTTCTTCAGAAGTTATTGAAAAGGGTTCAACAAGTCAGGTCGATGTCAAACTTTCTGAAGCTCCAACAACAGCACGTACATCTGAAGTTGTCAGCATCTCGCCAAATAGTCAAGTCGCTTATAACAATGACCTAAAAATCTCTGTAACAAGCAGTCAGCTCGCCTCAGAAGCTATTCGCTTTAATTCTCTTTTGAATGAGAAGTCTGTGGATGTGATTGCAAGTAAAGTCATGGCGGTTATGGCCTATGAAACATTAGCTTCAGAAGTGGCATCACTTACAAGCTCTGAAGGTGTTGCCAAAGAGATTAGCAGTGATTTGTCAGAATTGGCGGAAAGCAAGAAGGATGACACACCTAAGAATGTCGCTCGTATTGATAAAGCAACTGAGGCAAAACAGGTGGCCAAGAGTTCTGAAAGCCAAGCTAGCACTTCAAAAGAAAAAGGTAAGTCTAATACGACAACGGTCTTCCTACTTGTCGGAGTTGCTGCAGCACTAAGTATATCTACAGTTTATCTTACAAAACAAGGTAAAAAAGCAGGTAAATAATAGGAAAGAAGCATCCATTAAAATGGGTGTTTTTTTGTTTTAAGCAAGCTCTAAGATACCTAATATCATTATTCTTTATTTTTAATCATCTGCTTTGATTTGGTCCTGTATAATTAAAGTGATAAGAAAAATTAAGGAGTTAAGATGATGGAAGAAAAAAGAAATAGTAGGATTTGTATATTTGCTCTTCTTCTTTTAGTATTTACTTTAGGATCCGGATTTTCATTAGATACTAGCAAACAATCTTTGGCTGTGAGCTCTCAAGTGGTTCAAGCGGATGAGAACAATGGTATCTTGGCTTTTAATGGTCAAAAGCAGTTTGTCATGGAGGAGAAGGACCAGCTAGGACGTGCCCACAGTGCTCATATACAGTTACAAGATAAGGACGAGCCGAAGAATAAGCGTCCCGGTAAAATAAAATATGATCCTGTAGGATGGCATAACTATAAGTTTTATTATGGTGACGGTAAATCAAAATCTTGGCTAATGAATCGAGGGCATTTGATTGGTTATCAGTTTTCTGGTGTCAATGACGAGGGCAAGAATTTAGTACCTATGACTGCCTGGTTGAATTCTGGAAATTATAAAGGAACCGACGAAGGTAATCAGTCAGGCATGCTTTATTACGAGAATCGCTTGGATAACTGGCTAGCACTCCACCCTAACTATTGGTTAGACTATAAGGTAACAGCTATCTACAGTGGAGACGAGTTGTTGCCTCGTCAAGTAGAACTTCAGTATGTTGGTATTGATAGTTCTGGAAATCTCTTGGAAATTAAACTTGGTGGAGATAAGGAGACTCTTGATAGTCAGGGAGTTACGCATGTTATCTTGGATAACCAATCACCAAATGCAGAAATCAATTATGCAGATGGGACAGCGACAAATACGGTTACTGAATTTACTGAAGCGCCATCTGAGCCTAGTTCTGAGAGTTCACAGGTGACTGAACAACCAAGTTCTGAACCAGAGCCTGTGCAACCTGCACAAGAAGAAAGTCGAACAGTTTATGTGGCGCGTCATGGTACAGCAGATGTTTATTGGTATGACATCAACAGTATGCCTAGCAATACCAACAAAGCAAATGTCGTTACAATGACAGAAGCAGATGCCCTAGCCCAAGGTAAACGACACACGTCTAAAGAGTAATACAAAAGCTGGACATCTTGTCCAGTTTTTTTGTAAAACGACTCAGATTTTACCACTTTTATCTGAAAATTTGATATACTGAGACTATCAAAGATACTTGAAAGAGAGGTTAATTGACTCTTTTTCAGTACAAGAAAGGAATAAAAATATGATTTGGATTATTATTGCCATTATCGTTGTTCTTGTAATTTTTGTTATTGCAAGTTATAACGGCTTGGTTAAAAGCCGTATGCAGACTAAGGAGGCATGGAGTCAAATTGATGTTCAATTGAAACGTCGTAATGACCTTCTTCCTAACTTGATTGAGACTGTAAAGGGATATGCAAAATACGAAGGTTCAACGCTTGAAAAAGTAGCAGAACTTCGTAATCAAGTAGCAGCTGCGACTTCACCAGCAGAAGCGATGCGTGCTAGTGATGAATTGACACGCCAGGTTTCTGGAATCTTTGCGGTTGCTGAAAGTTACCCTGACCTTAAGGCTAGTGCCAACTTCAGCCAGCTTCAAGAAGAGTTGACGAACACTGAAAACAAAATTGCCTATTCACGCCAACTTTATAACAGTGTAACAAGTAACTACAATGTGAAATTGGAAACATTCCCAAGCAATGTTATTGCTAAGATGTTTAGCTTTAAGGCTGCTGAATTCCTTGAAACACCTGAAGAAGAAAAAGCTGTTCCTAAGGTTGATTTCAGTGGACTAGGTAACTAATATGTTATTTGATCAGATTGCTCGAAATAAGAGAAAGACTTGGCTTTTGCTCCTGGTCTTTTTCCTCTTGTTGGGCCTTGTTGGTTATGGTGTCGGCTATCTTTGGTTAGGTTCAGGCTTCGGTGGTTTGATTCTTGCTCTAGTTATCGGTTTTATCTATGCCGTTACCATGATTTTCCAATCAACCAATGTCGTTATGGCTATGAATGGTGCACGAGAGGTTGATGAACAAACCGCTCCAAACCTTTATCATGTGGTTGAAGATATGGCTATGGTGGCACAAATACCGATGCCACGTGTCTTTATTGTCGATGATCCTTCAATGAATGCTTTTGCGACGGGGTCTAGCCCTAAAAATGCTGCTGTGGCTGCTACGACAGGTCTTCTTGCAGTTATGAATCGTGAGGAACTTGAAGGGGTCATAGGGCACGAAGTCAGCCATATTCGTAACTATGACATCCGTATCTCGACTATTGCAGTTGCCTTGGCATCTGCCATCACCATGCTAGCTGGTATGGCTCGCAATATGATGTTCTGGGGTGGAGGCCGTCGTCGTAATGATGATGACCGTAATGGAAGTAGTGGCTTGGAGATTATTCTTCTCATTATTTCCTTGATTGCCATTATTCTTGCGCCTTTGGCAGCTACCCTGGTTCAGTTGGCTATTTCACGTCAGCGTGAATTTCTAGCTGATGCTTCTAGCGTCGAATTGACACGTAACCCACAAGGTATGATTAATGCTCTGCTTAAACTTGATCATAGTGAACCGATGCAACATCACGTGGATGATGCTAGCGCAGCTCTCTATATCAATGATCCTAAAAAGGAATCTGGTTTGCAGAAGCTCTTTTATACGCACCCACCAATTTCAGAACGGGTGGAACGCTTGAAACAAATGTAAAAAAAGTGAGACTGATGACACTTCTAAGGGTGTTTATCAGCCTCGCTTTTTTAGTTTGATTCAATATAAAGGTTGCTAGCAACAGTTTCTGGAATTTGAATTTCTTTTCCATCAATATTCAGGCGGTAGAGTTGTGTAAAAGGGTCAAAGCCTTTCAAGGTAAAAGTTACTCCAATTTTAAGACCGACAGTTTCCAAATAATGGAGTAAATCAATTTGATCCTGAACTCGACGAAGTACATAGTCTCCAGGAGTTAGGTCTTGTGTAAAAGTCTGGTTGTAGATTTCCTCTATGAGCTGACCTGACTTGGGGATTTGCCCACCGTGTGGACAGGTTTGGGGGTAATTGAGTAGGCGGTCAAGGGCATTGATAAAGTGATCAGAGACAGTATGCTCTAAAATTTCAGCCTCTTGATGAATTAGGTCACAAGTATATTGCAAGTGGTCCACCAAAAAGACTTCGATGAGGCGATGTTTCCGATAGAGTTCAGCAACATTGATTTTACCAGTTTTCGTTAGAAGATAGCCTTTGACTTTGTCTTTGATGATGAGGTCTTCTGAAATCAATTTCTTAATCATTTCCGTCACAGCAGGTGGAGACACTTGCATACGGTTTGCGATTTCCTTATTGCTTATTTTACCTTCTTCAGTACCAATCTCATAGATACATTTGAGGTAGTCTTCTTTGTTAGGTGTCATTTCTCTTCCTTTGAAAATAGTCTCACCTTAGTATAACAGATTTATCATAAGAATACAGAATATTTCTTAGATGAGATTTTTACTGATTCAAGCCTTGGGTGATTTTATCCAGATTATATTTCATCATGTTGTAGTAGCTATCACCGTTTTGCCCTTTTTCAGCAATAGAATCTGTAAAGATCTTTGCATAAATAGGAATATTGGTATCCTTAGATACTGTTTTCATAGGGCGTTCATCGACACTGGATTCGACAAAGAGAGCTGGTACCTTTGTTTGACGTAGTTTTTCCACGAGTGTTTTGATTTGGTCTGGTGTGCCTTCTTCTTCTGTATTGATTTCCCAGATGTAGGCAGATGGTACGCCATAGGCTTTAGAGAAGTATTTGAAGCATCCTTCACTAGTGACAATCAGTTTTTTCTCATCGGGAATCTTGTTAAATGTCTCTTTAGCTTCTTGGTCCAGTTTACTAAGTTTGTCAGTATAGGATTTTAGATTCTTTTCGTAGAAGGTCTTGTTTTTAGGGTCCTTAGCAATCAGTTGCTTGGCAATATTTTGAGCATAAATAATCCCATTTTCCAGATTAAGCCAAGCGTGGGGATCTTCCTTACCTTTTTCTGATTGACCTTCAAGGTAAATTACCTCAACACCATCACTAACTGCAAAATAATCTTTATTTTCTGTCTTATGAGCATTCTTGACTAACTTAGTAAACCAAGCATTTCCACCAGTTTCTAAATTGATGCCGTTGTAAAAAATTAAGTCAGCTTGTGAGGTCTTCTTTACATCATCAGGAAGAGGTTCGTATTCGTGAGGATCCTTACCAACGGGGACAATAGAGTGGAGAGTGATTTTATCTCCAGCAATATTTTTGGTGATATCGGCAATAATGGAATTGGTCGTAACGACTCGTAATTTATCCTTGCTACTGCCTTGTTTATTGGTACAAGCTGTTAGAGTAACTACCGCTAAAAGTAGTAGTACTATTGTTGATAGTATTTTTTTCATATTATTTTCATCCTATTATTTTATTGTTTATAAGTTTTTTTCATGCCACTTTGTTTAGGGGCGATGAAAAAGCTGATGAGAAAGAGTAGAGCAGACGTTAATACAATGCACGAACCAGCTGCAATATTAAAACTATAGCCTATAAAAAGACCTAGAACAGATGCCAAAGCCCCCAATCCTGATGAGAGAAGAATCATTGTTTTTAGGCTATGAGCATAAAGGTAGGCAGTCGCAGCCGGTGTAATTAAAAGTGCCACAATAAGAATAGTACCGACACTTTGCATGGCAGTTACAGCAACCAAGGTTAGAATAACCATCAGTAAGTAATGGTAGAAGGAGACTTTAACTCCCATTGACTTGGCCAAAATTGGATCAAAGGATGTTAGGAGTAGAGGGCGAAAGAAGATTGTAATAGTTGCTAGTACGAGAAGTGAAACGATAATCGTTATCCACATGTCCATGTCTTGTACAGCTAGAATATTCCCGAAGAGAATATGAAAGAGATCTGTGGAACTATTAGCAACACCGATGAGAATAATACCGAGAGCTAGAAAGCTCGAAAAGGTAATCCCAATTGCCGTGTCACTCTTAATAATGGAATTACTTTTGATATAGGTAATCATTGTAGAAGCTAAAAGTCCAAAGATGATGGCTCCTATGAAAAAGTTAATACCCAAGATAAAGGAAATGGCTACCCCAGGTAGAACCGCATGTGAAATTGCATCACCCATAAGTGACATCCCTCTTAGAATAATAAAACAACCAACAGCACCCCCGACAATTCCAATAACTAAAGCCGTTATAAGAGCATTTTGTAAGAAGTGGAAATTTAGCAAACCATCAATAAATTCAGAAATCATTTACATCTCCTTTATAAAATAAACTGTTACCGTAGGTTTTACGGAGATTATCCTCATTAAAAATAAGATTAGTAGGCCCACTAGCAATCAGTTTACGATTTAGGAGGATAACTTGGTCAAAATAATGAGGAACTTTGCTCAAATCATGGTGGACAATAAGAATAAGCTTACCTTTGTCCCTAAGTTCTCTCAAGGTGTTCATGATAATATCTTCGCTAACGGAGTCAATCCCTACAAAGGGCTCATCTAATAAAAAAATATCTGCCTCTTGTACAAGACAACGAGCGATTAGAACACGTTGAAATTGCCCTCCTGATAATTGGCTTATTTGTCGATGGGCCAAATCATTTAGACCAAGTAGTGTTAAAGCATCTGTGACCTTAGACCAATCACTCTTAGATAGACGTTTAAAGAACTTGGTTTTGGGATAGAGTCCTAGAGAGATGCACTCTCTGACAGTAATTGGAAAGTTAAAATCAATATCAGCCTTCTGTGCAACATAGGAAATACGATTCAATTGCTGACGAATAGGTTGTTTATTGAAAAGGATTTTTCCAGAGTGAGGAATAATATCAATTAATGCTTTAATTAGAGTTGATTTACCAGCACCATTTGGTCCAATAATTCCAGTAATACTAGGTCCCTCCAAGTTTAAGGTGATATTATCCAGAGCTAATGTCTGTTGGTAAGACACATTAATATTTTCAATTTGAATCATTAGCTACCTCCTTGAGTTTAATATACTTTAAAACAAAAATTAAGTCAAGTTAACTTATATAATTAATTGAACTTAATTTTTTTATCGTTGTCAAGATGACAGAGGATAGTGAATGAGAGTACATTTTTTATATCAAATATTTAGCCTGATCAAACTGTTTGATATTTGGGAGAGGCTACAAGGAACATTATTTTTACAATTTGTACGATCTCACTCTGTATTTCAAGAAATCTTTAGTTTTTATTTTTTAAAACTAGTCATATTTCCTTATTTCTGGCATAATAGATATATGAAATTAACGATTCAACGAATGGCTCGAATAGCCATTCTGTCAGCTCTGGCAGTAGGATTGCGGTCAGCATTTATAGGATTGCCAAATATTCAGCCTATTACAGCTATGTTTTTTGTGGCTGTTCTTTATTTGGGTTTGGTTGATGGTCTATTGATTATGGCTTTAACCATGTCCATCTCAGGATTCATTTTTGGTTTTGGTCCCTGGGTCTTTAATCAGATTCTGGCTTTCGGCGTCTTGATGGCTCTTTGGAGTTTGATGGCACCTAGGTTGTCACTTGTTTGGCAGATTGCTTTGGTTACTCTCTTGTCCTTTCTCTATGGGGTTCTCATGGATTACAGCTATGGCCTCCTATTTAAAAGTGGGATTACCTTTGTTATTTCTGGTCTACTTTACGACACCTATCATGCAGTATCGACGCTTCTATTTTATCCATTCATCCAGTCTATTTTTAGGAGGTTTTTGAAATGAAAAAAATAGCGACATATATTTTTCTTGCTTTATCACTTGTTACTCTAGCA
>OGJH01001775.1_pt1 | contig 16641 bp, 10 predicted proteins | sample 1572021 | NCBI WGS metagenome assembly OGJH01 (sample SAMEA2582098, study PRJEB24529) | metagenome | biome: Human gut stool | place: China | collected 2011
CTGCCGGTTTTCCGCTCATCTGCTCATCCTTGTTTTATCGGGTTATTTGTCTGCTGACAGGCGAAACCCTACAGATTTATAAGAAAGCCTTAAGTGAGATATCTGTCAGATAAGAACAATTAGGAAAATATTTATATATATTTCATGAATATATGTTTCGATTGGTATAACGATGTCTAAATATTCCTCTGAACATCTTCCTGATACAAAAAACCGCCAGCGTTTCCGCTGGCGGTTTTCAATGTATTCAAAACTCAGCAATCAATAAAAATCACCAGTTGCCTTTTCGGCCTGATCCATCCACACCGGTTTATCGCTGGTTTTCGACCAGACGCGATGCAGGTAGCTGTAAAAGCGGGCGCGGTCTTTCCAGAAAAGCATGAAAGGCAGCGCCAGAACGCCCGCTGCAACCGCATAAGTACGGCGTAAAAAGATAAGCCATGCAGGATATTCTCTGTAGAGTTCCATACTTTTCTCCCCCTTTTGTATCTACCCGGTGAATGGCACCGGAAAAATGAATTTGTTTATCTGATGAAAATAGTACCGCCTTTTGTGTAATTTTACTACTCATCCGACCACTTATTTTTGCTTATTGATGGTTTATTTACATTCATCCTGTAATTAAGTTACACAAAAGTTAAATTAATACTAAACATTAGTTAAATCATGGCTTTTGCCATTTTTATACTTTTTTTACACCCCGCACGCAGATTTTTGCGAAATCTTTGCAGCCAGAATTCTACCCTTCCGGTATCACTTTTAGGCCACTGGAGGTGCACTGTGAGTGCAGGCGTGATAACCGGCGTATTGCTGGTGTTTTTATTACTGGGTTATCTGGTTTATGCCCTGATCAATGCGGAGGCGTTCTGATGGCTGCGCAAGGGTTCTTACTGATCGCCACGTTTTTACTGGTGTTAATGGTGCTGGCGCGTCCTTTAGGCAGCGGGCTGGCGCGGCTGATTAATGACATTCCTCTTCCCGGTACAACGGGCGTTGAGCGCGTACTTTTTCGCGCACTTGGCGTCTCTGACCGTGAGATGAACTGGAAGCAATATCTTTGTGCCATTCTCGGCCTGAACATGCTGGGGCTGGCGGTGCTGTTTTTTATGTTGCTCGGTCAGCACTATCTGCCGCTTAATCCACAGCAGTTGCCAGGGCTGTCGTGGGATCTGGCGCTGAATACCGCCGTCAGCTTTGTCACCAATACCAACTGGCAATCTTATAGCGGTGAAACCACGTTGAGCTATTTCAGCCAGATGGCGGGCTTAACGGTGCAAAACTTTCTTTCTGCCGCCAGCGGGATTGCGGTGATTTTTGCCCTCATCCGTGCGTTTACCCGCCAGAGCATGAGCACGCTCGGGAATGCCTGGGTCGATCTGCTACGCATCACGTTATGGGTGCTAGTCCCTGTGGCGTTGTTGATTGCACTGTTTTTTATTCAACAAGGTGCGCTGCAAAACTTTCTGCCTTATCAGGCTGTGAATACCGTTGAAGGAGCGCAACAGCTGTTACCCATGGGGCCTGTAGCTTCTCAGGAAGCGATCAAGATGCTCGGTACTAACGGCGGTGGCTTCTTTAATGCCAACTCGTCGCATCCGTTTGAAAACCCAACCGCACTGACCAACTTCGTGCAGATGCTGGCGATCTTCTTGATCCCAACGGCGCTGTGCTTTGCCTTTGGTGAAGTGACGGGCGATCGCCGCCAGGGGCGCATGTTGCTGTGGGCGATGTCAGTGATTTTTGTCATCTGCGTAGGCGTGGTGATGTGGGCAGAAGTTCAGGGTAATCCTCATCTGCTGGCACTGGGCACGGACAGCAGCATCAATATGGAAGGTAAAGAGAGCCGTTTCGGCGTGCTGGTCAGTAGCCTGTTTGCGGTCGTGACGACGGCGGCTTCCTGTGGCGCGGTGATTGCGATGCATGATTCGTTTACCGCTCTCGGTGGCATGGTGCCGATGTGGCTGATGCAAATTGGTGAAGTGGTGTTCGGCGGTGTCGGTTCTGGTCTTTACGGCATGATGCTGTTTGTCCTGCTGGCGGTGTTTATTGCCGGGCTGATGATTGGTCGTACACCGGAATATCTGGGTAAAAAAATCGACGTACGCGAGATGAAACTGACTGCACTGGCAATTCTGGTTACCCCGACGCTGGTGCTGATGGGCGCGGCGTTGGCGATGATGACCGACGCCGGACGTAGCGCCATGCTCAACCCTGGCCCGCATGGTTTTAGCGAAGTGCTGTACGCCGTGTCATCCGCCGCTAACAACAACGGCAGCGCCTTTGCCGGATTAAGCGCCAACTCTCCGTTCTGGAACTGTTTACTGGCGTTCTGCATGTTTGTCGGTCGCTTCGGGGTGATTATCCCGGTGATGGCAATTGCCGGTTCGCTGGTGAGTAAAAAGAGCCAAGCCGCCAGCTCCGGCACGCTGCCAACGCACGGCCCGCTGTTTGTTGGCCTGTTAATCGGCACCGTGTTGCTGGTTGGCGCACTGACCTTTATCCCTGCCCTGGCGCTTGGTCCGGTGGCGGAATATCTCTCCTGATGATATTGAGTGAGCACTGAATATGAGTCGTAAACAACTGGCGCTATTCGAACCAACACTTGTCGTTCAGGCGCTGAAAGAAGCGGTGAAAAAATTAAACCCGCAGGCGCAATGGCGCAATCCGGTGATGTTTATCGTCTGGATCGGCAGTCTGCTGACCACCTGTATTAGCATCGCGATGGCAAGCGGTGCGATGCCCGGCAATGCGCTGTTTAGCGCGGCCATTAGCGGTTGGCTGTGGATCACCGTACTGTTCGCTAATTTCGCCGAGGCGCTGGCAGAAGGCCGCAGTAAAGCGCAGGCCAACAGTCTGAAAGGGGTGAAAAAAACTGCCTTTGCCCGCAAGCTGCGTGAGCCGAAATATGGCGCTGCGGCGGACAAAGTTCCTGCCGACCAACTTCGTAAAGGCGATATCGTACTGGTAGAAGCTGGCGATATTATCCCCTGCGATGGTGAAGTTATTGAAGGGGGTGCATCGGTCGATGAAAGCGCCATCACCGGGGAATCGGCACCGGTGATCCGTGAATCCGGCGGCGATTTTGCCTCCGTCACCGGCGGCACGCGTATTCTTTCTGACTGGCTGGTGATTGAGTGTAGCGTTAACCCCGGCGAGACATTTCTGGATCGGATGATCGCGATGGTGGAAGGCGCACAGCGACGCAAAACGCCGAACGAAATTGCCCTGACCATTCTGCTGATTGCCCTGACTATCGTCTTTTTACTGGCAACCGCCACGCTGTGGCCGTTTTCCGCGTGGGGCGGTAATGCAGTCAGCGTAACGGTACTGGTGGCGCTGCTGGTCTGTCTGATCCCAACCACTATTGGCGGCCTGTTGTCAGCGATCGGCGTCGCCGGGATGAGCCGGATGCTAGGCGCGAATGTGATTGCCACCAGCGGACGTGCAGTTGAAGCGGCAGGTGACGTTGACGTTCTGCTACTGGATAAAACCGGCACCATCACACTCGGTAACCGTCAGGCGTCGGAGTTTATCCCCGCGCAGGGCGTGGATGAAAAAACGCTGGCTGACGCCGCACAACTGGCTTCGCTGGCTGATGAAACGCCGGAAGGCCGCAGTATTGTGATCCTCGCCAAGCAGCGTTTTAACCTGCGCGAGCGCGATGTGCAGTCGCTCCATGCCACCTTTGTACCGTTTACTGCGCAAAGCCGGATGAGCGGGATCAACATCGACAACCGCATGATCCGTAAAGGTTCTGTCGATACCATTCGTCGCCATGTTGAGGCTAACGGTGGTCACTTCCCTACCGATGTTGATCAAAAAGTCGATCAGGTTGCGCGTCAGGGAGCCACGCCGCTGGTGGTGGTGGAAGGTTCTCGTGTGCTGGGCGTTATTGCGCTGAAAGATATCGTCAAAGGCGGTATTAAAGAGCGCTTCGCCCAGCTGCGCAAAATGGGCATTAAAACGGTGATGATTACCGGCGATAACCGTCTGACTGCCGCCGCGATTGCTGCGGAAGCGGGTGTCGATGATTTTCTCGCCGAAGCGACACCGGAGGCCAAGCTGGCATTGATCCGTCAGTATCAGGCGGAAGGTCGTTTGGTAGCGATGACCGGCGACGGCACCAACGATGCTCCGGCGCTGGCGCAGGCAGATGTCGCGGTGGCGATGAACTCCGGCACCCAGGCGGCGAAAGAGGCGGGCAATATGGTCGATCTCGACTCTAACCCGACCAAGTTGATCGAGGTGGTGCACATTGGCAAACAGATGCTGATGACCCGTGGCTCGCTGACCACCTTCAGCATTGCCAACGATGTGGCGAAATACTTCGCCATTATTCCGGCGGCATTCGCGGCAACGTATCCGCAGTTAAATGCGCTGAACATCATGTGCCTGCATTCGCCCGACTCCGCAATCCTCAGTGCGGTGATTTTCAACGCCTTGATTATCGTCTTTTTGATTCCCCTGGCGTTAAAAGGCGTGAGTTATAAACCGCTTACCGCTTCTGCCATGTTGCGCCGTAACTTATGGATTTACGGTCTGGGTGGGCTGCTGGTGCCGTTTATCGGTATCAAAGTCATTGATTTACTGCTGACCGTTTGCGGTCTGGTGTGAGGTTTACCATGAGTGGATTACGTCCGGCATTATCAACATTTATCTTTCTGTTATTGATTACTGGCGGCGTTTACCCGCTGCTGACCACCGTACTGGGGCAATGGTGGTTTCCCTGGCAGGCCAATGGTTCGTTGATTCGTGAAGGTGATACGGTGCGCGGTTCGGCATTAATCGGGCAGAATTTTACCGGCAACGGCTATTTTCATGGTCGCCCGTCGGCAACGGCAGAAATGCCCTATAATCCACAGGCTTCTGGCGGGAGCAATCTGGCGGTCAGTAACCCTGAGCTGGATAAACTAATAGCCGCACGCGTTGCTGCATTACGGGCCGCTAACCCGGATGCCAGCGCGAGCGTTCCGGTTGAACTGGTGACGGCATCGGCAAGCGGGCTGGACAATAATATCACCCCGCAAGCGGCGGCCTGGCAAATCCCACGCGTGGCGAAAGCGCGTAATCTCAGCGTTGAACAGCTCACGCAACTGATCGCAAAATACAGCCAACAACCGCTGGTGAAATATATCGGCCAGCCGGTTGTCAACATTGTTGAACTCAATCTGGCGCTGGATAAACTTGATGAATAACGAACCCTTACGTCCCGACCCCGATCGTCTGCTGGAACAAACTGCCGCGCCGCATCGGGGGAAGCTGAAAGTTTTCTTCGGTGCCTGTGCAGGCGTCGGGAAGACCTGGGCGATGCTGGCAGAAGCCCAGCGACTGCGGGCGCAAGGGCTGGATATTGTGGTTGGCGTGGTAGAAACCCACGGGCGAAAAGATACCGCCGCCATGCTGGAAGGGCTGGCTGTTCTGCCGTTAAAACGCCAGGCGTACCGTGGGCGGCATATCAGCGAGTTTGATCTCGATGCCGCCCTCGCCCGCCGCCCGGCGCTGATCTTAATGGACGAACTGGCGCACAGTAATGCGCCAGGTTCCCGTCATCCCAAACGCTGGCAGGATATCGAAGAACTGCTGGAAGCTGGCATTGATGTTTTCACTACCGTCAACGTTCAGCATCTGGAAAGTCTGAATGATGTGGTCAGCGGCGTCACCGGAATTCAGGTACGGGAAACCGTGCCCGATCCTTTTTTCGATGCCGCCGACGACGTGGTGCTGGTGGACTTGCCCCCGGACGATCTGCGCCAGCGGCTGAAAGAAGGCAAAGTCTATATTGCCGGGCAGGCGGAGCGCGCCATTGAACATTTTTTCCGCAAAGGTAATCTGATCGCCCTGCGCGAACTGGCACTGCGCCGTACTGCCGATCGCGTTGATGAGCAAATGCGCGCCTGGCGGGGGCATCCTGGCGAAGAGAAAGTGTGGCACACGCGCGACGCGATCCTTTTATGCATCGGCCATAACACCGGCAGCGAAAAACTGGTCCGCGCAGCGGCGCGGCTGGCGTCACGGCTGGGTAGCGTCTGGCACGCGGTGTATGTTGAAACCCCTGCCCTGCACCGCTTACCGGAAAAAAAACGTCGGGCAATTCTCAGCGCCTTACGTCTGGCGCAGGAACTGGGCGCGGAGACGGCAACACTTTCTGATCCAGCGGAAGAGAAAGCGGTAGTGCGTTATGCCCGTGAACATAATCTCGGCAAGATTATTCTCGGTCGCCCGGCCTCGCGCCGCTGGTGGCGTCGGGAAACGTTTGCTGACCGACTGGCGCGCATCGCCCCCGATCTCGATCAGGTGCTGGTCGCGCTTGATGAACCACCCGCCCGCACGATTAACAACGCGCCGGATAACCGCTCTTTTAAAGACAAGTGGCGTGTACAAATTCAGGGATGCGTGGTTGCCGCCGCGTTATGCGCCGTTATCACCTTAATTGCCATGCAGTGGCTGATGGCGTTTGATGCCGCCAACCTGGTGATGCTGTATCTGCTTGGCGTGGTGGTGGTGGCGCTATTTTATGGACGCTGGCCTTCAGTGGTTGCCACCGTCATTAATGTAGTGAGTTTCGATCTCTTTTTTATCGCCCCACGCGGCACGCTCGCCGTCTCTGATGTGCAATATCTGCTGACCTTCGCGGTGATGTTAACCGTCGGGCTGGTGATCGGGAACCTTACTGCTGGCGTGCGTTATCAGGCGCGGGTAGCCCGTTACCGCGAGCAACGCACACGGCACTTATATGAAATGTCGAAAGCTCTGGCGGTGGGCCGCAGTCCGCAGGATATCGCTGCCACCAGCGAACAATTTATTGCCTCCACGTTTCATGCCCGCAGTCAGGTGTTGTTGCCCGATGACAACGGTAAATTGCAGCCGTTAACACATCCGCAAGGAATGACGCCGTGGGACGATGCCATCGCGCAGTGGAGTTTTGATAAAGGCCTGCCTGCGGGCGCGGGCACCGACACGTTACCCGGTGTACCGTACCAGATTTTGCCGCTAAAAAGCGGCGAGAAAACCTACGGGCTGGTGGTGGTGGAGCCGGGGAATCTGCGCCAGTTGATGATCCCGGAACAGCAGCGCCTGCTGGAGACGTTTACGCTGTTAGTCGCCAATGCCCTTGAGCGGCTGACGCTAACCGCCAGCGAAGAACAGGCGCGGATGGCAAGCGAACGTGAACAGATCCGCAACGCCCTGCTGGCGGCGCTTTCGCATGATTTACGCACGCCGCTTACGGTGCTGTTTGGTCAGGCAGAAATCTTAACGCTCGATCTGGCAAGCGAAGGATCACCCCACGCCCGCCAGGCCAGCGAGATCCGTCAGCACGTGCTGAACACTACCCGACTGGTGAATAATCTACTGGATATGGCGCGAATTCAGTCCGGCGGCTTTAATTTGAAGAAAGAGTGGTTAACGCTGGAAGAAGTAGTCGGCAGCGCGCTGCAAATGCTGGAACCGGGTTTATCGTCGCCCATCAATCTTTCTCTGCCAGAACCGCTGACCTTAATCCACGTTGACGGGCCACTCTTTGAACGGGTGCTGATTAATCTGCTGGAGAACGCGGTGAAATATGCGGGTGCGCAGGCCGAAATTGGTATCGATGCCCACGTTGAGGGCGAAAATCTACAACTGGATGTCTGGGATAACGGCCCCGGTCTTCCGCCAGGCCAGGAGCAGACGATATTTGATAAGTTTGCTCGCGGGAATAAAGAGTCGGCAGTACCGGGGGTAGGGCTTGGACTGGCAATTTGTCGGGCGATAGTGGATGTACACGGGGGCACTATTACCGCGTTCAACCGACCGGAAGGTGGTGCCTGTTTTCGTGTTACACTTCCCCAGCAAACTGCCCCTGAACTTGAAGAATTTCATGAGGATATGTGACAAACGTTCTGATTGTTGAAGATGAACAGGCTATTCGTCGCTTTCTGCGCACGGCGCTGGAGGGCGACGGGATGCGCGTCTATGAGGCCGAAACGCTGCAACGCGGCTTGCTGGAAGCGGCTACCCGTAAGCCAGATTTGATTATTCTCGATCTCGGCCTGCCCGATGGTGATGGGATTGAGTTTATCCGCGACCTGCGCCAGTGGAGTGCGGTGCCGGTGATTGTGCTTTCCGCACGCAGCGAAGAGAGCGACAAAATCGCCGCGCTGGATGCCGGAGCGGATGATTATCTGAGTAAGCCGTTTGGCATTGGCGAATTGCAGGCCCGTCTGCGCGTCGCATTACGCCGCCACTCTGCCACCACCGCACCCGATCCGCTGGTGAAATTTTCCGATGTTACCGTCGATTTAGCCGCCCGCGTGATTCACCGGGGTGAGGAAGAGGTGCATCTCACACCAATTGAGTTCCGCCTGCTGGCGGTGCTGCTCAACAATGCCGGAAAAGTACTCACCCAGCGCCAGCTCCTTAACCTGGTGTGGGGGCCAAACGCGGTCGAACACAGTCACTATTTGCGTATTTATATGGGACATCTGCGACAAAAACTGGAACAGGATCCCGCCCGCCCACGCCATTTCATTACTGAAACCGGTATTGGCTATCGGTTTATGCTTTGAATTGTTATTCAATAAATTCGCTTAAATAGTGATTAATTTATTATTAAACCTGCACCAAATATTATTATTTGGCAGGTTTAATTTCTTAACGCAAATATAAAACACAAAATTACAACATTTAAATAACAAAACAGCGTCTAATATGGCGCTATTCATAATTAATGATTTATTATCTGGGGTATGATCGTTTTTTGTTGATCTTCTTCACAGATTATAGCCATTTCATGGATAGAATAACTCTACCTTCAACTGACACAGCAAGAGGTAAAGGCAAATGGAAAATAATAACCGCTTAATGCCTTATATAAGGCGGACAACCCATATCATGAAGTTTGCCCATCGTAATAGTTTTGACTTTCATTTCTTTAATGCCCGCTAGTCTTCTGACTAAAGGGCACCCCAGCGTACAGGTCTCCCTGACTTTAAGCATTACAGGTTAATACCTGTATTCCTCGGTGCTCATATACTGCTAACCCTTTTAAACTCTAAATAATTCGAGTCGCAGCATATGCAACTTGAAGGATGACGAGTATAGCCAGTTACCGGGCTGGTCTGGGTTATTGCATCTGCAAAAAGCAAACTACTGATTTATTTATCAGCGGTGGAGCTTTGCTTTTTTTCCGGCGTGATCGATTTCTCCTTTGAGAAATTGAGGACCTGCTATTACCTGAAATAAAGAGATGAACAAAATGTCAGAATTAAAAATTGCCGTTAGTCGTTCTTGCCCGGATTGTTTTTCCACTCATCGTACATGCGTGAATATTGACGAAAGTAATTATATTGACGTTGCCGCCATTATTTTATCGGTCAATGATGTGGAACGTGGAAAACTCGATGAAATAGACGCTACTGGCTATGGCATTCCTGTTTTTATTGCAACGGAAAATGAAGAACGTATACCAGCAGAATATCTTTCACGTATTTCTGGTGTCTTCGAACCTAGCGAAGCACGTAAAGAATTTTATGGTCGCCAGTTAGAAACCGCTGCCAGCCATTATGAAACTCAACTGCGCCCACCTTTCTTCCGCGCACTGGTCGATTATGTCAATCAAGGTAACAGCGCGTTTGATTGCCCTGGTCATCAGGGCGGCGAATTTTTCCGTCGCCATCCGGCGGGGAATCAGTTTGTGGAATACTTTGGTGAGGCGCTGTTCCGTGCCGACTTGTGCAACGCCGACGTAGCGATGGGCGATCTGCTGATTCACGAAGGCGCGCCATGCATTGCACAGCAACATGCGGCAAAAGTGTTTAATGCCGATAAAACCTACTTCGTTTTAAATGGCACTTCATCTTCTAACAAAGTGGTTTTAAACGCCCTGCTAACACCGGGTGATCTGGTGCTGTTTGACCGCAATAACCACAAATCTAACCACCACGGAGCGTTGCTACAGGCTGGTGCAACACCGGTTTATCTGGAAACGGCACGTAACCCGTATGGCTTTATCGGTGGCATTGATGCGCACTGTTTTGAAGAAAGTTACCTGCGTGAGCTGATCGCGGAAGTCGCACCGCAGCGGGCAAAAGAGGCTCGTCCTTTCCGCCTCGCTGTGATTCAGTTAGGCACCTACGACGGTACGATTTATAACGCCCGCCAGGTGGTGGATAAAATTGGTCATCTGTGTGACTACATCCTGTTTGACTCAGCATGGGTCGGCTATGAACAGTTTATTCCGATGATGGCGGACTGTTCGCCGCTGTTGCTGGATCTTAATGAGAACGATCCGGGTATTCTGGTTACGCAATCTGTGCATAAACAACAGGCTGGTTTTTCTCAGACTTCACAAATTCATAAAAAAGACAGCCACATCAAAGGGCAACAGCGTTATGTACCGCACAAACGCATGAACAACGCCTTTATGATGCACGCCTCCACCAGCCCGTTCTATCCGCTGTTTGCCGCACTGGATATCAACGCCAAAATGCATGAAGGTGTCAGCGGTCGTAATATGTGGATGGATTGTGTGGTAAATGGCATTAATGCCCGCAAACTGATCCTCGATAACTGTCAGCATATTCGTCCGTTCGTACCTGAACTGGTGGATGGTAAACCCTGGCAGTCGTATGAAACAGCGCAAATTGCGGTTGATCTGCGCTTCTTCCAGTTTGTACCAGGGGAACACTGGCATTCTTTTGAAGGCTATGCAGAGAATCAATACTTTGTCGATCCATGCAAACTGTTGCTGACAACCCCAGGTATTGATGCACGTAACGGCGAATATGAAGCGTTCGGTGTACCCGCGACGATTCTTGCTAACTTCCTACGCGAAAATGGCGTAGTGCCGGAAAAATGCGATCTTAACTCCATCCTCTTCCTGCTGACTCCGGCAGAAGATATGGCCAAACTTCAGCAACTTGTTGCCCTGCTGGTACGCTTCGAAAAACTGCTTGAGTCCGACGCGCCATTAGCAGAAGTGCTACCTTCCATCTACAAACAGCATGAAGAGCGCTACGCCGGTTATACCCTGCGTCAGTTGTGTCAGGAAATGCATGATTTGTATGCCCGCCACAACGTGAAACAACTGCAAAAAGAGATGTTCCGTAAGGAGCACTTCCCACGCGTCAGCATGAATCCGCAAGAAGCCAACTACGCCTATTTACGCGGTGAAGTGGAACTGGTTCGTCTGCCGGATGCAGAAGGCCGTATCGCTGCCGAAGGTGCGCTTCCTTATCCTCCGGGTGTGCTGTGTGTTGTTCCGGGTGAAATCTGGGGTGGTGCTGTTCTGCGTTACTTCAGCGCTCTGGAAGAAGGGATCAACCTGCTGCCAGGTTTTGCACCGGAGCTGCAGGGTGTCTATATCGAAGAACATGATGGTCGTAAGCAAGTTTGGTGCTATGTCATCAAGCCTCGTGATGCGCAAAGCACCCTGTTGAAAGGGGAAAAATTATGAGTCAGGCTAAATCGAACAAAATGGGCGTCGTTCAGTTAACCATACTGACGATGGTCAACATGATGGGCTCCGGTATCATCATGCTGCCGACAAAGCTTGCCGAAGTCGGGACAATCTCAATTATCTCCTGGCTGGTGACAGCCGTAGGCTCAATGGCACTGGCATGGGCATTCGCAAAATGCGGTATGTTCAGCCGTAAATCAGGCGGTATGGGCGGTTATGCCGAGTATGCTTTCGGTAAATCCGGTAACTTTATGGCGAACTATACCTACGGCGTCTCACTGCTGATTGCTAACGTCGCGATTGCTATTTCGGCGGTTGGTTACGGCACCGAACTGCTCGGCGCGAGTTTGTCGCCAGTGCAGATTGGTCTTGCGACCATCGGGGTGCTGTGGATTTGTACCGTGGCTAACTTTGGTGGTGCGCGCATTACCGGGCAAATCAGTAGCATTACCGTGTGGGGGGTCATTATTCCGGTCGTCGGTCTGTGCATTATTGGCTGGTTCTGGTTTAGCCCGACGCTGTACGTTGATTCCTGGAATCCGCATCATGCACCGTTCTTCAGTGCGGTAGGTTCTTCCATCGCTATGACGCTGTGGGCTTTTCTTGGTCTGGAGTCTGCGTGTGCAAATACTGATGTAGTGGAAAACCCGGAACGTAATGTGCCAATCGCGGTACTCGGCGGTACGTTAGGTGCGGCGGTGATTTATATCGTCTCCACCAACGTGATTGCCGGGATTGTGCCAAATATGGAGCTGGCAAATTCAACGGCACCATTTGGTCTGGCCTTCGCGCAGATGTTCACGCCGGAAGTGGGTAAAGTCATTATGGCGCTGATGGTGATGTCCTGCTGCGGTTCGCTACTTGGCTGGCAGTTCACCATTGCCCAGGTGTTTAAATCTTCATCTGATGAAGGCTACTTCCCTAAAATTTTCTCCCGTGTAACCAAAGTGGATGCACCGGTGCAGGGAATGTTGACCATTGTGATTATCCAGAGCGGGTTGGCGCTGATGACGATTAGCCCGTCGCTAAACAGTCAGTTCAACGTGCTGGTTAACCTGGCCGTGGTGACCAATATCATTCCGTATATTCTGTCAATGGCGGCATTAGTCATTATTCAGAAGGTCGCTAATGTGCCCCCCTCAAAAGCGAAAGTTGCAAACTTTGTTGCTTTTGTTGGCGCGATGTACAGTTTCTATGCGCTGTACTCATCCGGGGAAGAAGCCATGCTGTACGGTTCCATCGTGACCTTCCTTGGTTGGACACTGTATGGTCTGGTATCACCACGCTTTGAACTGAAAAATAAACACGGTTAATAAAACAAAGTAAAAAAGGGCGATTGAATGATCGCCCTTTCTGTTTGTTGGCAAATAGTTCGTTATTTATGCCGCATCCGGCAGATGTAGGGTCTAAACGCGATCGAACACAGCAACTATTTGCGTAATTATATGGGGCATCTGCGACAAAAACTGGAACAGGATCCGGCCCGGCCTCGCCATTTTATTACTGAAACCGGTATTGGGTATCGGTTTATGCTTTGAAAAAAGTGGCAATGTATGGATAAAGTCATTTTTTATTCAAATATAAGGAACTTAATATTTAAAAAATGTTCCATACAATTCCTCATCATAAATGACACCGTAGCACACAAGGAGCAAGTAGCAATGCGTGAAATGAATCAGTTAGTAAATACTGAAGATTCAGCCTGGCCAATAATCCAGAACTGGTTAAAAGACGCCACAAACCATACCGAACTCTTACCGGTTAATAAAGATTTAGCCGAAACCGCACTTTATCAATTACAGGTGACAACAAAATCACCAATGGGTGCGCTTGTCTATGGCTCCGGAGGTCTGCTGATTGATAATGGTTGGTTACGCATAGCAGGATCTGGTCACCCCCGGTTGCCACGAGATCCAGTAAGTTGGACACAACGCCCTGAATTCGCAGGCGTGCGGGCTTTACCCATCGCTGACGATGTCGCAGGGGGAATTTTTGCTCTTAATGGTGGCGATCTTGGGGAAGATACTGGCTGCGTTTATTATTTTGCGCCAGATACGCTGAATTGGGAAAGTCTGGAAGTTGGATATTCTGAGTTTCTTCAGTGGGCATTATCCGGTGATTTAGATACCTTCTATGAAAATGTACGATGGCAGCAATGGCGAGAAGACGTAATAAAATTATCGGCAACGGAAGCCTTCACGTTCTACCCTTTCTTATGGGTACAAAGTGAAGAAGCAAGAACAAGAAAAGTTATTTCGCTTACTGAACTCTGGGAAATGCAGTATCAAATGAAAGAAACATTCACGCAATAAGACATGTTCAGGTCCGGGTTTCATTTCCGGACTCACTATTTTAATGTGTATTTATCGCTTTCAATTCTTGCTGGCAATTTTCTGACTGGCAGCGTCGTAACTCAATAATCCCGACATGCATCATCGAGCCAAAAAATCCGCTTTCGCTGACATAATCCTCATTGACTATCGGTCGAGTGCCGGGCTTGCCCTGGCAAACCCGCATAAAAAATGAGGTGTAGCATTGCCAACCGGGATTTAAACCGACCTTTTCTTGTGCTGACATATTATGAAGATAAGTAAGTTCTTTTTCGTTCCCGCCTGACAACTGCCAGCGGCGGGTATTATCAGGTAAGTTATCACCACGGCAATTTGTCTTACACCGGGAAGGTGCAATATTTACCGCAATGCTACCCGTTAATCCTCTGGTTTTATCTTTAGGGGTCAGTAACCAGTCGCCAGCTAATGATGATTGTTCAGGTTGGGCGCATGCAGTCAGCAGTAATGTGGCGGTAATTAGTGACACTATGACGACCAGACTCCTGTTGGTCTTCATTGGGATTTCCTTGAGCTACTCAGTTTGTTGACAAAGTGTTCGTTGTTTTTGCCGGATGCGGCGTGAACGCCTTATCCGGCCTACAAAATCGCGTAAATTCAATATATTGCACCATCCTCGTAGGCCTGATAAGCGTAGCGCATCAGGCAATTCTGTGTTTGTCATACGTAAAAAAGGGCGATCTTCCGACCGCCCTTTTTCTTATTTAATGTGTTTACGCGTTTTTCAGAACTTCGCTAACAATCTCAACCGCTTCTTTCTCGATCTGCTTGCGATGTTCTTCACCGAGGAAGCTTTCGCAGTAGATCTTATATGCGTCTTCCGTGCCTGACGGACGCGCGGCGAACCAGCCGTTGTCAGTCATCACTTTCAGACCGCCAATAGAAGCACCGTTGCCCGGAGCAGCAGTCAGGCGCGCGGTGATCGGGTCACCTGCCAGGGTGCTGGCGCTCACCATTTCCGGAGACAGCTTAGACAGCGCCGCTTTTTGTGCGGAAGTCGCAGCTGCCTGCAAACGGTTGTAGCTCGGCGCACCAAAGCGTTTTGCCAGTTCGTTGTAGTGTTCCTGCGGGTTCTTACCGGTGACAGCGGTGATTTCCGCCGCCAGCAGACACATGATGATGCCGTCTTTGTCGGTGGACCACGGCGTGCCGTCGAAACGCAGGAAGGAAGCCCCTGCGCTCTCTTCGCCGCCAAAGCCGAAGCTGCCGTCGAACAGACCATCAACAAACCATTTGAAACCTACCGGGACTTCTACCAGCTTACGACCCAAGTCATTGACCACACGGTCGATCATCGCAGAAGAAACCAGCGTTTTACCAACGGCAACATCTTTGCCCCACTGCGGACGATGCTGGAACAGGTAATTGATCGCCACCGCCAGGTAGTGGTTCGGATTCATCAAACCTGCCGGAGTGACGATACCGTGACGGTCATAATCCGGGTCGTTAGCAAACGCCAGATCGAACTTATCACGCAGTGCCAGCAGGCCCGCCATCGCACACTCGGAGGAGCAGTCCATACGGATCGCGCCGTCTTTATCAAGGTGCATAAAGCGGAAGGTTTGATCGACCTGATCGTTAACGATAGTCAGGTTGAGGTTGTAATACTCGCCAATACGCTTCCAGTATTCGATACCGGAACCGCCCAGCGGATCAACGCCAAGCGTCAGGCCCGCTTTCTGAATCGCCGCCATATCAACGATATCGGCCAGCCCTTCCACGAACGGCTGCACCAGATCCTGCTCTTTCACATGACCGGATGCCATCGCTTCGTCGAGGGAGATACGCTTCACGCCTTTCAGGCCATCGGCCAGCAGTGCGTTGGCCCTGTCTTCCACCACTTTGGTGACGTTGGTATCAGCCGGGCCACCATTTGGCGGATTGTACTTGATACCACCATCTTCCGGCGGGTTATGGGACGGTGTAATCACGATACCGTCTGCCAGCGGGCCACCTTTTTTATTGTGAACCAGGATGGCATTGGAAACGGCAGGCGTTGGAGTGAAGCCATTGTTTTCCTGCACAATGACATCAACGCCGTTCGCTGCCAGCACTTCCAGTACGGAAATGAACGCAGGCTCGGACAGGGCGTGAGTATCTTTACCCACATAGCAAGGGCCAGTGATGCCGTTTTTCGCACGTTCTTCAGCAATTGCCTGAGCGATCGCCAGAATGTGCGGCTCGTTAAAGCTGTGGCGCGCTGCACTGCCACGGTGACCGGAAGTACCGAATTTCACCGCGTGCTCCGCATTCCCTGCTTCTGGTTTCAGTACATAATATTGCGCCGTCAGTTGGGCGACGTTAATCAAATCACTCTGTTGTGCAGGTTGGCCTGCACGATTGTGGATTGCCATTGCTTTGTCCTTTGTCTGCAACGTTTTAGATAGTTCCGCAAACCTTCTCAATCAATTCCGCCGGGAATTGCATCGACTGCATGATGTGTTCGATCATGCTGCATTTACGGCCGGTGTTGGTGTTGGTGATCACCCAATACGGCGTGCCTGGCACATGTTTCGGCTTGGTCTGATTACCATTTTTCAGCAGCGTTTGTTCATCTGCCGCAAAGTAAACGCGTGTACGACCGTGCAACGATTCCGTTGCTTCGGCAAACGCCTGGGCGTCAAGAGAATATAGTGTAGACAACAGCAGCATAAAGCGATTGACCGCTCGCTTTTGCTCTGCGTATTCGTCCGAAAGCAGAAGTTCACGCATTGCGCGAACCTTGTCTTTAATCGTTTTGACCGGCTTCACTTCGACGATAGCAGGTGACGCAACGCGAACCTCTTTCGTCACCGGAGCAGCAGGCTGTGATGCGGCGGAAAATTTCAACATACGCCGTAAAATGTCGGATGCGCT
>OGJH01001776.1_pt1 | contig 16625 bp, 16 predicted proteins | sample 1572021 | NCBI WGS metagenome assembly OGJH01 (sample SAMEA2582098, study PRJEB24529) | metagenome | biome: Human gut stool | place: China | collected 2011
ACTAACCATGACAAAAGCATGATTAAGAAGTCACTTAGAGCATATATCACCGGCAGCCAGCTTGTATTTTTTGTACTGCCTTACTGCAAAATGGTTCGGGTCTTTCTGCTCCAGATCATCAAACATCAGATCTACTGGATTCTTGAAATTCTCATCATCTTCCCTGGCTTCTGACACATTGATCATTTCCAACAGAGTATTAAAATTTTTTTCTTCTTCCCTGCCTTCATACCAGATATAACCAATCAGGGCACAATAATAGAGTTTTTCCGCCTTTACCCAAAAATCCTCACCTGATTGCTGCCCTTCACCTTTGGTATTAGCAATAATGGTTGTTACCAGTTTTAGAATATCTTTTTCACTGCGGATATATACAAATGGATTATAGTGCATGGATTTTTTGAAGTTAATTGTATTCAAAACTTTGATTTTATACGGTTCATATATAACTTTTCCCTCTTTGTCCCGCACGATTTTTCCATTCTCATCCGTCATCGGACTGCCTTTTGCCAGCATACTGCCAACCTCCAGAAGCACAGTTCCCTTTGGATCAGTAATCACATAGGAGCTGTGCATCTGCATAATGTTAGGCTTTACAAAAAATCTGGTTTTTCCAGAACCAGAACCGCCAATTACCAGAATGTTTTTATTCCTGGCGTATTTCGGATTCTTTGGTCTGCTTGACATAGTAAGACTCTCTGTTTCTGTGAGAATAATATTATTTTCAAATTCAGGATCAGCATATGGTCGTATATCTTTTTCTGTTCCCCATCTGGCAGAACCATACTCCACACCCAGCCGATATTTCCTGGCATTTTTCGTGCGGTAAATAATAATAAACTTTACAGCCACGCCTCCTGCGATTCCACACAACAAATCTATATGATTCAAACTTGGCCAGAGATTCTGAAACGCCAGTTCAAAATAAGTAATGGTATTCATAAATTTATCCCAGGAAGTTGCTCCGGTGTTTACCCTATACAGCCAGGCAATCTTATTGAAAAAATAAGCAAACATCAGATAGGGGAAATTAGCTAAAAACAGCTTTTTCTGATCTGCCCTCTTCAATTCACTTGCCTTATCCGTGATCAGATTTTTCACATCCGCAAGCATTTTTCCTGGGATACTCTCTGAAGAAAAAACAGCTTTTCCAGATATTTTTCTCTTTTTCGGAGAACCTCTGATATGCTGAACTTTTCCTCTTTTTTTCTTATGCTGCTGTTTTTTCTCCGTCATAAACTCTGCCCTCTGTCTTTCTGCTGTTCTCTTGCTCGTTCTCTGTTCTTTCCTTTAGACACAGCATCCTTAAAGTGCATGAGTTTTTTCATAATAGATGGTTTATCCTTTTTGTTCATCTGGACACCCAAATATTTCTTAAATGCTAGATTCATCATTTCTGTATCCTGCCCTTTAAAAAACACATAGTAGGTCGGTGGCTTGGTTGAACTGTCTTTTTTCAAGGCAAAATCTAAGCGGTATTTCTTCGCCACACGTTCAAAAGACTTGATATTTCCATCTGTGATCTCAATATTAGATAAACCAGAACCCTGGCTTTTCAGTTCTTTGTATGACTGTTTTCCAACCTTATAAGGATTCTTTCCTTTTTGTTTCTGTCCTGACAGATACTTCCGCAGCATATTTTTTAACACGTCGGCAGTCACTCTTGCAGTTTTAACCGACAATGCGATTGTTTTCTGAGTAACTTCTTCCTGCAATTTGCACGCCTCCTTTCGATTCTGATCAGCAAATTACGGTGGCACTAACAGATGGGGGAGATATATTTTCATTGGAATTTGACTCCTTTCCACTTCCCGACAAATTGTCGAGAAGTACTCTTTTAAATATAAAAAGCCGGCTGATTCTAATTTCTACTAAATTGAACCAACCGGCTAACCATTTATATTCTATTCACATCTTTATCAGAACTACTCTGCTTCATATTTTTTTCCAATTGAACGTATTTTTTGAACTACATCTTCATAAATCTGAAATGAAAGTTCTTTTATTTTATCCAACATTTCTTGCTTATCTTCCACTTTTTTATCATTTTTGAATTTCTCATAAAAATCAAAATCACGGACCATATACTCCGCAGGCGATATCTTTTTCTCACGCAACAATTTGCAATCAATATTTTCCAGATTAATTCTTGCATATCTCTGTTCTTTTTTAGGCAATACCATAGCAAACATTCGTGCTATAAATTCCTCTGTGGGAGCAATTTGACCTAATTCCCGATAATATTCTTCGCATCCCGGATCAGTCTTAAATATTGTGTCTATATTCTTCTTATCATATGCAACGCTAGTAAAATCCATGAATTCCTGATCACATTCCTCATATTCGAACTCTTCTCCTGATATCTCGTCCCAATGTGTCATAGGATGTGTTAACGAACCATACAGCTCTATATACTTTTTCTCAAATTGTGTACATAAAATCTTCCCAACTACATTATACAAATCAATTGAATTATACGAATTTATAAGCTGCAAGAGCATCTCACACTGTTTCCATAAATAGTCACTAACAACTAATTCATCATTTTTCTCAACAATTTTTTCTATTTCCGTGACTTTCAGTTCTTTCCAAATGTCACTCGGCGCACGAATTAAAGATTTTAATTCATATTTTAATGGAATATATATTTCATTTTTTCGTTCTGATGCTTTTTGATCTTTTTCCTTTCCCTTAATTCCTGTTATATAAGCAAACCATGCTATTATACCTCCAAATATTATTACTAAAACTCCACTAATCGTACTACTTATTACATCTTGCCAAATAGCATTCCAATCCATATCTTTCCTCCCAACAGTATCTTTTCTTTTTCAATATTTTACATTAACTACAGAAATCTGTCATCACGCTTTTTACCAAATATATCGTACTAAACTGCACATACAACTTTTCTTCTTCCCAATCCATCTGATCCATCAGTAAACACTGAAATAATACATCTACATCCTGCAATTTATAAATCCTGTTGCACGTTTCTGACAAACCTTTCAATTCCGGGACCTCTTGCATTGCGTTTCGCCTGTGCATAAGGCATTGCAGATATAATGCTTCCAGATGTTTCTGGCTGAAAATAAGTACTGTCGTATCCTGTTCATTGACTGTACATTTACGTTTTTCTAACTCTTCCTGGGAAATATCCAGAAAACACCGGATATTTTCGACATATACATCACCATCAAATGTTGGATGCTTTTTCTTAATCCATCGTTTCGCCGATACCTCCATATTTTTTCTGTCTCGATCAGATCTGGCACTACGGAAATTCAGCTTTTTGCCCATTTCTGCATAGATATTACTTTTCACCTGCCGATCTGCCAAAGCTGCGTATTCTTCATTGCGAAAAAAATAATCTAAAAGTTGGTTCATCTTAGCCTGACTATCTACCAAATGATAACATTCCTCGGAAAACCCCAAACCCGCAAATGCAACTGGCGCACTTCCTTTTTTGATTTCTTTTTCAATCACTCTTAAAATGTCTCTCTTTGATTCCATTTCTTGCTTTCCTTTCTCTTCTTCAATTTTCTGATTCTGTTCACAGATCATCAATAAGTTTTCATCTGCTCTTTTCGCTGTCAGTGTTAATGAATAACAAACCAAAACCAGAAACAGTGATATCAATGCACTTCCTACACCAATCATAAAAACTTTTCCCCCTCCAATACATGAAGCAATCCGTCCCACTTAAAAAACGGACTGATTTTTTTCAGCATAGCAATCAAGTCCGCTTCATTTTCTATTTCAATATCCAAAAATTCTATTACACTAATTTCAAGTCCATCCGCAATTTTCTTTAATTGTTCTACTTTCGGCTTTCGTATGCCTATTTCATACTTCCGAATTGTATTCACATTAATTCCTGTTCGTTCTGCAAGCAGCTCCTGCGATAGCCCTCTCTGTTTCCGAAAATAACGAATCTTTTCATTTATCTCCATATCTTTCATCTGTTGAACTTCTCGACAATTTGTCGGGAAGTTGTTCCCTTTCCCAGTTTTCTTTTCCTTCATATCCATACATAGATATTTCCTCATCCAATAGCCTTGCAACCATAAAGCAACAAGACAGCAAAAACAAAAGCACTATTCCTGCCATAATAATAATTATCAAATCAATCACATCTCATTCTCCTATGTAAGCGGTACAGAAAAAGCAGCCTTGACAGACTGCTTTTTCAATCACCATATTCTATTTTTGTTCTCATGTAAAAAGGCTTCCGAAATTGTGCGAATCCCAAACGCTAATCCATCTATGTAAGCGTCTCTCTGTTCTGTTTGTTTAAGATTTAAAGTATATTCCTTGTAATCCTCAAACATTGCCTGCAGATCCGGACTCATTAGACTTATCATTTCCTTTTCTAATGTTTCACACAGTTCCTTTGTCTCTTCATAACTTTTACTTTGTGTTTCACATTGATTCATTGGATAAATGCTATAATACAATTTTTCCAGTTGCTTTTCGCTCATTTTTGATCACCATTTCTTTCAGTCTTTTTATGATCCATATAATTCCAGAAATGCCGTTTTTTAGCAAAATGCCTGCTACAGCTAATAATCTCCAGGCAAGAACCCCTATTCCAATCCAACTTCCTACCATCAGTTTAAGCACCAACAAACCAAGCATTTCCCCTGTCCCCACATTTCTTGGAACGACCAACAAAAACATTTTCTGGATTCCGAAAGGTATTCCCACAAAAAGCAATAATTTTCTCCAGTCTAATATTTCACCATTCATGCACATAGGGTGAACAATTAAGCAGATAATCATAGCTATTGCACCAGGAATTATCAATTTTGTTATAATTTCTTTTCCTCTCATATGCCACCTCCGTACATATCATGATTTACTTTTGCCTGGTAATAATTGCCTATTGTTGTTATTGAATTCATAAGACAGGTAAGCAAGTACGCTTTTATGTTCTTTACTTCCCTGGTATTCTCATGCAGACAGTCAAGTACATACTCTATGTGGCTTTCTTCCAGCAACAATAATCTGCTTTTTACGAACTGATATGGGTATTTCACTCCACTGATCGTAATATTCTCCCGTTCTATGCTGATTGTTTCCACAATTAGTGCCACAATTTCATCCAACTGTTGCTGTTCCCCAAGTCTGCATCGTTGTACAAGACAGTCATATTCAATATTTCTTTTTACAAGTGCAGTATTCATCTGGAATAACCCCATCTCTTCCATCAAATCCATTGACTGCTGTTCGGAAGAATCTGAAAGATTGATAAGATCAGTATTACTTCTGTCAGTATTACTAATATCAGTATAATTATAATTAGTATTATTAGGGTCGGTTTTTCCGACTTCTGTACTTCGGTTTTTCCGAACTCCAGACTTCGATTTTTCCGACTTCCAGACTTCGGTTTTTCCGAACTCTTGACTTCGGCTTTTCCGACTTCTTGACTTCGGTTATCATTCTCTGCCGAATCTAATACTTTTTCTTTTCTATATACAAAGCTCTTTACATAAATAATTGTTGGTTTTCCCAATCCTCTCTTTACTCTTTCAATCAAACCAATTCCTTTATCAGTATCTAATTCTGCAAGAATTTTCACACCTTTGTCTTTTCCACAGTTCATATATTCCATCACTTGTTCCAATGTAAATATGATATAAACTTTCCCCTCATTGTCCACCCAATTATTTCTGATAGACAAAGCCATTCTGTCCAGCATCAGCCCATAAAGAACCTTTGCATCGCTGGACAGATTACGGAAATATTCATCTGTGAATAATACTTTGGGAATACGGTAAAAAGCAAACTGTTCCGATTCATAATCGTGAAAATAACCAAACTCTATTTTTGTGCTTTCGGATTTTGCCATTTTGCTTTCCCTCCTTCCCTCGTTATTGGCTTTTCTTCCAGTTATCAAGCAGTTCATAGATAACCTGTTCAATCTGTTCTCTGTTATATTCCTTTGGGAAATACTTTCGTATTTTCTTTTCAGTTAAAGTAACTTTTCCTGTCTCTGTTTTCTTTTCATTCAGAATAAGCTGTACCGCTAATTCTGTCAGTTTACCTTCACCGCTGTATTGCTTCAGTTTTGTTGCCATTGAACCTGTAACAGAGCTTGCTCCAGACACTATGCAGTCTTTCACCCAAATCTGCTCCGTTTCTGATAAATAGGTTAATGAAACACCTACTGTAAAATTAATCTTTCCTTCATCCAACAATTTCAGCAATTCCGGAATAAGACAGGTCAAGCGTATGTAACGCTGAACGGTTCTTCCACTGTCACCGGCAGCCTGTCCAACCAGATCTGCACTGTCAACAGAAGCTGCGTTTTCGTCTTTTATGCCCTGATGTTTTACTGCATCCATCTTCATCTTATAAGCATATGCCTTTTCGCTTGGAAGCAAATTTTCTCTCTGTATATTAGAATCCACCATAACGATTACGGCTTCATCATCGGTATAGTTCCGTATGAGTACTGGCATTTTACTTTTTCCAGCCAGTTCGCAACCACGTTTTCTCCTGTGACCAGCAATCAGTTCATATCCTCCCTCTGCGCGAGGACGTACCAATGCAGGATTTAAGATGCCATAATTCTTGATACTTTCTACTGTTTCAGCCATTTTTTCATCATCATTTACATGAAATGGATGATTTCTAAAAGGATGTAACTCATTTAATGGCACTTCAACAATCTGATTAAGAGTATTCTGTTCGGCTTCATTGATTCCAAGCAATTCATCATAAGAAGTAAGCTGAATTTCTTTCTTAGGTTTACGCATGATTCAGCACCTCCTGGACAAGTGCTTGATAACTGTACGCACCTTTTCCTTTTGCATCGTAAGAAAAAATACTGACACCTTCTGATGCAGTTTCGGCAAGAGCTTCTGTTCTTGGAATCGTCTGATCAAAAATTATAATCTCTGCTCCATAAGCATCTCGTACTGCCTGCTTATTTCTCTTTGAATTATTATAATGACTGCTGTCCATTGTAAACAGAATCCCTTCAATCTGTAAATCAGGATTAAATCTCTGATGAATGCCTTTCACAACTTTCAGTAATTCCATGAGGCCATCTGCCGCATAGTATTGAGGCTGCACCGGAATCAAAACGCTATCAGCTGCACTTAACGCATTAATTGTCATCATTCCCAACGAGGGCATACAATCAATCAGGATATAGTCATAATCATTTTCCAAAAGTTCCAAATATTCTTTTAAGACTTTTTCTCTGTCCTCTACCGTAAATAATGACATGTCCATTCCCGAAAGAAGTTTATTAGATGGAATTACATCTATTCCTTCCTCATGGTGTAAAATTGCTTCCCTGGGATCAAATTCTAATCCCATAATGATATTTTCCATCATTGTTTTCAATGTTACCCTTAAGTTCTTTGGAAAACCAAGTCCCATTGTCAAATGTCCCTGTGGATCAGCATCTATCAGCATTACACGTTTTCCAACCTTAGACAGTCCTACTCCAAGATTAATAGTGGTTGTAGTCTTTGCTACTCCACCTTTTTGATTTGCGATTGCGATTATTTTGCACATGATATAATTCTCCTGTTTTTCTACTATTTTTTATTTACATTACTTTTTTCAATTTCAGCATAAGCTCTATAATATTTGCTCGTCCCTTTATTGGAATAAAGTTCCGATAATTCCATAACTTCAATTTTAGGATGACGCTGCAGGATTTTCTGAAACCATGCAATATCATTTTTTGTTCCCATCAGTCTCACTTTCAGCATTAATCTATTCCTCCAAGCATGGCATGTAACTTTTGATTGTACACTACATATTCCGGATAACGGATCTGTATTGCCTGCCAAAAATATGGTGCATATGCACAGCAGAAGATATCCTCTACTGTATACTGTCTGCACTCGTTTACCTGTTCCTCTGCATCTTCATAATCCCAAACGCTTGGCGTGCTGTTACAGTACAGATTAAATGCCATCCTTACCACTTTTAAGCTACCGCTTGTCTGCCATCCTTCATGTAAACATTTCGTTTTAACAGACCCCGTTTTAAAATTATAAATTCTGTCAGCATTTTTTCTGGTATCTCCATTAATACCCAGACAATAACACAATGCCTTATGGTACACATCCTGATACCGTACTTCTTGTAATTTTTCATAGTAGAATTTTTCATGTGCATCACTGATAAAAATAATGTTTTCTGCTCCTAACGCTGTACTTTTCATTTTGAACCTCCTTGAAATAAAAAAGGACCTTACCAATTGTTCTACCAATTAATAAGGTCATACTATATGTTACTTTTCTAAATTCGTGCTAGGGATTCCTCTCTTTAGTAAAAACTTAGTAAAACATCCCTACTGGTTCAAAAATATACTGTAAAATCAAGGTTTTTCAGAATTTTGCTAAGGTAGTGCCGTGGCAGATGAAAAGTACTCGTATCATAAAAATTTTTCCTCCTATAGCTATCCTCTTAATTAACGCAAATTCCAGATGCGTGGAACCACCCTTTGCAATCATTCGTGCTTATTGTTTCTAAGGCCGCTTTTACAGCCTCAGGTAGTTCAGCAGCAACACGGACTTTCCTCTTTCGGAGAAAGGCTTTCATTTTTGACCACATTTTTTCAATAGGGTTCAAATCTGGACTGTATGGTGGCAAATATAGATAGGAGATCCCCGCCTTTTCTAAAAGTTCCGTCACTATTTTGGCATGATGAGAACGCATGTTATCCATGATTACAACATCGTCTTTCTCAAGGCTCGGTATCAATTGTTTTCCCATATATTTACGAAATCGCTGTGCAGTTGTTCCACCTTGGTACGTAGTATATACCAGACTGCCGTTAAGCCGGATGGATGACAAAACAGTTGTTCCGGCAGGCGTGTTGATCGGGGTAGCATCCATGGCACGTTTCCCATGTACTGCATGTGCATAGTGTCTTGTGAGGTTTGTATTAATACCGCTTTCATCGAGATATATTTGATGTTCTGCATTTGCACCAGATATAGTTTCTATCCATTGACTGCGTTTTCTCTGCACATCGGGGACGATCCTGTTCTTTTGCGTGCAAAGATTTTTTCTTATAAGTATAATAAAACTATATTCTGTTCATTTTCTTTCTTTCCAGTTTATCCCAGTTCAGTTTGTTCTTCTTGTATCCCACAAATGCAGTCACACGGACAAATTCCAGATAAAAGCGGAGAAAAGTTGTTTCAAAAAAACAAGCAGTAATAGCAAGGATCAGCTCTCGAAAAGAAAACCTCTGGTCAATGGTATAGATTCTTGAAAAATATGCAGTTAATGTGAGTAAAATACCATACAGGGCATAGTATGCAAGAAATACCAGCATAAATTTCACATTCAGCATATCCATCATCACAGATAAAACCATTGTAAGTACACCCAAAAGTTCAATAAATGGTGACAATAATTCGTAAAGCAGAAAATAAAGATAGGATAAAAGTCCTACGGCTCCGTACCGTGGGTTTGCCAGCATTTTACGGTGTCCCCACATACACTGGAACAATCCTCTCTGCCATCTTTTCCGCTGCTTGCCTAATTCACTTAATTTTTCCGGAGTTTGCGACCAGCAGATGGCATCCTGTGCAAAATCAATCTTATATGGCTTACGATTCATGCGGCTGAATTCATGAAGTCTGACTACCAGTTCCATATCCTCGCCCATTGTACTGTTGTCATATCCGCCTACGGCAATCACTGTTTTTTTCTCAAATAATCCAAAAGCTCCGGATATGATCATGTTTGCATTGATTTTATCCAGCAGGATACGTGCTGCCAGAAAAGAACGGGCATATTCCAGGGATTGCATTCTTGCTATTATATTTCTGGGCAGCCTGTATTTTATCACATGACCTTTTTTTATGACAACACCATTGGCTGGGCGGACACTTCCACCAACGGCTATTACATTTTCGTCCTCCAGAACCGGGCGAACGATTTTCTCCAGCGAATCATGCTGTAAAATAGAGTCCGCATCCATACAGATAAACCAGGGATACCTGGCTGCATTGATTCCGGCATTTAAGCTGTCTGCTTTTCCGCCATTCTTCTTGCGGATCAAAGTAATGGGCACTTTCTGGTTCGGGCATTCATAAATTTCTTCCTCAGGCTGACATTGGATCAGATGACGGATCGGGCGTTCCACTCGCTCCATATGAAATGCATCAATCAGAACCTGAGATGTTTTGTCTTTAGAACCATCATCTATTACTATAATTTCATATAGTTTATAATCCAGGTTGAGAAGTGAAGTGACTGTATCCTTCACCGTAACCTCTTCGTTATAAGCCGGAACAAGAATGGAAACCGGTATGTAATAGCTTTGCCACAGTTTATTGTGCATCTGTTCAAGGCGGTATGATCTGTACAGCTCAATTGCGCCTGCTACAACCGACAAAAACAAAAAGCTGGAATATCCAATCAGGTATATAATAAAAAACAGATTGACACATTCCAGAAAAAAACGAAATGCATCGGTCATAAACCCGCCCTCCTTTGTGCTTTTACTTCATCCAGCTGGTACTCTAACATTTCTTTTGCGTAGCGGTCATTTCCCTGTAAAATATCAGCTAATGCATCCCTATCTGTATTCAGAACTGCAAGGCTTTTTGCAGCATTACGACGGACATACCAGTTTTTACTGGAAGTCTCTTTTTTCAAGATTTCCAGTGTCTGCGGTCCGGGATACACAGCAAGAGCAGAAATACAGGCATTCTGCAATTCCCAGAACCCTTCCTTTTCTTCTTCGGCGTGATGAAGCAAAAAAGAAACACTTCTTTCATCCTGATATCTGCCAAAATAGCGGACACATGCGATTTGAATTTCCATATCCTGGCTTGTTTCCAGCATAGACAGCATTTCATCCTTCCAGTTTGACGATGCATATCGAATATAATCCAACAAGCTTACCTGCATCCTTGGATGAAATTCACTCAATTTTTTCCAAAGGAGTGGTATCAGTTCTTCTTTTTTATCGAAGGAAAGAAGTCCATCTGCAAGTATTTTTTTATGCGGAAGCAGCTGCTCATTTGCATCCAGAAATGTCAATGCCTGCATAACCGCGTGTATATCTTCTGAACTGTATAATGCCCGCAAAGCATTCTCCCTGCAATAGAGACTTTTATTTCCAAGCAGGTCAAAAAGAAATGGGAAAACAATTTCCTTAGCCTGGAATTTCGTCATATGAAATATGGCAAATACATAAGCCAAGCAGGCCTTTTCCATATCCGATTTTCTTTTATAAACCGGTATCAGTTCTTCCATCAGCCGACTTACAGATGCTATTCCCTGCTGGAATTGTTCCGGCATACTGTTTTCAACTTTATATAATGCTTCACTGAACGTCAGAAGTCTACTGGTTGAATGAAGCTCTTTAACCAGCCTTTTTTCCTGCTTTTTATTTTCCGTTATATTTTCTAAAAACAACTGTCTGTATTCTTCGCAATATCGTTGTTCCCTCCTTTTCAGAACACAGGAACGATATCTTGAAATTATCTCTGTAAAGCAGTTAAAAATGATAATCCCCACACAGACAATAAAATAAAAAACAATCACAAGCTGTGCTATCATTCGTATTCCTTTCCTGTCCAGTATGTCTTCAGAACCTGGTATGCTTCTTTTAATCTTTCATGGTAGGATACTGTATTCTCCCATCCTTTCAGTTTAAGGCCTCCCATCTCGATTGTATTTTCTTCTCCGCCAAAACCTATAAACATCTCTTTGATCCCCACTGATTCAATGCCATAATTTCCGTCATAATAATCATCATGGATCTGCATTCGGGACGGATCAGAAAAATTCAGCAGCTGCCATGGGATTCTAATTTCCACATCATCTCCATTACAGATAAAATCTGCCCTGGAATCATAAGCAGATGCAGATGGATTTCCATTACCATAATACAGCTTTCCACTTTCAAAGGTTTTTAACGGTGTGGCAGCATCCTGATACTGACCAATAACATCCCGTAATACCATGCAGATATTTTCGAATACAGCGCTGTCCCTGGCTGGTGGATCAATATAAGGATCTTCTCCTGTAATATCTTCCTCATAATTGGCATGAATGGGATTATACCGATCCTGAACCAACAGACGAGTATTATCTTTTCCATTTAAGATCAGTACAAAATCTGTAGGTCTTTCAAATTCTGCTGTACAATTTTCCATACGGGTACTGCCTGTTTTAGGGGTCGTATCCACCGGAACATACAGCGTGTCATTTTCCAGATCAAAGTCCTTTTTATGGAGATATAAATAAACATCGGAGGCATCATACTTCACACTGATGAAAGAGCCGTCTTCATATTGGATCACCCTATCTTTATCCGTCCATTCGGAAGTATCACCGTCCACGTAACAAACACTTTCTTTTTCCCCACAGTCAAATGCCAGCAAGCCAAAATGCTGGTCATTTGTCTGAGCATCTTCCCAGTAAATATTACGGCTCAAATCTACAGCATACATGGTATTCCAGGTATGCTTGAACCATTCATCCTGCCAGGAATAGACACAGCCTCCGGAAAGTCCGGCAGCCATAATGTCTTCATAACAATCTACCAGAATCTTTCCCTGTTCTTTTTCAGAATAGTATCCAAGTCCTCTGCTGGTCACCTGATTCTCATGAATCTCACCTCGTCCTGTGGCTGCACCAAATTCAACAGCCAAAACCGGCATTGTATGATGTTCGTTTAAAAGTCTTAAATATGCCCGATAAGTATTCCGTTTTCCGTCAGGAGTGATACAGTCACTAAAGTCAATCTTTTTATCAGACAAGCTGTTCCATGTTGTGTATTCCATACAGGAAAAGTAATCCTGATCATATGGAGATGCACTGTAGCTGGCAAACTGACCTGATATAAATTTATCAGTTGCAGTTATATGTTCTGTGTCGATCCGGGCACATTTTCTGAAATATTCTGCAATCTCTTTAGGATAATCAAAGGGATCTGTTGCATTTCCACTGGAAAAGGAGATCAGACGCTGCTCATCATATCTTGTTGATTCATAGTGCAGCATCCTGTCACCTGTTTCTGCAAGCAGGGATTCAAAGGCAGAGGCATCTTTTGAAGCAGTAAGATAGGTTCCTTTATAAGGTTCCATATCCGGATATTTCTCATCTGTATATGCAACTGTTGTATCTTCCCATCCATTTCCGATAATATATCCCAGCACCCATTTCGAGACATCGTGTAAATAAAGTCCTGTACTTGTATCTGCATCATTATTGATGATCAGTCGTTTTCCATGGATCACATCTACAGTGACCAGGCAATTATCCAGAAGCTTTCCTGCAAAGGAGTCGGCATATGCATCCACTCGGGAGTTCTGTATATAATCATTTACCCAGATTCCCTGAAGTAAATATAACGGCTCCTCATGTTGGGAATTGTATTCATAGAACGCTTTATAAAAAGACGGATTCTGGACAGAATAGACTCTCAGCGTATTTGCTCCTGCTTCCTGGATCAGCTGAAACCAGTGCAGATAGGTTTCTTTGGTGATCGCATAATCTGTAGACCATTCACCAGGAATACCGCTTCCCATATCAATTCCCCTGACTTCAAATGGTTTCCACTTATCTTTGTCCTTTATAAGTATCTCTTTATTCTCAGTCCGGACAAATGTGTTTATATGATTGTCCCGGTCTGAGTCCATATAAAATCCGCCATAAAACACAGCTATAAATCCAATAAATAGAAGCAGAATGATGGCAGATATGCTGATAATAAATCGTTTCATATTTTAATCATTAACCTCATTATACTGCTTTACACGGGAGGATGCTGAATACTGACGCAGAGTCTCAATGTTTTCATCCAGCCATTCTCCTCTGTTTCGCAAGTAACCTTTTAACTGTCCTTCAGCGGCAGATCTGCTGTCCAGATTTCTTGATACCGGAACCAGAAGTCCCTTTGCCTGCTGTTCCACACTTCCCCATCGTGCATCGTTTCTTGCAAGAGCTGGTGCGATAAAATCAAGGGTTTCATCGATATAACGATAAAGTGATTCCTCACTTAACAGACCTTTTCGCAAGGAATGATATCGCTGGATGATCCGTTCAGTAAAATCCTCATCTTTGATAAGCATTTCAAACCATAATCGGTTGTTCAGGAAAAATCCAGTATAAGGAAGTTCCTCCTCGAAATAGTTATTACAGGCATTATTAAAATCCCATACACACATATGATACAGATTATCTGTTCCCTTATAAATATAAGTGGAATAGTTTCCGGCATCTGCATTACTGGAAAGCTCATTGATAATAAAGTAATCTACAAAGCTGTCTACATCTATCATAGAAGTGTAGCCATGTTTTTCCCTGTCATAATCATATGAATACAGAGTTTTTTCAAAATTTGAAAAATCCTGCCGGATTTCTTCTGTCAGTCTGGCATCCCTGTTCCTGCTTCCGGGATATTCTATCTGCAGCAGGAAGGGGGTTTTGTAGGTATACGTTGTAAAGCTGTTTAAAGCTTCTTCGCCCGCATGCTGATGATCCAGGCGAAGCAGGTATCCGGAAAATGTGCTGCGCTTGGCATTTACACGAAGTCCCAGCCTGGCGCCATCTTTTCCGCCGGTTATCATTTCAGTCATTACATATAGACCTTCATATTCACCGTTAAGAATTACTTCGCAGAATCTTACATTTGGCGCATAAGACATCATTTCTCCGGCAAGATTGTAAAACATATAATTTCGTATGGCTGTTTTATCGAGCCAGGGACCGTATAATACCCATTCATGGTGCGCATCCATTCCCATAATGGAAAGCGGATTGTTTTCCCCTTTTTTATCTACAAGTCTGATGGCATAGCTTGGCTTATCAAACTCTCTTGAGGAATTACCTCTCATTCGTATGCGGATTGCAGAAGATACATCTGCCGTTTCATTTGCATGATGGTACTCTTTGCTGTCATTTCCGATTATATCCATCTGAGCAGCAATTGTAGTTTCCCCATCAGCAGCACGTGTATAAATGCGGTTGTTTCCATCATCCTTAATGGGTCTTCCCGGGATTACCACCCCATCTGTATCAATTTTGACAATCGGAAGATATGTACACAGACCGCCATCCGCAGGATCCGTACATGGTTCCTGGGGAATTTCCTGTTCATGCTGGTGAATTCTCTCTGTTTCTCGATAGTCCCGACAAAGCAGTGGCGCAAAAACAGCAATCAGGATAACCGCAAAGCAGCATGTAAATCCTATTATTTTATATTTCATATCAGTTATAAATCTCATCGCTTTGAGCTACAATATTAACACTTTCGATTTGTCCAAGGTTATAGAAATCATCTGTTAAAGCCGGATGCTGTTTCTGAACTTTTTCCAGTATTTTTCTGGATAATTCATAAATGTACTCAGCATTCTCCTCTGTCGTATTTTTTACCCGAAGAACGGCACCAGTCCCAAAATAACGAAAGACCTGGGATTCTATATTTTCACAGCGACTTCTTTTTGCACGGATGATCAAAAGCATACGGTTATCACTGCGGATTGCTCCCATGATAAGAAAGATAAGAAAAATAGCAGAACTGCCTACTGCAGCAACCAGATAATCTCCAACTCCACAACATATTCCCACAATGATCGTCCAGAAAATATATACAGTATCTCTGGAATCTTTTATTGCAGTTCGAAAACGCACGATAGATAATGCACCGACCATACCAAGCGACAATGCAATATTGTTTCCTATGACAGTCATAACTGTTCCTGTCATAACAGTCAGAACGATTAGTGTTACTCCAAATTTTTTACTGTAAATCGTTCCCTTATGTGAGATCACATATGAAATAAAAATAAACAGACCAATGACAGCACTTACCAGAATATGCATTGTAATTTGCTGCCAGGTCATATCCCCCTGCTGGGCAAGCAGGTTATAAATCGTCTCTTTCATTTCCTTTCCTCCTAAAATCTGTAGTCACAGCCAATTTGTCTTGCCATACAGTATTTGCTCACAGAAAGCTCGCTTTTCTGAACGGGCAGAAGCATATGCTTGATATAGCTTAACAAAAAACCGTTATATTTTACTTCCAACACTACAGCAAAAGGAGACATTACACTGTTTAACACCAGTTTTCTATCAAATATATTGAAATTTACTTCATTAGCCCGTATTCCGGAATCAAAAGTTATTCGAATAGAATTTTCCGGCGCGATAAATGCAAATCTGTCATATTCTACAACTGTTTTAGGACGGTATGCCCACATTTCCATAATTGAATAACATTCCTGTCCAAACTCACTGCCACTGTTTAAAAGTACAGAATAATCACCCTCAATGAGAGCCTGCGCTTCCTTTCTGGATAATCTTAATGATCGCTTTCGCTGATATGGTCCCTGCTTCTGCTTCATTTCAAACAGTGCAAAATCCGCATCAGGACTATATACCCGCAAACGAAACTTCCTTCTTAACTCCAGACCATCTTCTTTTTCCTGAAAATCCCGATTTGACAAAGAATCAAAGTACAAAGAACGTACCGGATAACCATCCGGTCCATTATGTGAGTCAGTATGAACCACATTTGACAAATAATTCCGAAGTTTTAATGCCTCTGCCTGATTAAGCAGAAATTTTTTTTCTTCCCGCAGAACATCGCGCATAGTATTATTTCCTCCTTCTTTTGCTTTTTAGTA
>OGJH01001789.1_pt1 | contig 16516 bp, 18 predicted proteins | sample 1572021 | NCBI WGS metagenome assembly OGJH01 (sample SAMEA2582098, study PRJEB24529) | metagenome | biome: Human gut stool | place: China | collected 2011
GAGAAAAGCCTCCCCTTATAGGGGAGGTGGCCGAGCGAAGCAAGGCCGGAGGGGCGGCCTTGGCTCTACTGCCCTCTTTACCGGGCGACACCCTTACGCGCCCCTCATCCGGCCTTTGGCCACCTTCCCCCTAAGGGGCGGTGACGTAAGAAAACATTTTAAGCGAGGGTCGGCGTAGCGTCAAGCTGCGCCGACTTTCGCAATATTTTTGTCTTGGGCAGTTTGGGATTGCTCCCGCGCTCCCTCAAAATCAAACGCACCAATGAAGTTATAGACGATCTCGATTTCCCGGATTTTCACCCGTTTCTGCTGTTCGTCGGTCGTGTAGGTTTCGGACACCCTGATTTGTTCCACGAACTCACGCAGGATAGTGGCATCAAGCTGGGTCATGTCCGTATACTTCTTCACCACGGAAATGAACTTCCTGACATTGGTTTTCTTCTGCTCCTGCTGTTTCACTTCCCGCCCCAGGGTTTCCACAACGGTCTTTAACTGTTCCTGCTCCTGTTCGTAGTCATGGGACAGCTTGATAAACCGATCATCGGACAGCTTGCCGGAAATGTTGTCCTCATAAATCCTCTTGAAGATCACATCCAGCTCCGCGATGCGCTTTTCAGACTGTGCCAGCACAGCCTTTTTCTGCGCCAGCGCCTTGTCACGCTCCCGCAGGCTCCGTTCCGCCGCCCGCTGGATAAAGTCGTCCTCATACTGCGTCACATAGGCAATCGCTTCCCGCAGGTTCCGCAGTACGATTTCTTCCAGAACTACACGGCGGATAGAGTGCGTCTTACACAGGGTACGGTCTTTCCGATAGGTGGAGCAAATGTAATACTCCTGTTCCGGCTTGAAGTGATTAGCCCGGCAAAGGTACATCTTGCCGCCGCAATCGGCGCAGTACACCAGCCCGGAGAACATACCCATGTCCCCCATCTTGGTCGGGCGGCGTCTGGCCTGCCGGATGTTCTGCACGACCAGGAACACGCTTTCCTCAATGATCGGCTCTTGGGTATTCTCGAAGATCACCCACTCGGACGGGTTGTTCCAGACCTTTTTCTTACTCTTGAACGATGGCTTGCTGGTCTTGAAATTGACCGTATGGCCCAGGTAGTCAACACGCTCCAAAATGCGGGAAACGGTTTCGTTTGTCCATTTGTAAGGATTAGCCGTAGGCGCGTTGCAGACCGGCAGGCCCTTTTCGTGGGCGTAGGCCGTGGGGTTCAGGACGTTGTTCTGTTGCAGCCACTTGGCGATCTGCGTCGGCCCCAAGCCGTCCACGCACAGCGCAAAGATTTTCTGAACGATAGCAGCCGCTTCCTCGTCTACAATCCACCGTTTCTTGTCCTCCGGGTCTTTCATATATCCATAAGGCGGGATGGTGCAAAGGCGCTCACCAGAGCGGCCCTTGGCCTGAAATGTAGCTCGGATTTTCTTGCTGGTGTCCTTGGCATACATCTCATTGAACACGTTGCGGATTGCGGTAAACTCGCTGTCTCCCTTTATGCTGTCCACTCCGTCATTTACGGCGATAAAGTGAACACCATACTCCGGGAACACCATTTCGGTATACATTCCCACTTGGAGATAGTTGCGGCCCAGGCGGGACATATCCTTGACGACCACCCGCTTGATCTTGCCCGCCTTGATGTCGGCAAGCATACGCTGAAAGCCAGGGCGGTTGAAATTCGTCCCCGAATAACCGTCGTCCTCGTCGTAGTGCCGGATGGCGGTATAGCCGTGGTCGCGGCAATACTTCTCCAAAATCTTTTTTTGGTTGATGATGCTGTTGCTCTCACCGTCCAGCTTATCTTCCTGCGAAAGCCGTTCATAGCAGGCGGTCAAGCCCTCGGCGTCGTCCTCCGGCTGGCTGTTCTGAACATAGAACTGCAACACCGTGTTCTGGATGGCCTCGCGGGTTTCCGCCCGCAGGGGGGCGGTATTGGTGATGCGCTGGAACGTGCCAACGGGAGTAATGTTCGGCTTCATCATTTCAGCGCACCCCCTTTCTGAAAAAGGGGAATTTGATGCGTTTGATTGTCAAGGTGCAAAGTTGTATCATTGTCGTTCGTCCGTGCCGCACGGTAGTACAGTGCGAACACCTTATCCGGCTGTTTATTCATTTTGGCCTCCTATTCCGCAGCCGGAAAACGGGGCCTTGATACAGTATCATTATACCATACCAGGCCCCGTTAGTCAGCTCAAAAATTCATAATCAGGGCTGGGATTTTTTCTTCTCCAAATCGCCCTGAATTAAACGGTTGATCTTGGTTACTGCGCTTTCGCTGGCCCTGTCGCTGACAGAAGCCTTGACGATATAGCGAACGCCCCCGATCTCGTACTGACGTACAACGGGGGCGTTGATTTTTTGCGTTAATACCGTACTCATACGGTACAATCCCCCTTTCACGAAACAAAAGGTTCATGCTGAAAAGGGGCATAAATCGGACGGCTGGCGGCGACCAGCACCACGGGACTTTCACCCCCGCGTGGTTCTCACGCGGCCCTACCCATTGCCTGCGACGCTTTTAACGCTCGGACTGTGGCTGTAAGGGAGTATCGTTAGCGTATGCGCCGCTGATTATAAGCTGCCAGCTTTCGGTGTAAGCGGTTCTCGCTCACCCGCAGGATGCGGGGTCATGGCGCGCCCACCGATGCGGCGCATACAGAATGTGTCCGTTGCCCTATGCTGCGCCGCCGTTATCTTGCGGGCTTTCTTTGTCAAGGTGCAGCGCCGGGCCGGAGGCGGGGGAACATGGAAAGGGTAAGGTGTTCCGCCTGCCCTGCCGGGCCGGTTGCCGTCAGTTCATGGCGACAATAGCATGGATGAGCTTGATTTCCAGCAAGTGCTTCATGTACTCGTCCACGCACTCATGGGGATAGCCGTACTTGTCATACAGCGTCCGGGTACAGAGCTTGTTTATGTAGCCCTCGTAGTACCGCAAGACACGTTCCACGGCTTCGGCGTCCCCGGCGCGGGCGGCTTCGATCACCGGCATGGGGAGAAGCGCCCGGCCCTTGTAGTCAGGTTCCGACATTCGCGTTCAACCTCCTTTCGGCATCAACGCCGCCAATTTGTTCCGCAGTTCGTCCAAGGCTTTCCGCCTGCGCCGCTGGACGGCATAGCGGGACAGCTCCATGATTTCACCGATCTTGCCGTCTGACATTCCCAGGACACAATGCAGTATCAGAATACTTTGTTCCTGCTCCGTCAGGGCGGCAAAGGCATCGGCCACAAGCTCGTTCTCAATCGGCAGGTCACACCCATGCGACGTAAAAACATGGCTTTCGCTGGGGTAGCTGTCTACCGTGGAGAGCTTGTCCATTTCTTTCTGCGGCAGGATGCTCAACGATACATGACGGTCGCGCAGGCTGTCCATTTTCCGCAGATAGTCAATGGCTTCATGTTCCAGTACCAGCTTGCAATAGCGGTCAAACTGGCCCGGTCTGCTAAAGCGGGGGATAGTTCCCATCTTCTCACCCCCTTTCGTTGGGGGATGGTGGTGGTTCTCTCCCTTTCCGCTAACAGAGCGAAGTGATTGGGCCAAACTGCGCGGTAAATGGCCCAATTTGCAAAAATTTTTTTCGGGCTGGTCGGGAAACGACAAAATTCGCCCGGCAGGTCACAGACCCACCGGGCGAGTTGCACAGTATAATTTACTTTATCTGCGTTGTATAGTATAACCTCGTGGCCGCAATCCTCCCAGGCGGGGGACGGGCTTTTTTTGACGGTTCAAATGCTGTCGGATTGTGTCGAACGACTATGTACTTCATGGCGGCTGCCTCCTGTCAGCCGCCGCACCTGTCAGCGTTACCGCATCATTACTTTTGGAGATAAAAGAACGGCGGCTTTCAATTTCTCAAAAGCCGCCGTTTTAAGGCATGACAAGTAGTGCTGTACGACGGCTTTTTTTCTTTTGCCGTCGTGCGGCAGAATTTGAAAATATTAACTAATTTTGCGTAGTATAATCTTCTCCGACAGGTTCATTGTTTTGCAAAAGCAACTGTGCGTCTGCATCGGATATTTCCGTGATCTCCGAAATTTGATGATGGCTGTCTCTTGTAACTGCAAGGCGCACGCTGCCTTTTTCGTTGACGTAAACAGTAGGTTGTTCACCGTCCACCAGTACCATAATTCGCTGGTTATTGTAATACCAGCCGCCATCCTGGGCATTGTAGGTAATACCATAATCCGCATAATCTTTGAGCCAAGATTGAGCAGATGCCCCCCCTACTTGCGCGGTCGTCCCTTCGGTGAGGCCGCTCATGCGGTCGTGCCTTTGTGTGTGCCAGTCATAGACCTCTTTGGAGCATTCTTTGACGCCAATGAGCTTATTACCGTCATACTCTGCCTCAATATCCACCGTCCCCGAAAAGAAATTCGTGAAACTTGCACCAGCTACGGGGTCGTTAAAAAATCTCACAACATTCCCACTAAAAGTGTAGTAATGGTTTTCTTTGTCGTAGACCAAGCCGTAAGGCTCATATACGGAGTAGTCAACGCTCCCGCCAGGAATTTCTGTTGCAGAAGAACCGATCGTTTCATTTCCCACAGCAGCAATAGTTTGCGGCTGATAGGAAATGTTTTGAGGAGTGCCGCCGTCAGGAGGGGCACTTGCGGATGCACTGCACCCAGCCAAGCATCCCACAAGCAGCACACCGCCAAGGGCCAGTGCGAGTAGTTTTTTTGTGTTCATTGAAAAACACCATCCTTTCTTTGAAGTGTATCTAAAGAATACCACCCTTTTTTGTGATACGTTTGGGATTAGTTTGTGATTTATGTGTAGTTGAAAAGCGGCAGGCTGCTTGCCCACCGCTTTCCTGTATTCGTTAAATTGTAAAAGAAAATTTCACCCCGGATTGTGTATTGCAAACCGTACACTCACTTCCATGTTGGTGTAGTATTTTTTGAGTAACATATAAGCCAAGCCCACTTCCTCCCGTTTTCCGGCTCCTTGAGTGGTCAATTCGATAGAAAGCCTCAAATATGTTAGGAATACTGTCCTCCGGTATGTTGGTTCCAGTGTTTTCAATAGAGAATACCCATTGCTGATGCTCTGCAAAAGCCAAAATGCGGATGGATGCCCCTTGTGGAGAATATTTAATCGCATTTCCAATTAGGTTTGAAAACACCTTTTCCATCAACATTTTATTGCCGTTTATGAATATTTTTGATGGTATATCGAGTTGTATTTGCAAGTCCTTTTTTACAATCAAGTCCTCTGTTTCGCTCAAATAGGATTTAATAATCTGGAAACAGTCCAGACATTCTTTTTTTAAGTCGGCCCCTGCGGTTTCCAGTCTGGATATGGTTAGAATTTCTTGTACCATCACTTCAAGCGCGTTTGCGATTTCCAGCGATCTCGCTAAATACTTTTCCCGGTCTTTATACGCACCGACACCTAAAAGCATCCCCTCTAATTGGCCTTTGATAATTGTAATTGGCGTTTTCAATTCATGGGATACCGCTGAGAAAAAATCAGTTCGTGCCTGTTCTAATTCTCTCTCCCGTTCAATATCCAGTTCCAATTTCTTGTTAGCACTTTGTAAATCGGATAATGCGGCTGACAAATTGTGTGATAATGTATTAAGGCTTTTTTCTAATATGCCCAACTCGTCTTTTCGATGCTCGTCAATCTGCCACTCAAAATGTAAATCAGACATTTTTTCTGATATTTGACTGATTTCTAATACTGGCTTTGTAATAAGACAAGAAAAGCAGCAGGAAGTAATAACCGCCACAAGAACAACAATAAATGCAAGGATTGGAAGTACCGTCCCAAACGCTCGCTGTAATTCCACTATCTGTCCTGCTGCTCCATAAACAACTAATGTATATTTTGCATCTTCATTCAAAAATGAGATGGAATAACTGTTAGATATGATCGGTGCAGGATAGATTTCACTATTTCCCCAACCATCGTTGCTTTCTTCCACTACAAAATCATCAGCTATATCTCGCATTGTAGGAATTTCCAGTTCACGACCATCATCTGTATGCAATTCTATCTTGTCCACGTTTTGATTATCAAGGAAATTGTCAAAAAGATTACCGCTTTGCTCCATTGATACTTCTGACAATTCCAGGATAAACTTCTGCGTCTGTTCGTCTAATGCTTTGTTCAGATTGTTGGAGTAGGTTTTTGGAGTATACCAAGCTAAAATAGCATATACAAGAAAACTCATGCCTGCCAATAATACAGCAGTAACAATAAGAACCTTTGCAAATAGGCTGCTTTCAATTTTCTTTATCAATTTTATATCCCACCCCTCGGATTGTCTGGATAAATTCAATTCCCAACTTCTTCCGCAAATTCTTGATGTGCGTATCAACTACACGCTCGTCCCCATAAAAGTCATACCGCCATAGTTTATCCAAAAGATTTTGCCGGGTCAGAATACGGCCTTGATTAGTGAGAAGTTCTTTCAGCACTTCAAATTCTCGCTGTGTCAGTTCATAAGCGGCTCCGTCCACAGTGGCCGTATAATTATCGCAATCCAAAATGAGGTTTTGGTAAGCAATCGTTTTGTGTTCATCCTCCTGCGGCCCGCTACTCCGCCGCAGGACGGCGGCAATTTTCCGAATTAAAATCGGCATGGAAAAGGGCTTTGTGATGTAATCGTCCACTTGCAAATCCAGCCCCCTGATTTGTTCTTCCTCTCCGCTCAATGCGGTAAGCATGATGATAGGAACCTGGGATTGTTTTCTTATAAATTCGCAAACGGCAAACCCATCAATTTTGGGGAGCATTACATCAAGCAGCACCAAGTCAAATTGTGATGCAGAAAACATTGAAAGGGCTTCCACGCCATCGCTGGCTAAATTAACCTCATATCCTACCTCTTGCAAAAAGTTCTTCAAAAGCTCTTGAATGTCCAAGTCATCCTCGACAACTAAAATCTTTTGCATAACGACACCTCCAAGAACCAGCATAACATAGAATTTTGTGATTAGTGTGTAGTTTTCAAATTTCTCCTGTTGCCTGCTGGTAATATTTTAATTCTATTAGCAGTATAAAACAAGTGGCAAAATGTAAACAATAAAGATTAGAACCTGTTCTGTATGCTTTGTTTCCAACTCAAAAAGTAAAGTATACAATATAGATGGGTGATATAATATGGCTAACATTCAGGACTGTCCCGGTTTTGAACCCTTTGGGGAGGATGTCAAGGCGGCGAGGAAAAAGCGGCGTCTGTCCAGGCAAAAGGTCGCTGAAATGGCTGACATCTCAACAGTATATCTTATCAACATTGAGAATAACCACATTATACCGGCGCTGCCAGTCATAATTCGGCTTATTCAAATTCTTAATCTTCCTGCCGCAAAGTATTTCAACCAGCTTGTGGACGGAGAGGAAAACGACCAGCGCCAGCGCATCAACCGTAAGGTGATGCAATGTCCAGAAGAACATCTGCCGGTTATTGAGGGAGCATTAGACGGGGCTATCGAAAGCAAATAGGGGTCGCTTTGCGAGGATGCAGGGCGGCTTCTATTTTTTTGCGCCTTTTTACGGAAATGCCTGCCTTTAGCGCACAATTTCGGCGTTCCAATTCGCTCTATTAGTACAGAGAACGGGGGAAGCGGAACGGGGGGAGGGGTAACGTAGCAAGCATAGGGAGTGTAGCCACACTCCCGGAAAACGGCCCATCCCGGCCCCTGCCGGGCCGTGTCCGTTTTCGCTTGTTGGGATAATCCCAAACCCTTATGAGAAACGGAGGTGACGCATGGCGAACAGGAAGCGGAAGATCGTGCTGCGTGTCCCGGTGACGGCGGAGGAACAGGCGTTGATACAGCAGAAAATGGCCTTGCTCCATACGGCCAATTTTTCAGCCTATGCCCGGAAGATGCTGATTGACGGCTATATCGTCAACGTGGACACCAGCGACATCCGGGCGCAGACGGCGGAGATACAGAAGATCGGCGTCAATGTCAATCAGATCGCCCGCAGGGTGAACAGCACCGGCACAGTGTACGCGCAGGACGTGGAGGACATCAAGGGGGCGCTGGAGGAGATATGGCGGTTACAAAGATACATCCTATCAAGTCAACGCTGAAAAAGGCCCTTGACTACATCGAGAACCCGGAAAAAACCGAGGACAAAATGCTGGTGTCCTCCTTTGGCTGTTCCTATGAAACGGCGGACATAGAATTTGAAATGCTGCTTGCCCAGGCCATTCAGAAAGGCAACAATCTGGCTCACCACCTGATACAGTCCTTCGCTCCCGGCGAGGCCACGCCGGAGCAGGCCCATGAGATCGGGAAGCGGCTGGCCGACGAAGTGTTGCAGGGCAAATACCCCTATGTGCTGACGACCCACATCGACAAGGGCCATGTCCATAATCACATCATTTTCTGCGCCGTGGATATGGTGAACTGCCGGAAATATGTTTCCAACAAGCAGAGCTATTCTTTCATCCGGCGCACCAGCGACCGGCTGTGCCGGGAATATGGACTGTCCGTGATAAAGCCGGGCCAGGACAGGGGCCAGTCCTATGCCGAGTGGGACGCCCAGCGGCGGGGCCGGAGCTGGAAAGCGAAGCTGAAAATCGCCATTGACGCCGCTATCCCCCAGGCAAAAGATTTTGAAGATTTTCTGCGGCTCATGGAGAGGCAGGGCTATGAAATCAAGCGGGGTAAATTCGTGTCGTTCCGCGCCCCCGGCCAGGAGCGGTTTACCAGATGCAAGACGCTGGGCGAAGCCTACACCGAAGAAGCCATCACCGAGCGCATCCAAGGCCGGGCCATTGCCGCACGGAAGCCGAAAGTCCGCAAGGGTATTTCCCTGCGTATCGACATTGAGAACAGCATCAAGGCCCAGCAGTCGGCGGGCTATGCGCGGTGGGCGAAAATACACAACTTACAGCAGGCGGCAAAGACCATGAACTTCCTAACCGAGCAAGGTATTGACGCTTATTCCGATCTGGAAAGTCGGGTGGCGGAGATCAGCGCCGCCAGCGAGGAAGCCGCCGCCGCGCTGAAAACGGTGGAACATCGTCTTGGGGAAATGGCCGTGCTGATAAAGAACGTCACCACCTACAAGCAGACCCGGCCCGTGGCGGTGGAGTACCGGCGGGTGGCGGACAAGGCCCGGTTCCGGCAGGAGCATGAAAGCGCCCTGATACTGTATGAGGCTGCGGGCCGCGCCTTGCGGGAGGGCGGCGTGACGAAGCTGCCCGATCTGGCCGTGCTGAAAGCGGAGTATGCCCGGCTGACGGATGAAAAGGAACGGCTGTACGCCAAGTACGGCGAAGTGAAAAAGGAGCTGAAAGAGTACGGCATCATCAAGCAGAATGTGGACGGCATTTTGCGGGTGACGCCCCGGCAACAGGAAAGGAAGCAAGAGCTGTGAGCATACCGAAAATGAACTATCCGCAGTACCGCAAGGCCCGGAGGCTGACGCGGGAGTGCTGCAACAATGTGGGCGGCAACTGCCTCCTGCTGGACGATGGGGAGGAATGTATCTGCGTTCAGAGTATTTCCTATTCCCTGCTGTGCCGCTGGTTCCGGGCGGCTGTCCTCCCGCTGGACGCTGTGTTGTGCGCCGAGATCACAAAAGAGCATGACAAGGTAAAGCGGTGCTGTGAGTGCGGGGCCAGCTTTACGCCGAAGTCCAACCGGGCGAAATACTGCCTTGCCTGTGCCAAGAAAATGCGACGCCGCCAGGAAGCCGAACGGCAGAGGAAAAGATACCAGCAATCTGTATACCCACGATGAAAACAAAAGGGCAAGGCCCAACTTGAGCCTTGCCCTCTTGTCATATTTGCTTATTTACCACCAGCCAGATCAAGCGGCGGTGCAGAGGTATTAGTAATTTCGTACCACTCGCCATCATACTGAATATATGCCTTGTCAATATACACCCAAGCGAAAGACAGTTCGCCATCGTTGATGTTAAATCTATAAGATGTTCCGCCATTCCATACCTCGTTAGGTGCTTCGCCTTTATTTTTCAAAATGTTCTATTCTATAATCAAATTAAAGTCGTCAAAAAAAGCATATTCGTAAAATGTCTGGCGCAGGGCCTGGATCAGCAGATCACCCTGTTCGCTTTCAGCATACGAAGAAAACTCCGCAGACACAGTAAGTTCAAGTGTGAAATAGCCGCCAGATGTATGTTCGACCATCTCACCTTGCACCTGTTCACTTCCATTATCGTCATAAACGCAACCAACGAACGTAACACCCGAAATGTTATTGAGTGCTGCCCACTCATAGAATATATTTTCTGGAGTACAGCTTACCTCCATATTTTCGTTTTCAATCGTTCCATTTTCAGATAGATAGTAGATTTTGAGATTTCTGACCTCCAGGGCGATCTCGCCTCCATTGGGGGCAGTTGTATTCGGGATAATCCGTGGGATAAGGGAACCGGCTATGATAACTATGGCCAGACAAGCAGCGATAGCGCCCCATTTCAACCAACCGGGCTTTTTCGTTTGCTGGGTGGGTGAGGCTTCTTCGATATAATCTGCGTCCACTTGGCCCAGGGCCTTTAACAAACGCTTTTCTTTCATAAATCAAAACCTTCTTTCTCCAATAATTGTTTCAGTTCGTTCCGGGAGCGGAGCAAAGACATCTTTACTTTGCTCTCACTCATTGAATAGCCTTTCGCAATTTCTTTGATTGTGTTCATATACCAATATCTACGCATGAAGATTTTTCGACTGTCCGTTGAAAGAGTACCCAGGAACCGATTGAGCAGTTCTGTCAAAGTAAGATCATCGACAACCTGTTCCACATTTTCTGAAGCTGGAATACAGTCGTTCAGTTCTTCCAGTACAAGCGGTACTTGTCCGCAACCACGTTTTTCTGCGCTGTATTGCTCCCACTTGTTAAGCGATAGATGCCGGGTAATCGTTCCAAGGAAAGCCGCAAATTTGCCCGGACGCTGGGGCGGTATTGTCCTCCAGGCATTAAAAAACGTATCGTTTACACATTCCTCGCTATCCTCATAGCTGTGCAGGATATTAAATGCGATAGAATGGCAGTACCTCCCGTACTTTTTTGCAGTTTCGGATATGGCGGTTTCGGTGCGCGCCCAATATAGGTCTATAATTTGATTATCCTCCACATGAACCTCCTTTCCCCTGCGATAAGGCCCTTCACCCATATAGACAGGAAAACCCTATGGCACGTCACATTTTCCTCAAAAAAGTACGGAGCAAATTTCAGATATTTTTTACCTCTGCATTTTTTGTTCAAATAAACCTCACTTACTGAATTTCGACCCATTGTAGCATAATTACATAGTCCGCACAACGCAAGAATACTCTCATTATTGAGAAAGCAGAATAAGAGCAAAACAGCACATCGGCCTACGCATTTAGAGGGGTAAAAGCCCGCTGTTTTCAAGGCTTTCAGAGGCCGGTCGGCGGGGTGGCTGAATGATTTATCAATTACCCGCTGAAACGGCGTTCTAAATGCGTAGAAAACAGGCAAAAAAATAAGGCAGGACACGGGGCCATTCTACCGGCTCCATGTCCTGCTTTTCCAATCCCACCAGCGTCTACCGTTTACGCAGGTCGTATTACCATTCTGCTGTCCGTCAGCGCCCAAGGAATATCATGCAATGTTATTAAGCGTGTTAGCTAATGCCCTTTTTATCGTATAAATCGTTGCCCCATAGTAGCAAGCCAGAATTAGCAATACTAACAGACTGGGAATCATCACGCCAAACTGGAATCCAATACTGCTCATATAGGTGAAAACCTTGTGTCCATACCGAATAACAAAAGAATAAATCACCAGCAGAGCAATAATAAACGCAACAAGACATGGGGTAAAGAAGTAACACAGGCTTTGTCTGCTTACCATCTTTACAATATCATCCCGGTCTGTTCCCATCTGATACAAAATTCTATACTGCGTATGGTGGTCGATAGAATCCGTTGTGAGGTGCAGGGCCAGAACAGTCATGCAGATGATAAAGAAGATAATCCCGGAATAGATGCCGAGCAGCCGGACGCTGGTTGCGGTCAGCGCCACGTCGTTGCTTTCCTGTGTCAAAAAGCGAATCGGATCAATAAAGCTGGCATAGTGTCTGTCAGACTGATACTTAGTCTCGTATCTGTCGAATAAATATGAATAGTCATTTTGGAAAGAAACTGCAATTTCATCCCTGACCGTATCGCAAAGACTATATGGAATAGCCGTTTTGGTATTTGCATAATAGCAGGTTCGTGCAAGATGAAGATTTTCGCACACGGAATCAGGAAACACAAGGATAGAGTCACCGCTGTTGAATAGATACTTTCCCAGTGGATCATTATAAATCGCCGCTTCTGCCAGATTAAGAAGCGTTCCATCATCCAACTGAATTGTTCGCTGTCCAGTACCAATGCTGTCCGCAACGTTTTCCATGTCCATCTCATAGTCAAGGTGCATGAAAAACTCGTTTTCGGCCAACTGCACTGGCTCCATTCCAGCCATTCTCCGCATATCATTGTAATTGGAAATGCTCATGGCCAGTCTTGGCAAGTCACGCCAATATTCTCTGGTATCAACCGTGTTAAAGTCACGTTCCCACACAAAGTAGCTCCGTTGAGATACATCTTCCGACACGGTGATGCCATGCTTTTGCAGAATTTCTCCCACAAATGAGAAGTCGATCTGCGGAATATCGTCTATCTCATCAATATACATATAGGTGTTGTAGATCATAACGTCATAAGGCATACGATACTCCAGATAGCCGGTGGTGATCTCTGCCAGCATTGGCAGGATAACGAACGCTACAAGAGAAATTGTAATCGCCAGTGTCGAGATAGACAGTATCTTTGTGGTTGAGGACACCTTTTGAAAAAGATTGCCCAACAGAACAGAATTGATATTGTGGTTTTTCCATTTCTTCTTCCGCCGGACTACGGTAATGAGAAATGCAACTGCATTATATAGGGAAAATATGCCCATAATAGCAGCTAAAATGGCAATCAACTGATAGCGGTTACTGATTTCATCGGGGATGCTCCCAGCATAAATGCCATTGACATTGGTAAAGTTATAGAGTACCACACCCGTGATGGCAAAGCATACAATAGCGATTACAAGTGAAATAGCATAGTGCCGCTTTTTCTTTTTCTGGCCCTCGCTGGTTTTCTTTTCATTCAGCAGGTCTATGAGTTTAATTTTATATATCCTGCGAACATTCCACATTCCCACCAGCACAAAGACGGCCCCAAAGAATAGCAGAGTTACAAGTATCGTGTCCGGGTAAAATCCTAAACGAAATGAGGCCGCAGATGTGATTGTCCGCATAACGAATGTTGTCATCATCCCTGACAGTATCGTTCCAACAATACAGCCAGTAAGTACAGCCACCATGCCGAACACAAATGTTTCGCCAAAGAAATGCCTTGCAATGGCGCTATGCTCCATGCCGAGAATCATATAGACGGAAAATTCCCGGCTGCGCTGTTTCAGCATATAATTGTTGATATAGCGGATCAGAGCAACAAAGATGATTGAAATTGCCAATACTGCGTATCGGATTGTGTTTTGAAATAAAGCAAGGGAATAGTTTCCATTCCCGCCTAAAATGTCATTATATCGGCTCGTTAAGGAGAGGAAGGCAAAGAACAGGGTACTGCTGATGACCAAGGTGAAGAAATAGATCACATAGTCCCTCAATGTCTTTTTGATATTACCTCGGAACAGTTTAGCGTACATCCGTCTGTCCTCCCCCCATCATGGTGAGAACGTCCAGTATCTTTTCAAAAAATGCTTTGCGGGAATCCTGGCCCTTCAAAATTTCGGTAAAGATCACCCCATCCCGTAGGAACAGGATACGGTTGGCGTAACTGGCAGAGAAAGCGTCATGTGTTACCATCAGAATTGTGGCTCCCAACTGCTCGTTGATGCTCTGCATGGTGCTAAGGAGCATTTGGGACGAATGGCTGTCCAAGGCCCCGGTGGGTTCATCGGCCAGGATTAGTTTGGGCCGATTGATGATGGCTCTGGCACAGGCGCAACGCTGCTTTTGACCGCCAGACACCTGATAGGGATATTTGTCCAGAATATCCGTGATATTGAGGCTCCCGGCTATCTCTTTCACCTTCCCCTCGATTTGCTCCACGGGCGTGTGATTGATCGTCAAGGCCAGTGCAATATTTTCGGAGACAGTCAGCGTGTCCAGAAGGTTGAAGTCTTGAAAGACAAAGCCGAGATTTTCCCTGCGGAACCGGGCCAATGCCTTTTCCTTGATCTCCGTTACATCGGTTCCGTCCAAGTAGATGTGGCCTGCGCTGACTGTATCAATCGTGGAGATGCAGTTCAGCAGCGTTGTCTTGCCAGAGCCGGATGCGCCCATGATGCCGACAAACTCACCCTCTCTAACCGAAAAGCTGATGTCATTGATTGCTTTCGTGATATTTCTCTGGTTTCCGTAGAATTTCTGGATATGATCCAGCTTCAAAATTTCATTCATTGGGTTCACCTCCACAGCCATTGTAAACGAAACCGGCTCCCATTTGTATCAAGTTTTCTTACAAAACTCTTACAGAATTGTAAGAAGTGCAGGGCCAATCAGCCCTGCACCTGATGGATGAAGTCATTGACATGGAAAGAAAGCTGGATGGTTGTGCCTTGTCCCGTGGAATCAGCGTACAGCCCAATGCCCAGCTTATCGCATAGCCGCTTGCACAAATACAGGCCAATGCCGGTTGCGTCTTGTGCGATGCTCCTGCCGTTCTTGCCGGTGAAGCCCTTTTCAAAAATGCGGGGGAGGTCGCTGGCGTCAATTCCGATACCGTTGTCCTGCACACACAAGACTATATCATTCCCTCGCCGCACAGTATAGAATTTGATTTCTGGCTGTGACCCTCGGTATTTGACTGAATTGACAATGAGCTGGTTGAGAATAAAGCACAGCCATTTTTCATCGGAATAGACGGCATCATCTGTTTCCTGTAATTCAATATTGACGCCATTTTGCAGGAGCATATATTTGTTCTCTGCGATTGCCTGATGAACAACATCGAACAGTCGAATTTCACGCACAGAATAGTCTTTTTCCGTATGTTCGCTCCGGGCATAGTAGAGGGCCTGCTCCGTAAAACGGTTTGTTTTTTCAAGTTCCACCAATAACTCTTTTGTAAGCTCGGAACGATGATTTTCGCAAAGAAGTTTCATGGCGGTGATGGGCGTTTTAATTTCATGTACCCACTGTTCAATATGGTCTTTATACTCTATTCGTTCCCGTTTGACCGCACCAATCTGCTCCAGCATAGATTTCCCAGCCATTTTCAAAATCTGATAGTAGACCTGATCGTCAGCCCGTTCTGGCCTCTCCATGACCTCGGCAATCAGGTAGCGTTCCTCTAATTGATCGGCTAAAGCCAGCAGTTTGTCCAGATTTGATTTTCGATCACGATAGGACTTCCACAGATAGCCAACTAAAACAACGAGCCAAACCGTTAAAATGAGAGCGATGCTATCAAGGCTGTTTCCACTCACCCACAGGAACAGTGTCAGCGCAATCATGCAGAGGAAATGCAGGAACAAAAGCGGGAGCTGCTGTTTCCAATATATTTTGCCGTTCATAGTGTGTACCCCTGCCGGTGTTTCGTCTTGATAAAATCCGTCAGTCCAAAGGATGCCAATTTCCCACGGATACGATTTATGTTGACGCTCAAAGCATTATCGTCTATATAAACCTGATTATCCCATAGGTATTCCACTATGTCGGCACGGGCGCAAATCACGCCTGCGTGTTTGAACAGATAGCACAAAATTTTCAGTTCATTCTTCGTCAAATCGGCCTGCTGTCCCGCATACTCGATCTTGCTGCTGTCCAGGTGCAAAATGGTTCCCTGATATGCTAAGCTGGTCTGCGCCTCTGTGGGATAGGCACGTTTCAACAGGGACGCGATTCTTGCCAACAGAATTGCCGTATTATAGGGCTTTGTGATAAAGACATCACCGCCCAATATGATACTGTTCAGCTCGTCCATATCTGTGGTGCAGCTTGTCACAAAGATAATTGGCACATTGGAGAAACTGCGAATTTGCGAACAGATGGCAAAGCCGTTTGTTTGCGGTAGCTTTATATCCAGCAAAATCAAATGTGGCTGAAAGGCTTTGACTGTTTGGACAACTGCGGTAAAATCTGTGGCCGCAGAAGCCTCGTAATTGTTCCCCTCCAAAAGCGTGATAAGTTCTGCCCGGATAACAGGATCGTCCTCAATGACGAAAATCTTTTGTTTCATTATATCCCCCATATTTTACATAGCATAGTTAGGTAGAATTGCAAAGGAGAAGCAGAGCAAAAAGTCCCAGATTTTCACAATTCTAAATAGCGGAAAGCCTTGGAGTATTTTCGGTAGTGCAATTATAGCATAATTCCACAGTCCGCACAACGCAAGAATACTCTCGCTATTGAGGAAGCTCGATAGGAGCAAAATGGCACATCGGCCTACGCATTTAGAGAGGCAAAAGCCCGCTGTTTTCAGGGCTTTCAAAGGCCGGTCGGTGGGGTGGCTGAATGATTTATCAATTACCCGCTGAAACGGCGTTCTAAATGCGTAG
>OGJH01001792.1_pt1 | contig 16498 bp, 14 predicted proteins | sample 1572021 | NCBI WGS metagenome assembly OGJH01 (sample SAMEA2582098, study PRJEB24529) | metagenome | biome: Human gut stool | place: China | collected 2011
GCACTTCCACGATGTGGCTGTGGCCGCCGGAGGCCACCAGGCAGAGGAAGGGCGGTTTCAGTTCCGGGTGGGTCAGATACAGCGCAGCGATGTGGCCCCGCAGGTGGTGCACCGGCACCAGCGGCTTATTGGCCGAGTAGGCCAGGCCCTTGGCAAAGTTCACGCCCACCAGCACTGCGCCGATGAGGCCCGGCGCAAAGGTGACGGCCACGGCGTCCACATCGTCGATGGTCTTGCCTGCATCCAGCAGGGCTTTTTTCACCGTGGCACTGATGAACTCGCAGTGGCGGCGGCTGGCGATCTCCGGCACGACGCCGCCATACAGCGCCTGTTCTTTCACGCTGGTGGAGATGACGTTGCTCAGCAGGTGCCGGCCGTCCTCCACCAGAGCTGCGGCGGTCTCGTCGCAGGTGGATTCAATTCCTAGAATGATCATTTTAATGGGCCTCCAGCCAGTTTTTGCCTGTGTGCACATCGGTGCTCAGCGGCACGGCGTAGTGCACGCAGCCTTCCATTTCCTCCCGCAGGATCTGCGCGGCCTTCTCGGCCTCGGCCTCCGGGGCCTCTACGATCAGCTCATCGTGGACGGTGAGGATCAGGCGGCTCTCCATCTTTTCGTCCCGCAGGCGCTTCCACACCCGCACCATGGCCAGTTTGATCACGTCGGCGGCGGTGCCCTGAATGGGGGTGTTGCGGGCCATGCGCTCGCCGCTGGCGCGAATGTTGTGGCTGTTGCTGTTCAGCTCCGGCAGGGCACGGCGGCGGCCGAACAGGGTGGAGACGTAGCCGTTGGCCCGGGCGTCGGCGATGGTCTTGTCCATATAGCTGCTCACGCTGGGGAAGGCGGCCAGATAGTTCTTCAGGAAGGCGTCGGCCTCCTTCACGGTCACGCCGATGTCCTTCGAAAGGCTGTAGGCACCCTTGCCGTACATGATGCCAAAGTTGATGGCCTTGGCACCGGAGCGTACCCGGGGCGTCACCTCGCCCTGGGGGATGCCGTAAATTCTGGCGGCGGTGCTGCGGTGGATGTCCTGACCGCTGCGGAAGGCCTGCTGCATGTGCTCGTCGCCGGTGACGTGGGCCAGGATGCGCAGCTCGATCTGGCTGTAGTCGGCGTCCACCAGCACGCAGCCCGGCTTTGCGATGAAGTAGGCGCGCAGCTGGCTGCCCAGCTCGGTGCGGATGGGGATGTTCTGCAGGTTGGGGTTATCGGAGGAAAGACGTCCGGTGCGGGCCTCGGTCTGATTGAAGGTGGTGTGGATGCGGCCATCCTCGCCGATGACCTTGAGCAGGCCCTCCACATAGGTGGAGTTCAGCTTCTGGTAGGCGCGGTACTGCAGGATGTCCTCCACCAGCGGGTAATCCCGCAGAGCTTCCAGCGTCTCTGCGTCGGTGGACCAGCCGCGCTGGGTCTTTTTGCCGTGGGGCAGGCCCATGGTGACAAACAGCATCTCGCCCAGCTGCTTGGTGCTGTTGGGGTTGAAGCTGGCGCTGCCGGTCTCCATGTGGATGCGGGTGAGCACCTGTTCCAGCTCGCTGCGCAGCTTCACGCCGAACTGGTCGATGCCGTCGCGGTCCACCAGCATGCCGATGCGGGTCATATCCGCCAGAACCTGTGCCAGCGGGAACTCGATCTCGTTGTAAAGGGGGTCCTCGCCGCAGGCGGTGATCTCGGCCTTCATTTTGGCGAACAGGTCCGCCAGACGGCCTGCGTCCGGGTAGTCCGTGCAGGTGAAGGCGGCAGCCGCCTTGTAGCTGGGCACCAGCTCACCTACCTGATACTTGGAAGCCGAGGCGTCCAGCAGGTAGGCGGCCAGTTTGCCGTCCCACACGATGCTGCTGCCCCAGCCGCCGGCGGCCATGGCCTTGGCGTAAAGCGGCGCGGAGTTGAACACATCCAGCGTCACATCCGGGTCATCCAGCAGGCGCACGAGCTCTGCGTCTTCCAGCGGGTAAACGGTGGTGCCCTGCACGGCGTACCAGCTCTCGGGCTGCAGCACCACGTTGTGGACGCCCTGCTTGCCCATCACGGGGGGGCGGGACGCCACCAGATAATGCCCGGCAGGGGTCAGCGGCAGCGGTGCGATCTCTGCCTCGGGCAGGTTCGCGGTCTCCTCCTCCAGATTGGCGGGCGCGATGCCGCCCAGCCCGAAGCGCTGGATCAGGGAGTGGATCTCCAGCTCCTGCAGCATGCGCACGGCTTTGGGCTTGTTGCCCTCGCCGATGGCGTAGGCACCCTCGGCGGTGTCGATGGGCGCATCGGTGCGGATGGTGCCCAGGGTGTGGCTCAGCTGGGCCAGCTCGCGGCATTCCAGCAAATGTTCCCGCTGCTTAGGCTTGATGCGCTTGTCGTCGATGTGCTCATACACCCCTTCCAGCGAACCGAAGTTCTGCACGAGGGAGAGGGCGGTCTTTTCGCCGATGCCCCGCACGCCGGGGATGTTGTCGGAAGCATCGCCCATCAGGCTCTTGACCTCGATGAGCTGCTTGGGCTCGATGCCGTATTTTTCGCGGATGGCGTCCACATCCATGGTCACGGTCTTGCTGCGGCCCAGCGCTGTGGTGGCCAGCAGCACCGTGGTGGTGTCGCTCACCAGCTGCAAGCTGTCGCGGTCTCCCGTGGCAAGGAAGCAGTCGTCCTGCCGGGCCGCGCAGGCGGCGGCCAGCGTGCCCAGGATGTCGTCGGCCTCCCAGCCTTCGGCGGTGACGATGCGATAGCCCAGGTCCGTGAGGATCTCCTTCAGCACCGGCATCTGCTGGGCCAGCTCGTCCGGCATGCCGTGGCGGGTGGCCTTGTAGCCCTCGTACATCTTGTGGCGGAAGGTGGGGGCCTTCAGGTCAAAGGCCACAGCCACTTCGTCGGGCTGGGACTCCTTCAGCAGGGAGAGCATGATATTCAGAAAGCCGAAAATGGCGTTGGTATAACGGCCGTCCTTGGTGGTCAGCAGCTTGATGCCGAAAAAGGCACGGTTGGCGATGCTGTTGCCGTCAATGACCAGTAAACGCATAGTCGTGTTCCTCCATTGCATTATTACACATCTTATAGTATAGCACAAAACGGCATCCAGCGGGGGATTTTTAAAGAAAAAACAAAAAAGCCTTCCCCAGTGGGGAAGGCTCTCACAAAGTTACTCCTCGATGCGGATCGCGCTCACGGGGCAGGCGTTGGCAGCGTCCACTGCCTGGGGGACCTCCTCCGGCGGGATGGGGCCGGGCTCGGCCACAGCCAGAACGCCCTCCATGTGGAACACGGCGGGGCACAGTCCGGCGCACTGGGTGCAGCCGATGCACAGATCAGGGTCAACGTATGCGTTCATGGGGAAAACCTCCTTTTGATGATGCCTTGCAGGCAGTATGGCCCGCTTTGCCGCAAATTATGCCTAGGCAGCCGCCCGCTGCTGTGGTACAATAAAGATTCAGGAGGGCGATACCATGAATATTCAGATCTTCGGCACCACCAAGTGCTTTGACACCAAAAAGGCCCAGCGCTATTTCAAGGAGCGGGGCATCAAGTTCCAGATGATCGACCTGAAGGAAAAAGGCATGAGCCGCGGCGAGTTCGAGAACGTTTCCCGCGCGCTGGGCGGCTGGGAAAAGCTGGTGGACCCCAATGCCAAGGACAAGCAGACCCTGGCTTTGCTGGACGCGCTGGTGGACTGGCAGAAAGAGGATAAGCTCTTTGAGAACCAGCAGCTGTTCAAAACGCCCATCGTGCGCAACGGCCGCAAGGCCACCGTGGGTTACCAGCCGGACGTGTGGAAAACCTGGGAATAAACGGGTATTGCACGCACTTTCACAAAAAAACCACGGCCAATGTTTTGCACAACGCGGCAGTATGTGGTATACTGAGCTGTAAAGCATTGAACGCTGGGAGATAAAATAACTATGAAACATTATATTACCCCCGAAGAACACGCACGGCAGCAGCGCCGCCGGGGCCGTCAGGCGCTGGGGCTGCTGGTGGCTGTGCTGGTGCTCGTCGGTTTTGTCACGGTGCTGCGCGCCGGTGTGGGGCTGGTGGCGAACCTGTTCGACGACACTGCCCAGAAGCAGGAATACGAAGATAAGCTGGAAGGCCTCGTGCTGTTCGACCCCATGCCCTTTGACGGCATTGAGAACATTGACGACCTGACCCTGCGCGAGGCGGCTGTCTGGGGCTGCATCTACAGCATCCAGGAGACCCAGGGCGGCTTTGACAACTACAACACCGACCCGGACACCGAACAGCTGCTGCTGCCCTCGGTGGATGTGGACGCCTATCTGGCAAAGCTGCTGGGCCCGGGCTTCAAGCTCACCCACCGCAGCTTCGACATGGAGGATATGACCATCGAGTTCGATGAATCCACCCAGTGCTACAAGATCCCGGTCACCGGCACGGTGGGCTATTACCGCGCAACGGTCACCAGACTGTTCAAGCGCGGCGGCAAGCTGCACGTCACGGTGGGCTACATCCCCACCACCAGCACCGATGACAGCATCATCAACTCGTCTTCGGATACGCCCACCAAATATATGGACTATCTGTTCGAGCGCCAGAGCGGCAGCTGGTATCTCACCGGCCTGACCGAGAGCGATACCAAGCCCGAAAGCACCGATACGGCTTCGCTGGCAAGCCAGCCGGAGCCCATGGCCGAGAGCGACGTAAACGACGCCATCCTCGCCGCAGCCGGTTCGGATTCTGCCGACAGTGCCGCCGCGGACAGCACCGCCGCCGAGGACGCTGCGGACGCCCAGAGCCGGGACGAGAGCGCCGACAGCACCGAAGCGCAGGCGGACGACAGCGCCGCCAGCCCGGCTGCGTAAAAAACAGCAAACGCAAAGCCCGGATGTGAGGAGTCTCACACCCGGGCTTTTTGTACGTTATTTTAGGTCAAATTTCACGACCACCAGCCGGTACCACAGATACGGCACCATATTCCAGATCATCCACAGCTCCATCCGAATGTAGTTTGGCAGGTCTTTCAGCCGGAAGGGACGCTTGCCCAGCCTGCCGTTTTTCAACAGGGCAAAGGCTTCGTGCATGCCCTTATCCCACGCCTCGCCGAAGCCCTGCTTGTGGAACTTGTAGCACTTGAGCAGGTAGCCCACCGCCAGCGGGATGAAGTTGAGGAGCAGCATCAGCAGCGGTTCGTTTTTGAGTGGTAGCAGGATGCTGTTGCGGCCGCTCTGCTGGCTCTTGAAGGCGTTGTAGCGCACCGCGCCGGTGCTGGCACCGCAGATGTGGTAGCACTTTGCAGAAGGGCAGATGATGTTTTTGTAGCCCGCGTTGTTGGCGCGCCAGCTCAGATCCACATCCTCAAAGTAGGCGAAAAAGTTCTCGTCAAAGGTGCCGATCTCGTCCAGAATGCTCTTGCGGTAGAGGGCCGCACCGCCGCAGGCCGAGAAGATGCGCTTTTGCTTTGTGTAGCGGCTGGCCCGGCGGCCGTCGCCGGTCTTGCAGGCAAAGCCCATCCAGGTGACGTAGTCGCCCGCATCGTCGGCCAGTTCCCGGTCAAAGTGGCGGATCATCAAGCTCTGCACCGCGAAGATCTTGGGGTCCGACTCGGCGGCACGGATGAGCTCGGCCAGCCACTGGGGCTCGGCAAAGGCGTCGTTGTTGAACAGCACCACATATTCGCTGTCGGCCAGGGCGATGCCCTGGTTCACCGCGTGGGAAAAGCCGGTGTTGGTGCCGTTTTCGATGAGGGTGAAGTTCTCACGGCTGCAGTAGCTGCGGGCCTGCTCCAGGCTTTCATCGGTGGAGCCGTTGTCCACCACGATGAGTCGGAAGCTCTGCTCAGTCTGAGCGTAGACCGACTCGATGGAATCCTTCAGCCAGCCCTTGCCGTTGATATTCGGGATAACGATCGTCGCTTTAACCATAAATACTCCTGTATCTTTGTGCACGTTCACGCAGACAGTATAGCATATCTGCACGCAAAAAGAAACCGCATCCCGGCGGGACGCGGCTTCCATACAGCAAAAAATCAGGCAGCGAGGGCTTTTTCGATGTTGGCCAGCAGGGTGTCGTGGTCCTCGGCACAGACAAGGACCACTTCGCCGGTGGAGGCGACCGTCACGGTGGCGGCCTTGGCGATCTGATACTGGTCCTCAAGGTAGTGCTCCATAGACTGCTGCTCGCTGGCCACATAGGCTTCCAGCGCGGCCTTCACGGCGTCGGTCTTGCCCTCGGCGGGCTTCACGATGGCCACGGCGTAGCTGCGCACCATCATGGAGGAGACAGAGGCGGCAAGGTCGGTGTACATGTCGTCTTCCAGGTTCAGCAGGGGCAGGATCATGTTCTTCACCTCGTCGTCCAGCTGGTCGGCGTCGTACTCGGCGCTGTAGCCGTCGATGGCGGTGAATTTGCCGTCCTCACCTTTGGTGAAGATCATATCGTATTCGTTGTCCTCGTCGGTGCGGGCATCGTGGATGATCTGGGAGTAGTCCTTCGGGGCGGCAGAGTCGGCCTTGCTGCCGGCAGAGCAGCCCACCAGAGCAAGCAGGCACAGACCGGCAAGCAGGGAAGCAATGATACGTTTCATAAATGAAGTCCTTTCGTGTGTGAAAATCTTCGTGTGAAAGCGGGCGCAGCGGTTTTGAAGCTATTGTGTGCTGTTTTGCGCCTGCTATCCATAATACGAAAGAACACCCCGGCAGAATTGCACCGCAAACGTAACCATTTTGTGAACAGCTCACAGCATGAGCGCGTCCAAGTCGCCGTGGTTCACGGGCGTGGAAAGGATGATCTGGGTGCTGGTGGTGCCCAGCTTCTGGAACTGCAAGATCAGGTGTTCCAGCTGGGGCATGCTGCCACAGCTCACCTTCACAAGGAAGGTGTAGGCGCCGGTGACGTGGTAGCACTGCAGCACTTCCTTGCTGCTCTGCAGCAGCTCCAGAAAGGCATCCTGCTTGGAGGGAGCCACCGAAAGACTGATGAGGGCATCCACATACATGCGGTCGGCGGGGCGGTTGAGGGTGACGGTGTAGCCGCTGATGATGCCGTCGGTCTCCAGCTTGTGGATGCGGCTGGAAACGGCGGGGCTGGTGAGCGACACCTGCTCGGCGATCTCCTTCACCGGCATCCGGGCGTTTTTGGCCAGAAGGGAGAGAATCTTGCGATCCAGATCGTCCATGGGAATTCTCCTTTGAAAATATGTTGGAATGTATAAAATTTTTTGAAAGTAAAGTTTTATTGTTGTGGCAAAAGCACAAATGACGGAAAAGGTCGGTCGGATTTGGCTTTGTGTTAATTATATAAAGTTTTGCCGGAAAAGTAAAGACTTAATTTAAAGCAAAAACGGAAAAATTTGTTTGACAAGAAAAGAAAAAGGCGTATAATACATCATGCAAGGCAGCGCCGAACCAAAAGCGCCTGCCCCCTTAAAAATTGAGATTCACCACTTTATATACTTTCCCACCCCTCTATACACAAAAACCCGCTGCCAGGCGGGTTTTTGTGTTTGTTGGGGATTTTTTGAAGAATGATGCACCTGCGGCATGATGTCTGCTGACGCAGATGATGTTTTGCGTTGCAAAATGATGTGCGCTGCGGCACATGGGGAACGGCTGTGTGGATGCTCCCGCAGGGAGTCGGCGCAGTCAGGTGCTGTTACTATCTACGACCCCTTCCCGGTGAAAACGAAACCCAGAAACGCCCGCAGGCGTTTCTGGGTTTCAAATTAAAAATAATTTTCCGCTAAACATGGCCAGAGTGCAACAGCGACGACTGCTGCCTGTGGCAGAAACAGGGAGGAACTGTTGGGGCAGCGGCCTGCAAGATGCGAGTGCCGCTCCAAGGCACGAGGCAGACGCAGGGTGCCGCAACCCGTAGGCGGAGGCCATTCTGAATGCTCTCAATTATTCCGGAATGGAATCGACCCTGCTTTTCTTCACCCGGCGGAACATCACCAGTGCAATGCACAGCGTGACCATTTCGCCGACGGCCAGCGGCACCCAGACGATGCGCACGTTCCCAGCCCCGGTCACCATCCGGCTCAGCAGCCACACCGGCGGCAGAACAAAGAGCACCTGACGGCACAGCGAGATCACCAGCGATTCGATGCCGCATTCCAATGCCTGAAACACGCCCTGAAAGGCAATGCACAGCCCGGCAAACACAAAGCCCAGCGAGACGATGCGCATACAGTCGATGCACATGGGTAAGGTCGTCTCGGACAGCGAGAACAGCCCGGCCAGCGGGGCGGCGAACAGCTCCACGCTGAGACAGCCTGCCAGCATCAGGATCGAGGTGTAGATCAGGCCCCAGCGGATGCCGTCCTTCACGCGCTGGCGGTTCTGTGCGCCGTAGTTGAAGGAGACGATGGGCGTGATGGCGTCGCGCACGCCAAAAGCCGCGAAGATGATGAGCTGCTGAATTTTATAGTACAGGCCGTAGACGGTGACGGCGTTCTGGCCCACCTGCGGGATGCCGCCGAGGATGAGGTTGAGCGAGTAGGTCATGACGGTGAGCAGCGCCTGCGAGATGATGGCAGGCAGGCCGATGGCGTAAATGCCCAGAATGGTGCGGCGGTCAGGTTTGAAATAGCAGAAGTTGTTTTTGATTTCGACGTTTAAGTGCAGATGGAATGCAAGGCCCAGCCCCAGCAGTTTTGCCAGCAGGGCATTCGTGCCCACGCCGGTGCCGATGGACACGGCCACCATGAACAGCTGTACCGGGAAGGCAAGGCTCAGGGCGGTGAGGGCATCCTCGCCGCCAGTGGCCATGCGGGCAAGATAGGCGCCGTCCACCACGTTGTAGGCGGCCTGCAGGATCATGGACAGCACGATGGGCAGGCCGATGCGGAACATCAGTGGTGCAATGGGCTGCACCGTCATTTTATTTTGCGAACTGGTTTGCATAAAAGCGTTTCCTCCTTTGTTTTTGGGCAAAAAAGAAAACGAGTGGCAGCAACTGGATTTACGCAGTTACTGCCACTCGTTATGGCTTTATTCTATCAGAAACAGCACCAAAAATGCAAAGGCGTTTTTGTACAAATCGCGCACGGCATTTTCGCAAAATCTTGTTCAGGTTCAGACCAGATATCCTTCAAAGCAGTGCAGGTCTTCGGTTTTTACGATGCCTTCCAGATACAGGCCGTCCTCCCGGTACTCCTCCACCTGCACGCTGCCGCGCTCCCGCATGGGGGCGGCAAGACCCAGCTTATCGTAGGGCAGCAGCACCCGCAGGGTGTGCACCCGGTCGCTGAGCACTTCGTCCAGTTTTGCCAGCAGCTTGTCCAGGCCGTAGCCGGTCTTCGCGCTGGTGAGCAGGATGTCCGGGTCGAAGCTCATGCTGTTGGACTTATCGCACTTGTTGTACACGGTCAGGCGGGGGATGTCGGCGCAGTCCAGCCCGTCCAGCACTTCGTCGGTGACGGCCAGCTGTTCTTCGCGCTGCTCGTCGCCTGCATCGGCCACCCGCACGATGACGTCCGACCATGCGGCTTCTTCCAACGTGGATTTGAACGCCTCCACGAGATTGTGCGGCAGGCGGGACACAAAGCCAACCGTGTCCACCAGCAGCACTGCCATGCCGCTGGGCAGCACCAGCTTGCGGCTGGTGGGGTCCAGTGTGGCAAACAGCATGTCCGCTTCGGCCACGCTGGGGCCGCACAGGGCGTTCATCAGGCTGGATTTGCCCACATTGGTGTAGCCCACAAGGCTGACCACCGGCATGCCGGTCTTGGCACGGGCTTTGCGGCTCTCGCCCCGGCGCTTTTCCATCTCGGCCAGCTTTTCGGCCAGCGCGTCGATGCGGGCGTGCACATGGCGGCGGTCCAGCTCCAGCTTGGTCTCACCGGCACCACGGCGTGCACCACCACCGCCGCCGCCGCCGCCGCCCTGACGGCTCAGCGCCTCGCCCATGCCCTGCAGGCGTGGCAGGCGGTAGCGCAGCAGGGCCAGCTCGGTCTGCAGCTTGCCTTCGTTGGTAACAGCACGGCTGCGGAAAATTTCCAGAATGAGCATGGTGCGGTCGATGACTTCCAGCCCGCCCAGAGCATTGGAGATGTTGCGGATCTGGCTGCCGGTCAGCTCGCCGTCAAACACGGCGCACTCGGCACCCAAGGTCTCAGCAGCAAGGGATGCTTCTTCCAGCTTGCCGCTGCCCAGCACGATGCCGGTCTCCGGGGTCTGGCGCTTCTGGGTCACCTGCGCCACGGCCTCCATGTGGTTGGCCTCGCACAGGGCAGAAAGCTCTGCCAGGCTGCGCTCGCAGTCCCACAGGCCCTGATCCAGTGCCAGCAGAATGACCTTCGTCGGGGGTGTTTCCACTAAAATATCGTAAAGTTCGCTCAAAATAAGTCCTTTCTTTGATAATGCGCTCTTGTTAATAGATAACTTTTGCACTCCACCGGGGTGCCGTCGAATTTGTGGTCCACCGAGTCGTGGTGGTACACAAAGCCCGCTTTTTCCATCACCCGGCCGCTGGCGGGGTTCGCTTTGGCGTGGCAGCAGGTGAGGAAGGGAGCGTCCGTTTGGGTGAACCAGTAGTCCGCCACGGCCCGCAGCGCTTCGGTGGCAAAGCCTTTGTTCCACCACGCCCGTCCGAGACAGTAGCCTGCTTCCCACACGCCGTCTGCGCAGTCCAGCTGCGGCCAGAGCGCTTTCTGTGCCGGGTCACCCAGCAGGGCGTTGAAGATGCTGATGCTGCCGAACACCTGCCCGCTGCTTTTCTCCACAATGGCCCACTGGTAGTAATCCGGGTTCGGGTAAAGGGTGGCCCAGGCGGCCAGCAGGCCCACCGTTTCCAGCTCGTTTTTGTGCGGCTCCCACCGCAGAAAGCGGGTCACTGCCGGGTCGGATGCCCAGTTCTGGTACATCTGCCCGGCATCTTCCGGCAGCAGGCGGCGCAGCAAAAGCCGGTTCGTTTCCAGCTCCTGCGTTCCTGTATGGCGCATGGCGCACACCTCCCAAATCTATAAAGTATGCATAGGATAGCACAAATTTGGCGTTCCTGCAAGCGCAGCGGCGAAAAAATGCTTGACCGGACCGCTTTTGTGCATTACACTTAAAACCGACTACTTTTCTAGGGAAAAAGGAGACCCCACCATGAAGGATGTGCGCGAAATTCTGAAAAAACGCCCGCTGCTGTTCGACGGCGGCATGGGCACCTATTATAATGCAGCGCCCGGACAGGAGTGCGAGCAGGCAAACCGGACCGACCCGGAGGGCATTCTGGCGGTGCACCGGGCATATCTTGATGCCGGGGCGGATGCCATCAAGACCAATACCTTTGGACTGACCCGGATGGCGGCAGCCCACGACCCGGCATGGAAGGCACTGGCTGAGGCAGGCTGGGAGCTGGCCCGGCGGGCTGCGGCGCAAACGGACACTGCGGTGTTTGCGGACATCGGCCCGGCACCGGACACCGAGGCACTGCCGGCGGCACAGCTGTACACGGCGCTGGCAGACTGCTTTCTTGCGCTGGGAGCAAAGAACTTTCTGTTCGAGACCCTGAGCGCCGACACCGGTGTGGCTGAGGCGGCAAAACGGATCAAACAGGCGGCACCGGATGCCTTTGTGCTGGTGTCTTTTGCGGTGCTGCCGGACGGCTACACCCGGGAGGGACAGCACTGCGCAGAGCTGGTGCGCCGCATGGAAGCCTGCGGCGCGGTGGATGCCGTGGGTCTGAACTGTGTGTCCGCTCCGGGCGCCATGGGGGAACTGGTGCAAAAGCTGGGCGGGGTGAAGCTACCTCTGTCGGTGATGCCCAATGCAGGCTACCCGGTGGTCACCCGCACTCGGGTGCAGTACCGGGGCAGACCGGAGTATTTTGCCCAAGAGCTGGCAAAGCTGGCAGCCCGAGGGGTGCGCATTCTGGGCGGCTGCTGCGGCACCACGCCCCGGCACATCGCAGCCCTGCGCCGCGCACTGGATGCGCTGCCGCAGACCCTGCCCGCCGCCCCGGCGGTGCAGCTTTCTGCCGCGCCGAAGCCGAAGGCGGAAACGGACGATGCCTTTCTGCGCAAGCTGAACGCGGGCAAAAAGGTGGTCGCTGTCGAGCTGGACAGCCCTAAGGACGCCGACCTGACCGGCTATCTGGAAAGCGCCCGCCGTCTGCAGGCGGCAGGCACGGACCTTTTGACCATTGCGGACTGCCCCATTGCCCGGGCACGGATGGATTCTTCGCTGGTGGCGTGCCGGGTGCACCGGGAGCTGGGGCTGAACGTGCTGCCCCACATGACCTGCCGGGACCGCAACCTGAATGCCTCCAAGGCCCTGCTGCTGGGGCTGTACGCCGAGGGGGTACGGGAGGTTCTGGCCATCACCGGCGACCCCATCCCCACCGCTGAGCGGGACGAGGTAAAGAGCGTGTACCAGTTCAACTCCCGCAAGCTGGCCCGGTATATCGTCTCGCTGGCAGGGGAAGGGCGGGAGATGCCCGCACCCATGACCGTGTTCGGTGCGCTGAACCTGAACGCCCGGAATTTTGATGTGGAACTGCGCCGCGCCGCCGAAAAGCTGGAAAGCGGCATGAGCGGCTTCCTCACCCAGCCGGTGCTGTCGGCGCAGGCGGTGGAGAACCTGAAAAAGACCCGGGAAACACTGGGGCCCAAGGCAAAGATCCTGGCGGGCATCATGCCGGTGGTCAGCCAGCGCAACGCCGTCTTTATGGAGAACGAGGTCAACGGCATCCATGTGGACGCCGAGATCATCCAGCGCTTTGCCGGGCTGGACCGTGAGCAGGGAGAGCAGCTTGGGCTGGAAGTGGCGGTGCAGGCTGCCAAAGCGGCTGCCCCCTATGCAGACGGCTTTTACCTGATGACCCCCTTCAACCGCATCGCCCTGATGGAGCGGCTCATTGCCCGGCTGAAGGTAGAAGTTATAAAAGATTGACGGGCTTGCCCTCTCCGTCATTGCTAACGCAATGCCACCTCTCCCAAAGTGAGAGGCTTTGGCAGTCCACGCAAAGTCCATGGTTTTGCCAAGGGCTCTCCCTTTGGGAGAGCTGTCGAGCAAATGCGAGACTGAGAGGGCGGGGAGGCTGACAATATTCGCAAAAAACCAATTGACAAACCGCACAAAAAACGCTATATTCTTTTTGTAAATGCATTGAAAAAGAGTGTGCACTGTTTTTGCCGTTCAGAGAGCCGGAGCTTTGCTGCGAATCCGGTACGGTCGGGCGGTGCGCTGTCACTTTGGAGCAGGAGCGGTGAGCCGGTGCGGTGAGCTGCTCTCGGGGCTGCCCCACGTTACCGGGGCATCAAGGGGCACGGAGCATTCCGTGCAATTTGGGTGGTACCGCGGTATGTATTGACAGCCGTCCCATGGAACGTTCCGTGGGACGGCTTTTTTTCGTCCCACTTCACCATTTTTTACTGGGAGGACCCTATGAAAGAACTTGCAAAACAGTACGATCCCAGCCAGGTGGAAGACCGCATCTACCAGTTCTGGCTGGACGGCGGCTACTTCCACACGAAGGCCGACCCCGACAAGAAACCCTACACCATCGTCATGCCGCCCCCGAACGTCACCGGTCAGCTGCACATGGGCCACGCGGTGGACAACACCATGCAGGATATCCTCATCCGCACCAAGCGGATGCAGGGCTACGCCGCCCTGTCGCCGCTCCCCCATACCGACGATCTGTCCCAGTTCGGGCTTTCGGACACCAAGCGCTACATCAGTTTGACGGACACCGAGGGCAATACCCGCACCTACTGGCTGGGGACGCAGACCGACGAGGGACAGTACATCCAGCCGGAGGACGAGACGGATGCCGTGTATCTCTCCCCCGCCGGGGTGGACGGGACGTTGAGCATGGGCATCTATGACATGGCCCGGCTGCCCAAGCTGCCCCAGCTGACGGCGGACAACGTCAGCGCCCTGACCATCACCGCCGCAGACGGCAAGAGCCTGAGCCTGACGGCGTCGGAGGGCGTATGGCTGCGGAGCGGGCAGGACGTGACCCAATGGAGCGGAACGCTGACGGAGGCACTGGGACAGCTGACGCTGCTGCGGTGCATCGACTATCGGCCCAGCACCGGGGTGGCGGAGCTGTGCGGGCTGACGGAGCCGGCGGTGACGCTGACGGTCACTTACCGGGCTATTGCCGGAGAGACGGAGCTGACGCTGCGGGTGGGCGCCCAGCGGGACGGAGGGTATTATGCCACGGTGAATGATGACGACACCATTTATCTGCTGCCTGCGGCCCCGGCGGAGGCGCTGGCGGCACTGGCGGCCAACGGTTTGAACGGATAAGCTTATTTCAGCCCCTCCCGCCGGGAGGGGCTGCCTGACAGGAGAAACGGACGCAAGGAAAGGAAGTGATCCCATGCGGATACTGGTGGTGGAGGACGAGGCCCGTCTGGCCCAGACGCTGGCGGAGCTGCTGCACCGGCAGGGCTATACGGCGGACATCAGCGGCGACGGCTTATCGGGGCTGGACAACGCCGCCTCGGATATTTACGATCTGGTGGTGCTGGACGCCATGCTGCCGGGGATGGACGGCTTCACCCTGCTGCAAAGGCTGCGGCAGGAGGGACACACCGTGCCGGTGCTGATGCTCACCGCCCGCAGCGGCGTGGAGGACAGGGTACGGGGACTGGACAGCGGGGCGGATTACTATCTTACCAAGCCCTTCGAGCCGCAGGAGCTGCTGGCCTGCGTGCGGCTGCTGCTGCGGCGCACCGACGGTCAGCCCCGGCAGGAGGACGCCGTTACCTGCGGCGATCTGCGGCTGGAGCCGGGGACCTTCCTGCTGCGCTGCGGCCAGCGGGAGGTGCGGCTGAGCCGGAGGGAGTACGACCTGATGGAGCTGCTGATCCGCAGCTATCCCCAGATCGTCACCAAGGAACAGCTGATCCTGAAGGTGTGGGGCTATGACTCCGACGCCGAGGACAACAACGTGGAGGTCTACATCTCCTTTCTGCGGCGGAAGCTGGAGCATCTGCACTCCGCCGTGAAGATCCGCACCCACCGGCTGGTGGGCTACTGCCTGGAGGTGGGGGCATGAGCGGTATGATCCGCAGGCTTCGGTGGAAGATCGTGGGCATCAGTATGCTGTTTGTGACGCTGGTGCTGGCGGCGGTATTCACCGGAGTGATGCTCACCGCCCGCAGCAGTCTGGAGCAGAGCAGCACCCGGCAGCTGGAGGAGGCCCTGCGGGGCGAGGGCTACGACGGACAGAACGGCCAGCCCTGCTTTGTGACGGAGGTCTATCCCAGCGGTACGGTGCGGGTCATGGGCAGCAGCTACTATCAGATCAGCGAGGAGGCTCTGCTGGCGCTGGTACAGGAATGCCTGTCCCAGCAGGCGGAGAGCGGCCTGCTGACGGACTATCATCTGCGCTATCTGCGCTATGACGGCGCTCTCTCCATCCGCATCGCCTTCACCGACAGTACACTGGAGCAGTCGGCCTTACGGGCCATGGCGGGGAATCTGCTGCTGATCGCGCTGGCGGCGCTGGTGGTGCTGCTGGGGTGCAGCTATCTGCTCTCCGGTGTGGCTGCCCGGCCGGTGGAGCGGGCGTGGCAGGAGCAGCAGCGCTTCCTGTCCGACGCCAGCCATGAGCTGAAAACGCCCCTGACGGTGATCCTGTCCTCCGCCGATCTGCTGGCGGAGTCCGCCCCGGCGGAGGAGCAGACGTATGTGGAGAACATCCGGGCGGAGTCCCGGCGGATGAAGAAGCTGGTGGAGGAGATGCTGACCCTGTTCCGGGCGGAGAGTGTCCGGCGGGAGACGGCCTTCTCCGAGGTGGATCTGTCGGACGTGGTGACGGACGCCGCCCTGCGGTTTGAGCCGGTGGTGTTTGAATCCGGACGGCGGCTGCTGTATACCATCGACGAGGGGCTGCAGGTTTCCGGCGACCGGGACGCTTTGGAGCGTCTGACGGGTATCCTGCTGGATAACGCCGTGAAATATGCGCCCCAAGGCACGGATATCCGCCTGACCCTGACCCATCAGGACCGCACCGCCTGTCTGACGGTGGAAAACGGCGGCGATCCCATCCCGCCGGAGGTGGCGGCCCACCTGTTCGACCGGTTCTACCGGGCCGACAGCAGTCGTACCGGCACGGGCTTCGGGCTGGGGCTGGCCATTGCACGGGCCATCGTCCAGAACCACAGGGGAAACATCATCTGCCGCAGCCAGGAGGGCGTGAACCGCTTCTCCGTGACGCTGACTGTTTTACGCCAGAAGGAGGCGCAGTGACCATGCTGGATCTGTTGATCCGGGGCGGTACCGTCATCGACGGCACCGGAGCCCCCGGCTTTTCCGCCGACGTGGCGGTGGAGGGCGGCGTCATCGCCGCCGTGGAGCCGCTGCCGCCGGATACCCCGGCCCGACGGGTGATCCATGCCGCCGGGAAGCTGGTGACACCGGGCTTCATCGATATCCATCGCCATGCCGATGCGGCGGCCTTCCGTCCCGGCTTCGGAGAGCTGGAGCTGCGGCAGGGGCTGACCACCATTGTAAACGGCAACTGCGGTCTGTCCGCCGCCCCCTTCGGCCCGGCGCACCGGGAGGAGATACTGGCCTATCTGGCCCCCATCACCGGGGAGGCCCCTCCGGAGCT
>OGJH01001799.1_pt1 | contig 16402 bp, 14 predicted proteins | sample 1572021 | NCBI WGS metagenome assembly OGJH01 (sample SAMEA2582098, study PRJEB24529) | metagenome | biome: Human gut stool | place: China | collected 2011
GCATGATCCATAAGGCCATGACCGAGTTACGCCGTGTGTACATCGACTATACCCCCGCACCTATGTGTGTCTGCTCTGCTATGAGCCAGGGTTATGTAGGCTATGATATCCAGAACTCTCTTCGTGCAGAGCTGCTGGACCGCAGTATCTCCAAGCCGGTCAGCACTATCCTCACCCAGGTAACCGTAGACCCTTATGACGAGGCTTTCTATGAGCCCACCAAGGTCATCGGCCGTTATATGTCCAAAGAGGATGCTGAGATTGAGGTGAAAAAGGGCAACTATGTCAAGGAGGATCCCGGCAAGGGCTTCCGCCGTGTAGTTGCAGCTCCCAAGCCCATTGATATTGTAGAGATTGAAGCCATCCGTGCTCTGGCAGCCGCAGATCAGGTCGTTATCGCCTGCGGTGGAGGCGGAATTCCCGTCATCGAGCAGAAGCATGCCCTGAAGGGTGCTTCCGCTGTCATTGAGAAAGATGCCATCGCCGGTAAGCTGGCTTCCGACTTAAACTGTGATGAGCTGATCATCCTGACCAGTGTTCCCTGCGTTTATAAAAATTACAGCAAAGAGGATCAGACTGCATTGGAGACTCTCACCGTTGCGGAAGCCAAGACACTGATGGCAGAAGGTCAGTTCGAGGAAGGCACCATGCTTCCCAAGATCGAGGCAGCCATTGCTTATCTGGAGAAGGTTCCAGCAGGAAAGGTCCTGATCACTTCCATGGATCACGTCAAGGATGCCATCAGGGGCAAGGCCGGCACCGTGATCACCGCTTAATTTTATATCGTAAGCAGTTAAGGCAACACAAAAGGAGATATCCGCCACGGATACCTCCTTTTTACATGTCATGATTCTAATATCTCTGGGTTCTATATCTCTGATCTCTATGCCTCTTTTCCGGTCAGATGGTTCGACAGGATATTATACAATGTCTTCGGGTTGATGGGCTTGGACAGGTGATAGTTCATTCCGGCCTCCAGCGTCTTTTTCTTCTCCTCTTCAAAAGCATCCGCTGTCATGGCAATGATAGGTACCGTTTGCAATCTCCACCTCGGCTTCTGCCAGCGGCACATACAGGTCTACGATAAATTCTGTACCCTTCCCCAGTTCACTCTTCACAGAGATCGTACCACCCATAATGTCAACAAGACTCTTCACGATGGGTAGTCCCAGACCGGTTCCCTTGACCTTGTCTCCCATCTCGGAACGCTCCTGTATAGTTCTTTCATCTGTAGGATAATATTATTCATCATGCAGCAAAGTCTTATTAACTTCATCCTGTAATTTAATAACAGGTTTCAAGTCTCTTTTTGGTTTCTTTATCTCAATCCTTCTTATTGATAAATCAAAATATTGACTCATATGAAACCTCCATTTACTCCGGCTTTTTTACTCGTATTTTTCCAGATAGAAGGAATACAGGATCCTCTCCTTCACGGGCAGCTGCATCAGCTTCGTCAGTGCCTCCTCATAGTATTGGATCTGGACGCTGTAGCGGTTCCAGAGGGCTTGCAGGGAATCGATCACATCGGTCTTGTAGTCCAACAGGACGATCTCTCCGTTTTCTATAAAGAAGACATCGATGATACCCTGAATGAGAACCTTTTCCCCTTCAGGAAGGTCCTGATCCAGGCGCTTCGCATCAATGCCCAGCACGAAGGGCTGCTCTCTGTACAAAAGGCCCTGTTCGAAAGCTCTCCACATGCGGTAGGCCAGCTCCTGTTCCAGAAAATGCCGGATTTTGGGAAGGCTTACGGCCTGCGCATACTCCTCTGTCAGTCGTAGGGAAGCTGTCTCCCGCTGCAGGAATTCCTTCAGACGTACCTGTAACCGGTCCGTATCCAGGCCCTGACGGTATTCCTCATAAGTCCCAGGGCATCCGGCAAATAGTCCGGATTCCATAAACAGATAAGAAAAGTCCAACAGTTCCATGGTCCGGTGGAACGCGTTACCGCGGACGACTCCGCTGACCTTTTCCTGTTCTCTGCGGAAAGCCGGGATATAAGGCACCACTTCTTTTTCTTCGAAGGTATGAAATGCCGCTTCATCCTTCTCCGCCATGGCCGCAATCTTCAGTTCCGATACCGTGGTCTTGGTATAGAGCTTCTGCAGGCCGGGATACGGATAGGCATAGGCAAATCGCTCCCGCAGTTTCGCAAGCTTTCGTTCGTTCTCCTCCGGGTCCCCAGGCAAAGGAGTCTCGCCGTCCGTCACACGCTGCAACAGTTCCCTGCGGTCTCCCATGCGCAGTTGTTCCCTGATCTCCTCTGCCACCAGGTCTTCTGTTCCCAGCGTTGTTACTGCAATTCCTGTCTTAGGCAGGATCGGCAGCAGAAAATCCATATAGCTCCCCGCCTCACAGAAATCCAGATAGGTCAGCTTCTCCTGTCCTGTCATCCGGGACAGCTCCCATTTTTCCTCCGCCTTATCCAACACCGCTGTCAGGATCAGTTTTTCTCTGGCACGGGTCAGTGCCACGTAAAGCACACGCAGTTCCTCCGCCAGATTGTCCTCCTTCATTTTCGCTGACAGAACGGCCCGGCGGAGGGTCTTATTTTTAATGCGGCGGCCGGAATCCACATAGTCCACCGCTACTCCCAGATCCATATCCACGATCAGGGACTGGTTCGCATCCTGCATGTTGAAACGCTTCGACAGCCCGGAGACAAATACCACGGGGAATTCCAGACCTTTACTCTTGTGGATGCTCATGATCCGCACCACATCGGCATTTTCGTCCAGGGTATCCGCCTCACCGTAATCCACATCGTATTTTTCCAACTGTTCCATATAACGGATGAAATGGAACAGTCCAAAATAACTGGTCTTCTCAAAAGCAGAAGCCTTCGTCAGCAGCATCTCCACGTTGGCCCGGCGCTTGCTGCCAGCAGGAAGTGCCGTCACATAGTTCAGATAATCGTAATCGTCCAGGATCCGCTGCAGCAGGTCGCGGATGGAGGTGAAGGGAGTCAGATCACGGTAATGATCAATACGTTGTAAGAAAGTATCTGCCTTTTGGGAAAGTTCTGTCTCCGGTTCCATGTCCTCCGGTACTGTTGCAGCTTCCAATGCGCGCTGCCAGTACTGTCCAGCCCCGGCGGTTTCTTCCCCGGCGCTTTCTTCCCCGGCGCTTTCGCCCGCTGATGCCTCTTCTCCCGCTTCCGCCATCCGTCCACTCTGCGCCACTTCTTTCAATGCCTCATACAGTGTCATTCTCTTCCGGGAATGCCCTTTGCTTCCGCTGCGGATCCGGGCGATTTCTTCCTGGGTAAAGCCTCCGAAGATCGACTGCATCACGCCGAACAGCGGAATATCCTGTCTCGGGTTGTCCAGCACTCGTAAAAACTGCAGCAGTTCCTGTACTTCCAGGGCCCCGAAATATCCGGTCTTGGATGTAATGTAGACAGGGATTCCCTGCTGTTCCAGTACTTTCTTGAATTCCTCATCCCAACCACTGGTGGTACGAAGCAAAATCACCATATCCGAGTACCGCACCGGGCGCAATTCTCCCGTAGCCTTCTCCATGACTTTCAGACTGCCCTTCAGCTGCTTGATACGTGCCGCAATAGCCAGTGCTTCCAGCTGTCTTACGTTGTCATAGTCCACGGGACCTCTTGCCCCGTCGGGACGCTGTTCTCCGCTGCCGCCTTCCGCACCATCCCCCTTCTCCGGCTTACGGATCAGTAATAGTTCACTGCCGTATGCAGGATCCTCTGTGGCGGGATATGTGGCCCCGGGATACAATGCTGCCTTATCATCATAGGCAATGCCGCCGATCTCCCGGCTCATGATGCGGGAAAACACATCGTTTACCGCATCCACCACCTGCACACGGCTTCGGAAGTTCTTCGCCAGGTCGATCCGGCACAGATCCCCACTCTCCTGATAGGTGTCGTATTTTTCCAGGAAAAGTTCCGGTCTAGCCAGACGGAATTTATAAATACTCTGCTTCACATCACCTACCATGAAGCGGTTATAATGTCCCTCCGCTTCCCCGGAGATGGCACTTAACAGATATTCCTGTACCAGATTACTGTCCTGGTATTCGTCAATGAGGATCTCCTGAAAATACTGGCGATACTCCAATGCCACGTCACTTGGCACAATGTCATATTTCACACCGGTGCTATCCATTCCTGTATCACCGGTCTCTTCCAATTTTTCCCGTTTTAGCAGGATCTGTAACGCATAGTGCTCCATGTCGGAAAAGTCGATCAGATGTCGCTCCTGTTTGGCCGCAAGAAGCCTTCTATCGAATTCCAGCACCAGGTTAAGCAGCATCCGGAGCGGCTCTCTGCAGGCTTTTCCCTGTTCCACCACCAACTCTAACGGTGTCTTGAAATATTGTTCCGTCAGATCCGCCAGCGTGTCTTTTACGCTATTACGGATGGATTTCGCCAGCTCCCGTTTGGCGGGATCCACGCTCTCATCCTTCTTGGAAGAAAGACGGCCGAAAGTCACTGCTGGAACCTTTGCTGCCTGTTCCTTCAAATCCTTGCAGGCCGCCAGGCGTTCCAGCTGTTCGCTCTCCGCTTCTGTCAGTTCTCCATACATATATGGACCGTCCGGCAACTCACACAGCTTTTTCACTTCCTCCAGTTTTTCCAGACACCCTTGCAGGACACGGCTCACACGCTCTGCCAGATATTGTCCGTAATCACTGTGCAGCAGGGCATCCAGATCTCCCGCCGCATAATCGTTTTTACGCTCTTCCAGCCATTCTGCGGGCCAGGGAAAACTTCCGGCATAGCGGGACAGGTTCAGGATATGCTGTTCCAGCACGCTCTCTCTGCCGCCGGGGCAGAAATATTCCACACAGGCGTGGAAACGTTCCCGTGCCTCCCGGGATGGGTCCTCGCTGTCACGTTTTCCCAGAACCTCTTCCGCAAAATCATTCCCTGACGCTTCCTCCGGTATCATCGCTCCGCTGTCACGGTTTTCCCGGGACGTCGGAACATCATCCGGAACAAATTTCCCCGCATAGGCATCCTCCAGCAGCTGTCCCAGCACCTCCTGCTGCAACAGCTTGATCTCACCCTCGTCTGCCACACGGAAATCCGGATCCAGACCGATCTCATTAAAATGATTCCGGATCAGGAACAGGCTGAAGCTGTCGATCGTGGTGATCTGGGCATTGTGTAACAGGGCGGACTGCTTCTGGATATGGTCGTTCCCCGGATCCGCTTCCAGTCTGGCGGCGATCCCGGCTGCGATACGCTCCCGCATCTCCGCAGCCGCCGCATTGGTGAAAGTCACGATCAACAGGCGGTCAATGTCCGCCGGATGCTCCCCCTCACAGATCATACGGATGATACGCTCTACCAGTACCGCCGTCTTACCGCTTCCCGCGGCCGCCGATACCAGAATGTTGCTGTTATGCAGTTCGATTACCTTTTGCTGTTCCGGGGTAAAATTCATTCCCATACGCTACCTCTGTTCCTGTTTCTTTTCTCCTGTTGCCGTCCTGTTCCTCCGGGCAGCGGGTGCTTTCTCTTCGAGCTTCCTGTCAGGCACACACTCCCGCCGGGCACCCTTTGCCCTAAGCTTCCACGGTCTCCTGCATCCGCTGCATCAGCGCCTGCTTATCCAGATCTTCCAGCTGTCTCTTCTCATAGCCCGGAATACTGCCATCGAAACCGCAGACCTTTTTATAGGCGCAATAAGTACAAGCCTCTTCATTGCCTTTCTCATAAGGATTAGCTGCTATTTTTCCGTCCAGGATCTCCCGCCCGATGCTGCGGATCTTGGCATCTACATAAGAAGATATCAGCTGCATCTCCTCCCGGCTTAAGACACCGGATCTGGCACTGAAGCTTCCATCCTTTTTCTTCTCCACCGGAATTACCACAGACTTATCCTGCATATAGCGGTCCAGCCGCTCCACGACCTCAGGATCACTGTTTACTACACCGTTCATACGAAGCTTTGCAAGGATCTGTTCATTGATCTGCTCATCCGTGAGCTCCACCGGTGTCTCTATGGTGGGATCATCGATGTGATAATACAGAAGTGCCGCCGGAACAATCTCCTTATCCGGATGCTTTCGGCTCTCCATCTCCATGGCTGCATTCATATATACCACCAGCTGCAACTGCAGACCGTAATACAATGCCGCCAGATCAAATTTCCGGTTGCCGGACTTATAATCAATGACCTTGACGTAGACATGCTCTGCATCTTCCGACACATCGATACGATCGATCCGTCCCTGCAAATGCATCTTCTCGTCCTCAGACAGATCCACATGAATGCTGTCCAGATCCTCCGCAAACCGGAAAGAAAGTTCATAATCATCTGGCTGGAAACTGCCCTGTTTCAAATGTTTCTGCAAGGTCAGCACTGTGCGGGTCAGGATCCTGCTCATGCGGGTAATGGCATATTCATTCCGTGCAGAGCTGTATAATACCGTCTCCCCGTAGGTTGCCGCATAGGCTTCCACGGATTCTTTGACGGCTTTGGTTGCAAAATCCTCCGTAAAATCCCACCATGTCAGGTTGGATTCTGCAAGTTTTCCTGCAAAGTTTTCCAGTACTGCATGATATACCGTACCCATATCCGAAGCCTCGAAGCCGAATTCTTCCCGTTCCTGCAGGGAAAGACCATATTGCAAAAAGTGTCTGCAGGCACAGGCAGCATAAGTTTCCAGACGGCTGACACTGTTTTCCAGCTGCTGTCCGTACAATGCTCTGGCCACGATCCGGGACAGACCGCTCTCCCTGTATCTGCGGAATGCCGCCCGGGTCAGCAGATCTCTGCCCGCCGCATCCGCCTCGTAGGCACGGTACATGAGATAGAAGTCCTGCCTCTCTTCTTCCGGCAGGGTTCCTTCCACATATTCCCGCAGTTCCTCCGCCAGATATCTGGCACCTTCCTGTCTGCCCTCGATCTGTTCCAGGCGGCTGCGGTTCTGGGGATACTCCACGCTCATTGCCGGGAACAGCTTCCGCACCGTATCGATCAGGTAGGACGGTCTTATGCCCTTTCCTTCACTGTTTACCTTGGCATAGGACAGATACAGCTGTTCTGAGGGCTTGGTCATATTCAGATACAGATATAATCTCTGGATATACATCTGCTGTCTAGGGCTGGGTGCCATCTCCGTCCCGGATTCAATCAGGAATTCCCGATCCATATCCGAAATGATCCCGCCCTTGGAAGCATTTTTCGGAATACTTCCGTCATTGACTCCCAGGAAAAACAATACCTTCACCTGTTTCAGACGGGTTCGCTCCATATCGCCCACCACGATACGATCCACGTTCTGAGGGATCGTACCGACAGTGATCTCGCCGAAACCGGCCTCTAAAATATCCGCAAATTCCTGTCTGGAGATTTCTTCCTCTCCCAACAGTTCATAGACCTGATCCAGCAGATCCATGACCAGCCGGTAAATCTGTGCATACTCTCTGGCTCTGGATAAGTCTCCCTCTTTTTCAAACTGCTGCTGATAGTTCAAAAGCTTTTGCTGCACCTGATTCTGTTCCAAGAAATCGTACAGATGGCTGACATAGTCTCCAGCCTTTTCCTGGCTTCCCATGTGCAGAATCTCCACCGCATCCATGAACTGTTGCCGGATACGGTTCAGACGCTCCATGGTCTTCTCTTCCGCCTGTTCGCTCCCCTCCGCATTTCCCTGCAGTTCTTCCGTTCTGCGGGTAAACAGACGGCTATAGGTCCGATAGCCTCTCGCCCCGGTGCGGATCACATAGTTTTCCAGCTCATCAATCTCTTCTCTGGAAATATCCGCCATGCCGCTGCGCAGAAAATGAAACACCGTATCATAGGAAAAATCCTTAATATACAGCTGCAATGCGCTCTTGATATATTCGATCATGGGATTCAGCACGATCCCTCTGGTACGGTCCAGGAAACATGGGATCTCCAGCTGCCCGAATTCTGTTTCCACATAGGAAGCGTATCCTTCCAGATCTCCGATGACCACGGCAATGTCCCGGTAGGTCATCCCCTGCTCTCTGATCAGGTGCCGGATGTACAGCGCTGTCTGGTGGACTTCCTCTCTGGGGGAAAGGGCTTCAAACATATGGATCTCTTGCTGTTCTCCCGCATACGGTTCATACTGATACCGGAACAGATTCTGTTCCAGATAGTGTAATGCCGGTGCCTTGGCGAAGCGATTGGGCCCCCCCTTGACAAAGAGATCCTCTCCCCGCTCTACCTCTGCCTCCGCTGCCAGCTTTTCCAGATCCGCCACCGTCTTCTTGCTCAGATGGAACAGCTTCTGTTCACCATCCATTTTATACGGATCCTCTCCCACTCCAATGGTCACGGTAACGATGGTCTCTGCGCACACGCGCATCAGTTCCTGGATCAGCCGGTTCTGTATGGGAGTAAATCCCGTAAAGCCGTCAAACACCACTACACTGCCCTTTAAGATCTTTGATTTGGACAGGGATCTGCGCAGTACATCCAGTGTCTCCTCGGTGGTGATAAAATGATCCCTGATATAATCCTGAAAGCCCCGGTACAGAGTCTTTAAGTCTTTCAGTTTCATGGCCAGCGCGCCACGCTTCTGTGCACTGGTGATCAGCTTGTCCATATCCTGTGTGCTGATACCGTATTGCATGAACTCGGAGATCGCACTTTTCACCTCATGGATATAGCCCTGCTTGTGCAGGAGACTTCCCATGGCCGGAAGCTGTTCCTTCAGATCCGCCGCCACTTTTTGCAGCACCAGGCTTTTGCCGGTGTCATCCAGTACCGGCATCTCTTTGGTCCCCACTTCCTCCAGAATGCGGTGGCTGAGTCGGCCGAAGCTCAGGACATCGATATTCAGGATGCCATCCCGGTCACTGCGCATGACCAGATCCTTCTGGGTCTGCATGGTGAACTGATCCGGCACAATGATCAGGAAATTCCTGCCCGGTTCCTCTGCCGCCCGCTGCATGATCTCTTCATAGATTCTGTGGCTTTTGCCCGACCCGGAAGGGCCAAAACAGAAACGTAAGCTCATAAGTCTCCTCCGTTATGCTGTCCGTTTATTTCAGATCCAGTTCAATGGGACAATGATCCGATCCCAAAATTTCCGTGTGGATCTTCGCATCCGCCAGCCGGTCTTTCAGACACTCCGATACCACGAAATAATCAATTCTCCATCCGGCATTTTTTGCTCTCGCCTGGAACATATAAGACCACCAGGAATACACCCCGGTCAGGTCCGGATAAAAATAGCGGAACGTATCGATAAATCCGTTCTCCAGTACCTTCGAAAAGCAGGCTCTCTCTTCATCAGTGAAGCCCGCATTGCCACGGTTGGTCTTCGCATTTTTCAGGTCGATTTCCTGATGCGCCACGTTCAGGTCTCCCGCATAGATCACCGGCTTTTTCTCTTCCAGCTTCTTAAGATACGCCAGGAAATCCGCTTCCCACTGCATGCGGTATTCCAGTCTCGTCAGCTCTCTCTGGGCGTTCGGTACATAGACTGTCACAAAATAGAACTCCGAATACTCTGCAGTGATCACCCGGCCCTCATGGTCGTGTTCCTCCACGCCGATGCCGTAAGTCACCTGTATGGGCTCTTCCTTTGTAAAAATTGCAGTGCCGGAATAGCCCTTTTTCTCTGCGTAATTCCAATACTGATGATATCCGGGCAGATCCAGTGCGATCTGTCCCTCCTGCAATTTTGTCTCCTGCAAGCAGAAAATATCTGCATCCGTTTCCTGAAAGAAATCCAGGAATCCCTTCTGCATGCAGGCTCTCAGCCCGTTCACATTCCATGAAATCAGTTTCATATTTTCCCTTTCCTGTCAGTCCTACTGTTATTATCTATATTTTTTGTCCCATTTTCAGGACACCATCTGCAATCTAAATAATTTATCACCGGAAGTCACATCTTTTTAATCTTCTACCAGATTATGGTACATCACATGGATATCCTCGTAGACACCGTCCTTATTGAGGAAGCCTCCCGGAATAATGCCCAGATCCACGAATCCCAGTCTCTGGTATAGATGGAACGCATGGATATTGGAAGCCACCACCGCATTGAACTGCAATACGCGGTAACCGTTTGCTTTTGCCTGCTCCAGACAGTCTTTTACCAGCAGTTCGCCGATATGCTCTCCCCGGCAGGCTCTGTCCACTGCATAGCTGGCATTGGCGATATGCCCTACTCTGCCGATATTGTTGGGGTGCAGAATATATAGTCCCTTCACATTGCCCTGTTCATCCTCTGCCACAGCACTTACCGTCTGTGCGGCAAAAAATTCTGCGGCCTCTGCCCCTGTCAGTCCTTCCTCCTGAGGAAATGCCACGCCATCCTCTACCACCTGATTCCAGATTTCTGCCATTCTTGCTACATCTTTTGCTTCAAATTTTCTGATTGTTATCATTTTGTCTGCCTATTTCCTAATTTGTCTTATGCCATCTTATCCCGGTCATAATTTTTATCCGCTTTTCTGTCATCTATTCGTTCTATCCGCCGTGCTTTTCCATCCATTCACATTCCTTCCGGGCAGCCTTCAGAGACGCTTCGTACCCTTTCAGGATCTCCATAAGTCTCTGTACATCGATGATGCCGCTGGCTTTATTTTCCGGGTGATCCATCCATGGATGCTGTTTTTCCGGCGGATAAATATTTTCTATGGTATTTTCCCCGATCCGATACCATTTCTTCTGATAGCAGATCGTGTTGTCCGCCGGGTTTAAAAAGGTTTCCAGTTCCGTCAGTGGATAGGTCTCTGCCGGTGTACGAGGATTACCTTCCAGACCTCTCACGGCAGTGACCTTCACAGTCCCACCCTCCGGTACTACACACAGCCACATGGGCTCTGCCGGTTTTTTCCATAATTTATCCAGTATAAAGTTCAACGGTCCCAGTAACAGGATCGTCATGAAAACCGCCAGCGCTCCCGTCAGTTCCGGAATCCAGTCACCCCACAACAGCATCTGGAACAGCAGATGGTCACTCTCCCGCACACCCCAGACCTTCATCACTACCAGCACGGTTGCTACCATATAGATCAGTATAGTGATCAGGGCAAACGGCATCAGTACTTTTTCTTTTTTCATGCCCCATGCGGCATAAGCCTTGCATTCATCGTCCGTAAAAAGCACGGGCAGTTCATAGCTCTCTGTCATGCTCCGCTTCTCCCTCTTTTGCTATTCTCCGAGAATAATATGCAGGAACCGCTTGTCCAGCATCAACGTCCGGTTCCAGGGATTCAGGATCACACCCTCGATATCATCGGCAGTCAACGTCATGCGGAACAGCTGCTCCATATCCGTGAGAAAAGTGGACATTACGCTGCCGCTTCCCTTTAATTCTTCCTCAAATCCGGTGAAGGCCGACCACCATTTTTTCCCATCGGAGGTCTGCACCGCCTGCAGGCGCATGGCAGTTCCGGCGGCCTGTGTCACCGCTTCCTGCACATCTGCTGAGGGCGGTTCCACCGCCACGATAAGCTGTCCCTGCTCCCGCATACGTCTGCGCACCACCGTCAGAGCATGAGCCAGAAGTTCTTCTGTCGGCTCCTGCTGTAATGCCAGAATTGCCTCCTCTATTTTCTCATTTCCCTGTAAACCTTTATCTTTCTTTTCGTCCATAACCGTAATGTTGTCCTTTTTAATTGTAGTCGTTAAATCACTTCATCCTATTTCCCATGTCCCTTGCGCAATCTTGTATGCAATCTGTCGAATTCCATAAGAGCCACAGGCAACACAGCTCATGCCTATGCCCATCATACCATAAATGCCTCCGCAATTCCACTCACGTTTCCCTCCAGAAGCCGTCTTTTCCTTGACAGTGGGGGTATTCGTTGCTAACATGAACCTGAGCGTTTGATGCTTAGAAATGAGGATAATTATGGATACTTTTGACCCGAAGCACATTTACAGCGATGCCGCAAAGCTGGCTCGTCTGAAAGATAAAAAGCTTTTCCTGTTCGATATCGACGGCACCATTGCCGTAGGCGATACCTTGTATGAGGGAAGTGCGAATCTTCTCCGCTACATTCAGGCCATCGGCGGCAGGGCTTATTACATTACCAACAATTCCACAAAAAGCGGACTGGACTATGTGAAAAAATTCTACGATGCATTTCACCTGGACAGCACGGAGGATCATTTCATCACCTCCGGCTATATGACGCTGCGTTTTTTGAAGAAGAATTATGCAGACAAGAAAATCTTCGTGCTGGGAACCGCTTCTTTTGTGGCGGAACTGCGAAAGAATGGCCTCTGGGTAACCGAGGTCTGCGAGGACGGCATTGACTGCGTGGTCGTTGCCTATGACAGTGAATTAAATTATGCAAAGCTTACCGAAGTCTGCAAGGTTTTATTCACCCAGGATGTTCCTTTCTACGGCACCAACCCGGATTTGCGCTGCCCCATCGACTTCGGCTTTATCCCCGATTGCGGTGCCATCTGCGACATGATCACCGCCACCACAGACAAACAGCCCATCTATCTGGGCAAGCCCAGCAAAGAGGTCGTAAAGCTTTGCCTTGAAGTCTCCGGCTTCACTCCCGAGGAGACTCTGGTGGTTGGCGATCGTCTGTACACCGATATTGCCTGCGGCATCAACGGTGGTGTGGACACCTGTGTTCTCTTCACCGGCGAGGCACAAAAAAAGGATATTCTGACTCCCGAGGGGGAGCCGAATACCCAATATCTGCCGGACTATGCTTTTGAAAATGTGCAGGAATTATTAAATGCCTGCCAGGGTGAAATAAATTTTAAATAGCTCTCTTCACGACACCGATTCCCAACGGATAAGGTCCGGTGTGTACGCCAATGGTGGCACCGATCTGGAAGATGGGAATGGTGTCGATGTCGTATCCCTTTTCTTTCAGTCTGCCTGCCAGTCTGTCGCGGAACTCTACGGCTTCTTCATAATCGTAGCCATATCCCACGCAGACGTTGTAATTGGCAATATCTGCCTTTTCCTCTGCAAAATATGCTAACAGCAGATCGATATTTTTATCTACCGTCTTGCGACGGCTTCTGCCGATACCGGAGGGGAAGATTTCTCCCTCTTTTAAGGTAATGATGGGCTTGATGCCAAGCAGGCTGCCGGCCACGCTGGCTACTTTGCCGATACGTCCGCCGTGCTTTAAATATTCCATATTTCCTACGGTGAAAAAGATTCTGCCGGAGCTCTTGATCTCATTCAGGCGATCGATACTCTCCTGGTAACTCTTCCCCGCATCTCTAAGGCGTACCGCTTCCAATACATAGATGCCCTGCAATACGGTATTCACAGTAGAGTCGCAGACATAAATCTGTGCATTGGGATATTCCTCTTCCAGGATCGCTTTTGCATTCAGAGCAGACTGCATGGAGCCGCTGAACTTGGTTGTGATACAGATGCAGATGATGGGAATTCCCGCCTTGACAAAAGGAAGAAATGCATCTACATAATCCTGCACGGAAGGCATGGAAGACTTCGGATATACATCCGGGTGATCCACCATTTCCTGATAGAACTCACGGACACCGATCTCTATCATTTCCTTCTGGTATTTCCCCTCTTCAAAAGATACATAAAAAGGAACTACCGTAATGTCTTTTTCTTTGGTCATCTCCATGGGAAGATCACAGGAACCGTCTGATATAATATGAAATGCTTCGCTCATTCTCGCATACACCTTTCTACTTGTTTGCAGAGTTTAGCTTACCACGTTGTGGAGTAAAAAGCAATGAGTTTTTGTTATTATATTTCATTTTGTGGTGTTTTATGCTGTTTTATGTAGTTTTTATAACTATATGTATGAAAAATCCGAATTACGCGATATTTGTCGATGAAAGTATGTCAACCTACATACGACATTCGTTGACAATGGGCAGTTCTCTCGATATACTTGAGTTGTTAACCATTCATTCCCCCGGTTAACATTTTCTGCAGGAATGACCCCCTTTCATTCTTTGCAAACCCAAAAAACAGCCCGGCAGGATCTCCTGTCGGGCTGCGTTATTGTCTTCTATTATTCCTATCTTTATATGGAGTAATCCAGATTCTCCAGGCGCTTGTTCCGTCGTTCCACCAGATCCGCAATGGTGACTCCGTCCACTACCTTGTTCACTGCATCATACAATTCCTGCCATACCTCCAGAGTCTCACAGGTATCACATCGTTCGCAGATGTCAGCGCCTTCCTCCAGACATGCCACCGGGGCCAGTGAGCCTTCCGTCAGTCGTAAGATCATTCCTACGGTAAAATCTGCCGGATCCTTGGCAATACGATAACCGCCCTGGGCACCACGGACGCTTTTTACATAACCTGCCTTGTTCAAAACAGCAATGATCTGCTCCAGATACTTTTCGGAAATCCCCTGTCTGGCAGCAATTTCTTTTACCTTGATACACTCTCCGTTGTTGTTCAATGCCAGATCCAGCATGACACGTACTGCATATCTTCCTTTGGTTGAAATTTTCATCCTATCCTCATTTCCGAGCATCTTCCTGCTCTGTTTCACTTTTAATATCAGCCTGCTTATTCCAAAGCAGTTCAAAACTGCTCCGATCTTTCTATGGTTTCCACAGATTCTACCTTATTTTTTCTTTATTTTTCTTTTTCCTATAGTTCATATAGGATTTGTGGAAACAACAGAAAAATCTAGAGAGCATCCACTCGAATGCTGTTCGGAAAAATCTCCTCCCATTCCTCGGAATGCTCTCCGGATTTTCGCATTACTTTACTGGCACTTCACCTTACTTGTAAGGGATAACGCCACCGTTATAATTGTCGTTGATGAACTGCTTGATCTCATCGGACTTCAGGGTATCTACCAGTGCCTTGATCTTAGGCAGATTCTCGTTGCCTTCCTTAACAGCGATTACATTTACATAAGTAGCGGCTGCTTCGGAATCATCGCTCTCATACAGCAGAGCATCGTCTGCAACAGTCAGGCCTGCTTCCATAGCATAGTTGCCGTTCAGGACACCGAAGGATACCTCTGGAAGGGTTCTGGGAACCTGTGCTGCTTCCAGCTCTACGAAGGTGATGTTGTGAGGGTTCTCTACGATATCCTTGGTAGTAGCAGTCAGACCCACACCATCCTTCAGGGTGATGTAACCGTTATCCTGTAACAGTAACAGAGCACGTGCCTCATTGGTGGTATCGTTGGGTACTGCGATAGTTGCATTGTCAATGTTGTCTAAGCTGGTCTCAGTTCCGGGATACAGTCCGAAGGGCTCGTAATGGATACCGCCGGCATTTACCAGATGGGTACCTTTCTCCTCGTTGAAGCTCTCCAGATAAGGGATATGCTGGAAGTAGTTAGCATCGAACTCACCGGACTCTACTACTTCATTGGGCTGTACATAATCATCAAATACCTGAACCTCCAGAGTATAACCCTGCTCCTCTAACAGAGGCTTTGCTGCCTCCAGGATCTCTGCATGAGGTACTGCAGTTGCAGCTACCTTAATGGTCTTGTCGTCGGCTCCCTTGCTGCCGCAGCCGGTCAGTGCGCTCACGGACAATGCTGCAACGGCGATCAAAGCGATTACTTTCTTTTTCATAATATTTCTCCTCCTAAATCATTCGTTCATAATATTAACTTTATTGAATCAGGTGATCTGCACCTGTCTCAACCTTTTATCAAACCATCTTATCTGGTTCTCTTGTCCAGCTTCTTGGATAACTTCATTCCAACATATTGCATCAGCTGTACCAGCACTATCAGCAATACCACAGTCACCCACATGATGCTGCTATCGTAACGGTAGTAACCGTAACGGATTGCGATATCACCCAGTCCGCCACCGCCGACGATACCCGCCATAGCGGAGTATCCCAGGATCGTACCCAGAGCAATCGTTACATTGACGATCAGGGAAGTCTTTGCCTCTCCGATCATTACTTTCCAGATGATGGTCCAGAGGTTCGCTCCCATGCTCTGTGCCGCCTCAATAACGCCGTGATCCACTTCCAACAGAGAGGACTCTACCATTCTGGCTATAAACGGTGCCGCTGACAGTGTCAGCGGAACGATCGTTGCGGTCGGTCCATAGCTTTTTCCTACGATGATCCGTGTCAACGGCTGAATCACGATCAGCAAAATCAAAAACGGAAAGCTTCGAACAACATTCACGACCACATCTAATACCTTATAAATAATCTTATTCGGTCGAAGTCCCTTCGGTGCGGTAATTACCAGGGCAATTCCCATCGGCAGTCCAAGCACATACCCCATAAACGTTGTTGCCAACGTCATGTACAAAGTAACAAAGATGCCTTCCACCACCATCATAGTCGTTGCATTATCCCACATAGTCTCTCAACTCCTCCACTTCCAGTTTTCTCTCCTGTAAATAATGAACCATCTTGTTCGCCGCCATTTCATCCTCCGGCAGCTGTAAGATCATCTGTCCATGGGCGATACCGCCGATGTCCTTGGTATCCGCTAACAGGATATTAACGGGAGCCTTGCACTCCAGCACCA
>OGJH01001801.1_pt1 | contig 16369 bp, 12 predicted proteins | sample 1572021 | NCBI WGS metagenome assembly OGJH01 (sample SAMEA2582098, study PRJEB24529) | metagenome | biome: Human gut stool | place: China | collected 2011
CGTCCGGCGGCGGGCTTGCACCGCACCATTGGCATTTCAGCCACCCCGTCTTCGTCATGACCGGGCTGCGAGTTACAGAAGTACCTTTTGTGAAGTACCGAACGATTGAGTATTCTGTTTTCAAAGGACGGAGTTTTATAGAAAATCTTCGGAATTTAAGGCTTCCGAAAAATTGTCCCTCTACTTACGAGCCATCGAAAACGGCCCCAAAGTAGCCTGAAAAAGAAATTTGTTGAAAAGTTTTTGGAAAATATAGTTGAAGTGGCTGCTTGATTAAAATAACATTGATCCATGGGCGACCGATGGAGGACGGAACTTTGCAACATTGGCAGTGCCTGAAGTTGAAAGTGGTCTTGAAAAAGATGCCCTACACTTGGTAGGCGTCGAGAACGCCTGTTTCATAGCATCGAAGGGGAAATTGTAATTGAATTGTAATTCTTGAAGCCGAATCTCCACTTTTGAAAAAGTCCTCTCACTTGGTAGCCGACGAAAAAGGACAAAAGACAACCATGTTTTTGAGAATTAACAAAAAGGTCACAAACGACCGGCCTTCAAAGAGGAGGTTCTATTATTAACAGAAAAAATGGCCAGAAATGGGGGGTGCTGACGCTGATTTTTTTGCCTTCATTGAAAATTGAAAAACCTCCCTCACTTGGTAGGCATCGAGAAAGGCTCGTTGACAACCTTTATTTTGAAAATTAACAGAAAGTTAACAAAGCAAGATGCGCTGAACAAGAAACAACCGCCGCTCACTCCGGGAAAGAGTGAGCGGCGGTTGCAATTCAAGTTCTTAATTCAAGAAAAATTAGATGGTTACAAAAATATTTGTCAGTGTGGTGATAAATGCTTCATCCTGTACTTTCGACCGTTTTGCACTTCCCTTTGGGTGCTTCCCGGCACGGAGGAGCTTTTTGTTTTCATACCGCCGCAGCAGGAGAGTGTCAATGTTATCAGCAGTGTATTCCGGACCGTTCTGGTTCAACACCCGTGCGCATTTGGCAAGGCACATACTCGCCAGCCCGTAGTCCTGTGTCACGACAATATCACCCGGCTTTACCCGGTTGACGAGAGCAAAATCCACGCTGTCCGCTCCTTTGTCGAACACCAGCGTCTGCGCACCTTCCCGCTCGATTTGGTGAGCGGTGTCGCACAGGATGATGACCGGAACGCCAAACCGCTTTGCAATCTGCAATGTCAGGTCCACCACCGGGCAGCCGTCGGCATCAATCAAAATGGTCATGTATGTTCCTCCATCGTCCACCGAAAGGCTTTCGCGGTACGCAAATCAGCGTCTTTGAAATGCCCGCCACTGTTCCACTCAAGGGTGCAGTCTGCGCCACGCTCTATAAGCCGGCTGTGCAGGGCGCGGATGTTATCGCCCACCGCAGCCATGACGGCGTTTTTCGTGTGCTCTTCCTTGTCACCAAGGCTCAGATAAACGTGCTGTGCCTGTATCGGGTGCTGCTGTTCAAACTCCATCCAGCCCGGAAACCACACAGAGGGGGATGCGGCGGCGACACCATAGAACAGATCAGTCTGGGTGGATGCCCACAAAGCAAACAGCCCGGCCAGCGAGTAGCCGCCCAGAATGATTTTGACGTTTTCCGGGAGAGGAAACTGCCGCTTCAGCGTGGGGATGACCTGCTCCGTCAGAAAGCGCAGGGTGTCCCCAGCATTGCCACCGAAACCTTGCTTCCCCCAAACAGCAGGGGCTTCCCACGGAGAAAGTGCATCGTTCCAGCTTTCCACCGGAATAGCCGCAAACAAAAAGCGGTGCGCACTCTGTGCAATAGCGGTAACCTCGCTTTCCATGCTTTGCAACTCGTGTTCGCCGGTCATTTGGAACAGTAGGTATTCTGCATGGGCTTCGCCGTAAATGCGGCAAGGTCTGTTCCCGATTAGCATTGTCTGTGCAGTCACTGTAGCAGCCTCCTGACAAAATTTTGGTAAGCCCAGTATAGCAACTGAAAAATCATTTTGCAATTCAAAAGGCGTTCATAGCCGTAGCAAGCAGTGTCTTCGTATATACAAAGACCATTTTTGCATTGCAAAATGCTTGTTGGGAAATCCCAAACCCTTGAACCGCATCCGACGGATGCAGGCTGCGCGTTTTTGCAAAACGCTTTTTTAGGACTCCGCAGGAGTGTGCAACCATCACGGAATCGTGATGATTACAGGGATTGGGATTGCATCCTAACAAGCGAATGAACACAGCAGAATTTTAATTCTGCGTGCGAATTTAGCCTTTGTGCGCACAAAGGCTCTGCTTGCCACGGTTATGGTTCTGCGAATGCGATTGAGAAACTTTTCATTCGCATTGCAAACCGGGTGGCACTTTTGTATAATTGGTTCAATGAACACACGCATAAAATCGGAGGGGCTGTCCGATTAAAAAAATCTAAAAATGCGCTATTGCAGGCCACTGGGAGGAATAGCATGAACAAGCAGCAACTCGCATCGAAAATCTGGGAATCTGCCAACAAGATGCGCTCTAAAATCGAAGCCAACGAGTACAAGGATTACATTCTGGGCTTCATGTTTTATAAATTTCTGTCGGACAAAGAAGTCAAATGGCTGAAAGAGAATGACTGGACAGACGAATATCTGCCGGATTTGACCGAAGACGATGCCGAAACGCTGGATACCGTTCGGAAGAATGTCGGCTATTTTATCGCCTATGAAAATCTGTTTTCCACATGGATCAGCAAAGGCAGCGACTTCAAGGCTGACGACGTAACGGTGGCATTGCAGGCATTCAGTCGATTGATCGACCCGCACCACAAAAAGGTGTTTGACGGTGTCTTTGCTACGCTGCAAACCGGCCTGTCCAAACTGGGTGAAAGCTCCGGTGCGCGGACAAAGGCCATTCGCGACCTGATCTATCTCATCAAAGATATTCCCATGGACGGCAAGCAGGATTATGATGTTCTCGGCTTTATCTACGAATATCTGATCAGCAACTTTGCAGCAAACGCAGGCAAGAAGGCCGGCGAGTTCTACACGCCGCACGAAGTTTCGCTGCTCATGTCTGAAATCGTGGCGTACCACCTGAAAGACCGGGAAGAGATCAAAATTTACGACCCCACCAGCGGTTCCGGCTCACTGCTGATCAACATTGGTCAGTGTGCCGCACGGTATATGGGCAATGGCAACAACATCAAATACTACGCACAGGAGTTGAAGGAAAACACCTACAACCTGACCCGCATGAACCTTGTCATGCGCGGCATTCTGCCCGACAACATTGTAACGCGCAACGGCGATACGCTGGAGGAAGATTGGCCGTACTTTGAAGAAAACGACCCGGTCAACACCTACGACCCGCTGTTTGTGGATGCGGTGGTATCAAATCCCCCATATTCGCAGGCGTGGAATCCGAACGACAAAGAGAACAACCCGCGCTTTTCGGATTACGGCCTTGCCCCCAAAGGCAAGGCAGACTACGCCTTTTTGCTGCACGACCTGTATCACATCCGCAATGACGGCATTGTGACCATCGTTCTGCCCCACGGTGTTCTATTCCGTGGCGGTGAAGAAGGTACAATTCGCAAAAATCTGATTGACCACAACAACATTGATGCAATCATCGGTCTGCCCGCCAATATTTTCTTCGGCACAGGCATTCCCACCATCATCATGGTGCTGCGGAAGAATAAAAAGGATTCGGACGTTCTGATTATTGATGCGTCTAAGGGCTTTGAGAAGGACGGCAAAAACAACAAGCTGCGTGCCTGTGACATCAAACGCATTGTGGATGCTTACAAGGAACGCCCGGAGAAAATCGAAAAGTTCGCACGCAGAGTATCCCGCGCAGAGATTATCCAGAATGATTACAACCTGAACATCCCCCGGTATGTGGATTCCTCGGAAAAGGCTGAGAGCTGGGATATCTACGCTTCCATGTTTGGCGGCATTCCCGAAGCTGAACTGCAAGACCTATCTGCATACTGGACTGCATTCCCGCACCTGAAAGCGGCTCTGTTCAGCCCGGACAACGAAGCGTATTGCCATCTGAATGTGCAAAACCTGAAAAACGCAGTTCTGAACCACCCGGATGTAGTGGCGTTCAAGACCGCTTTCCAGAATGCTTTCGGTGACTTTGATGCCTACTTGAAGTCCGCACTCATCGACGGCATGACGCAGCTGAATGCTGCCGGCGAGGAAGAACGCCTGAGCCGGGAGATCTTTGCACGGCTGGCAGGAATTCCGCTGGTTGACCGCTATGCAGCATACCAGCTTTTGGACGATGACTGGAAGAAAATCGCCATTGACCTTGAAATCATCCAGACCGAGGGTTTTGCCGCAACCAAGCAGGTAGACCCCAACATGGTGCTGAAAAAGGATGCCGAAGTACAGGACGGCTGGGTGGGTCATGTGCTGCCCTTTGAGCTGGTGCAGAGCGTTAAAATGCACGAGGAAGTGGCAGCACTGCGGGCAAAAGAAACTCGCCTTGCCGAAATTGCAGGCGAGTATGAAAGCTATCTGGACGAACTGAGCGAGGAGGACAAGGAACAGGATTTTGTCAACGATGGTGCCTTTGTTGCCGCTGAGGTCAAAAAGGCCATCAAGGTGCGGGAAGTAGAGCCTGCCACCATGAGCATTCTGAAGGATGTGGACGCGCTGTTTGCCGAGGAAAAGACCCTGAAAAAGAAGGTCAAGGACGACAGTGCGGCACTCCATCAGCGCACCAAGGGCGTGATCGAGCACCTGACCGATGAAGAAGTGCGTGACCTGCTGCATCGCAAGTGGATTCTGCCCCTGATGGAAAATCTGAACAGCCTGCCGGATGCTGTTCTGGACGATTTTGTAAAGCAGCTGAATGCCGTCTGCAAGAAATATGAAACCACTTTTGAGGACGTAGAGAGCCAGATCGCCAGCACCGAGCACGAATTGCTGGGGCTGCTGGACGATTTGCAGGGAAATGAATTTGACATGAAGGGCATTGCAGAACTCAAAAAGTTGCTGGGAGGTGAATGATTATGCAGGATAACGAGAAGAAACCTGCCCTCCGGTTCAAGGGCTTCACTGACCCTTGGGAACAGCGTAAGCTGGGGGATATTACAGTTGAGCTGTCAGAATACGCCACACAAGAATTAGGACTTCCGCTATTAACTTCATCACGTAGTGGCCTTATGTATCAAGACGAATATCGTGATAGTCGAACGACAAAAAGCACGGAAACGCTTTTTAGTGTTGTTCCAGTAGGAACGTGTACATATAGGCATATGAGTGATGATGACGTGTTCCACATGAATATCAATACCTTGGAAAAAGGATTGGTAAGCCGTGAATATCCTGTCTTTGAAGCATCTAAGGGCAATAATCTTGAATTTCTGGTTCAACATATTAACTCAAGTGAGGAATTCAAGGCATTTTGTGCCGAACAGAAAAAAGGCGGCACGAGAACCAGACTGTACTACAATACGCTTTGTCAATTTACCGTGCGTGTTCCAGCATTAAAGGAACAGGCCCAAATTTCCCAATGCCTCAAAAAACTCGACACCCTTATCACCCTTCATCAGCGTAAGTATGAGAAGCTGGTGAATATCAAAAAGTCCATGTTGGACAAGATGTTCCCCCAAAATGGGGCATCTGTACCGGAAATTCGCTTCAAGGGTTTTACTGACCCTTGGGAACAGCGTAAGTTAGGGGATGCGTTTGAAAGAGTTGTCCGAAAAAACACGAATAACGAATCGCGGTTGCCGCTAACAATTTCTGCACAAGACGGCTTGGTTGACCAGATCACATATTTCAATAATCGTGTTGCCAGTCGTGATGTGAGCAATTATTATCTGGTCTACAACGGCGAATTTGCTTATAACAAGAGCACTTCGGACGGATACCCGTTTGGTGCTGTTAAACGGCTTGATTGGTATGAAAAAGGCGTTTTGTCGACGCTTTATATCGTGTTTGCACTAAAGCATCCCGAAAAAGATGACTCGGATTTTATGACAGTGTTTTATGATACTGACCGTTGGCATCGAGGCGTTGCCGAGCGTGCGGCAGAGGGCGCAAGAAATCACGGCTTGCTGAATATCTCGGCAGATGATTTCTTTGATATTGACACAACTATGCCAGAAGATAAGGTGGAGCAAGAAAAAATCGGCAGGCTATTGAAGAAACTTGACACCCTTATCACCCTTCATCAACGTAAGTTGGAAAAGCTGCAAAACATCAAGAAATCCTGTCTTGAAAAGATGTTTGTATAAAAATAAGTGGTGCAATTTGCCCATAATCAGAAGATGGACGTATCGGCGTTTGTTGTTTGGCTAAGGAGTAACGCAATTTCTCTTGCCCGTTCAGAATATGCAAAACAGGCTGATGAATAAAAATCAAGGCAATGTCAAACGCTTGGAACTGCTGTGTTTTAAAGCTATCGGGAGTCAAAAATCAAAATTTGAGCCGAATACGCAAAACCGAGAGTGAAATTTTCAGCGAACATTCGGTAGGCGGTGGAAAATAGCTGCTGAAAGTGTGCATTTGCTCCTACTTGGGAACAGCGTAAGATTTCTGAATTGGCTGAGAAAACCTATGGTGGGGGAACGCCTACAACATCCAATGAAGCATTCTGGAACGGTAATATTCCGTGGATACAATCTTCGGATATCGTTGACGGCAAGCTGATGGGTGTGGAGCCACGAAAGTATATAACACAGACCGGTTTGAATAGTTCTGCAACACAACTTGTACCAAAAGATTCAATCGCAATTATCACGCGCGTCGGTGTTGGAAAACTCGCATATATGCCGTTTTCCTATTCCACAAGTCAGGATTTCTTGTCGTTGAGCAAGTTGAATACGGAGCCGTTTTTTACAGTTTATGCTTGTTATAAGAAATTGCAGTCGGAACTTAACACGGTACAAGGCACATCAATTAAAGGCATAACCAAAGATGAACTTTTAGCAAAGACAATATCGGTGCCTGTATATTCAGAGCAAAAACAAATCGGTTCTTTCTTCACTCAGCTTGATACCCTTATCACCCTTCATCAGCGTAAGCTGGAAAAGCTTGTACAAATTAGAAAAGCCTTCGCAGAGAGGTGCTTTTTGCAAAGTCGAAAGGAGTTCGTTATGGCGTTTACAAAAGAAGCCGATTTTGAAGAGGCGGTGGTAAAGCTCCTGATAGAACGCGGCTGGAAAGATGGTGTGCTGAAGAACTACACCGAACAGCAGCTGATACAGAACTGGGCGAACATCCTTTTTGAAAACAACCGTGGCATTGACCGACTGAACGATTATCCGCTGACGGATGGCGAGATGCAGCAGATCATGGAACAGGTCATGAATGCGAAAACGCCGATGAAGCTGAATAAATTTATCAACGGCAAAAGTGTGCTTATCAAGCGTGACAATCCTGACGATAAGCTGAATTTCGGCAAAGAAGTGTCCCTGAAAATCTATGACCGTCTGGAAATTGCAGCCGGACTCAGCCGCTACCAGATCGCAGAGCAGCCAAAGTTCCCCACCAAGTCCAAAATTTTGAATGACCGCCGCGGCGATTTGATGCTGCTCATCAATGGTATGCCGGTCATTCACATGGAACTGAAAAAGAGCGGTGTTTCCATCAAACGGGCTTGCAACCAGATTGAAAAATACGCGGCAGAGGGCATTTTTACGGGACTGTTCTCGCTGGTGCAGATTTTTGTGGCCATGAACCCGGAAGAAACGGTCTACTTTGCCAATCCCGGCCCGGAAGGACAATTCAACCCCAGCTACTATTTCCATTGGGCGGACTTCTACAACGAGCCGATGAACGACTGGAAAGACGTTACAACGGCACTTTTGTCTATCCCGATGGCGCATATGTTGGTGGGCTTTTATACCGTTGCCGATGGTTCCGATGGCATTTTGAAGGTGATGCGCAGCTATCAGTACTACGCTGCCAGCAAAATTTCGGATGCCGTTTCCAAGGCGAAATGGGAGAATGACCAGCAGCGCGGCGGCTACATCTGGCACACCACAGGTTCCGGCAAGACCATGACTTCTTTCAAGTCCGCTCAACTGATTGCATCTTCCAAGGATGCGGACAAAGTGATTTTTCTGATGGACCGAATCGAGTTGGGCACCCAGAGCCTGAAAGAATACCGCAACTTTGCAGGGGAAAACGAGGAGGTGCAGGCTACCGAGAACACGGATGTTCTTGTGGACAAGCTGAAAAGCACTTCGCCGTCCGATACGCTCATCGTGACTTCCATCCAGAAGATGAGCAACATCAAGGATGATGCACAAAACAAGCTGAACCCCAACGACATTGTGCTGATCAACGCAAAGCGGTTGGTTTTTATCGTGGACGAGTGCCACCGTTCCACCTTTGGCGATATGATGCAGACCATCAAGCATACATTCCCGAAAGCACTGTTCTTTGGTTTTACCGGTACGCCGATCCAAGGCGAAAACCAGAAGAAAATGAGCACCACCGCCACCGTTTTCGGCAACGAACTGCATCGGTACAGCATTGCAGACGGCATCCGGGATCACAACGTGCTGGGCTTTGACCCTTACAAGGTGCTGACCTTCAAGGACAGCGACTTGCGGAAAGCGGTTGCACTGGAAAAAGCTAAGGCCGCTTCTGTGGGTGGGGCTCTGGCAGACCCGCAGAAGAGCAAGGTTTTCTATAAGTATCTGAATCTGCCGATGGCAGGCGGAAAAGATACGCTCGGTGAGGAGATAAAGGGCATCGAAGATTATATTCCCAACACCCAGTATGAGGGCGAAGAACACCAGAAAGCCGTGGTGGAGGACATTTGCGAGAACTGGCAGACCCAGAGCCGCAACAGCAAATTTCATGCCATTTTTGCAACCTCCAGCATCCCGGAAGCCATCCAATATTACAAGAGGTTCAGAGAAGCCGCACCATGGCTGAAAGTCACCGCACTATTTGACCCCAACATTGATAACAACGGCAAAGGCATCACCAAAGAAGAAGGGCTGAAAGAGATCGTAGAAGACTATAACGCCCGCTATGGACAGGACTTCAGCATTCCGACCTTTGCCAAGATGAAAAAGGACATTGCGGCACGTCTGGCGCACAAATCACCCTACCAGCGCATCGAGCGTACCCCGGAAAAACAGCTTGATCTGCTGATCGTGGTGGATCAGATGCTGACAGGCTTTGACTCCAAGTGGATCAACACCCTGTATCTGGATAAAATGCTGCAATACGAAAATCTGATTCAGGCGTTCTCCCGCACCAACCGACTGTTTGGCGATGACAAACAGTTTGGCACCATCAAGTATTACCGCCGTCCGCACACGATGGAGAAAAACATCGCAGATGCGGTAAAAGAGTATTCCGGCGATAAACCGTTTGGCCTGTTTGTAGATAAACTGGACAAGAACGTGGAAAAACTGAATGCCATCTATGCGGAGATCAAAGATCTGTTTGTGTCGGCGGGCATTGAAGAGTTTTCGCAGATCCCTGCGGATATGGCAGAGCGCAAAAAGTTTGCCGACCTGTTCCAGTCCTTCAACGAAAATCTGGAAGCAGCCAAGGTGCAGGGCTTCGAGTGGGATAAGCCCATTGTGATCATCAACGAGGATGCAGATGAGAAAACGGAACTTCATGCGGACTTTGACGAGAGAACGTTCAAAGTGCTGGCACTCCGCTATAAAGAGCTGTTCACGCCGAATCCGGATGGCAGTGAAAATGACCCGGACGATGACGTTCCCTATGCGGTGAACAGCTATCTGACCACCATTGATACTGCTGACATCGACACGGATTACATGAACTCCCGCTTTGAAAAGTACCTGAAAATTTTCTATCAGGAGGGTGCAGAAGCAGAAGCCATCCATCAGGCCGAAACGGAGCTGCACAAGACCTTTGCCACCCTCTCGCAGGAAGAACAGAAATATGCGAATATTTTCCTGCACGACATTCAAAGCGGCGCAGTGGTTCCGCAGCCGGGAAAGACCTTGCGGGAGTACATTGCCGAGTACATCGCCCAAAAGCAGAACGACCAGATCCACAAAGTAGCTGAAGTTTTCGGCTTGGACGAAAAGAAGCTGCGGGCATTCATGCGTGCAAACATCACCGAAGCCAACATCAACGAGTTCGGACGTTTTGATGACTTGAAAGCCACTGTGGACAAGGCAAAAGCAAAGGCATATTTTGAGGCAATTGAGGGGACAAAACTCATTCCTCCCAAAGTGCCTGTCAAGTATGATAAACTCTTGCGAGAGTTCATCGTAAGTGGCGGATTTGACCTAAAAATGCCGAAAGAATCATAAAATGGGTGCAAAATCACCCTGCTGACCAAGAGCCGAGGCGCGTCCTCGGCTCTTTTTTCGCGCCAAAATCCCAAAACACACCTACTTGGGAACAGCGTAAGTTAGGGGATGCGTTTGAAAGAGTTGTCCGAAAAAACACGAATAACGAATCGCGGTTGCCGCTAACAATTTCTGCACAAGACGGCTTGGTTGACCAGATCACATATTTCAATAATCGTGTTGCCAGTCGTGATGTGAGCAATTATTATCTGGTCTACAACGGCGAATTTGCTTATAACAAGAGCACTTCGGACGGATACCCGTTTGGTGCTGTTAAACGGCTTGATTGGTATGAAAAAGGCGTTTTGTCGACGCTTTATATCGTGTTTGCACTAAAGCATCCCGAAAAAGATGACTCGGATTTTATGACAGTGTTTTATGATACTGACCGTTGGCATCGAGGCGTTGCCGAGCGTGCGGCAGAGGGCGCAAGAAATCACGGCTTGCTGAATATCTCGGCAGATGATTTCTTTGATATTGACACAACTATGCCAGAAGATAAGGTGGAGCAAGAAAAAATCGGCAGGCTATTGAAGAAACTTGACACCCTTATCACCCTTCATCAGCGTGAGCATATAAAACCGATTTTGGAGGTAAAACGTGTTAAACGAAATGAATGAAAACAACCTGTTCTGCGATTATTATGAGCAGTGGGTTGCTGTATACAAAGAGGGTGCAGTTCGCCCGGTTACATTGGATAAGTACAAAATGACCCTTTCTTGGGTAAAAAAACTCGCTCCTACTTTGAAACTCTGTGAGGTTTCCAGAGTGACCTATCAGCAGCTTTTGAACGATTATGCCGTAGGCCACGAGCGTCAGACCACGATGGACTTCCACCATCAACTGAAAGGCGCCATCATGGATGCTGTGGATGATGGACTGATCGTGAAAGACCCAACCCGAAAAGCGATCATCAAAGGCAAGCCCCCGGTGCCTAAAAAGGTGAAATACCTGAACCAGTTTGAACTGCATCTTTTGTTGAGCGACTTGGATCTACAGGGAAAACTCAACTGGGACTGGATGATTTTGCTGATTGCCAAAACCGGCATCCGCTTTTCCGAAGCATTGGCGATCACTCCTGCGGATTTTGATTTTGCCCATCAGATGCTTTCCATCAATAAAACATGGGATTATAAGGGGAACGGCGGATTTCTGCCGACAAAAAATAAATCGTCTGTCCGCAAAATTCAGATCGACTGGCAGACGGTGATCCAGTTCGCAGCACTGGTAAAAGACGTTCCTGAAGATAAGCCGATTTTCGTGTTCAAGGAACACGCCTACAATTCCACTGTTAACGATGTTCTGGAACGGCACTGCGACCGGGCCAAGATCCCGGTCATCTCGGTACATGGTCTGCGGCATACCCACGCTTCGGTGCTTTTGTTTGCAGGGGTATCCATTGCAAGCGTAGCAAGGAGGCTGGGGCATTCCAGCATGACAACCACGCAGAAAACCTACCTGCATATCATTCAGGAACTTGAAAATCAGGACATCGACCTTGTAATGCGGTCACTCTCTGGATTAAGCTGATAAAATAATCAACCATCGCTCGCGCTGGTGAAGGATGATAAGAGAAAAGCCAAACCTCAAGCTGTACAGGATGTACGGTGAGGTTTGGCTTTTTGGTATCAGCTGCTCTTTTGATTTTCGTTCATAATTCTTCTGGCTCGTCCGCGCGTGGTGTCCTCAAAGGTTTCATCCTCGCTGAATCGCAGCCAATAGGGGTCTTCCATCAGGCAGGCGTTGGTGCGTTTGACGATTTCCCATGCATTGTAGTTCGGCAGACCCATCATTTTCAGAATTTCCTTGCAGTCCATCCGATTTTTCGGAAAGATTCGTTTCTTTGCCCAAACCACCACATCAACCAATGGAACTTCACGTTTGTCACCGATGAAAAGGTTCAGTGGGAGGCTGTACTGCGGCACGCCCTCATTTGCGCAAAGAGACTGCCCATCTTCGCTTAGGTGGGCAATTTCTTTTTCATCCATCATCAATTTCAGATAGGCCATTTTATCACCCCATGGCGGCTTTCAGGTAGTGCAGACGGTATTTCAGGTATTGACGGATCGCAGATGCTCTTTTTTCGCTCAACAATGCAAGAATAGGCGAGATGGACTGAATGATTTCACTATACAACTCGTCCAAGTCACGCGTTGGCAGCACAGGCTCATCGATCATCTTGATTTGCTGGGCATGGTGACTGCGGAACGGTTTGGCTTTGTCGAACTGATAACGGAGCTTCGTGTCAGTCAATTCTTCATCCGTTGCCCACGCAAGCAGACTACCGCCATTGTCATAAATAGGCGGAGCATAATTTTTTCCATCCCGGACGATCACATCAAAATTGTTTTCGTGGCGGTCTTCGTTGCCGATAAAGGCGTCAAATGCCAGCATTTGATAAAGCCACTTCTTACCATATAGTTCTATCGCATACTGGAACAATGCTTCCGGTGAAGCGGCTCGACCGCTGGCAAGGAAATGGGCATCAGCCAAGTCTGCAAAATGATACAGCTGTTCATCGTCCGTTGTGAACTTGGGGCAGACGCTGACCACATCGCAGGAATAGGTCTGAATGTCGGGAAAGAGTTTGGCAGGCATCAGGGCGTATTCCACATGAGGCAGACCCAGAACCTGCGCAATCAGCGATGCCATCACCTCAGAATATGGCTCATATCCAGCCGTTCCGGCCTCTGTGATGGAGTTGCCTTTGACCATAACAAGCTGATCATCTACATGATACCAGCCCTTTGAGAGCATTCCACGGCTCGTCCGTGTTTCACGCTTTTCAACCAACTGGATTTTTGCGGGGACTTCAATTGGGCTCATGGTATCACGCTCCTTTGCTCCATTATACCATGTTTGGATGGATAGACAAGGTAAACTATGGTCAATAGCAAAAATCAAAACATCAAATTGTTTTTGAAATTTGAAGTAGAAAAGTCAAATCAAATATGAAATTTCGATAGAAACATTAAATTTTTAGCTCAATAAGTGAAATGAACGCTCAAAAAAAAAAAATGAAATCCAAACCCCAAAAGTGAAATTTGATGGTTGAATACTGAAAAAGTGTTAAAAAGATTTTGATATTCTAAATTCGACTTGAACTGTTTTTTGCATATCGTCCTTGCAGATAGCCCTTGGAGATATTCTCACCTTTCCGGGGAGAAAACTCGGTCAGGGCGTAAATATCGGTCTGCATGGTCTTTTCGTTCTTCTCTGCAAACCAAATCTGATCGCGCCGCAGCAATGTCAGGTCGAGAAGTCCGGTATCGTGCGTGGTGAAGATGAGTTGTGCATGGTTTGTATTGATGGCGGCATCCTGCACCATCTCGATCAGATGCCTTGTCAGCAGCGGGTGCATACTGGATTCTATCTCGTCTACCACCAAAACAGAGCCTGTTTCTAGTGCCGCAAGCCACATACCGATGCGAGAGAAGAAACGCTGTGTTCCAACGGATTCTTGCCCCAACGGGAGCCAAAACCCCTCAGAAGTGCCATCTTCGGCATCGAGAGTGTGCAGTGCGGAAATGATAGGCTCTTCCTTGGAGCCTGTAATGCGGATGTCCTTGATACCGAGGTCTGCATACAGCATTTCATGCAGGATACGGCTCTTTTCAGAGCCGCCCTGCCGAATGGCAGACAATGTAGCATCCAGCCGCATTTCGGTTCCCATAAAGCCTGTCAGCTTTTCAAAGAACCACAGGTACGCTTTTTCGGTCTGGGGGCAGTTCCACTCGTTCGAGCTGGACAGATAAAGGCGGTTTTCAGCAGTTCGTCCAGAAAGTGTAAGCTGTTCTTGGATGTTTTCACGAAATTGGTAGCTATTTCCCACTCTGGAATAAATCAATGCTTCCCGGCCGTTGGGCCAGTGATAGAGATATTCGGTCAGGACTTTGGACCTGTCAAACGAGAACCCATAGGCATACTTGATGCCGCCATAAAAATAGATGGCTTCAAAGCTGGTCGGCTGTGTAGGCTGGTCAGTGAAAGCAAACGGCTCCTGCGGAAGGGACTCGCCTTTCAGCAGCTTGGCATATCGGCCACAGACCATTTCCCGCATGAGCAGGAGGGCATGGAGAACATTGCTCTTTCCGGCTGCATTTGCGCCGTACAGTGCCAGCACAGGCACAAGCTGTTTCTTTTCGTCCGGCGAAATCAGGCAATCAGACAGACTTTTATCCGTAGATGCTTTCAAGCTGATAATAGCCGTGTCCTTGATGGAGCGGTGGTTGGTGACTGAAAATTGAAGCAGCATCGCGATTCCTCCCAGATGATTTTCTGAATCTAGTGTACTCTATTCTGGGCAGAAAGTCAAATTTTGATTTTGAAATTTGCAAATATTCTGCAAAAATCAAGAATAAAATCAAAAATGTCGGCTTTTGATACCGTTCGGATGCTATCGGGAATCATTCTGAATACACGACTTCCCTCACCACCACCTCCTCCGCCTGCGCTTTCAGCCCATTCATGTGCGCCACCCAGAGAAGCTGTGCGCGCTCTTTGTCCGGCGCGGGGTACTTGTCTAACAGAGTGGTCATCGTGCGTTCCAGCCACGCGCAGGCCGTTTTTTGGGCATCCTGCAAATGCGGCCAGAGCGTACCGTTCAGCAGCATCTGGTGATACAGCACAGGGCGCTGGGTTTTGAGGTAGGCCAGCCGCATCCGGCCATATTTGCCCAGCGGTTCGGAATCATCGGTCTGCGGCATGGTGGGCAGTGGCAGCTGATACTCCCCGATCTGGGCGTAATGGATCTCGGTGCGGACGGCATTCGTGCTTTTCATGGAAATTCTCCTTTGCATTTTCAACGTGTGTTGTGGTCTTTGTGGAAAACGGTGTTCACTTCTTCCGGTTCTGCGCTGTCAGCCAGTTTCCCTGCGCCTGATAGTAGTGCTCTATCGTAGTGGGGGCGTTCAGGATGGTGGTGCGCAGATAGGCCATGATGTTCTTGATGGGCTGGGTGGTGTTGGACATCACATCGAAGATGTACTCAACGTGCTGGCTGGTCAGCTTGTCCAGCCGCAGCCGGATGGCTTTGGTGGTCTGCGGCTGCTTGCCGACGTACTGGGTCTGCCGAGGACAGCAGTACATCTCCACAATGTTGTCCAGCAGTTCCTCCAGCTTGTCGGAGTCGTACCTCTGGGCAAGGGTGTCGATCTCCAGCCGTTCCCGGAACTCCTCCCGCACCTGTGCTTCCATCTGGTCAAAATCTGCGGATTCGTCTGTCTGCCCTGATAGATTAGTACTTTCTCTTTTAGTATTTTGTTTATTAGTATTTTGTTGCGTTGCCTTTTCCAAATTGGGCTCAGCCAAATTTGGAAAATCCAAAAATGGTGAAGAACAAGGTTTCATGCGGCTTTTCGGGCTTTTGGTTGCGGACGGGTCCGACGGCCCGCCTTCCTTGCCGGGAACGGCAGGAGCGTCCTCAACAGGCGATTCATAGACCTGATAATCGTAGTCGATGATCTGCCCTTTGGCATTGCGGACTTTCTGACGGCGGACGTAGCCGTGTTCTTCCAGTTCCAGAACGGCGGTGCGTACACTGTCCAGACCATCCTTGCAACCAACGGTCAGTCCCTTCAGGCTGTAATCCCAATCGTCCGGCAGAGAGAGCATATAGGACAGCAGGCCCTTTGCCTTCAGGGACAGCTTCTTATCCTGCGGGTGGTGGTTGCTCATAACGGTGTAGTTGACGTTTTTATTGACGCGGAATGTTGACATGGCGGCTTCCCTTTCAGCCCAATGCGGGCAAGAGAAAACGCAGCATTTCCCGGCTTTCGGGAAACGCTGCATTCAGACAGGGAAGCCTGCTGTGAGCTGGCACAGCAACGGCAGCACTGCATATTTCTAACGGACATCTAACACAACTACACCTGAAATGCAGCCGCTGACGACCTACGTGAAAAAGGCTTTTTCTAACGTCATTTCGCAAAAAGCGGCTGATTTTCGCCTGCAAATTGCGGTGTGACGTGCCTTTTTGGAGGTTACAAGAATGCCCTCAGTTGCCAATGACAGCCGCGAGGGACCAGCTTCATCCAACAATTTCAAAGACTCGAAATCGTTTTGTCCTTAACCGGGCACGTGGGTTCGAATCCCACCATCTC
>OGJH01001804.1_pt1 | contig 16354 bp, 10 predicted proteins | sample 1572021 | NCBI WGS metagenome assembly OGJH01 (sample SAMEA2582098, study PRJEB24529) | metagenome | biome: Human gut stool | place: China | collected 2011
TACCGATAAAACAAAAAGGCCTGCCGTGCAGATGCACGGCAGGCCTTTTGCATATAGAGATTTACCCAAACAGGCTCTTTGTGTTGTGCATATAGACGGACAGGACTAATCCCACGCAGATATACAGCATCAGCACCGAACTGCCGCCCGCCGAGTAGAACGGCAGGGTGACGCCGATGACCGGCAGCACCCGCAGGTTCATGCCCACGTTCACCGCGATCTGGGCCAGCAGTGCACCGCCGATGCCCGCGCAGATGTAGCTGCCCAGCAGGTCCTCGCTGCGGGCACCTGTGGCGAAGGTCTTGATGACCAGCGCCAGCAGCACCCCCAGCACGATGCACAGCCCCACAAAGCCGATGGCGTTGCCCATCCAGCTGAGGATGAAGTCGTTGTGGGCGTTGGGCACGCTGTAGTACCGGCCGCTGAACAGCCCGTTGCCAAAGATGCCGCCGGAGCCGATGGCGATCTCGCCGCGCTGCTGCTGGTAGATGATGTTCTTCCAGGTGGCCTCGTTGGGAGCCCAGCCAGTGGTGTTCTCCGGGTCGATGACGGCCAGGATGCGGTACCACTGGTAGCCTTTGCCGATCTTATCGCTGAAGAAGGCGAAGGCGGCGGCCACCGCCGCACCGGCGGCTGCAATGGCACCGATGATATACTTCCAGCTCAGGCCTGCCGCAAACATCATGCAGCAGCCGATGATGCCGTAGATGATGGCGGTGCCGTCGTCGCCCTGCACATGGATGATGGCGATGGGGGCCAGCAGGTGCAGCAGCAGCTTTGCCAGCTCCTTGGGCTCGTTGATGCGGCTGCGCACATTGTTCAGGTGCATGGCAAAGGTGAGGATGAAGCTGATCTTCGCCAGCTCTGTGGGCTGGAAGGTGAAGCCTGCCAGCTTGTACCAGGAGTAGTTGTCGGTGTCGCCCGCATTGTAGCCGATGGTCAGCGGGCCGATGCTCACGTTGCGGATGAACAGGGTGGGCAGCACCAGTCCCCAGGTGACAGCCACATGCACCGGCCATACCTTCACGAGGCTGCGGTAGTCGATGCAGGAGAGCAGCAGCGCCACGCACAGGCCCAGCACGGCTGCACCGCCCTGCACCACGGCGCGGCGGTAGTCGCCGATGCCGGTGATGGCCCCGGTGAGTTCGTCCACGGCAAAGCCATTGCCCTGCTTCGTGGCCCAGGACGCCAGCGCCACCACAGCCATGGTGCTGCTGAAGATGCACAGCAGCAGGTAAAATTTATCGGTCCGTTTCCAATATTGTCGAATGCCTTCCAAGAAAGCACCACCTTTCAAAAAAGAACACAGGGCATACAAACCCAGTTTATCCTTATTATACACAGGCGGCGGGGCCTTTGCAATCGCAGGAGTGTGAAATCCGTGTGGGAGCTTGACAAAGCCGGGCGGAGATTCTACAATGAGTACACGCGGCGGGGCGCGCAAAACGCCTCGTGGGCGCAAGAAGCAAAGCAAACGGCCGGACGCCGGCCGGGGCAGCAAAGCTGCCGGAAAAGGGGCGTGCACAGACTGCACCGGCCCCGGAGGAATGGGAATATGAAGAATGGATTCGGGTGCCGCCTGGTGAGCGCGGTGTGCGCGCTGGCCCTGCTGGCCGCACTGCTGCCCACGGCGGCCTTTGCCGCAGAGCCGGACACTGCCGCTGCGCCGCAGACCCTGACGGCTGCCCAGGTGCAGGACATGCAGCAGGCAGACACCGCCGTCACCGCGCTGACCGGCAGCGACGATTACGCCGGGATGACCCAGGCGCAGCGCACCGACGCCGCGCTGGACCAGCTGGAACAGCTGGTGGACGAGGGCCTTGTGGCAAAAGGCTCGATCTACGCCGACGAAGAAAACGGCATGGTGAGCTTTGCCTACACCTGTGGTGCACTGGGCGGCATCCTGACCGACCTGGACGAGGAAAACGACACCGTGGCCTTCCCGTCCGGCGAGGCCCTGGACCGGCTGGCCGCCGATGCCTCCGGCAACGGCACACTGGGCAGTGCGGCCATCTACTACGCCTTTGACAACACGGTCAACTCCACCCGCTACCCCTACTACGCCTATATGCAGACCTACTGGACCTCGCAGGGGCTGGACACCACCCTGAACACCCGCGTCACCCTCTCGGACCTGCGGCGCATGGGCCGGTACGATGTGTGCGTGCTGAGCACCCACGGCGCATATTATACCTATGAATATGGCTGGCTGTGGAAAAAGACGGCCACCGAACCGCTCATCCTGCTCACCGAGCAGTCGAACTTCTGGAGCGACTTCCGCTACGGGCTGGACCTGCTCAGCCACCGGGTGGTCAAGATCAACGGCATGTATGCCGCCACCGGTGCATTTTTCAGCAATGCTTACCGGGGCAGCGGCATCGTGCTCAGCGAGACCTGCGAGTTCTACGGCAAGAACGGCCATGTGGACACTTCCATTGCGGACGGTCTGCTGGCGGGCGGCGCAAAGGCCGTGGCCGGGTATGTGAACAACGTTTACTCGGTGTATTCCCGCAGTATGCTGTGGGACATGGTGAACCGGATGATCGCGGGCGACACGCTGGAACAGGCCGCCGAAGACGCAAAGGAGACCTACGGCACCGACGATATCATCTGGTACAGCAGCCAGGGCGGGCGGCGGCCCCACGCGGCGGCCAGCTACCTGATGCTGAGCGGCGACCACACCGTGCGGCTGCCCGGTGCACCCGCAGCGGCCCCGGCCGAACAGCAGGCCGCCTGATATGCGGGCATTGCACTTTTGCACCAATTATATTATACTTAGGGATGGCAGAACCCGCTGCCATCCCTTTTGTGTTATCAGAGAGGTATACTCTTATGGCAGAATACATCACCCATTCCCGCGCCGAGACCGTGGCGCTGGGCAAACGCATGGCCGCCGTGCTGGCCCCGGGCTCCCTTGTGGCCTACACCGGCGGGCTGGGCGCGGGCAAGACCGCCTTCACCGAGGGCCTTGCCGAGGGCCTTGGCTGCACCGACCCGGTCACCAGCCCCACCTTTGCCATCGTGAACTACTATCGCGGGCCGAAGCCGCTGGCCCACTTTGACCTGTACCGCATCTCCACCGAAAACGACCTGTGCGCCGCCGGATTCTACGATTATCTGGACGAGGGTGCCATCGTGGCCGCCGAGTGGAGCGAGAACTTTGCCGACCTGCTGGCGCTGGAACACCCCATCCGGGTCAACATCGACCGGGTGGACGAGAACACACGCAGGATCACCATCGAGGGGGTAACGCTATGAACATTCTGGCCGTGGATACGGCGGGCAAGACCGCCGGTGTGGCCCTGCTGCAGGACGACCGCCTGCTGTACGAGGTATATCTGGACGCGGGCATGACCCACAGCGAGACCCTGATGCCCATGATCGACACCTGCCTGAAGATGTGCGGCATGACCTGCGCCGACATCGACCTCTACGGCGTCAACGCAGGGCCCGGCAGCTTCACCGGCCTGCGCATCGGTCTTGCGGCGGTGAAGGGGCTTGCTTTCCCCCGGGAGACCCTGTGCGCCCCGGTGTCCACACTGGAAGCGCTGGCCGCCGCCCACACCGGCGAAGGCACCGTGCTCTGCGCGCTGGACGCCCGCCGCGCCCAGGTGTACAGCGCGGCCTTTGACCTGGCGACCCACGCCCGCCTGCTGGACGACGACGCCCGGGCCGTGGCAGACCTTGCAGAATTTGTGGAAAATTGCAAAAAGCCCCTGTTTTTTGTTGGTGATGGCGCATCTCTGTGCTATAATAAATACGGCAATGTGCCGGGCGTGCTGGAAGCTCCCCCGGCGCTGCGGGGCGGCCGGGCCGGTGCGGTGGCGCTGGTGGCAAAGCAGATGGCGCAGGCCGGGCAGGCTGTGCTGCCGGAAGCGCTGCTGCCGGACTATCACCGTCTGAGCCAGGCCGAGCGGGAGCGCGCCGAGCGCCTTGCCGCCGAAGCCGCCGCAAACAAACCGCAGGCCTGAACGTCCTGCGCCCAAGAGAAAGGAATGCAATCCATGGCAAAACCCATTGCACTGGCCGCTGACCACGGCGGATTTGAATTGAAAGAAGCTGTCAAGGCCCATCTGGACGAGCTGGGCCTCGCCTATGTGGACTACGGCACCCACAGCACTGCCAGCGTGGACTACCCCGACATGGCCGTGCCCGCCTGCGAAGCCGTCGTGAAGGGCGAGAGCGACAAGGCTCTGCTGTTCTGCGGCACCGGCGTGGGCATCAGCATGGCCGCCAACAAGATCAAGGGCATCCGCGCCTGCTGCTGCTCGGACAGCTTCAGCTGCGAGTATACCCGCCGCCACAACGACGCCAACGCCCTGTGCATGGGCGGCCGCGTGGTCGGCCCCGGCCTTGCCTGCCAGCTGGTGGATATCTTCCTGAACACCGAGTTTGAGGGCGGCCGCCATCAGCGCCGCATCGACAAGCTGACAGCACTGGAGAATCGTTAAACCGTACCCGATAGAGCTATCTATTTAAAATAAGGAGCGTGTTTTTATGACCCCGATGATCGTTGAGCATCCGCTGCTGCAGCACAAGCTGAGCATTCTGCGCAACAAGCAGACCGGCACCAAGGAGTTCCGTGACCTCGTTGGCGAGATCGCCACTCTGCTGTGCTACGAAGCCACCCGCGACCTGCCGCTGGAGGAAGTGGAGATCGAGACCCCCATCACCATGGCAAAGACCAAGGTGCTGGCTGGCCGCAAGCTGGCCCTGGTGCCCATCCTGCGCGCAGGCATGGGTATGCTGGACGGCATGCTGACCCTGCTGCCTGCTGCCAAGGTGGGCTTCATCGGCCTGTACCGCGACGAGGAGACCCTGCAGCCCGTGGAGTACTTCTGCAAGCTGCCCCAGGATATCGACGAGCGCGACGTGCTGGTGCTGGACCCCATGCTGGCCACCGGCGGCAGCGCCATTGACGCCATCACCCAGATCAAGAAGCATGGCGCAAAGCGCATCAAGTTCATCGGCCTGATCGCTGCCCCGGAAGGCATCAAGGCCCTGCACGAGGCACACCCCGATGTGGACATCTACCTCGGCGCACAGGACGACCACCTGAACGAGAACGGCTACATCGTGCCCGGCCTGGGCGATGCAGGCGACCGCATCTACGGCACCAAGTAAACCACACCCCGCAATAAGGGACCCAAGGGCTGCTGCACGGCAAACGGTGCGGCGGCCCTTTTTTCTGTTTTCACCAAAAAGGAAATGACTTTTTCGGCGTGATTTTGCGATTCACGCCGCTTTCGGGGCGTTTCGCGCACTTTCCCCCAAAATCGAGGAAAATTATGCTAAAATTTAGGCAATACCGGGGGCCTTACAGCCCGGTCCTCGCAGTGAACGTAAAGGGGGAATACAAATGAGACAAAAGAAACTGGCCCAGCGCGCAGCATCCGCTGCTTTGGCAGCGTGCATGATGTTCACGCTGTCGGCCCCGGCATTGGCCGAAAGCACCAATGCGCTGATGCAGCTGAGCATCAACAGCCGCAGCAGCATTGCACGGCTGAACGAGCAGAACAGTATCCCGGAAGACGCCAAGACGCTGAATATTGCAGACGGCGATATTGAAGTGTCGGTCAGTGCCGAGGGTGTACAGACCGCCACGCAGGGTGGCAAGACCGACACGGGCGTATTTGTTGTTACCGGTACGAGTACCACAAACAAGCTGGTCATCAAGGGTGACAGCGGCACGGCTGCGAATGTGTACCTGAAGGACCTGCATATCACTGTTTCGAGTGGTGCGGCCGTCTCCGTCAGCGGAGATGTGGACCTGTATATTGAGGGCAGCAGCGTCTTGCAGAGTGGTGAAAACTGCGCTGGTATCCAGAAAGAGGATGACGGACAGCTGACCATTGATGGCTCCGGTTCGCTGGAAGCAACTGGTGGTGAGAGTGGTGCAGGCATTGGCGGTGCATCTGGAAAGCCTGGCAATAATATTACCATCAACGGAGGTACAATCACTGCCAGTGGCAAGGCTGGAAACGGCTGGGGTGCAGGCATCGGCGGCGGCAAGGGACAGGGCGGTTCTAATATCACTATCCGCGGCGGCAATGTAAAAGCGATTCCCGGTGCAGAAGCGGCTGGCATTGGCGGCGGCTTCAAGGGAAATGGCACAGATATTTCCATTGAAGGCGGTACGGTATATGCAGAATCCGGCGGAGGAAAAGGCGGCACCGCAGCAATCGGCGGCGGGCGTGTGGAAGGCAACGGTGAAAATATTCAGATCACCGGCGGCGATATTACCTTGAAAAAAGCAGACGCCGCTGATATTGGAATTGGCGGCAAAGGTATTGAGATACCTGTTGCAGACACCTTTAGTGGCACGCTTACCTATCTGGATGAAAATGGAACTCAGGATACCGACAAGAGCGTTGTGAAGTACGGCATCACTGTGAACGGTGAGGAATTCAACAGCCTGAACAAGGATAAGATCCTCAATGGTGCCCTGCGCTACGACCCGGCCACCAAGACCCTGAGCCTGAATGAAGACCAAAATGTTAATGGCGTGCTGACCATCAATGCACCGGGGACGGATATCGTTCTGGATGGTGGCACATACTCGGTGCTCCAAGGTAAGCTGGTCATTGAAGACGCAGCGGATGTGACCCTTACCAGCACTGAGGCCAGAGCGGTTTTCGGAGATACAAATATCACCTGCACCGGTAAGCTGCGTATTACCTGTGAAAATATTGCAGTAGACGGCAACCTGACCGTGAATCATGCTTCCAGCGTAGAGCTGATCGGCAAGAACAACAATGGCGGTACCGTTAACGGTGCGGCTGTTTTCAACAATACCGGTGAAGTGACCATCCAGAATAAGGATGCAACCAAGGGTGCCGCACACAGCATCAGCTATTCCGGCAATTATGTCTACTACACCGCTGATGGTGGCGCACTGAACGACCCGCGCATTACGCCCATCGCCGCAGATGCAAGCTACCTCCACATCGTGCCCAGCGAACTGCACAGCATCGCGGTGCCGGAAGGCTGCACTTTCAAGGTGGACGGCGCAGACCTCTCCACCGCCCACGCAGGCCAGACCGTCACCGTGACGGCACCGGACAAGGGCGACCACTTTGAGTTTGCAGGCTGGACCATCAGCCCCGATAGCGTGACGCTGACCGATGCAGATAAGCTCACGGCCACCTTCACCATGCCGGATGGCGACGTGAAGCTGGAGAACAGCTACAATCAGCTCTATGATGTGACTGTTAAGAAGGGCACCGCAACGCCTTCCTTTGCAAAGGAAGGCACCCTGGTCACCATCATTGCCGAATTCATCCCGGGCCGCAAGTTCGAACGCTGGGATGTGCTGGGCGATAACGTAACCGTAACCCTGGACAATAAGAACAGCAAAACCACTACCTTCAACATGCCGGCAGGCAACGTGGAAGTGGAAGCAAAGTATAAGATGCTGCAGTCCATCACCGTGAACGACGGTACCTATACCGTGAACGGCGAAACGACCACCGAAGCCGTCAAGGGCGACAAGATCGTTGCCACCGCAAACCCCGCACCTGAGGGTGAGAAGTTTGCTGGCTGGAATGTCGTGGGTGTCGATGGCCTGACCGACGAGCAGAAAGCCGCCTCGCCCATTGAGTTCGAAATGCCGAAGAACGGCGTGGCGCTCACGGCACAGTATAAGACCCTGCACAACATCGTGGTGAACAAGGGCACCTACACCGTCAATGGTACCGACGACAAGCAGGCTGTGGAAGGCGACAAGATCGCCATCAAGGCAGCCGAGCGCCCGGGCTATCAGTTCGTGCGGTGGGAAGTCGTCACCGATAATGTGACCATCACCGGTGTGAACAACGAGGAAGCCACCTTCATCATGCCGAACGAGAATGTGGAGCTGAAGGCGCGCTACAATAAGCTGTACACCATCACGGTGGATGGCGGCCATGCCGATGTGACCTCTGCCCTCACAGGCAAAGAGATCACCGTGGACGCCGATGTGCCTGATGGTAAGAAGTTCATGGGCTGGAAGGCCGAGGGCATCACCCTGACGCCCGCCCAGCAGCAGAGTGATCACATCACCTTCTTTATGCCGGAAGGCAATGTGACCCTGATGGCCGAATACAAGACCCTGCACACCGTTACCGTGATCGGTGCAGATGGTACAAGTACCGTGCTGCCGGATACCTACATTGAGGGTGACACGGTCACCGTCAACGCCGCAGACTACGGTATCCCGGCGGATGAGTTCGACAGCTGGGAAAGCAATGACATCCGCCTGACCACCGATAAGAGGCAGAGCCCGACCCTCACCTTCAAGATGGTGGACAAGAATGTCACGCTCACCGCAGTGCCCAAGACCCTGTTCACCATCACGGTGACTGGCGGCACGGTCAACGGCGAGAGCACCACTGCCCGCGTGAAGGCTGGCGACTGGGTCACCATCAAGGCCGAAAACAAGGGTGACGACTGGAAGTTCATTGAGTGGAAGCTCACCGGCCCGGAGAACTTCACCCTTGACACCAGCCAGTCCACCGTCCAGTTCCAGATGCCTTCGGGCAATGTGACGCTGGAAGCCGTCCAGATGGAGTACCGCACCGTTACCATCAACAATGGCAACAGCCCCACCACAGTGAACGATAAGGCTCTGCACGGCGACAGCATCACCGTCACCGCCGACGAGGTGGATGGCAAGCGGTTCGTTGGCTGGACCTACAAGTCTTCGGACATGACCTTCAACCTGACAAATGACGAGCTGGGCGAGAAGACCTTGAACTTCACCGTGCCTGAGGGGGATGTGACCCTGACTGCAAACTACAAGCAGCTGTACACCGTCACTGTGGATGGCGAACTTGCAGGTACTGTCATTGAGGGCGAAAAGGTCCACGTCAAGGCGAATGTCCCTGAGGACCACGAGTTCGTAAAGTGGACCAGCAATGTTTTCCTGAATGGTTACGACACGGATGAGGAATTTGATTTCGTTATGCCGGTGCCGGGCCAGAATGTGGAGCTGACCTCTGAGACCAGCCAGCTCTATTACGTCACCATCAACGACCAGGGCGCCGATGAACCCACGCAGACCTTCGTGGTAAAGGCCGGTGATACTGTCTACCTCGAGGCCGCAGGCCGCGATGGCTGGAAGTTCATTGACTGGGAAGGCGATGTAGACCTGATTTTTGATAATGAAGACCATACAAAAGCACACTTCACAGTTCCTTCCAACACCAATGTGACGGTCACTGCGAAATACATGAAGTACCGTACCATTACGGTGAACGGCGGTACCGTGAACGACAAAACTACGATTACTGACGCCCTGCGCGAACAGAACGTGGAAATCAAGGCCGAGTACGACCCGGAGGAGCAGGTCTTTGACCACTGGGAGGCCGAGGGCCCCGATGGCTGGGCATTGACCGAGGAGCAGAAGGGCGCTGAGAGCTTCACCCTCACGGTGCCCAAGGGCAATGTGACTCTGACGGCTGTGTACAAGACCCTGCACACGGTCACCGTCATCAACGGCACCGCACAAAACGGCGAGACTACCATCAAGGCCGTTGCAGGCGAGAAGATCACCCTCACCCCGAATCTGCCCGATGACCAGGAGTTCGACTGCTGGTATAGTGAAGACATCAACCTGAACGAAGAACAGCGCAAGACCCCGGAGCTGACCTTCAAGATGCGTGATTTCGACATCACCATTGAGGCAAAGCCCAAGCAGCTCTACTTCGTTGAACTGGCAGATGACGATACCACGGCAAACGGCGAGTCTGGCAAGGTGGAAGTGAAGTCCGGCGAGGACGTGACGATCGTTGCGCCCGAACGCGAAGGCTGGAAGTTCATCCGCTGGGAAGTCAGCGATAATGCACATCTGGACGATGCGACTGCATCCGAAGCCCACTTCACCATGCCCAGCGGCAACGTGAGCGTGAAGGCTGTGTACTATGAGTACCACACCATCACCATGACCGACGACAAGGGCACTGCCTACAACGAAAAGGGTGAGGAGATCACCCGTGCCGTGCAGGGCGATGTGATCACCATCAAGGCAAAGGACCGTGAAGACGAAGACCACGAGTTCAACCGCTGGGTGATCACCCCGGATAATGGCACTCTGGCCGGCAAGAACGACCCCGAGACTACCTTCACCATGCCGGACGAGGCCGTGGAGGTGGACGCGAAGTACAAGCACCTGCAGGGCATCACCGTGAACGGCGGTGCGGCCTACTATATGGACGGCACCCCCGCCGAGACTGCCAAGGCAGGTGAGACCATCGTCATCGTGGCGGAAGACCGTTCCAAGGACGGCCTGCGGTTCGCTTACTGGGAGGTCAACTCCGACAAGGAGGTGAACGTGGAAGGCGGCGAGAAGGCCACCTTTGAGATGGTGAACGCGCCGGTGGAGCTCACCGCCCACTATGAGGCACAGATCACCTACTCCAACGACCCCGCCATCTTTGATGAAGGTGTTGGCCTGCACGAGGATATTGTGTGGGAGAAAGTGGGCGATACCGCGAGCATCACTGCTGTGCTGGACAACAGCACCGATGAGGACCATATCGGCACCTTCCCCGGCATGACCTTCGACCACTGGGAGATCGTTACCCCGGAAAACCTCAACGTGACCAGCGGCCTCACCAGCGAGACCATCACCTTTGAGGTCCCGGAATGCGAAGTGAAGCTGATCGCTCATTGGAAAGACACGACCACCGTTACCCCCGAGGAACCTCTTGACCCCGGCTTCCCCGTTGAGCCCGAGGCTCCCGCAGCGGACGGATCCGGTGCCGTGATCGGTGTGGCCGCAGCCGGTGCAGCCATCTGGGGCGGCTACGAGATCACCACCCGCGTCATCCTGAACGACCTGCTGCCCGAGGGCGCAGCCATCCCGACCAACCGCGGTGAACTGGCAATGCTCATCTGGACCCAGAAGGGCAAGCCCGAACCCGCCGCAGAGCCCGCTTTCACCGATGTGTCCGACACCGAGCTGGCCAAGGCGGCCCAGTGGTGCGTGGAGCAGGGCCTGCTGACCGCCGAGGACGGCAAGTTCGAGCCGGACGGCAGGACCCCGAAGTGGCGCGTCATCCAGGTTTGGAACCAGGCGTTCCCGAAGGGGTGAGCCCCCATCCCCCGCGCATGACCCCTGAAGCATAAGCAAGACCCCCGCACCTGCAGCAGCGCAGATGCGGGGGTCGTTTTTTTGCGGTGTTTTCTGCTTTTTACGCAGTTTTCGGGGCGTTTCGTGCTATTTTGCTTCCGCTGTGGGGGCGGGTATGCTATACTTGTACAAAATACCCCCCCCCCTTTTTTTTTTCTTTTACACAAAATCAGAGGACCCAAAAGGAGGAAACAGAATGAAGCTTTGCAAACCTGCAAAACAGCTGACGGCGGCCCTTGTGGCAGGAGCCATGGCGCTGAGCCTGTGCGCCCCGGCGCTGGCTGAAGCCCCGCTGCCTGGTGCTGCGGCTGCGGTGGCGGCCCCGACAGAAAGCACCCCGGACGGGGCCGTGTTGCAGCAGGAGGAAAATGCCACGAACAGCGTAGAAGGCATTACCATCAATGATAAGGTTTATACAACGGACCCTTCTGCCGCAACGGGTGGTATCATTAGCTATGATATCGGTGAAGGCCAGGCGTTCTACACGCCTTCCAAGCAGCAGTTGAATCTTGTTGGACCTTTCACAAAAACGCTGACGATCTCTGCACCCGGTGTGGATATCGTGATGACAAGTGACAACGGCCAGGTCGTAACTGCAGAAAACGGTGCCACATTGACTATTCAGGATGCACGCCAGCTGTCTGTAACGGGTAGGTCTGCGGGCCCTTTGATTGCGTGCAGTGCGGTTCGCATCAACTGCGCAGACGATGTATCCATTCAGAACTCCGGTAGCGGCATGGCCGTGAGCACCGGTGGCTTTGAAGTGCAGAACGCAAAGAATGTGTTTGTTAGTGGTGTATCCGAAAATGCGGTGGTGTCCAGCGGGGGCACAAACAGCATTACCTGCAGCGAAAAGCTGATCATCCAAAATGCGAATGGCCCAGCTACGGGCGGTGCCAAATTTACCGCTAGCGCGGCAGCAATTGAAATCACCGGAAACAGTAATTTCTACCTGATTGGCGGCGGCGAAGCTTCTTTGACCTGCAGCGGCGGTGACTTGGTCTTGACCAACACCGGTACGAGTACGATTGTGGGCGGAGGTAGCTTTACAGCAGCCGGAGCAAAAGACGTGACTATTACTGGCGCGGCCAGCTATAGCCTTCTGTCTAGTGGGCAGAGCAGCATTGATTGCACCGGCAATGTGATCTTGAAAAACACGGGTACCGGAGGCATCACGTCAGGTGGGACCTTTCAGCTTGTTCACGCCAATAATGTGACCATCAGCGGTGCATCCACAAATGCTCTCCTTGCCAGTGGTAGTGGAAGCTCCCTTGAATGTTCCGGTAAAATGACGATTACGAACACAAAGGGCGCTATCTCAAATGGCAACAGCTTTACCGCCATTGCCCACGATATGGAAATCACGGGCAATGCAACGGACAGGGGCTCCATGTTCAGCTGCACCACCGTCGATCTGACCGGAAAGGGTGGAGATCTGTCCCTGACTAACAATGGCAGTGCACCTATCGTCGGCGGCACTAGCTTTACAGTGGCAGGAGCTAAAAACGTGGCTCTTGTTGGCAATTACCCGAGCGCAGGCTACCAGGAGATGCTCGCTGTCAGTACGGTGGATATCGACTGTACCGGTACGCTGGAGGTGACCAACCATGACGGCGGCACTATTTTCAGCAGAAACAGCTTCACGATTGAAAATGCTGCGGATGTTAAATTGACCACTGACGGTAAGCAAATTGCAGCAGGTGGGTCCTTTGTAGTGAAAAATGCTGGTAATGTGACGATTATTAACAATTCAAGCATGCTGCCTGCATTGGGCGGCGGTCTTGCTTCCATTGACTGCACAGGAAATCTTTCCATTACCAATACCAACGGTCCGGCGGTGCAGGCGAATTTCACGGTAACGAATGCTGAAAATGTGTCCATCACCGGAAAATGCAACGGTTTCGGAATTGTACTCAACACGTACGACAACGCACACAGTATCAGCTGCAGCGGTGAGGTGAAAATCATCAATGAAGGCTCAGGTATGGCGTTCAGAGGGGACGCCATCGACTTCCTGTACTGCAGCAAAGTGATGCTGACCACGGCGGGCACACAGGCCGCTGCCTCCAGTGGAATGAACTATACACCGCCTGCCGGGATGACCTGGAATGTTCAGCTGGACGATACGGTTCTCAAGAGTACAAATGCCGACGAGGTATGCACGCTGGGCAAAGGTGATGAACTGCAGGCTGTGAAGACGGTGGTTATCACCCCAGTCTATCCGCCGCATGACGCAACGCCAGAATGGAAGTCTGATGAAATCAATCACTGGCAGGAGTGCAGCATTTGCCACGAAAAGCTCACCGACCCCGAGCTGCACGATTTTGAGGACGGCATCTGCAGCGTGTGCGGTGCACCGGACACTGCTTACGTCCCGGATGTGCCTGGCGCAGGCGGCAGCAGCACGGTCGGCACCGTGATGGCAGGCGTAGCCATCGGTGGCGCAGCGGCCTTTGTGGGGTATGAAGTCGTGACCGATATCCTCCTCAGCAAGCTGCTGCCCGAGGGCGCAGCCATCCCGGCCAACCGCGGTGAGCTGGCAATGCTCATCTGGACCCAGAAGGGCAAGCCCGAACCCGCCGCAGAGCCCGCTTTCACCGATGTGTCCGACACCGAGCTGGCCAAGGCGGCCCAGTGGTGCGTGGAGCAGGGCCTGCTGACCGCCGAGGACGGCAAGTTCGAGCCGGACGGCAGGACCCCGAAGTGGCGCGTCATCCAGGTTTGGAACCAGGCGTTCCCGAAGGGGTGAGCCCCCATCCCCCGCGCATGACCCCTGAAGCATAAGCAAGACCCCCGCACCTGCAGCAGCGCAGATGCGGGGGTCGTTTTTTGTGGGGCGGCTCAGTCGGCGCTGCGCTCCTCTTTGAGGATGGCGGTCACCTTCTGCATGGTGTCCACAGTGCGGCGCAGCTCGTCGTCGCTCAGCTCCGAGCGCAGGCGTTCGTAGCAGCGCTTCATGAAATCGTGCTCCTCGGCCATGAGCTCCACGGCCTTGCTGGAAAGCTCCACATAGGTGCGGCCGGCTTCCTTGTCGGTCTTCCAGGCAACGAAGCCCTTGTCCTGCAGCTTTTCCACAGCCTTGGAAAGCTCGGTCACCTTCAGGCCCATGGCTGCGGCCAGGTCGGCCAGATAAACTTTGCTGCCCGGGTGCTGCGCGGCCTGCTGCCGGATGTAGTACAGCACGAGGTAATCTGCCCGCTGGATGGTGCTGAACACCTTGTCAACGTCAAAATTGTGCAGGAAAAACCATTCTTCCGGTGCGTGGGTCCATTCTGTGCGCATGGTGCTGCCTCCTTTTTACCGCTCGGTGCGGCGGACGTATTCGTGGGTGCCGCCCAGGCTCTTGTAGGCCGGGCGGATGATCTTGTTGGCGCTGAGCAGTTCTTCGATGCGGTGGGCGCTCCAGCCCATCACGCGGGCCACCGCGAACAGCGGGGTGTACAGCTCCATGGGGATGCCCAGCATGTCGTAGACGAAGCCGCTGTAGAAGTCCACGTTGGGGCTGACGCCCTTGAAAATTTTGCGCTCCTCCGCGATCAGCTGCGGGGCCATGCGCTCGATCTTGTTGTAAAGGGCAAGGTCCTTGTCGCGGCCCTTCTCGTGGGCCAGCTGCTCCACATAGCCCTTGAACACCACCTCGCGGGGGTCGCTCAGGGAGTAGACCGCGTGGCCCATGCCGTAGATGAGGCCCTTGCGGTCAAAGGCTTCGCCGTGCAGCAGCTTTTTCAGGTAAGCTTCCAGCTCCTCGTCGTCCTCCTGGTCGTGGAGGTTCTCGCGGATGTTCTGCATCATCTGCATCACCATCAGGTTCGCGCCGCCGTGGCGGGGGCCCTTCAGGGAGCACAGTGCTGCGGCCAGCGCCGAGTAGGTGTCGGTGCCGGAGGAGGTGACCACGCGGGTGGTGAAGGTGGAGTTGTTGCCGCCGCCGTGCTCTGCGTGCAGCAGCAGCGCCACGTCCAGCACGCGGGCTTCCAGCGCGGTGTACTTCATGTCCGGGCGCAGCATCCGCAGGAAATTCTCGGCCGTGGAAAGCTCCGGGTCCGGGCGGTGGATGTACATGCTGCCATCCTTTTCGTAGTGGTTGTAGGCGTGGTAGCCGTACACCGCCAGCATGGGGAAGATGCCTGCCAGCTGGATGCTCTGGCGCAGCACGTTGGGGGTGGAAAGGTCTGCGGCCAGCGGGTCGTAGGAGGCCAGGGTCAGCACGCTGCGGGCCATGGAGTTCATGATGTCGTGGCTGGGTGCCTTCATGATGACGTCGCGGGTGAAGTTGGTGGGCATGGTGCGGCACTCGCCCAGCACGCGGCAGAACTCGTCCAGCTTTTCCTGGGTGGGCAGCTCGCCGAACAGCAGCAGGTAGCCCGCTTCCTCAAAGGCGAAGCGGCTGCCTGCCGAGCCGCGGATAAGGTCCTTGACGTCGTAGCCGCGGTAAAGCAGCTGGCCGTCGGCGGGCTTCTTGACGCCGTCCACATATTGGAAGGCGCGGATATCGGAGATATTGGTCAGGCCCGCCAGCACGCCCTTGCCGTTTTCGTCGCGCAGGCCCGCCTTCACCCCGAACTCGCGGTAGAGGTCCTTGGGGATGCGGTCGTGCTCGGCGCACAAAGGCTGCTGCTGGTCAAAATAACCCATTACGTTCTGCAGATGATCCATCGGTGTGTTGCTCCTTTCCCACGGCTGCTATGACAAAAATTAAGTACTCTTTCAGATTACAGAAAGGACATTTCCATGTCAAGGTACAGTTTGTAAACAAAAAGAAAACAAAACGTCGAAGGAAAAAACAAAAGCGGCCGGTACATCCGTAAGGACATACCGGCCGCTGGTTTCAGAGGGTTACAGACCTGCGTGACAAGATCTGCAGGGTGGTTTCGCTTTATTTTGCAATCATCTCAGTATAAGCCAGCACCAGCGGGCCCACGCCCTTGGCGTCGTTGCATACAACCGGCTCGCTGAAATAGTAGGCCAGAGAGCCGTCACGGTGGTCCTTGCCGCCGAGGCCCGCCACAAGGCAGATGCCGTCCAGCTGCAGGCTGCCGTCCGGGTTCTTGGAGAGGTACTTGTCGCAGGTGCCGTAGAAGGCTTTCTCGGCCCATGCAGCCATGCGCTTGGGCAGGTAGCCCAGGCGCACGCCCTTGAGCACTGCGTAAGCGAACAGGGCGGTGCCGCTGGTCTCGAGGTAGTTGCCCTCCACGCCGGGGTGGTCCATCACCTGCCAGAACATGCCGGTCTCCTCGTCCTGGAACT
>OGJH01001813.1_pt1 | contig 16321 bp, 8 predicted proteins | sample 1572021 | NCBI WGS metagenome assembly OGJH01 (sample SAMEA2582098, study PRJEB24529) | metagenome | biome: Human gut stool | place: China | collected 2011
ATAATTTTGCGAATGTTCTATTCCCATAAATACCTCCTTTACAAATTACTATTTGATGAAATCATTATAGCATAAATTTAATTTTTTTAACATCTTTCTGGAGAATTTTTATCAGGAGATTTATCTTGTTTTTCTTCTTTTTCATCTCCCAACATTTCATGTTCATTTTCATTTATTTTTAATTCTGCATTTATTTCTTCTAGTTTTCGTAACTTTTCTTGTAATTCTTGTTCTTTAGGAAATTCCTTTTGAGATTCTTGTTTTGCATTTTCTAATTGAAAATATGTATTATCTAATAAATCTCTTTCGTGAGGAATATCTTTTGCAATATTCTCTAAACAATTATTTATTCTTGTTATATTTCCATTTACATCAGTTCCTAAATCAATAGAATAACTAAATTTATTTTTTAGTTTTAATCTAATATTTCTAGTTATTGAATCGAAACTCATCTCCATTGTAAATCCTCTATATTCTCCTATTTCTCGTGTTTCCATACTTTTTAAATCTTGAATACTCTCTAATAGTTTCTTTCCAGCCTCTTGTTTTTCAGTATAAGTTATTCCATTTATTTTCATAGGAGAAAATCCATCTGCATTGGGTCTAGTGTATTCTTGTAATTTAATAATATCTTCTTCCATTGCTCCAATTTTATTATTAAGTCTTGCTATTTCTTCTGGAAAGTATTTTATAATTTTATCTTGCAATGAGTATTTTTGATTCATAAATTCTTGTTTTAATAATCTTAATTTTGCTACATCAGTATCTAATGAAGTCTTTTCTAATATTTTAGGATTTCCTGTTGCTAATGCTTTTATTTCTCCATAAGTTAATGCTTTGTCATCAATATCTTCCATTGTTCTTGCAGGAGTCTTTGATGTCATTATTTGAGAAATGAATTTTTGCTTTTGCTCTACTAATTGGTACATATAACTATCAAAGGTCTTTTCTGTAACATAAGAATATACAAATACTTTTTTATTTTCATTTCCCTGTCTAATCATTCTACCATTTCGTTGAGTTAAATCAGAAGGTTTCCATGCACAATCTAAATGATGAGTTGCAATTAACTTATCTTGAACATTAGTACCTGCACCCATTTTTTGAGTTGAACCCATTAACACTCTAACTTGTCCTTTTCTTACTTTGCTAAATAGTTCTTTCTTTTTAACCTCATTGTCTGCCTCGTGAATAAAAGCTATTTCATCAGGTGGAATACCTTTTTGAATTAGCTTTTTCTTTAACTCATTATATACATCTGTAAATTCTTCTTTTTCATAGCCTTTTAAGTCTTTTGGTGTTGATAAATCACAGAATACAAGTTGAGTTGATTTCTTATCACTATTTTCATCCCATATTCTATAAACATTTTCTGCACATGAATTTACTTTACTACTTTCTGAATCTGGTAATAAAGGATTCATAAGTCTTTGGTCTAATGCTAGTTTTCTACCCTCATTTGTAATTTTAAGCATATTATCTTCTGTTGCATCAACTGTTCCTGCCCTTATTTTCTCTGCTCTTTCTCCTAAAGCCTTTACCATTTCTTGTTGTATTTCACTAGGTTTTACTACTACATTTATATTTTCAAATTCTGGTGTTGGTAAATTTAATGTTTCAGCAGTTTGAATATCTGCTACCTCTTTGAACATAGACATTAACTCTGGTAAATTGTGAAATTTTGCAAATCTTGTTTTTGCTCTATATCCTGTCCCCTCTGGTGCAAGTTCTATTGCAGTAACTGTTTCTCCAAATGTACTTGCCCAATTATCAAAATGCTCTAAACTATTTTCTTTTAGTCCTGTATATTGTAAATATCTCTGCATTGTATAAAGTTCTGCCATTGAATTACTTACTGGAGTTCCAGTAGCAAATACAGAACCTTTGCCTCCTGTTATCTCATCTAAATACCTGCATTTCATAAAAAGGTCGGAAGATTTTTGTGCTTCAGTTTGTGCTATTCCACCTACATTACGCATTTTCGTATATAAAAAAAGGTTCTTATAATTATGAGCTTCATCAACAAATAATTTATCTACACCTAATTCTTCAAATGTTACAACATCATCTTTTCTTTCTTCCTTATGTAATTTCTCTAATCTAGTTTCTAATGATTTTCTTGTTTTCTCCATTTGTTTAATAGTATAGTTTTCTCCTCTATTATTTTTTTCAGAGGCAATTCCTTTTGTAATATCACTTATTTGTTCTTCTAATAATGCAATTTGTCTTTCTATTGACATTGGTATTCTTTCAAATTGTGAATGTCCAATAATTACTGCATCAAATTCTCCTGTTGCTATCCTACTACAAAATTTCTTTCTGTTTTTAGTTTCAAAATCTTTTTTGGTAGCAACTAGAATATTAGCACTTGGATAAAGTTGTAAAAACTCACTTGCAAACTGCTCTATAATATGATTTGGAACTACAAATAAAGACTTATTACATAAACCTAATCTCTTACTTTCCATTGCAGATGCAACCATCTCAAATGTCTTTCCTGCACCAACTTCGTGTGCTAATAATGTATTATTACCATATAAAACATGTGCTACTGCATTAAGTTGATGTGTTCTTAATTTTATCTCTGGATTCATTCCTACAAAATCTATATGAGAGCCATCATATTCTCTTGGTCTAATACAATTAAATTTATCATTATAAAGTCTTACTAAATGATTTCTTCTTTCTGGATCTTCCCATACCCAATTTAAGAATGCTTCTTTTATTGCATCTTGTTTACTACAAGCTATTGCAGTTTCTTTTCTGTTTAATACTCTTTGTTTTCTGCCCTCGTCATCTATAAATGTATCAAATATTTTTACATCTTTTAGATTAAGTGTCTGTTCTATTATTTTGTATGCATTTATTCTTGATGTACCATAAGTTGTATATGCTTTTACATTATTTCTATCATTACTTTTTCCATCAATATACCATTCAGCAGTTATATTAGAATATTTAACATGAATATCCCATCTGTTATAACTTGGTGTATCTAATAATTCAAAAATAAACTTTCTAATGATTTCTGGAGGTATCCATGTTGAGCCTAACTTAATTCCAATTTCACTTGCAGTAAGGTCTTTTGGAATAACCTCTTTTAATTTTTCAACATTTATATTAAAACTAGAATCTTCTTTTGCAAATTGTTCTGCAACTTTTAGTTTTTCTCTAACATTACCAGATAAATATTCATCAGCAGTTACCCAATTGTTTGTATTTTCATAATCAGGTACTTTAAATATAACACCCTCTAAACTATTTATTATTTCTTCTTTGTCTATCTTGCATAATTGTTGCATATAATCTAAATCAACTTTTGCCTTATCTTGTATAGATAAAATCAAAGCCTCATCTGGAGTATCTACTTGTAATACTTTCTTTTTAGCTTTTATAGTTCTTTTGCTAAATATATCAGCTTTTCCTACAAAATTGCCCTCTCCATCTATCTTTTCAAGTGAGCATAATAAGAAATAACTACTATCATTAGAAAATGCTGTTTCATTTGCTCTTGAATTTATTAAGCCATATTCTTTTGTAAATCTATCATATAATTCATTTAATTTTGCTTGTGCAATATGAATTTCCTCATCTGAATAATCTTCCATTTGAAAATCAATTAATTCTCTTACCTGTTCTCTTAACAAAATTAAACCTTTTATTCTATTTTGTGCCGTTAAAGGTAACTCATCTTGTAATATCATTTTTGAATTTTCTCTAAAATACAATTTATCATCTACTATTGCATAAGAATAATTCTTAACAGTTGGAATTGCAGGTATTGATGTGTCTTCTTGTTCAATTTCATTTTCAATACTATTATTCTGTAATTCTCCATGTATATTAGTTATCGCATAATTTAATTGTTCTTCTAAATTTGTGTCTTCTTCTGCTTTACAAGTTGAATCATAGCCATAAGCAGTAGATACCATTTCCATTTTTCCTAATATCATATCTGGATTATCTACAAAATATTTATTCATTGTAATATTGTTTTCATCTCTATCAAGATATACCCAATCTGGCATTATATCGGTCAAATTTTCTCTTTTTTGTAAGAAGATAATATCTGATGTTACTTTTGTTCCTGCATTCTTTGTAAAAGTATTATCTGGTAATCTAATAGCACCTAAAAGGTCTGCTCTTTGTGCTAAATACTTTCTAACCTCTGGACTTGCTTTATCCATTGTTCCTTTTGAAGTAATAAATGCAATTACTCCTCCTGGTCTAACTTTATCTAAAGTTTTAGCAAAGAAATAATCGTGTATTAGAAAATTATTTTTATCATATCTTTTATCATTAACTTTGAAATCTCCAAATGGCACATTTCCTATTGCTATATCAAAAAACGAGTCTGGTAAATCTGCTTTTTCATAACCTTGAACTTTAATATTTGCTTTTTGATATAATTGTTTTGCTATCTTACCACTTATGGAATCAAGTTCTACTCCATATAGTTTTGAGCTTTGCATTTCTTGTGGCAACATTCCTAAAAAATTTCCTGTACCACAACTTGGTTCAAGAATATTTGCTTGTTCAACACCCATGCTTTTTAGAGTGTCATATATTGCATTTATAACTACTGGTGGTGTATAAAAAGCAGTTAAAGTAGAAGCTCTTGCAGACTTATATTCTTCATCTGTAAGAATTTCTTTTAATTCGTTATATTCTTCGCTCCAATTATCTTTACTTTCATCAAACACATCTGGTAGTCCACCCCAACCGACATATTTCGACAAAATATTCTGTTCTTCAGAATTTGCTAATCTATTTTCATCTTCTAACTTATGTAAAAGTTTTATTGCCTCAATATTTCTTCTTACTTTTTCCTTCGGAGTACCTTCTCCTAGTAAGTTATCATTTATATGATAATTATGCTTTTCTTGATTTTTATAATACTCATCTCTATTAAGTGGTTCTCCATTTTCTTCTCTTTTCTTAAATAAATTCAATACATTTTGAGCTTGTTCAATTTCTCTTGGAATAATATCAAATTCCAAATTATCAATGAATTCTTGACTAACTTCTTCTAAATTTTTATCTATTAGTTCTGTAATACCAGTAAACTCTGCTAAATCTTTTCTTATATCATCTAAATTTTCCTTATCTGTATTTTGGGAATATTCTAAAAGTCCACCATCAATTTCAGTCCCTCTATTATCATATATGGCATAATAATATCCTTCTTCATTTGTATGAAAGTGAAAGTAATTTCCATTTTTTAATTTATAATTTTTATCTATATTTTGAATTTCTATTTTATCATTTTCGTTAACATTTTCATCTTTAAATACTTGATTAAACATCCATTTTTCATTTTCATAGTCATTTTCTAACCAATTTTGATATTTCTCTTTTTCATCATTGGCAAAATATCTATCTAACGAAATAAGTTCTCCAATTCGTTTTTCTATTGTATTCCAATTAACTTGCATTGTATCTTCAATTTCTCTTTTAGAAAGTTTTAAACCTTTGCTTGGAGTATATTCAACCCATATACCATCAAGTCCAGCTACACCATTAGTTCCATAATAGTTAAATTCTTTTTTCAAAAAATCTTGTCTTTCTTTTGATGATAATGTTTCTTGGTATAATCTATATACTCTAAATTTTCCATTTTGATGTCCTGTTCCACTCTGTAATGTTTTATCTATCATCTCTTGTGTAAAAGAAAAAGCAGGAGTATTTTCTACTTCTGCTTGTGTTTTGATATTATCTATTTGTTTTTCTACACTTGGTAATTCTTTTATTGGTGGTACATAAGTGTCTTCAAAAAGATTTAATTGTAAATTAACTCTGCTATTATCATTTCCTCTGCTTGGTTTCTTATTGAGTTCATTGCTTGTACCCACTCCATTTGATTCTCTCTTTTCATTTTCTCTGTTATTTGGTTCTTTTCTGCTAAACTTGTTATTATTTGTTTCATTCTCTTTTGAGCTGTCTGTTCTATTTCTCCTAAATGTTCTTCCATTTTGCCATCTATCATCAATTCCTCGTATAACCCTCTTTTGTATTCTTTTAGGAAGTTCTCCCTCATTCTTGAAAATCTCCCCTGTGTTATTTTCTTTGTTTTTGGTAATGCTACTTGTGGTATCTGATAATCTCCCATTTGTTTGTATGTTAATTCTATCATAATCGTTTCTCCCTTCACTATTTTTTTCTTCATTATTATGATAATTCATTTTTTCGTTATTAACAAATGTACGATTTGTTAATTTATTATTTTTTTCAAAATTAATTACACTTGAATATATTTCTCTTATTTCTCGTTCTGCAATATCACTCGTTGCAGCACCTAATCTTGAAATAACTCTTTTGTTATTAAATTGTTTTATTATTTCAAAATCAGCTAGGCTAAAATGTTCCATTGGATCAATTCCACATCTTTTCATTGTCATATATGCAATTGAATTTGCTAATATTCCTCTGAAATAAGATTCCAATTCAATGTCATTTAATTCTTGTAGAAAACTTCCTTCTGTAACTTCTTTTAAATCAACTAAATAATCTTGAAAGTTATCTTCTACTAAATTTATTGAACTAGAATAAATTGCTTCAGCTAAAGTATCTTTTATTTCTAAATTACCAAAGCTATTTTCTAATGTTTCAATAATTCCATTTGTATAAGAAGGTTTTACTTCCCATAATTTTAAATCTTGACCTATACCACTATGAGTATCTGAAATATCAAATACATGTCTTAGTACACTTCTACCATTTTCAATGGATAATAATGCAATACCTTTTGCACCTTTATTTACCCATCTTTTTAGCCTTTTATTCCAAGTTTCTATATCAGCACAAGCTGTTGCATTTGCTTTTTGGGCATATATCAATACTTGTTCACTAAAAGAATATTTATAATTATTACTAGCAGTATTTAAAAATTCTATCCAGTTTTCACTACTTTGAGAAATGTATTTTATGGTTTCATTTGCCATTTCATTAACTAATTGATATTTATTCGCCATTGAATTCCTCCTTTCTTGTTTGTTGATAATTAAAATACCCTATTGTATTGTGTTCTTTAATAAATTCTCGTAAAGCAATAATATTCAAAACATCAGGATCTTTTGTTATTTCTTTTAAATCTTCTATTTTTAAGTTTGAAATATCTTTTTCTGTTGATTTTCCAATATTTATCAACTTATTATATGTTTCCATTCTTAAATTTCTTTTTCTAGGCATTTCCCACCTCCTATTTTAAACATAAAAAATAAGCTAGATATTAATCTAACTTACTTCTTTTTATATTATATTTATTTTTTTATTACATGATAATCACATTTTTTACATCTGCCGAATCCTTGCGTACGCAAAGCTATTGAGCTTTGCCATTCATTTCCACATATGCTACATTTCCACCATACTATTGTTTTGTTTTTACAAGTCATTTTCTCTGGTTTTAAATCTCCATTTTTTATAGGATGCCATTCTTTCGCTAACTCTGGATAATTCGTTGCCAAAGAACCTTCTTTTTTTATTAAATTCTTCTTTCTAGTATTTGCTCCAATAATCGATGCACATTTTGGACAATCTTTTGAATTGATTCTACTATCTATAGATGCCTTCCACTCATACCCACATTTCGAGCATTTCCAAAAAAATTTATTTTTTCTTTCTCCAAGATTCAAATCTTCAAATCTGATTTTATTTTTTTCATAGTCATATTCATTTGCTAATCTAGGATATATTGTTTTAAAATCATTCACTCCTGGCTTTAGTTTTAAATATGCACACTCTATACATTTTGTTGTTCTCTTTTTATATGCATCTTTAACTTTAATCTGATAAGATTTACCACATTCCGTACATTTCAACCATATTGTCTTCTCACTACCAATAGAGAACATGTCTGGAGTTAAATTACCATTTTTTTCATTGTCCCACATTTGACTAATCTCAGGCTTATGTTTAAGAATAGAATTAGATTTTCGTGAAAGATTCATTAGTTTTAAAATATCTTCATTATCTCTTTCAATGTTAATATCAACTCTACTAATATTAATATAAGAAAAAAGCCAACTTATACACTCGTTTAAATAATCATGATTATCCTTACTTGGTAATACTTCATAAACTATTGAGCTAGAATTTAAAACAGGTAAACCTTTTTCTCTAATTCTAATCAACTTTATTCCTAAACTTTTACATATCATATCTTTTTCTAAATCTTTATTGATATTTTTGTGCCATAATTTACCATCATATTCTACAGCTATTTTTAGTTTAGGAATATAAATATCTAATTCTTTATTTTTTAATTCAGCTGTTTTATAATTTTCGATAGCATCAGGATAATACTTACTTATATAATAATATAATGTCTTTTCTGGAAAACTAACTTTATATTCTTTTTTGCAAATTGGACAATTTCGTCCTTTAACTCTATTTACAATTGAAGCTTGCCACTCATGTCCATATTTACATTTCCACCATACCTTTTTATTAGATTTAGCAAAATATGTTGATGGCAAATTTGTGTTTTTCTCATAATTCCATTCTTTAAGTAATTTGGGGTATAATGTTTCTAAATCATTTTCACCTTGGATAGGCATTGCATTAATATCTCCAGTTCTTTGAGCCGAACAACTTGGGCAACCTGTTTGTGAATTTCTTCCAGTTCTACTATGTACTGATGTCTTCCATTCATTTCCACATATATAACATTTCCACCACACAACTGTGGCACTGCCTTTTAAAACTTGTGATGGCAATAGATTTATATTCTTATCATAATTCCATTCTTTTGCAATTTCAGGGTAACAAGATTCCAAATCGTTGATTCCTACAACAGGTGTTAAATGATATTCTGACAATTTTTTTCTTTTACATTGAGGACACCCAGTAGCTCTTCCATTCTTCTTTGTTCTATCTTTTACCGCTGCTTGCCACATAAATCCGCACTCTTTACATTTCCAAAAAATCTTTTTCTTGGTTCCAGGCATTATTTCATCTGGAAAAAAACCTGATTCACTATTCTTATCCCAATCCCATTCCTTTAGTAGGTCAGGATACAAAGTTGCAAAATCATTAATTCCTTTTCTGACTTTCTGTCCAGTGCAATATGGGCAACCATGTTTTTTCCTTACACATATTTGAGTTTGCCATGTTCCCTTACACTTCTGGCAAATCCACCATGCTTTTTTTCGCTTCCAACTACTAATTTATTAGGATCTAAATCTTTATTCTTTTCCCAATCCCATTCTTTCATCAATTCAGGAATATCTATTATATATTTTTTATCATTCAATATTTTTCCTCTTTTCTATGTTAACTTGATAAATTTATCAATATTATAACACATTTTCAAATAAATGTTTTAATATTGTCAAAAAGAACTAGCCCTTACTTATGTACAATTCTTAATTATTATAGAGTATCATGAATTTTAATGAGCTTTAAAAGAAAATAATCCATTGCTTCTGTGTCTTTATTCTCATTAACCATTGCTGTTCTACTTTCATATAAACTATTAATTATAAGTCCTAAATCGTGTTTATTTACCTTCATCTTATTTTTTAATTTTACCAGTACCTCATCAACCACATCAACATATTTATTTTGTTTTAATAAATTATTTCTAAAATCTATTAAAGAATAACGCAATATTCTCAATTCTTCATTATTTAATTCTAGCTTTTTCTTTTTTTCAAACATTATAATCTCCCCTCAAAAATTACTATTTGAGAAGATTATATCATATCATTTAATTATTGTCTTATGTATAAACAGAAAAAGAGAGATTAATTTTGTATTTTTATATTAACCTCTCTTAAATTAAACTATTCTTGTTTATTCTTATTATGATTACGAATAACTATATAAGTAATTCCTAATAAAGATAATATAATTGCTCCAGCAAATAATTTAATTTTGCTTTCATCTCCTGTTTTAGGAACTTCTATTTTTTTATTTTCAAAAGTAAATTCTATTGTGCTATCTTTTTCTTCTACTTGTTCATTATCTACGAATATTCCTTTATCATTGATTTCAACTTTTGCTACTCCGCTAGATAATTCATAATCTTTTGGTGCTTTTATTTCTTTGATGTAATATGTGCCATATCTTAATTCTTCAAATAAGGCTGTTCCATTTTCTTTGTCAGATTTTACTTCTTTAATTAGCTTTGTACATTCTGAATCTTCATAAATACCAAAAATAAATTTATCTTTTATAGTTTCTTTAGTTTCAGAATCTACTTTAACTACTTTTACATTCTTTAATATTGGCATATCTTTCATTTCAATTTTTTGTGTATTTTTTTCTGATGTTACAACAAATTTTATTTCTTCTGTAATTTCGTAGCCATAAGGTGCTGTTGTTTCTTTTAATACATATGTTTTACCTTCTTCAAGACCTTTTACTTGATGTGGTTCTTTTGCAGATGTCCATTTATCTATTGTATCTCCATTTTCATCAATTACTTCTAATTCTGCTCCTTCTAATTCATTTCCATTAGTTAAGTCTGTTTTTGTAACTTCAACTACTTTATTTATTAGCTCTATGCGTTGATCTTTCTTTTCATCAGTTACTTTAAAGGTAACATCTGTAGCTTTTACAAATCCATTAGGAGCTGTTTCTTCATGTAAAGTATAAGTTTCATTTTCGATTAGATTTTTAATCTTATGTTCTTCTTTAGTAGAAATCCACTCATCAACAATATTTCCATCTTTATCTATGATTTGAATTTTAGCACCTTCTACTTCATTACCTCCAATATCAGTTTTAGACATTGAAACAACTTTATCTTTCATATTTATTTTTTGAATTTTATTTGTATCGTCTATTGTAAATTTAACACTTGTAGCTATTACATAGCCCTCTGGAGCTATCTCTTCTTTTAGTATATATTCTTTACCTACTACAAGTCCCTCAATTTTGTGAGTTTTATCAGTAGATATCCATTCATCTATAACTTTATTATCACTATCTAACACAGATAGTTTAGCCCCTTTAAGTTCTTTATCTCCTGTAATATCAGTTTTAGAAAACTCTACTAGAGTTGTATCATTTGATATATCTAATTTTTCAGTATAAACTTTTGTTGTTAAGTCTTTTTGTTCAAACTTAACTTCATATTTTGTTGTATTTAATACAAGTCCATTTAAAGTTTTTGTTTCTTCAATTTCATAAGTTCCAATTGGTAAATTTGTTATTTCTAGTTTTCCATCTTTAGTAAGATTATATTTTTTAATCTCTTGTCCTTTTTCATAAATAACACTACCATCTGACATGTCAATAATATTTTCTTTTGCTGAAAGCTTAAATTCTATACCTGATAAATCTGATGTATCAATTAAAGATATATCTGCATCTTCTCTTACGCTAATTGTTTTATCTAATTTAATTGTTCCTGTTGGTTGCTCATTTTTAATAATAACTTCTTTTATAAAATCTCCATCTTTATCTTTGTCATAATCTTTTACATTTTTTATTTCAAATTTAACTGCTTCCTCTAATTGTAAAAATCCTGTTGGAACTTTTATTTCAGTTATTTCATAACTACCTACTGGTAATTTTAATGGTGTAGTAATTGTTGCTTTATCATCATTTTTACTATTAAATGAATTATCTGGAACAACTATATTATCTGCATTAGTTGTAAATGATGTATATGTTGTATTTCCTATTTTTTGAGAGATAGTTTCTCCTTTTTTGAACAATATTTTTTTAGTAGCTCTATCATATATGTCTTTTGTAGCTTTTATCTCAAATGTTGTAGAATTTAATGTAACAAGTTTATCTGTTTTTAAATCTTTTTTGATCAATTTAATATATGTTTCTAATTGTTCATTATTAACAACGATATGCTTTGTTTTCTTTGCTATTTCCTTAATTTCTGATTCATCATCTGTAATAGAAAATGTAAAATCAACTGCTGTTTCATAATCTGTTGGAGTTTTTGTTTCTTTAACAATGTATTTTCCATAAGGTAAGTTATTTTTTGTATAAGCATTTCCATCTTTATCTGTTACTATTACTGCATAAGATGGTGCAATAGCTTGAACTGATTTTACTCTTTTGCTATCAACCTTAACTTTGTTTCCATTTTCATCAAATCCATTCCAAACTTCTTCATAAGAATATCCTTGTGCATAAGCTCTTTCTACTGCTGAATTTAATTTAATTGTAAATTCTGCACCTTCTAATCCAGGTGTTTCTCCTGAGTTTTCTTTTACTCCTGATTTGAAAATATGTACTCCCATTTTCTTAACATTTTCTAAACTTGTTTTAGTATCTGCTATTACTTTTGTGTATTGGTCTTTGTATTTTAATTCTACACTGTAGGTATTTTTATCTAACATATATCCAGTTGGATTAGTTTCTTCTTTTACAATATATTTTCCTAAAGGAAGATTTTTTATATCTTCTGTTTCTCCCTTTTCATTTATAGTTCTTGTTGCAACTAAATCTCCATTAGAATAGAATTTTTTAGTTTTTGCTTTATTATATATATCCTCATTTGCATAAACTTTATAGACTGCACCATTAAATGTTGCATCTCCTTGTGGTACTGATCCAGTTTCCGCATCTTTCTTTATTATTGTAATTTTTCCTGTTGGTTCTTCATCTTTTATTCCTGTAACATCAATATATATAACTTTTGTGTTAGCATCTTTATATTTTAATTCTGTATCAAATTCTTTTGAATTTACTAAATATCCATTTGGTGCATTTGTTTCTTTTACATAGTATTTTCCTAAGTGTAAATTAGAAAATTGAGCCATTCCATCATCATTAGTTATAGCTTTTGTTATCAATTCTCCTTTTTTATACCATGTAATTGTTCCTGCAACATTTTTAATATCTTCTCTTGCATATAATGATATTTCTGCTCCTTTTAGTTTGTTATTATAATTATCTGTTTTATATGCTTTGATTTCTCCTGTTGGTTCTTCGTTTACTATTGCTTTTGTTGCTGTTTGATTTACTTTAACTTCTACATCATAAGATTTTGTGTCTATTAAATACCCAAAAGGCACTGATATTTCATTTATTGTATAAGTTCCTTTTTTTAATTTATCAATAGTAATCTTTCCATTAGTAACAGTAACGTCTTTATTATAGTCATTTGCTCCTCTTACTTTGAAAACTGCACCATTTACTAAATCTCCATTTGTATTTAATTTTTGTAACTCCAATCTTCCAAATGTTTCAATTTCTAGTGAAAAATTTAATGTTACTGGATCATTATAACTCATACAATATAATTGGTTTTGAACACCACTTGCGAATTCAAAATAAACCATTGTATCATTATCTTCTGTTCCGTTTTTTATCATTCCCCACTCTTTAAAAGTATTATCTGAAATTCTATAATTTTCTAAATTTGTATTTTCATTTACAAAAATAGTCATTGAATTACTACCATTTTGGTGAACGAATCTTATTCCATCTTTTGTATTATCAATTGTTCCATATTCTGCAAGAACTCCATTAGAATCAGTTATTGTTTTTGTTTCTCCTGCTTGAATTGTAATTGTAGACCCATTGAAACTAGGTCTTTTTTCGATATCTGCTATTTCATTATTTATTCTATTTTTAAAGTCTATATATCCTTGTTGCTCATCTGACTTAATAAATGTTGCATTGCTTTGTCCAAGAATTTCCCAAATATATTGTTGAGTAAACACATAATCCCATTTTACCCATTTCATATCATTAGCTAAAATTCCTCCATCTACTGTATATCCACCATTATTTTTATACCATCCTAAATAAGCAACTTTACATGCCTTTCTAATGTTTGAATTAGTTGGTGTATAATAAATTCCATTATATGAAGCTCCTGTTTTAAAATCTATTCCATGTTCTGCACAGAATACGGTTCTCCTTTCTCCTGTATTTAAATTATTTAATCTTCTTATTAACACACCTGTTGTTCCATTTGCATTATCGGTGGTTTTCATTCCAGATGCATATTGACCTCCAGACCATTTTCCACTTCCCGATGCTGCAAAAACAGGTTGTATTATACTAAATAATATTAAAAATAACATTATACTAGCTAATATTTTATTAACTTTTTTTATTTTCATAAAATTTTACCTCCTATTTTTCATAAAAAAAGAACAAGTAATACTCTACCTGCTCTATATTTTTAATAATTTATTTAATTATAATAAAAGTTTATTGTCCATTTTCCACAAAACGGACATGACCAAGTTTCATACCCATACGGACAATTTTTTTGATATGTTTCATCATTGATCTCAAATTTTTCCCATTTATCTCCCCAAGTTTTAATTATTCCTTGATAGTAATTAATTGCATCTTGTTTTGAGCTAAACCATTTATTTGAGTTTCCAACTCCTACACCATGTTTGGTATCAGAACACTTCGCTTTTTCAGATTGTTTTATATCTCTTTGTTTTTCTTCCTTTGGCTGTTCTGGTACTGTCGTTGTTTCTTTTTCTACGGTCTTTTTACTTGTAGTAACAGGTATTGTTTTGGCTTGTTCTACTGGTTTTGAACTTTCTACTTTTTTATCTTGTGTTGCTATTGAATTTTCCTTTGTTTCTTCTTGAATATTATCTTTTACGGTATCAATTTCTTGTGGTATTTCTTCTACTTTCTCTTGTTTTTCTATATCATCTTTAAAAACCATCACTTCAGTATTTTCTATTTCTTCATCATCAGTATTATTTATTTCAGTTACAATCTCTTTCTCTTTTTCTATCTTACTAAATTTCTTTGATTTTATAATCATGATATTTGCAAATAATATCACTATTAAGGCTATAATTATTAAAACTAATATCTTTTTACTTTTCACTACTACCATCTCCTTATAGCTTAATTATATGCTTTCTAGATATAAAAACAAATGTATAAAGTATTATATATATTTAATATAATAATTCTTTTTTAGTTTGTAATATAGTATGTATTTAAAAGGGATTGTAAGGGAAAACTTTGTAATGTGTTCACACAAAAAAATAAAACTACTTGTAAATCTATTGTTCACACACATTATCGAGCATTTCGTTCTTGTTTTAATCTTTCCCTTTTGTTGTGTTCTTCCACACATTGGATAATAAAATCTTCTATCTTACCAGAGTCTTTGACTTTAGTTGGTATATATTTTTCTATTCTATCATTGTGTATCTTTATGAACTCTTTTTGATTTGGTTTTTCTTTATCTAACAAATTCTCTATTTTTTCTTCAGATATAGTTCCTTCTTGTTGCATTTTCTTTAATGTTATAGCTTGACTTAAACTAGGAGAAACCTCGTCATATTGTAATTTATTTAAAACTACATATTGATAATCTTCTTCTAAATAAGATAATTCTACGGCTGGTCTAAAAGCTATTCTTTTATTATCAACTTCTTCTAATAACTCTGGTATTAAATATGTAAGACGAATATATCTTCTTATATTTTCTCTACTTTCTCCAACTTCTTCTCCTAGTATTTCATCAGTTCTCAACTTTGACACCACTGGTGTCGAAGTTTCATTTTCTTCTAAATCAATTCTTTTTCCTTGATGTTTCATTGCTTCTAATTTAAGTTTATATGCAAATGCTTTTTCGCTAGGCAATATTTCTTCTCTTTGAATATTACTATCAACCATAAGAATTGTTGCCTCATCATCTGTTAAATCTTTCACTATACATCTTATTTGTTTTATTCCTGCAAGTTCACAAGCTCTTTTTCTTCTATGTCCAGAAATCATTTCATAAGTTCCATCTTCTTTTGGTCTAACTATAACAGGTAATATTACTCCATATTCCTTTACACTCTTAACCATTTCTTGCATTTTTTCATCATTAATTACTTTAAAAGGATGATTAGGAAAATCTTTGATACTACTTATATTAATTTCTTCAACTTTTTCGGCTTTTTCATAATCTCTCTGTTCTTGAATTGTAAACAAATCATCTAGCTTTGGAAGTTTCATTTTTTGTTCTTGTTCTTTCATTGTCTAATACCTCCTTTGCTAAATTTTTATATGCCTCTGCGACAGGACTATTTTTATCAAACTCAAAAATGCTTTTCCCTGTTGATGTAGATTTTGCTGTATTTATAGCTTTAGGAATTTCAGTATTATATATGTTTACATAGTGTCCATAATTTTCATTTATCGTATCTCTTACATCTTTCGACAAATTAGTTCTTTTATCAACAAGAGTGAGCAAGACACCTCCAATTTTTAAATTGGGATTTATTTGTTTATGAACTCTATTTACTGTCTTTAATAAATGTCCCATACCTTTTGCAGCAAGATACTCTCCCTGTACTGGAATTATTATTTTGTCACTACAAGCCAGTGCATTTATGGTTATCATTCCTAAGCTGGGCATACAATCAATTAA